>Ga0209640_10002550_pt1 | contig 15890 bp, 14 predicted proteins | sample RifCSP10_1_FD_184018 | JGI IMG/M metagenome (GOLD analysis project Ga0209640, IMG submission 184018) | Soil microbial communities from Rifle, Colorado - Rifle CSP2_sed 10_1 (SPAdes) (version 2) | ecosystem: Environmental > Terrestrial > Deep subsurface > Rock core/Sediment | place: Rifle...
TCTCGCGACCGGGCTTTACCGGGCGCGTGGACTCGACGTGACGATCCGCCAGGGCGGCCCGCAGGTGAACCACGCGCAGCTGCTCGCCGCCGGCCGGCTCGACTTCAACATGGCGCCGACCTCGTTCGCCCCGCTCAATTTCGTGCGCGAGAACATCCCCGCCGTCGCCGTCGCGGCGATGTTCCAGAAGGACCCGCAGGTGCTGATCGCGCACGCGGAGGCCGGCTACAAGTCGCTTGCCGACATGAAGGGCAAGCCGATCATGATCGGCTCCGACACGCGCGTTGGCACCTGGCTGTTCCTCAAATCCAAGTTCGGCTTCACCGACGACCAGATCCGCCCCTATGCGTTCAGCGTGGCGCCGTTCCTCACCAACAAGGAGGCGATCCAGCAGGGCTACCTCACCAGCGAGCCCTACATAATCCAGAAGGCGGGCGCGAAGCCGGCGGTGTTCCTGCTCGCCGACGAAGGCTATGCCGGCTACGCGGCCCTCATTCAGACCCTGAACAAGACGGTCGACAGCAATCCCGGGCTGGTGCAGCGCTTCGTCGATGCCTCGACCGAGGGCTGGTACTCCTATCTGTACGGCGATCCGTCGCCGGCGAACGCACTGATCAAGAAAGACAACGCGGAGATGACAGACGATCTGCTCGCATACGGAATCGCCAAGATGAAGGAATACGGCATCGTCGATTCCGGCGATTCGCTGACCCACGGCATCGGCGCGATGACCGAGGCGCGCTGGCGCGAGTTCTTCGAGATGATGTCGAAGGCGGGCCTCTACCCCGCCGACATGGACTGGAAGAACGCCTTCAGCCTCGCCTTCGTGAACAAGAAGGTGGGCATTGCGCTGAAGCGATGATGTGCAGACCATTTAATGGTGTCGTTCCCGCCCAGCTTGGACCCCCGCATTCGCGGGGGTGACATCATGGGGTTTAGCGCCCATGCCTGATCCCATCGTCTCCGTCCAAGGCGTCGAGAAGCGGTTTGCGAGCGGCACGCGCGCGCTCGCCCGCATCGATCTCGAGGTGCACGCCGGTGAGTTCCTGACGCTGCTGGGGCCCTCGGGCTGCGGCAAATCAACCCTGCTCCGCATCATCGCGGGCCTCACGCCGCCGACCACCGGCCAGGTGCGCCGGTCGGGTCTCGACGGCCGCACCGACATCGCGTTCGTGTTCCAGGACCCCACGCTGATGCCATGGTCGACGGTGGCGTCCAATGTCGCGCTGCCGCTGACGCTGACGCACCTCGCTACCGAACAAATCGAGGCGCGCACGCGCGAGGCGATCCTGCGCGTCGGGCTCGCCGGCTTCGAGCGGGCGCACCCGCGCGAATTGTCCGGCGGCATGCGGATGCGCGCTTCCATCGCGCGCGCGCTGGTGGCGCAACCGAAACTTCTATTGATGGACGAGCCGTTCGCCGCGCTGGACGAGATCACGCGGTTCAAGCTGAACGAGGACCTGCTCGCGCTGTGGCAGGACCAGGGTCTCACCATCGTGTTCGTGACCCACAGCGTGTTCGAGGCGGCGTTCCTGTCGAGCCGCATCGCGGTGATGTCGGCGCGGCCCGGGCGGATCGTGGCCGACATGAAGGCGCCGTACGGCTACCCGCGCGGCCCGGCGCTGCGCCTGTCGACCGAATACGCCGCGTTCGCTCGCCGGCTGTCCGAGGCGCTGATCGGCGCGATGGCGGCATGAGCCGCCTTCGCACAAGCGTGCTCCCGCCTTCGCGAAGCCCGCTTCGGCGGGCGAAGCAAGGACGGCGGCCGAGAGCCCGCCGTAGCCTTGGCGGAGGCTGGGCATGATCGCGCGCATCGTCGCGCCGCTGATCGTGGGCATCGTGTTCCTGGCGCTGTGGGAGGCCGCGGTGCGCCATTTCGCGGTGCCGCCCTACGTGCTGCCCGGGCCGATCGCCATCGGCACGGCGCTGTGGAACGACGGCGCCGGCCTGTTGACGCCGCTGCGCGTGACGCTGGAGATCACCTTCGCCGCGCTCGCCGCCGCGGTGGCGCTGGGCGGCGCGCTCGGCATCCTGCTGGCGCAGTCGCGCTGGATCGAGCTGTCGTTCCTGCCTTACGCGGTGGCGCTGCAGGTGACGCCGATCGTCTCGATCGCGCCGCTGATCATCATCTGGATCGACGACCCGTTCTTCGCCGCCACCATCTGCGCCTGGATCGTCGCGTTCTTCCCGATCGTGTCCAACACGACGCTGGGTTTGCAGTCCACCGACCGCAACCTGAGCGATCTGTTCCGGCTGTACCGCGCCGGCCGCTGGCAGACGCTGCGGTACCTGAAACTGCCGACCGCGCTGCCGTACTTCTTCGCCGGCGTGCGAATCTCCGGCGGGCTCGCGCTGATCGGCGCGGTGGTGGCGGAGTTCGTGGCCGGCACCGGCGGCACCGAGACCGGCCTCGCCTCGCGCATCCTGGAAGCCGGCCACCGGCTGCAGATCCCGCGTCTGTTCGCGGCATTATTCCTGCTCGCGGTGGCAGGCGTGCTGATCTATCTGGCGCTCGGCTGGATCACCAACCGTGCGCTGCGCCACTGGCACGAAAGCGCGCTGCCGGAAGAAACCTAGCCGAGCATCCGCTTCGCCGAGCGCAGGAACGCCGCGGTATGAAACGCCTGCGCGTCGGCCGGGTAGACGTTGGCGCGGCCCACGGGACAGGCGCGACGCGCCATGCAGCCGCGCTCCTTGCAGTTCCGCCCGGCTTCGCTTTCGACATGCGCGACGCAGCCGGCCATGTCGAAGCCGTCGGCGAACGCATCCACCGGACAGGCGCGCAGGCACGGCTTCTTGGCGCAGCTGTCGCATGGGCTGGCGCTCTCCGCGCGCCGCGGTGCTTCGAGCCGCTCGGCGAACAGCAGCGCCGCGCGATAGACGTGCCACAGCCCGAACTCGGGATGGATCAACAGCCGGATCGGCGAGGTGTGCACCGAATCCGCGCGCAGCGCCCAGCGCTGGATCGGGATGAACGGCGGCCCGTCGTTCGGGAACAGCGCGTGCGCGCCGGTCGCGCGGGCGGCCGCGAGGATTTGCGGTTTCAGCCAGCCATCCAGCGGCGCGCGGCCGGTGACGTCCGGCACCGCGGCGCGGAACGCCCGCCACATCGCCGGGCCGGCATTGCCGATCAGCAGCACGGTCTGCGCCGCGCTGCCGTCGGGCAGCGCCGGCACCTGATCGTCGGGACCGGGATGGAACCCGCCGCGCACGAACAGGCCGGCCGAGACCAGAGCTTCGAACATGGCGCCGGGACCTTATACTGCGCAGCCATGGACGCAAATCCGGTCATCGTCGAGGTGACGCGCGGCGGCATGGTGGAAAGCCGCCACCGCGCGGCCATCGCGGTGACCGATGCGCGCGGCCGCGTCGTGTTCTCCGCCGGCGACATCGACCGGCTGCTCTACCCGCGCTCCGCCATCAAGCCGATCCAGGCGCTGGCGCTGGTCGAATCCGGTGCGGCGGACCGCTACGGCCTGGGCAATGCCGAGATCGCGCTCGCCTGCGCGAGCCACATCGGCGAGCGGCGGCATGTCGAAACGGTGCTGACATGGCTCGCCGGGATAGGCTTGAGCGAATCCGATCTGGAATGCGGCGCGCACGCGCCGGCCGATCCGGCCGCGCAACGGGGGCTGGCGACGGCCGCACGGGCGCCCGGGCCGGCGCACAACAATTGCTCCGGCAAGCACGCGGGTTTCCTGTCGGTGGCGCGGCATCTCGGATACCCGACCGAGGGCTACATCAAATTCGAGCACCCGGTGCAGCAGATGGTGCTGGGGGCACTGGAGCAGCTCGCCGGCTGCGATCTGGGCGGCGCGCCGCGCGGCATCGATGGCTGCGGCATTCCGGTCTACGGCATGCCGCTCGGCAATCTGGCGATGGCCGCGGCGCAGCTTGCCGATCCGCGGAACCTGCCGGAAAAGCGCGCCGCCGCGGTGCGGCGCGTGCTGGACGCGATGGCGGCAGAGCCCGCGATGATCGCAGGCTCCGGACGGTTCGGAACCCGCGTCGCGGAAATCGCCGGCAAGCGGGCATTGGTGAAAGGCGGCGCGGAAGGCGTTTATATCGCCGTGCTGCGCGAAGCCGGGTTCGGCGCCGCGCTCAAGATCGACGACGGCGCGTCACGCGCCGCGGAGGTCGTCATGGGCGCGGTGCTGCGCAAGTTCGACGCCATCGGCCCGTTCGAGGCGGCGCGGCTCAAGGACGCGCTCGAGCCCACCATCGCCAACTGGGCCGGCCGCGAGGTGGGCGCGATCAGCATCGCCGCCGACGCACCGCTGTGACCGTGCGTTAAGATACGCGCATGGCTGAACCGGTCCGGCTCGACCTGGCGCAACTCACCGAGCGCGATCTGAAGAAGATCGCGGCGCTGGGCGACAAGGTGCGGCTGACCCATCGCTGGTACCGCAGCGAGCGTTCCGCCGACGGCGCCGGCGTCACGGTCTATTCCGGCGACCGCGGGCCGCTGCCCTACGCCAGCTACCGGATCGCACGACAGCCGGACGGCACATACGGGCTGACGGATGCGCGCAGCGGCGCCCGGCTTGCGGCGGGACGCACGATCGATGCGGTGGTCGCCGCGCTGCCCGACGATTTCTTCTACGCGACGCGGCGATAGTTTTATGATGCATCCAAGACAACGAAACGGGAGACGTCGATGAGTCCGCGCCGGTTGGGCGACATTGCGCTCACGCGCGTGATCGAGCAGGAAACCATGCTCGACAGCGCGGTGGTGTTTCCGAAATTCACGCCGGAGCTGATGCGGGCGCAGTTCGACTGGCTGCTGCCCACGCATTGCGACCCCACGGGCGCCAAGCTCCACATCACGGTGCAGAGCTTCCTGCTCAAGACCCGGCGCTACACCATCCTGGTCGATTCCTGCGTCGGCAACCACAAGACGCGCGGCCGGCCGGAGTTCGACCACAAGCAGTTCCCGTTCCTGGCGCGCCTGCAGGCCGCCGGCGTCGCGCCCGAAGCCGTCGATTTCGTGATGTGCACGCACCTGCACGTCGACCATGTCGGCTGGAACACGCGCCTGAAAGACGGGCGCTGGGTGCCGACCTTCCCCAACGCGAAATACGTCTTCGCCAAGCGCGAATACGAGCATTGGGAGAAGGAGGCAGCGGCCACCGGCCTGCCGCGCACCGGCAACTACATGGCCGACAGCGTGCTGCCGATCGTCGAGGCCGGACGCGCGGTGTTCGTCGCCATGGACCACGAGCTCGACACCGGCGTCGCGCTGTATCCATTGCCGGGCCACACGCCCGGCCAATGCGGCGTCCACATGAAGGGCGGCGCCGGCGAGGCGATCATCACCGGCGACATGATGCACCACCCGATCCAGGTGGTTTACCCGGACTGGAGCACCATGTTCGACACCGATGCCGACGCCGCGCACCGCACCCGCCGCGCCTTCCTGGAGAAATATGCCGACTCCGACACGCTGGTGATCCCGTCGCACTTCATGAGCCCGAGCGCCGGCCGCATCGCGAGCGCGAACGGCAATTTCCGCTTCCGCTTCGCCGAGGAGGATTGAGCATGAGCCCGCGCCGCCTGGGCGATTTCGCGCTGAGCTCGGTCGTGGAGACCGAGCGCGCCCTGTTCGACACCGCGATGGTGTTCCCGCACGCGACCGACGATGCGTTGAAGGCGCAGTACGACTGGATGCTGCCGCTGCATTTCGTGCCCGACACGCGGTCGCTGGTGCTGATCATCCAGAGCTTCCTGATCCGCACCGGGCGCACCACCATCCTGGTCGATACCTGCATCGGCAACCACAAGCCGCGGGCGCGCGCCCACAACAACATGCAGCAGTTCCCGTGGATGGCGCGGCTGCACGCCGCCGGCGTTAAGCCCGAGGAGATCGACTACGTGATGTGCACGCATCTGCACGTCGATCACGTCGGCTGGAACACGCGGCTGGTGAACGGGCGCTGGGTGCCGACCTTCCCCAACGCGAAATACATCTTCGCCAAGCGCGAATACGAGCATTGGGAGAAGGAGGCGCGCTCAACCGGCCTGCCGCGCACCGGCAACTACATGGCCGACAGCGTGCTGCCGGTGGTGGAGGCCGGCCGCGCGGTGTTCGTGGAGATGGACCACGAGATCGACCGCGGCGTGACGCTGTATCCCCTGCCCGGCCACACGCCGGGCCAGTGCGGGCTGCACGTGAAATCGAACGGCAGCGAGGCGTTGTTCACCGGCGACATGATGCACCACCCGCTGCAGGTGGTTTATCCCGACTGGAGCACCGGCTTCGACACCGACCAGGCGCATGCCGCGCGCACCCGTCGTGCGTTCCTGGAGAAGTACGCTGATTCCGGCACGCTGATCGTGCCGGCGCATTTCGTGGCGCCGACCGCCGGCACCATCGAAAGCCACAAGGACACGTTCCGCTTCCGCTTCAAGGCGGCGGACTGACGCTCAGACGATCCTTTTTTGTCGTCCCCGCTTTCGCGGGGGCAGCAGAATTTACTGCGCTGCGGCGGCGCGCATCCGGTGCTTGCCGTCGAACGCCGGCGCGACCTCCTCCATGAAGCGCTGCAGCTCGTCCTTCACTTGCTGATGCTGCTTCAGGCCGACGTTGGCATAGAGGATCACCTCCTCCAGCCCCGCGTCCTCGATCTCCTTCAGCGTGTCGATGATCTGCTGCGGCTTGCCCATCAGCACCGAATGGCTGGTCAGGTGCTCGGGCTTCATGTCGATCATGCGCTGCTTCATCTCGAGGTAGTAGCTGTAGGTCGGCGGCAGCGATTTCGGATCCTTGGCATCGCCCGGCTGCGCCGAGGTGCAGCATTCGGCGAAATAGCGCACCTGGCGCGCGCGCGCCGCCTTCTCCTCCTCGGCGTTGTCGAAGAAATGCATGAAGTAGCTGCACATGACGCGGCCCGGCTGGTTGCCGTACTTGGCGCACAGCTCGCGATAGATGCGCACGAACTCCTTCATCGAGCCGAAGATCATCGCGACCGCGAACGGCGCGACGATGACGTTCAGCCCGCGCCTGGCGGCAAGCTCGACCGAGGGCTTCGAGAAGCACGCCACGTAAGTCGGGATCGGCTTCTGCACCGGCCTGGGCGTGATCGCGATGTCGTTGAACGCGAAGTATTTGCCCTTGTGGCTGACCGGCTTGTCCTCGGTCCACAGGCGCATCAGCGCCTCCAGCCCCTCGGCGAACACCTCGTTGTTCTTGTCGAACTCCAGCTTGAACGGCGCGTATTCGCGCCGGTCGTAGCCGCGGCCGCAGGCGAAATCGACCCGCCCGTCGGACAACAGGTCGAGCGTCGCCCACTGCTCGGCCACCCGGATCGGGTGGTGCAGCGGCAGCACGGTCACCGCGGGCGCCAGCCGGATGTGCTTGGTTGCGGCCGCGACATAGGCGAGCGCGATGTCGGGGCAGGACAGGCAGCCGAGGGTCGAGAAATGATGCTCGCCGATCCAGGCCGAATTCATGCCGAGCCGATCGGCGTAGATCGCCTGATCGACGATGTCCTTGATGAGCTGGTTCGCGGTGCGCGGGTTGTTGCGGTAGTCGTTGTCGCTCAGCGTGAAATAGCCGAATTCCATCGCGCGATCTCCCGGATGTGCCCCCTCTCCCGTACTCACGGGAGAGGGTTGGGGTGAGGGCTCTTTTTTTGCGCGACCCTCACCCGCTCGCTACGCATCGGATCGCTTTGCGATCCCGATCCTCTCCCGCGCTAGCGGGAGAGGGTTTGTTCTACTGTGCCGCGGCGGCGACGCGCCGGTGCTTGTGCTTGCCTTCGAACGCCGGCGCGACCTCTTCCATGAAGCGCGCCATCTCGTCCTTGGTCTGCTGGTGCGCCTTCAGCCCGACATTGGCATAGAGGATCACCTCCTCGATGCCGACCTTCTCGATGCCTTTCAGCGTGTCGATGATCTGCTGCGCCTTGCCCATCAGAACCGAATGCCCGGTGAGATGCTCGGGCTGCATCTTTTCCATCATCTCGGCCAGCTTGTTGAAGTAGGCATAGGTCGGCGGCACCGGCTTGCCTTCGGCGGTGGGCAGCGCCGACAGGCCGCATTCCTTGAAGTAGCGCACCTGGCGCACGCGGGCGGCCTGCTCCTCGGCCGGGTTGTCGAAGAAATGCAGGAAGTAGCTGCACATCATGCGGCCCGGCTTGTGGCCGTGCTTGACGCATTCGTTGCGGTACAGATCGGCGAACGCCTGCATCGAGCCGAACTGCATGCCGATGGCGAACGGCGCCACGATGACGCCGAGCCCCATGCGCGCGGCGAGCTCCACCGTGGGCTTGGAGAAGCACGCAACGTAGGTCGGGATCGGCCGCTGGATCGGCTGCGGCGAGATCGCGATGTCCTTGAACTCGTAATACTTGCCCTTGTGGCTGACCGGCTTGGTCTCGGTCCACAGCCGCTGCACCGCTTCCAGCCCCTCGGCGAACGCCGCGGCGTTATCCTCGAACGGCGCCTTCAGCGGCTCGTACTCGCGCCGGTCGTAGCCGCGGCCGCAGGCGAAATCGACCCGCCCGTCGGACAGCAGATCGAGCGTCGCCCACTGCTCGGCCACCCGGATCGGATGGTGCAGCGGCAGCACGGTGACCGCCGGCGCCAGCCGGATGTGCTTGGTCGCGGCGGCGACATAGGCGAGCGCGATGTCCGGGCAGGACAGACAGCCGAGGGTGGAAAAATGATGCTCGCCGATCCAGGCCGAATTCATGCCGAGCCGGTCGGCATAGATCGCCTCGTCGACGATGTCCTTGACGTACTGGTTCGCGGTGCGCGTGTTGTTGGTGTAGGCATTGTCCGACAGCGTGAAATAACCGAATTCCATTTGCGAAGCTCCCTGATGCCTTCTCCCTCTCCCGCTCTGGCGGGAGGTTGGATCGCGTCGCGATCCAACCGGGGTGAGGGCTCTTTTATTTTGCGCGACCCTCACCCGCTCGCTACGCATCGGATCGTTTCGCGATCCGATCCTCTCCCGCGTTCGCGGGCGAGGGTTATTTTGAAGGTGCGATTATAGACTTCGTTGTAGCCGGCGAAATCCACCTTGTTGCGGGCCGGCCTGTTAGGCCGCGAGCGCGCTTTTGCGGCGGCGGCCTTCCAGGAAACTGCGGTCGGTGCGGATCGAGTCCGCCATGAAGTCCATGAAGGCGCGGATGCGGGCGGCTTGGCGCAGATCGCCGTGCGTCACGAGCCAAAGGTCCGGCACCTCCGCGAGCTCATCCGGCAATGCACGTACCAGGTCCGGCTGCGGATCGCCGAGGAAGCACGGCAGGTAGGCGAGCCCGACGCCGGCCTGCACCGCGGCGAGCTGCATGAGCAGGCTGTTGGTGCGATAGATGATCGCGCTGTCCGGCACGTTGTCCCTCAGCCAGCGCATGATCGGGAAATGGGTCAATGAGTCGTCCGAGGCGATGATCGCGTGCTTGGCGAGATCGGCCGGCGTCTTCGGCGGCTTGTGGTCGGCAAGGTATTTGCGCGATCCGTAGATCGCGGCCGCCATGCCGCACAGCTTGCGCCCGACCACCGAGCCCTCCGGCGCCCGTACCGGCAGGAAGCCGACGTCGGCATCGCGGCGGGTGATCTGCAGCAGCCGCGGGCTCGCCATCAGCTCGACCTTGATGCCCGGGTGCGCGGCGTGGAAGCGCGCCAGATGCGCCGGCAGCACCCCGTACGCGATCGAGTCGGTGGTCGCGACACGAACCGAGCCGGTGAGCGGCGCATCGCGCCCGGCCACCCGGCGCACCAGCGCGATCATCTCGTCCTCGACCTGTTGTGCGATGCCGAGCATTTCCTCGCCCGGCTCGGTGAGCGCCAGCCCGTCGGCCGTGCGCTCGAACAGCTTCACCGCCAGCGCCTTCTCGATCGCGGCGATGCGACGCAGCACGGTCGAGCGATCGACGCCGAGCGCGCGCGCCGCCGCCGCCAGCGTTCCGCCGCGTGCCGCCGCGAGGAAATAGCGGAGATCCTGCCAGTCCGGCCCCTGTTGCATTGTCGCCGCACCCGGTTGCGCAACTGCCTTATCGTGTTGCGCAAACAATAGATGCTATGGTTCGTGGCGGCAACGAAGGAGCGGCCCATGCGCTCGGCCTATGGCTTCAAGATTCCGGCGGAAGACCCGACGCTCACGCACGTCACGCCCGGCTCGCCGATGGGCGAGGTGCTGCGGCGCTACTGGCAGCCGATCGCGCTGGCCGAAGACCTGACCGATCTCCCCAAGCGCATCCGCGCGCTCGGCGAAGACCTGGTCGCGTTCCGCGACAAGTCGGGCAAGGCCGGCGTGCTGCATCTGCATTGCGCGCACCGCGGCACGTCCCTCGAATATGGCCGGGTCGAGCAGGATGGAATCCGCTGCTGCTATCACGGCTGGAAATACCGCGCCGACGGCAAATGCATCGAGATGCCCTGCGAGCAGCCCGGGATGCCTGAGCGCCTGGACGTGTGGCAGCCGGCCTATCCGGTGCATGAGTTCGGCGGGCTGGTGTTCGTCTACATGGGGCCGGCCGAGAAGCAGCCGCTGTTCCCGATGTACGACATCATCGACACCACGAAGCGCAAGGACGTGGTGCTCCGCGGCATGCGCATCTGGGGCGATTGCGCCATCGGCTTCGTGAAGGACTGCAATTGGCTGCAGCACACCGAGAACGTGGTCGACCCGTTCCATTTGCTGATGCTGCACCAGGCGATCAGCGGCGATCAGTTCAACGGCGCGCTGATGCAGGGCACGCGGCCGGACATCGGCTTCGAGCGCACGAGCTTGGGCGTGCGCTACCGCTTCGTCCGCGAGCTGCCCAACGGCAACCACCTGATCCGCTACGTCGAGGCCGTGGTGCCCAACATCTCGCTGATCGCCAACATCCACGAGAAGGGCGAGCGGCCGGTCGAGCAGGACCGGGCGTCCGAAATGACCTGGACGCTGCCGATCGACGACACGCACGTGTGCGGCTACTCGATCGTGGCTTGGCCGGCGAAGGACGGCGAGCCCGATCCCGACTGGCGGCCGCGCACCGACACGGTGATCCCGCAGCGGCCCGGCTGGGCGCGCGACCGGTCCTACGAGGACCGCCAGAGGAAGCCCGACGACATGGAGGCGCAGGAAAGCCAGCCCGCGATCGCGGTACACGCGCTGGAGAACTTGGCGCTCAGCGACACCGGCGTCGTCATGTTCCGCAAGCTGCTGCGCGAGCAGGTCGCGCGGGTGCAGCGCGGCGAGGACCCGATGAACATCGTGCGCGACCCGGCCAAGAACGCCGCGATTCCGACCAACGCGTGGAACACCGTGCGGCCGCAGACGCGGCAGGCCGCCGAGTAGGAGAGACAGCACGTGGCCCAGACGTTGACCAAGATCGAGGCGTTCCCGACCGGGATGCGGCTGCACGAATTCATCGCCGAGCAAGAGGGCTTCTTCAAAGCCGAGGGGCTCGACGTCGCGCTGCGCCTCGACATCCTGCGCAGCCAGATGGTCCGCTGGAAGGATCAGTACAAGGAGCGGCCGCAGGACAAGGTCTACCTGGAGGACCAGGGCGTGATCGGCTCGGCCTGCGCCTGGGGCAGCGTGTGCAACGCCGGCTCCGGCATGGGCAAGTTCGTGCCCGACGTGCACGGCATCGCGCAGTGGGGCATTTTCGTCCGGCCGGATTCCAAGATCCGCAAGCCCGAGGACCTCGCCAACGTGCCGATCGCCGTCGGCTTGCGCGCCGGCTCGCACTTCAACGTGCCGTACCGGCTGGAGAAGTACCTGCCGCTCGACCGGATCAAGCCGGTCAATGTCGGCGGCTTCGGCGAGCGGCTGCGCGTGCTGCTCGATGGCGAGTTCGAGGCCGTAAGCCTGTTGCCGCCGCAGATCGAGATGGCGCGCCAGCTTGGCCTGCGGCCGGTCATCGAGAACACCTTCAAGACCTTGTGGTGGGTCGACGCGAGCAAGAGCCCCGAAGTGCTACGCGCCTATTTCCGCGCGCTCGACACCGCGGAAAAGGCACTGTCCCGCGATCCGCAGAAATTCATGCCGCTCTGGGAGAACGCCGTGCCGGAGGAGTTCCTCCCGCCGAAATACACGTGGGACTATTCCAAGTTCGGCCACGGCGAACGCTTCGTCCACGCGCCGATCTCGCGCGCTGAGTACGAAGAGCTGGTCGATCAGGCCGAGCGCTGGAAGCTGTCCGATATGACAACGCGGAAGTTCGAGGACACCGCGCTCTCCGTGGCGGCGGAGTAGCGCCGCCGCCTCATCCCGTGGCAGCCGCCGCCGATGGCGCATCGCTCGGCGGCACGAGTCCGGGCTGCTCGTAAAGCTGGGCAAGCCCGTAAGGCAGGATTTTGAACCGCTTGCTCATGTCGAAATCCGCCACGATGGGGCCGGATACGAAGGTCGCGCCTGCGCCCACCGCCGCCACGCTCAGCGACAGCGTGTCCGCGTTCTGCAGATAGCTTTGCAAGCCTGCATCCGCGGCCAGCATGCTGAAGCGGTTGAACTGGGCGACGAACTCGGTCTCCCTCATGGAATTGCGGGCACGGTTGACGCCGACCGCGATCACGGCGGCATCGGTCCAGCGCCGCAGATCCCACTGGTAGACCGGAAGCTGGACCGCGACGCCGCGCACGAACGGATCGAGCTCGCCGATCACCGTTTCGATCACGGTTTGCGGCGTTTCCTCCGGGACATCCATGATCTCCAGAATGAACCGGCTGCGCAGCGCGTCCGGCAGTTCCGAGCACTGCATCAAATAGCTGCTGCGCCGCGCCACGTCGGCGAGCGTGGCGAAATGCACCGGAATCGCCACCGAGGCGCCTTCCGTCGGCTGCGATTGCTGCACGTCCTTGATGGCTTGCTTGAGCGCGAGATCATCGAGCTGCGTGACATGCCGCAGCTCCGCCGGAAGCGGCAGCACCTCGTTGCCGATCAGTATCCCGTCCTCGCCCTCGCAGACCGGCATCGAGATGTAGGTCGAGATCCGGCCGCCGCGCACCTCCCAGAACGGTTGGTACACAAACGTCAGCCCGGGAGGCGGAAACTCGCGCGGAGCGCCGCTGCGCCGCAGCGCGATGGCCGCTTTCGAGCGTGGCCGCGGCGCATTCGGCTGCGGCGGCGCGGCGCGGCGCGGCGGCGCTGGAGCGACGTTTGCGGCAAGGTGCATCGCGGGAGTGCCGGGCTTCGATTGGGACGAACGTGTCCCACCTGCCCCAGGGGCTGAAGCGGCCGGCGGCGGCGGCGCAGCTCGAACTGGCGGCGACTCGGCGGAGAGATCTTCGCTTGCTTCCTCGGCGCGACGGCTAGCGGATGACTTGCGCCGATGGAACACATTGCCGATCCGTTTCAGCACGCGGCTCAACCAGCTTTTTCGGACGGCTGACCCGCCGGTCAGCGCATGGATTGCCGTGCGCTCGGTGGCGCTATCTGGCTTGCCCGGCAGCAGCCGCGCGATGATCGCGGCGATCTTCGCCACCTTGGCTTGCGCATCGCGCCCGGACGTCCGCTCGAACAGGATGTGGTAGCGGTCGCCGTCGCGGGCGAAACAACATTCGCTTAGGCCGAGCTGCTGCTCCAGAATCTGCGCGATGAGCTGCCCCATGCGCGGCGCAACCCGTTCCCAATCGCGGCCCAGCAAAGCCTTGGCATAGGCCAGATCGATGATCTGACGGCTGCTGTGGCGCCGTAGCGTTTTCGCGCGGACCTCGAAGTCGGCGAGCAATAGCTCGACGCTGCGCCGAGCCGCCGGCGGGGCGGCCCCAGAGCGCGCCGCCGGCGCTCGCGCCTGGTTCGCGGAGCGGAAAAGTCGGGCCAAAACACGGAACATCGCCCGCCGACATTAGGCCTCGTCGATTTAACGCTGCGTTAAGGCAAGCAGCGCGAAACCGCGCTTCAGCCGGGACGGATATCCTCGAGGCTCTTGCGCAGGAGCGCGGTGAACTCGTCCCGGCCGAACGGCTTGGCAAGAACGTGGTTGGCGCCCAGCCGCTGCGCCATGCCAAGGAAATCGACGTTCTCCGTACGGCCGCCGCCCGAGATGGCGATGATCTTCAAGGCGGGGTTCTTGCGCCGAAGCTCGCCGATCGTCTCGATGCCTTCCTTTTCCGGCATGATGATGTCGCACACCACCAGGTCGACCCGCTCGCGCTTGAAGATGTTCAATCCTTCCACCCCGTTCGCGGCCTGCAGCACGCGATGGCCTTCGCGCTCGACCATCCGCGCGACGGTCGCGCGGACCAGCGTCTCGTCATCGATAATGAGCACCGTCTTCATTCTTTTACCGGGGATACCCGCGGCGTTCGCGTTCAAACGAGACTCTTTCAGTTGGGTCATTGGTCACCCGATGGCTTGTGCCGCGACATACGGCGTTTCTGACTGCACGCTGACAACCGGCAGATACACGCAGAATTCCGAGCCTTTGCCGAGTTCGCTCGCTACGGTGATGCCGCCGCCGCAGGCGCTGATGAGCCCGTGGATCACGGCAAGACCGAGCCCGGTTCCACGGCCGACTTCCTTGGTGGTGAAGAACGGATCGAAGATGCGTTCCATGGTCGCAGCATCCATGCCGCAGCCGGTGTCGCGCACGCTCAACACCACATAATCACCCTGCCTGAGCGCCTGCAGCGCCGCCGCGCGCGGATTGCCGAGATGGGCCGGCCGCAGCTCGATCGAAATCTCGCCCGTCCCCACTCCGATCGCATCGCCTGCGTTCGAGCACAAATCGACGAGGATTCGCTCGAGCTGCCCATCTTGGATCGCGACCGGTCCGCATGACGGATCGGCGCGGTAGTTGATCCGGATTCCCGCCGGAATGCTCGGGCGAACGAGACCGACCGTCGCGCCGAGCAGGTCTTGCACCAGCACCGTCTGCAGCGTGTCGCTGGCGCGTTCCGAATAGCCGAAAGCGCGTATGCGCTTGATCGACTCCCGCGAGCGTTGCGCTGCCGACAGCACCTGGTTCAGCATGGCTGCGGTAGCATCGCCGTCAGGCAGCGAATCGATGGCAAGCTCGGTAAGCCCGATGATCGGCACCAGAAGATTATTGAACTCGTGCGCGATCCCCTCGGCCAGCGTGCCGACGGATTTCATCTTTTCCGCCCGGCGCAGCTGTGCTTCGAGCGCCTGGTTTTCCTCGCGCGCCTTTACCTGCTCGGTCACGTCGTTCTGGTGGATAAGAATCGCCGGCCGGCTGCGAAACTCGAACTTCGTCGCGGCGCTATTCATATGCGCGACCGCGCCGTCCGGATGCAGCACGCGGTACTGCGCCGGTATCGAGCCCCCGAGGTCTCCCCTGAGAGCCGTGCGAGCGCGCTCGGCGACTTCGCGGGCATCGTCCGGATGGATGCGCACGAAGGGCGACAGGCCGATGAATTCCTCGGGCCGCGCGAATCCCCTCGCGCGCGCGGCCGTCGGATTGGCCAGCACCACCTTCCCGTCCTGCACCACGATGATGCCGTACGGCGCGGCATCGAACAGAAACCGATGCAACGCCTCGCTTTCCCGCAGCGCCTGCTCTGCGTGGCGGATCTCCGTAATGTCGATGGAAATACACACGACGCAGCGGTCGCGCGTCACGCGTTCGAGGACCTGGTACACTTCGCCCGCGGGGCCGACGACTTCGAATCGGCCGCCGGGGGTGCAGCGCTGTGCCAGCCGACGCGTGATCCGTTCCTCGACTTCGTCGGGAGGACACCGCCGGTTGCGCACGATGAAGGCGCGAAGAAAGGTTTCGAAGGTTATGCCGGGGGCGATGACGTCTTTCGCCTCGCCACAATTTCTTCGGAACTGCTCGTTGAATGCGATAAGGCGGTCGTCGGGACTCCACAGCGCAAAACCATCCGCCATCGACTCGATCGCGTCTTCGAGCTGATCTTTCGCCTTGCGCAATTCCTCGCTTGCCTGTCGCCGCTGGGTCGCGTCGCGCATCACGACGATGGCGCCGCGCTCG
>Ga0209640_10002551_pt1 | contig 15890 bp, 18 predicted proteins | sample RifCSP10_1_FD_184018 | JGI IMG/M metagenome (GOLD analysis project Ga0209640, IMG submission 184018) | Soil microbial communities from Rifle, Colorado - Rifle CSP2_sed 10_1 (SPAdes) (version 2) | ecosystem: Environmental > Terrestrial > Deep subsurface > Rock core/Sediment | place: Rifle...
GTTTCTGCAGATGAAGCGCGACTGGCCGGACTACAAGAAGCGCCTCGGCCTCAGATAGATCCCTTCGCGCGTTTCTCGTCGGCGGCGACGAGCTTCGGCGGCCCGAGCCGGGAGATCTCGTATCCGTCGGGGTGCGTCCGGTTGTGATTGTCGGTGAAGAAATGCGCGGTCCGGCGCGGCGGCAGCCAGCGCACCGCCCGGCCGCGCAGCCTCAACGCAGACCGCAGCAGCGGACGTGTCAGCGGCAACGGTTTCGGAAATCCAAACGACGAAATCATCGCCTCGTCCAGCATGGCGTAGATGCTGTAGCGGACGAGCGGCGTCGCGATGCGCGGAAACCACGAGGCAAACAGATCGCGGGTCGAGACGGCGATCCGGTGGTTCGTGTCGGCGAACCGGAACTGCCGGCGCTCGTAGTCGCGGCTCCACGCTTCGAACGCCTCGTACGATGCCGGGATGTCGACGATGCCCATGCGGGTGCCGATCGCCCGCCAGAAATAGTAGTAGCCGAGGCGCTCGTTCAGGCACGTCGGCCGCCACCCCACGGCATCGATCCACCGAACGGGTTCGAAGATGAAGGTGGACAGCACGTACAGGAAGTCGTCGTTCGCAATCCTGAAGTGGGCGTGGGCCCAGTTCATCCGTTCGAGCGCGTCCTTGCCGCGCCCGCTTTCGTAACCCCATTCGCACATCTCGGCCACGAGGATCGACGTGTCGTCGTAGCGGCGCTGGGTGTTCTGCCGGAACTCGCCGGTCCGGTCGAGGAGCGCGGAAATGCTGGGCACGCAGTACGTGCGGTAGAGCGCAATCTCCAGCGCCCGGATCGAGTCCCATGGGAACTCGTATCCAAACGACAGGTGCACGATGCGCTGGTGATCGCAAACCGGGTCGAGCTGCTCGATGCGGCGAAGGATCTCGAATCGTCCTGCCACGTGCCGGACGATTGTACCAGTGGCGCATGTCGGCCTGTGCCTGACATATAATGCGCCTCCTCCACACCCGCATATATCCGGATCGCGGGATCCCCCAAGGAGCAGCCTATGACACGCATCCCTCTGTTCACGTTCCTTCTCATGCTGGCCGTCAGCAATTCGGTTTCCGCGTCGGGACCCGGGAGCTACGAGGTGTGGGCCGTCGATCAGTCCAACTCATTCGGCAAGACATATGGGGGCACGCTGTACATATGGGACGGGCATGCACTGGAGCGTGGCCATGCCGCGGGTGCAGCCACGGAGAAGACCGTCATCGATCTGGGAGGCGCCGCGGCGGCCCTGTGCATGACGCGCACCGGAGCAAACCCGGTGCGGCCGCACATGATTGCGGTCAACGCGTCCCAGACGCATGCCGTCGTCTCGTTCGTGGCGTCCGGCCACGTGCTGTTCCTCGACGCGGAGACCCGAACCCCCGTCGACTGCATCCGCACCTCCGTTGGCGCGGGCGGCAGCCGTCAGGTGCACTTCGCGGTACCGTCGCCGGACGAGACGTACGTTGCCGTGGCGAATCAGAACGGAAAGTTGTTCGAACGCATCGACGCGAATTTCGCCACTAACACGTTCACCCTCAATCCCGCTGCGACGATCAATCTGGCGACGTGTACGACGCCGAATGGCATCCCGTGCCAGTTCGTGAGCGCGACCGGCGAAGGCGACCGCCCGGACAACGCGCCGATCTGCCCGGTCATCGAGTCGTCGAGCCGCTATACGTTCGTGACTCTTCGCGGCGGGGGACTGTTCGTGGTGGACAGCACGGCCACCCCGATGCAAATCGTGGCGGAGTACGACACCTCGTCGGTCCGCGGCAATGGCTGCCTGGGCGCCGAGGTGCCAGGCAAGATGTATATCGATTCCGGCGGCGGCACGGCCGCCAATCTGTACCAGGCCGACCTCTATGCGTTCCCGACGATCGGCTTTTCACCGTTCGATCCGCCGAACACGCCGGCGCCGACGTCGATCTTCAGCGAAGACGTTGACGGCGCAGACGCCCACGGCGCCGCGTTGACGAAGCACCAGAACTATCTGTGGGTGGCCGACCGGGGCCGGAACTTCCTCTTCGTCGTCGATACCGCCACGGACGTGGTCGTCAACCGGATCCCGCTGCCGACGAGCTTTGCCCCCGACCCGACCCCCGACCTGATCGCAATGTCGCCAAACGGCAGCCACGCCTTCCTGTCGCTGCGCGGGCCGAATCCGCTGACCGCCGACCCGCACGTGAGCACCGGATTGACGCCGGGCGTGGGCGTGCTGAAGGTGCTCGAGGGCGGACGGGACGCCATGTTCGAGGCGGTGGCGGGTGTGAGCAACGTCGATGCCTCGGGAGTGGAGCGCGCCGACGTGCACGCGATGACCATTCGACTGACGACACGGTGAGGGCAGGTCCGATCGCCCTCGAATCGCCTCACTGCCGGATCGCTCCGTTCGACATGATCGTGAATGCGAATCCGGGCTCGTCGCCGTTGCCCGGGGTTGTCGTATTCTGCACCAGCCGGATGTCATTCACGAAGACGTTTCGCGTGACCGCTCCGGTGGGGTTCTCGTCGCACGCGTTCTGATCGTTCACTCTGAACGAGACGCGCGTGTCGACGGGCACGTCCATGAGCGCGATCTCGTATCGATCCGGAGGGACCGGCTGCAGGGGGATGGCGGCGAAGCTGCGCCAGCTCGGATGCGTGTGCGTCGCGCCGACGCCGCTGACGCACGCCTGCGCAGAGGGCGGTAGATCAAGTCGTCGCGACGTTGCGCCCATGAAGACGATACGGATGGCCGCCGTCATGGAACCGGGTTGAGCAGCCGGGGACGTCGCGGCCTCGTCGCAGCCTGGAGCTGCGAACCCTACCGCGACGCCGACTGCAATCTCCCGCCAGCCCATGCGCGTAGAATATCGCCTTCGGTGCGGCGGCGAACTTCGTGTGCCGCTAGCGCTTCTTTGCGCTCTTCTTCTTCGCCGACTTCTTCTTCGCGACCGTCTTTGCAGATTTCTTCTTCGCTCCGTGACTCGCGGCATTCGCGCGCCCGGCCGCGTTCTCGAACCATCTCGGTCGAGGATCGGCAAAGAACATCTGCCGGCGGAGCGACTTGAAGCCGTCTTTCCAGAAGTAGCTCGCGCTCCAGGCGTCCGAGTCGTCGAGGAAGATGCTCGAGGCCTTCTTCCCCTGCGCCTCCAGCTCGTTCGCGACGTCACGGAAGTAGAAGTGCCTGAACAGGCGATCGAACTCCGTCATGTAGATGTCGGCCACGCGCGTGTCGCCGCGGATCAGGAGCATGTTCTCGTCGTTCTGCAGGAGCGAGTTGGACGAGAAGTTCGCCGATCCCGAGCAGACGAGCGGATCGTCCGACAGCGGATCGATCAGCAGGAACTTGGTGTGGACGAAGAACACGAAGCCTTCGTTCTTGCTGCGATAGTGCTCCTCTTCGAGAAACCATTTCACGAGGCCGAAGTCCTTGATCTTCCGCCGCGCGACGGCCTTGCCGTTCTTGAACGTGTACTGTTCGCCGAGCGGGACGCCGTACGACAGGATCAGGTGCTTCCGGTCCTTGGCGAACTCCTTGGTCTGCGCCTGAGGCGCCGGCTTCTCCATCAGCACGAACCGCAGGAGCTTGCGGCTCTGCGCAATGGACGGCGCGAGCTCCTTGCTCACGCCAAACGCCGCCGTGAACATCAGCGAGCCGGCGGAGTCCTCCATGCGGTCGGCGTACCAGCGGAGCAGACTGGCTTTGGCCCGCGGCGAGAACACCGCGACAATCGAGTGCTGGCCGATGACCGCCTGTGGATCGGGCGTCAGCTCCAGCGCGCGGGCCCTCGCGTCATCCAGGTCGGGATCTGTGCGAAGAAGCTCCCAGAAATCCAGATACTGCTTCGCCAGGTCCTCGTCATCGCGCACCCAGTGGCCGACGTTGCTCTGGCCGAGGAATCCCGACGGCGTGAAATTGGTGGACCCGGTCCAGACTTCCGTGGGGTCGCCGTTGGCATCGAGTCGAACGATGAACTTGTTGTGAGGAATTTTTGTCTTGGTCCGCGGAAAGAGCACCTTCGTGCCGGCCCTGGTTTTCGGCAGCTTCGCCTTCCGGATCGCCGTCTCGGCCTCGCCGTCGACGCCATTGTCGGTGGTGTCGTGATAGACGATGCGGACGTCGACGCCGCGGTCGAGCGCGCGCTTGAGCGCGTTGAGCACCGGCGCATACGTGAATTCGTACGCGGCGACGCGGAGCCCGTGGCCGGAGGGCGTCTCGTCGATGTAGCGCAAACAGGCGTCGAGTAAACCGCGCGACAGCCACTTCACTTCCGGGTCGGCAGGGTCGTCCGGATCGGTCGGCGGCGAGTTCTGAAATTCCTCCGCGAACTTCTGGCTGGCAATCGCACCGCGATTGAACCAGACGCCGTGTCCCTGATCGAGCTCCTTTTCCGTGCGGATGTCGAAAGAGACCGGCGCGGCCGGGTGCAGGGCCCCGGGACTTCCGTGCATCGGATAGACGTCGAAGTGGTAGTTCGTATCGGGCTCAGCGGCGTAATCGCCCCAGAGAAAACTCTGAATCGGGTGGTCGTTGGTGTAGAACCTCTTCGGCTTGGTGGGGTCGGCCGGATCCTTCGCGTTCTTCGGATCGGGCTCAATGGCCTCGAAGACCTTCGTCGATCGCAGCCACTTGGCGGGCTGCGCCGCTCCGACGATTCCGCGCTTGAAGGCGAAGCCCCGCAACCCGTCGCGGCAGTTCGCCGGACAGTCAATCGCGAGCAGGACGCCGCGAATCCCGGCAATGGCTTTGACCGTGAAGTTTCCGTTGGACGCCGTCACCCGCATGGCCGAAGGCCTCCCTGCTGAGCCGGGGAGCATAGCATGCGGTGCTATCGCTGCCTGCGCAGGAAAGACGAGCTGGCTCGGGGGTATGATCTGGGCCTCTCCATGCGGCTGAGAACGTCCGTTATCGCTCTCACGTCGACGCTGTTCGCCGGACTCACCCTGGCGCAGGGGCCGCCCGCGCCTGATCCACCGAATCCCTACCAGACGATCGATCACTGGGGAACCCTGCCGGCCGGCCGCAAATGGGGCGGCACCAGCGCCGTCGACATCGATCGAGACGGCCGCTCTGTCTGGGTGGCGGAGCGCTGCGGCGGCCAGAGTTGCGCGGACTCGTCGCTCGCGCCGATTCTCAAGCTGGATCGATCGGGCGCGGTGGTTCCGGCCCAGGTGCTGCAGAAGCACGTTCGGCGATAGGGGATGCCGGAGCCGAGCTGCACGCACATCGGCGCGATCACTGACATCAAACGTCCGGAGCGCCACGAGTGCGAGGAGTGCATGAAGATCGGCTCCACATGGGTCCATCTGCGCACGTGCCAGGAGTGCGGAACGACGCGCTGCTGCGACAACTCGCCGAACCGGCACGCGACGAAGCACGCGCGCGCGAGCGGCCACCCGGTGATTGCGTCGGCGGAGCCGGGCGAACGGTGGCTCTACTGCTACCCGGACGACGCCTTCGCCGAGTACTAATGACGCCACGCATGGGCCGAGCAAGCTCGGCCCCTACGACGCTTGACTGTCTGAAGTCCACGGCTGTATTATTCATATATGAACCGAACGGGCAAGGCGGCGGCCCCTCCCGTTGAGCTCCTCTCGCTCCTGCACACGGCCTATGCCGCCCAGGCGGAAATCGAGTCGAAGCTCAGCGTCGTCGGGTTGTCGCTGCCCAAGCTGCTCGCGCTCAAGGCGCTTTCAGATGCCGGCGACTCGCTGCCGCTCGGGCAGCTCGCCGAACGCCTGTCGTGCGTGAAATCAAACATCACGCAGCTCGTCGATCGGCTCGAGGCGGACGGCTTCGTCGCGCGCCAGCCGGATCCGCGCGATCGCCGCACGCGGCTCGCGGTCCTGACGGCGGCGGGGCGCAAGGCTTGCCAGGACGGGTCCCGCATCCAGCAGGACGCCGAACGGAAGCTGCTGACGACGCTCACGCGGGACGAGGCGCGGCAACTCGGGGTGTTGCTCGGGAAGGTGGGGAAATCCGGCGGGTGATTTTTTTGGCCGAGACGTTCATGTATGTACAGTCGAGCGATACACAATCAAGGAACGAGGTGACGTATGGATATCGGGCTGTTTCTTCTACGGTTGACCGTCGGACTCACGCTGGCCGCGCACGGGGCGCAAAAACTGTTTGGCTGGTTCGGCGGCTACGGACTTGAGGCGACGGGCCAGGCGTTCGAGACGCTCGGCTTCCACCCGGGCCGCCGCCATGCGCTGATGGCGGGACTGGTCGAAGCCGGCGGGGGACTGCTCCTGGTGCTGGGGCTGCTCACGCCGCTGGCGGCGGCGGTCGTGTTGTCCGTGATGTTCGTGGCCGCCGTGAGCGTGCACGTCAAGCAGGGCTTCTTCATCACCAGCGGCGGCTACGAGTACACGATGGTCCTCGGCGTCGCGGGGTTGACCCTGGCGTTCACCGGCCCTGGCGCGCTGTCGCTGGACGCGCTGCTCGGAAATGCCTGGAGCGGCGGATGGCCGGGTGTCGTGGCGTTGTTCGTCGGCCTGGCCGGCGGGGCCATCCAGCTCGCTCGCCGGCACACGACCGAGTCCTACTCGTAACGGAGACTCGAGAGAGGACATCATCAGGCTCTACACGGAGTACCGTGCCGGCCGCTTCGAACGAATGAGCGCGCTTGCACGGAAAAAGCGCATCGCCTGAGGAGACCGAAAGGTGCGATAATCGGCACCCTCAGGAGGACGCGTGCATACGGCAATCGCGTGTATGGCGTTGATGCTGGTCGGGTTGCTCATCCAGCAGCCGGCCGCTCCGTCCAGCGCACCCGCTCTGAACTACGAGTTTTTCAAGGCCCAGGTCCAGCCAATCCTGCTGAAAAAGCGGCCGGGCCATGCCAGGTGCATTGCCTGCCACGGACAAAGGACGACGCTGCGCCTTCAGTCGCTCGCGCCTGGACGTACGACGTGGACCGAGGAGGAGTCGCGCAAGAACTTCGAGGCGATCCGGCGAGTGGCGGCGCCCGGCAACCTGAAGAGCAGGCTGCTGCTGCATCCGCTCGAGGAAAAGGCGGGCGGCGATTTCTACCACAGCGGCGGCAAGCACTTCGCCTCGCAGAACGACCCGGAGTGGCTGACGCTCAAAGCCTGGGTTCTTGGACAAACCGCGAAGTAGGAGCTGTAGACAATGATGAACACGTACGCGCTCCGTCGGTGTCTCACGGTGGCGGCAGCGATCGCGCTGTGCACGGTGCCGCTGGCCGCGCAGCACAAGGTCCGGATCATCCAGACCAACAGCGCCGGCGACAACGTCCACCTGATCGATCCCGCGACGAACAAGGTGGTCGGGGTGATCAACGGGATCGAGGTGAACCACGGGGCCGCTGTGGCGCCAGACGGCAGCCGCCTCTACATCAGCAACGAAGCGGACAACACGCTCGATTTCGTGGACGCGAAAACGCTCACTGTGACGAAGAAGGTACCGTTGAGCGGCCACCCGAACAACCTCGCGATCGGGCGCGACGGCCGGCGCGTATATATCGGTATCAGGGACCCGGAGCCGGGGGGCGTGGACGTGGTCGACACGGCGTCGTTCAAGATGGTCAAGACGATCCCCACCCAGGGCGCCATCCACAATGCCTACGTCACCCCGGACGGCAAGTACGTGGTGGCCGGCTCGATTTCAGGGGAAACGATCAACGTGATCGACGCGCAGACGGAGCAGCCTGCGTGGACGTTGAAGATGGACCTCGGCGTCAGGCCGATGACGTTCGTGACCAATCCCGACGGATCGACGAAGTGGATCCTCGCGCAGCTGAGCGCCCTGAATGGATTCGCGGTGGTGGATTTCGCGACGCGCAAGGAAATCAGGCGGATTGAGAATCCCCCGCTTCCACCCGGCAAGAAGACGGTGCCCGAAGGATCGGATCCGTCGCACGGCATGGCCGTCACCTCGGACGGCAAGACGCTCGTCGTCTGCAGCCGCTTGAACAATCACCTCTACTTCTATTCGCTGCCCGACCTGAAGGTGCTCGGGGGCGCCGAGCTGGGCGGGATGGGCGCGGGCTGGGTGACGCTCACGCCTGACGGCAAGACGGCGTATGTCGCCAACCCCGTGACCAACGACGTCTCCGTCGTGGACGTCAAGCTGATGAAGGAAGTGGCGCGCATTCCCGTGGGGTTCGTGCCGAAGCGAAATACCACCGCGCTTCTCCAGTAGTCCGTCCGACCGTTCGCGCGAGGCTCGCATGCGCCGAGTGACGAGGATGCTGTCCAGTCGGCTCGTCGTGGCGTGTGTATGCCTCGCGTGTGCCTGCTCGCGCCCGGCGGAGCCGCAGGGGCCCACCGGTGTGACCGTGTTCGAACGGGCACGACTCATTACCGGCGACGGCAACACAGCGATCGAGAACTCCACGTTCATCGTCGAAAACACGCGCTTCACCCGCGTCGGCCGGCGCGGTGAGGTCGAGATTCCGCCCGGGGCGGCGCGCACCGACCTGACGGGCAAGACGGTCATGCCGGTCATGGTCGATCTCCACGGCCACCTCGGATTCCAGGATGTGGCCGCGGGGACGATGTCGAAAGAGACGTTCACGCGCGAGAACCTCATCGACCATCTCGAGCGGCTCGCCTATCACGGGGTCGGCGGCGTTGTCGGCGTCGGCGACCTGGTCGGCCGTTCAGATCTGCATGGCGGCCGCACCCCGTGGGGCGACGTGCCGCTTCGGGTGCGCGACGAGGTCGTCCCGGACGCGGCGCTCTTTCGAACCGCGGGTCCGGGAATCGCCTGGCCGGGGTCGGGGGCGCAGGGCCACCCTTCGAGAATGGACGTGTCGTATCCGGTGGCGACGGTCGAGGAGGCGCGCGCCGCCGTCCAGGATTACGTCCTGATGAAGCCCGCCTTCATCAAGATCTGGGTGGACGACCGAGGCGGCACCAAGCAAACGCTGACGCCGCCGCTCTACCGCGCGATCGTCGACGAGGCGCACAGGCACAACGTTCCGGTTGGCGTCCATAACGTCACCGGGGCCAATGCGAAGGAGCTGATGCGGGCGGGCGTCGAGGGCTGGCTTCACGTGCCGGTTCGCGGCGGCGAAGCGGTGGACGCCGAGCTCGTCGCGATCGTGAAGGAGCGGATCGCACAGAACAACCGCCCCACTATCTGGATGACGCCGGGCCTCATCACGGCCTGGATGAATACGCAGGGAGGCTCGCGGCCGGACTGGCTGGAGGACCCGCTCCTGCGGGCGACCTACTCCGCCCAGGACATCGAGGAGCACTGGGGCAGTCCGCTTGCGAAGCTGACCCGCGAAGAGGTGGCGCGCGCACGCCGCGGTTTCGAGCTCGACGCGCGCAATGCGATGACGCTGCGGGCGGCGGGCATCCGGATCGTCAACGGGACCGACACAGGGCAGACGCGGTTCTGGATCGGCTATTTCAGCCACCTGGATCTGGAAAGCCTGGTCGCGATGGGCATGACCGCGTCCGACGCGATCGTGGCAGCCACGCGCGACTCCGCCGACGCCGCAGGATTCAATACCGGGATGATCGCGCCGGGAAGAAACGGCGATTTCATCGTCCTCGACGCCAATCCGCTCGAGAACATTGCCAACACGCGGCGGATCGACAAGGTCTACCTGCGCGGACACGAAGTCCCGCGCGCCGCGATGGCGGCCAGGTGGCAGGCCCGGTTCACTTCGCGCTGAGCGGGATCCTCTTGCCGCCGAGGACGGTTCCGGCCGGGAAGAGCCTCTGGCGTCCGGTGATCGTGCCCTTGTAGTTGTCGAGGAACTCGAAAGTCCCCTCGCGCAGCTCGAGCAGCGCCACGTCGGCGGGCGCGCCCACGTTCAAGGTGCCGCGGTCGTTGAAGACCGGGAAGACGCGCGAGGGATTGAGGGTCGCGCGCGCGACCGCTTCACTGATCGTCATGCCGTAGCCGAGCAGCTTCGACATGCAGTTGGGAAGATCGATCACTCCCGTTGTGCGGCTGTTCGTGTTCCAGTCCGTCGAGAACGTATCCGGCCAGAAGCCCGCCTTCATGATTGCGCCGATGGTGTCCCACCTCATATGGCCGTTCTGTCCGTTGCCGATGTCGAACCAGACGCCTCGGCGCCTCGCGGCCAGTACTTCGGGCAGGATGCGACCGTTGTCGTCGACGACGCTGTTCGGGGGCGGGGCAAACATGTGAGTGACGACGTCGCCGGGCTTCAGGAGATCGAGCAGCCTGGCTAACGGCGACAGGGTCTGTCCCATGTGGATCATCACGGGCAGTCCGAAGCCGTCGGCCACTTCGCGGGAGCGCCGAAGGACCTCGTAATCGTTCGCGCCCGCGACCTCCCGCGACAGCCGCACCTTCACCCCGATGATGAAGTCCCGGTTTTTCGCGATCGCCTCGCGCGCTGCCCCGGCGTCGGCGCGGGCGAGGTCCATCGTGTCGCCTGCGGGAATGACGCCGAGCCGGCCGATGTTGATGAGGACGCGGGCCTGCTGCGGCGCGGCGCGCGCAACGGCAACCGGATCGGCAATGCGATCCGCGCCCTGCGACCCGGCATCGATCCACCCCGTCACGCCGTCCTGCAGCACGAGTGGCGGGCCTTCCGCCGATCGGCCCGTATGGGTATGGATGTCGATCAGGCCCGGGACCACGAGCCTGCCGCGCGCATCGATGATGTCGGCGGCGCCGGCCGTGATGTTGGCCTCGACCGCGGCGATGCGGCCTCCCGAAATCGCCACGTCGCGGATCGCGTCGAGCCGGACCGAAGGGTCGATGACGCGCCCGCCCCTGATCAGCAGGTCGTATCTGGCCGCTTGCGCGGCGGCGGCTTGCGGAGCGCGGACGAACGTCGCGACGCCTGCCGCGGCTGTTGAAAGGAACTGGCGCCGGTTCATCAATGCTGGCTCAGGCAGAGTGTACCGTTGGATCGGTTCATGAGGGCGATGAAATCGGGAGGTCGCGGTGCTCGTGGAGCTGGTGGCAGAGGTCGCCAGTCTCCCTGGGCCTCATCGGTTTTGACGCGCGTAAGCTCGACCGTGGCGAACATCCTCCAGCGGCACCACTCGTGCTTCGTTCTTTCAGGTACCGACCAGGAGGACATGTGCGCACACGTGATGTAGTGCTTGCCGCGGCGGTCGCAACCGTCCGCAATTTCCCGTCCTCGATGCACCTCTCTTGCGCTGCCGTTGTACTGGGGCTGCTCACGGCGGGGTGCGCCAGTAAGAGGGCAGATACGCCGATCTCGCAGCCCGAAGTCGTCGCGGCGCAACCGGCCACGGCGGAACCCGCCACGCCGCCGCCTGCCGCAACGCCCGATGCACCGGCGACGCCGCAACCCGCGCCTGCCGCCAAGCCCGCAGCACCTGCGACGCCGCAACCCGCACCTGCCACGGCACCGGCACCGAGCGTACCGGCCCAGGCGCCGAAGACCGCGAGCAAGCCCGTCCCTCCCGTGGCAAGGACGCCTGCACCCACTGCGCGAGCGCCGAAGCCTGCGGCACCTCCCGTTGCCGCACCGGCTGCGCCCGCCGCGCCCGCGCCGTTGGACTTGAACGCGCTGAAGGAGCAGCTCAAGGCCACCAAGGCCATCGGCGTCTTCACCAAGATCTCGCTCAAGAATCAGGTCGACGACCTGATGGAACAGTTCCGCGAGTACTACCAGGGCAAGTCCAAGGCCACCATGACGGACCTGCGCCGGTCCTACAACCTGCTGATGATGAAGGTGCTCTCGCTGCTGCAGGACGAAGACCAGACGCTCGCGTCCAAAATCGTGTCTTCGCGCGAGGCGATCTGGAGCCTGCTCGCGAACCCGACGACATTCGCCACCCTCCAAAGCTGAACGCAGGAGAACCCATGAACAGACGCATCGTGGTAACGGCCCAATCGCTCCTGGTCGCGGCGTGCTTCGCCGTGCCGTCGTTTGCCGCCGACGATGAAGCGCTCAAGAAGGACCTGACGGCGGTAATTGCGCTTCAGGGATTGCCGTGCGGCGAGGTCGTCGCCGTCACGGTGCAGGCCGAGAACGACTACGCCGTGTCGTGCAAGGACGACAACAAGTATCGCGTGTACCTGAATGCGGCGGGGCGGGTGGTTGTCGAGAAGCGGAAGTAGCCGTCAGCCGTCACTGACGCAGGTGTCCGGCTCCACGATAGCGGCGACGTTACCGCTCAGCGTATAAATACGCCATGAACCGTATCGAGGTGACGCTCGCGATCGCGTTCTGTATTCTGGGTTCCGGGTTCGTCCTTGCGCAGGAGCCTCGCCTTCAACCGCCGCCGGCGAATCCGCGGCCGCCGTCCATTTCCTCCCCCGACGATCCGGGCCTTCCTGCGCTGATCGCCACGTGCAAGACCCCGCCTCCGCCGCGAGGCGGGGGCAGGGGCGGAGGCGGCGCTCAGCCGCCGGGGCCGCGGGAATACACCGTGTCGGCAATCCCCGGCGTCATCGCGGCGGGCGAGCGCTGGCGGTTCCTCTGGCAGGAAGCCGGCAACAACGGCGACGGCATCGTCGGCACCGATGACGGCGGGTTGCTCATCGCGCAGAACGACAACAGCGAGGTGGTGAAGCTCGACGCGAATGGCAGGCCGTCCGTCGTGTATTCCGATACGCACACGGGCGGTTCGCTGTCCATGAATACGAAAGGCGCGCTGTTCATCGTCCAGCGCGGTCTCCGGACGGCCATCCTCCAGCTTGCGCCACGGCGCGTCGTCCTCGCGGACCGGTATCAGGGCGATGTGCTCGATTGCAACGGCCCCAACCCCAACGACCTGACGGCCGACAGCAGGGGAGGTGTGTACTTCACCATGGGCGGTGTGTATTACGCCGACCCGAAAGGCGTGGTGACGAAGTACGGCGAGAACATCACGCCAAACGGGATCATCCTCAGCGCGGATGAAAAGACGCTGTACGTCACCAACGGACCGGCGCTCGCGGCGTTCGATGTCCGGCCGGACGGGTCGCTCACCAATCAACGGCAGTTCGCGCGGCTCGAAGGGGGCGGCAACGGCGACGGCAGCACCATCGACGCAGCCGGGCGCATCTACGTCACCACCAACCCGGGCGTCCAGGTGATCAGCCCGGACGGCACATATCTGGGCATCATTCCGACGCCGCGCCCCGTCATCAGCGGAGCCTTTGGCGGCAAGGACAAGAGGACGCTGTTCGTTCTGGCTCGAGGCGCGACCGACGCCAACGGCAACCAGGTGGCCAATGCCGCGCAGGTCTATGCGATCCCGATGATCGCGCAGGGGTACGGCGGCCGCGCGAAGTAGAACGTTCCCGACCGTAGAACGTTCCCGACCGTGACAGGTTCAAGCAACTCGTTTAGAATCCGCACTCCACCCTGGCAATAAGCCGGAGCACACTATGGGGAAAAGCGTTCTATTGCGTTCGATCGCGGCGTGTGCTGTGTTAACCATGGCGGCCGGATTGTTTGCGGCCCGCTCAGTGCTGTCGCAAGGCGCCGCGCCTCATTACGTCGCGGACGTGTCGTGGCCGAAGCCATTACCCGATCTCTGGGTACTTGGGGGCTTGGGCGGCGTTTGCGTGGATGCCCAGGACCATGTCGTCGTTCTGAATCGACAGGATGTATACGAGGGCGATCTGAACGCGGGGAAATTGGCGCCTCCCATCATCGAGTTCGATCCGGCGGGCAATGTGGTTCACTCTTGGGGCGATGCGAAGCTTGCTGCACAACGTCTGCACGGCTGCCATTTCGACGCGGACGGCAACCTCTGGCTCGCGGGCGCGGATACCGGTATGGTGCGTAAGTACTCGCATGATGGAACGAAGCTTCTGCTTCAGATCGGTCAAGACGGAGTATTTGATTCCGACGATGGAACGATCAAGGGAAGACCGCTCAATTCGAATGCCGCACGCTTCTTCATGCCCTCAAGCCTGTTTGTCGATCGACAAAACGGAGATGTGTACGTCGCCGATGGCGAAGGGATCAACGGAAACCGGCGGATCGCAGTCGTGGATCGCATCGGAACATTCCTGCGTCAGTGGCAGCCGGAGGGGACCGACACGGTGCACTGCCTCTCGATGAGCAACGATGGGCTGATCTATGTCTGCAACCGCGAGCACGGGCGGGTGCAGGTGTACGACAGGATGGGTAGTTTCAAAGCAAATATCGAGGTGCCCTGGATCCCTGTCACGCGGCCCGCGGACGGCAAGATTACTGAGAGTGGCGGCTCGGCTGCGTCGCTTGCGTTCTCACCTGATCCGGAACGGCGCCTGATGTTCGTCATCAATCAGAACAATGGACGGATCGACATTCTGGAACGCAAGACCGGCAAGAGGCTGTCAAGTTTTGGGCGCTTGGGCAATTTTCCGGGCGAATTCAATCAGCCTCACGGGATTGCCGTGGACTCGAAGGGCGATGTCTACGTTGCCGAGAACCGTGGAAAGCGGATTCACAAGTTCAAGAGTCGCTGACGTCGGTCGTGTCTCCGGAGTTGCCTGCGGCAGCACCACCACTTTCCCCTGTGGGTAGAAGCCAGCCTCCTTTGGCCGATGGTCTCGTTCGCCACGCCGATGGCGTCCCACGCTGCTGGTGGCCCGGTCAGGACCCGCTCTACCTGCGCTATCACGACAAGGAGTGGGGCACGCCGGTGACGAAGGACCGGCGGCTCTTCGAGAAGATCTGTCTCGAAGGATTCCAGGCCGGCCTCAGCTGGCTGACGATCCTCCGCAAACGTCCGCGCTTCCGCACAGCGTTCGCGGACTTCGACATCGATCGCGTTGCGAGATTCGGATCGCGCGACGTCGAGCGCCTGCTCACAGACGAGGGCATCGTCCGCCATCGCGGAAAGATCGAGTCGACGATCAACAACGCGAGGCGCGCCGCGGAGATGCGGGACGAGTTCGGTTCCCTGGCGGCGTACTTCTGGCGCTGGGAGCCGGAGCCGCGATTGCGTCCCCGGCGCCTGACTCGCGATGCGCTGATGCAGCTCGCGCGCACGCCGGAGTCCATCGCGCTGAGCAAGGACCTGAAGCGGCGGGGCTGGACGTTTGTCGGACCGACGACGGTCTACGCGTTCATGCAGGCGATGGGGCTGGTGAACGATCACCTCGAGGGATGCGCGAGCCGGCGTGCAGTCGAAACCGCACGGCAGTCTCTCCGCCGGCCTCGTGATCGTCGTACGTAGTGTCCGGCTTTAGCCGGACTGGCGAGGTCCGCCTGAAGGCAGACACTACGTTATCTACTAGCGCCGGCCGCTCGTGGCGACGGGCGTTGCCGTTTCGCTCGGGCCGCCGGGCAGGAGATCAACGCGCGTGACGGGATCACGCGGCTCGGCCAGCGGGCCCTCCCATCGCAGGAATGCCGCGGGCGCCTGCGTCAGCCAGATCTGCGCATCGGGCACCTCCACGAAGAGCTTGGCGATCCACGGCAGCTTGGGATGGACGATGAACCGTTCGCCGGTGATCGTGCGGCCGGACATTCGAAGACGATCGGTGCCGGCGTACGAGAGTTCGACAGTCACCACCTGCGGCTTCGGGGCGAAACCGACCGCCTGGAGCTCCACGTGCTCGCCGCGTTTCAGCCTCGCCCGCACGGCTTTCACGGCCAGCGTGAAGCCGAACCCCGCAAATGCCCGCCCTGCATCGACTTTCACATCGTCCGACCACGTTTCGAGCTCTGTGCCGTCGCCGCGTTTCTTTGCCGAGGCGGTGCCGTTTGTGAAATTCACCTCGAACTGCCGGTAGAGCGCGCCGTCCCTGACCTCGCGCAGCGACCACGTCTCCTGGGCGAGCTGCCGATCCTGGCGGAACACCGCCTTCTCTTCGATGCGCCGCGCTTTGCCGACATACGCGATGGTCACGTGCAGGCGCTGTGTTCACATGCAAGCGGCGATCTCGGCGATCTCTATGCGGTACGGCAGAGGTCGGCGGGCAGGGGATCCGGCCAGTCGAGGTATTCGCGCTCGCGCTTGCGGATCG
>Ga0209640_10002552_pt1 | contig 15885 bp, 14 predicted proteins | sample RifCSP10_1_FD_184018 | JGI IMG/M metagenome (GOLD analysis project Ga0209640, IMG submission 184018) | Soil microbial communities from Rifle, Colorado - Rifle CSP2_sed 10_1 (SPAdes) (version 2) | ecosystem: Environmental > Terrestrial > Deep subsurface > Rock core/Sediment | place: Rifle...
CAGGCGTGGCGGGCCCAGGTACTTGACTCCACTAGCCCCATTGTCTAGCGTATAAGTATCCGATTGAGAACCAATATTCCTATATGAGAAACGCCGAGTACCCTGTCATCCGGTCGGTACAGAAGGCGCTCCGCATCCTTCGCGCGTTTGACAACCAGCGGCCAGAGTTCGGTCTGACCGAACTCAGCAATCATTGTGGCTTCCCCAAATCCGTGACCCACAAACTAGTGCGCACGCTGGCCGACGCCGGGTTTCTCGAGCAGGATCAGGCCACCCGCAGATACCGCATCGGGCCGGTGATCCTGACGGTGGCGGGCACCTACCTGGGTACGAATCCGCTCATCCGTGAAGGCACGGCAGTGCTGCACCGACTCGCCGGCACCACGGGCCACACCGCCACGCTCGGGGTGCTGGACCGATCGGAGGTGCTCTACATCGCCGCCGTAGAGGGGACGCAGGCCGTGAAGGCCAGCGCACGCGTCGGCGATCGCCGTCCTCTGCACGCCACGGCGACGGGCAAGGTCCTCCTGTCCGGTCTCTCCGAGACCGAGGTAGACAGGCTGCTCGGCCCCGGCCCGCTGCCAGCTCTAACGCGCTCCACGATTACCAATCCTGCTGTCTTGAAGCAAGAACTGGACGCCGTCCGCAAGGCCGGCGTGGCGTACAACCTGCGGGAGCGCAGCGAGGAGGCATCCGCGATCGCCGCACCGGTGTACGACCACACACGGCGCATCGCCGCCGCGGTCAGCGTAGCATTTCCCGCCACGGTGCAGGATCAGCGCGTCCTGGACGAGCTTACGGCCGGTATGAAGGCACACGCCCAGGAACTCTCCCGCCGGCTAGGCGCGCCCGATCAGGGTGACGGCCAGGTCGTCACGGCAGGATCATGGAGTCAGTAGACCGGTGAGCACGCATGCGTCCGACACCGAAGCGTTGGTGCAGTTCATCGCCACCACGCGCCTGGAACGCCTCAGTGCGGGGGTCGTCGAGCAGGCGAACCGCTGCGTGCTGGACGCCGTGGGGTGCGCGGTCGCCGGGTCTGTCACCGACATCGGCGTGCGGATCGGGGACTTGGTGGTGAGTGCGGGTGGCGCGCCGGAGGCCACCGTGCTCGGCCGGCGAGGGATCCGCGTCCCTGCGTCAGCGGCGGCGCTGGCCAATGGCACGGCGACCAATGCGCTTGATTTCGACGACACGCTGCTCGGGCATCCCGGCGCGACGGTCATCCCGACCGTCCTTGCCCTGGCCGAGGCTTCACAGAATCCGGGGGCGGCGATGCTGGCCGCCGTCGTTGTCGGGTATGAAGTTTGCGCGCGGCTCGTTGCCTGCCTCTCACCTGTGGGCGGGCGGTTCACGCGCATTTGGGACACCGCCACGCTGCAGACCTTCGGAGCCGCATCCGCGGCTGCATCGCTGCTCGGGCTCGCGGAGTCCCAGATCCACGCAGCCCTGGGCATCGCCGCCGCCACCGCGCCGCTGGTACGCGTGCGAAAGTCCGTGCAGCACACCACCCATCGGCCGATGCTAAAGTCGGCCTGGGGATGGGCGGCAGAGGCGGGGGTGCGGGCGGCCCTGCTGGCTCGCGCCGGGGTCACCGCGCAGGCACACGTCCTCGACGGCGACCTTCCGGTCTGGGAACGCGAGGCGGCGCCGCCGTTCGGACTGCGCAGCCTCACCGACCGGTTGGGGGAGAGCTTCCTCATCGAACAGCTCGAGTTCAAACCGTATCCCTGCTGCCGGTTCATCCACCCGGTCCTGGACGCGTTGCGGGAGGCCGTCGGGGACGGGCGCATCCCCCCCGCGGAGATCGCCGAGGTGCGGATCGCGACGTTCGCGCTGCTCGGCGATCCCTATCACACGGCCGTTCCGCCGACGAGCGTCTCCGACGCGCAGTTCAGCACGCCGTTCTGCGCTGCGGCGCTGCTGGCGGATGGCGGGCTGCGGCCGCACCGCTTCACGCCGGACGGCATCCGGGATCCGGCCGTAACCGCGCTGGCGGGACGGGTGAAGATCACGCGAGCAGAGGAATACGAGCGCCGGTTTCCCCGGCAGTTCGGTGCCGCGGTGCGGGTGATCACCACGGACGGCCGCCGGGCGGAGGCGCGGGTCGATCATCCGCGCGGCGGACCGGACCGCCCCCTGTCCACGGCGGAGCTCGTCGACAAGTTCCAGACGCTGGCGACACAGCGCTATCCAGAAGACGACGCCGCGGCTTTTGCGCGGCGGGTGCTCGCGCTGGAACGCGAGCCCGACGTCCGCAGGCTGGTCGATGACCTGGCGTCATCGGAGCGAATTTCGACACCAAGCAGGAGGTGAGAGATATGAGGCATGACACGAGGGTATGGGCCCGCGGGATGGCGATCCTGCTGGCCGCGGCACTGGTGCTTGCCGTCTCGGGAGGGGCGATCGGGGCGCCCGCGCCCGCCAGCCGCTCGCCCGTGAAGGTGCTGCTCGTCGCCCCGGCGGTGACCTACGACCCACTGCGTTGGGAGAGCACGTTGCTAGCGGCCAACGCCTGGAAGCAGCTGGGGATTGACGTGGAGGTTCGGCCGTTTGCGGACTTTGCGTCACTGACCGCACGCCATTCCAGGGAGCCGTTTGACTTCGATGCCTTCGTCTCCGGATACGTCGGACGGCCGGAGCGGCTCGATCCCGACGCCCTGCTGTACGGGCCGTTCCACAGCAAGGGCATCTTCGACAACGGGCCGAACTACTTCGGCTACGCGAATCCGGAATACGACCGCATCGTCGAGTCCCAGCGCAAGACGGTGGACCTCAAGCAACGCCAGGCCCTGGTGTACAAGGCTCAGGAAATCCTGGCCAAGGATGCACCGGAGATCACGTTGTTCCACCGCCAGGAGATGTTCGCGTACAACACCAGGCGTTTCACCGGCATGGTGCCCATGGTGGGGCGCGGGCTGTGGAACCCCTGGACGGTGCTGGAGGCGAAACCGATTGGGAGCGACAAGACCTTCCGCATGGGCTGGGCGACCGACATTGACGGCACCAACCCGCTCAGCATCACTAGCGCGGTCGAGTCCCTGCGGCTGGTCTACGACTTCCTGGCGCGCGTCGACAAGGACGGCCAGCCGATTCCCTGGGCGGCGGAGTCCTGGCGAAAGGTCACCGACACCCAGGTCGACGTCACCCTGCGCCAGGGGATGACCTTCCACGACGGCCGGCCCGTCACCGTGGAGGACGTGGTATTCAGCTTCGAGTTCATCCGGCAGAATGGGACGGCCCCGTACTTCAGCGGGGCCCTGGAGCCCATCAGGAGCGTGCGCGCCGTCAACGACCGCGTCATCCGCTTCGTGCTGCACTACCCGTACCCGCCGCTGCTCATGGTGACCTTCACCCAGATCCCTATCCTGCCAAAGCACATCTGGCAGGATGTGGTGAGCCGGGAACGGGTGGAGACGCCGGCGAAGTGGAACAACCCGAACCCCATCGGCAGCGGACCTTATCAGTTCGGCCACTGGCGGCGCGGCGAGGAGCTGCTACTGCGGCGGTATGCGCGGCACTTCCATCCCCCACAGGCCGGGGCGTTCCTGGCGGTGAAGTACGCCAGTGCCGATGCTGTGTTCCAGGCCATCGTCAAGGGCGAGGTGGACATCCCCGACCGCAGCATCACTTCGCTGCAGATCGAGGAGGCGAAGCGGGCGAGCAACGTGAAGCTGGTCTCGCTGCCGGACTTCGGGGTATTCTACATGGGCTTCAACCTGCGCCGGCCGCCGTTCAACAACCCGAAGTTCCGCGACGCGATCAAGCACACCTATGACTGGAAGACGATCGTGGAAGCGGCACTGGGCGGGTTCGGCCAGCCGGGCACTGGCATGATCGCGCTGGTGAACAAGTTCTGGCACAACCCGGCGTGGGAGCAGTGGCTGAAGACAGACTACAGGTTCGATCTGGCGCTGGCGCGGCAGATGCTGCAGCAGGCGGGATACACCTGGGACGCCCAGGGCCGGCTGCTGCATCCATAGAGATGTCATGCCGCACCTGAGCTATTTCGTCCCGACGTCTGGCTATGATCCTCAGGAGCGCGAGCGGCGGCTGGCGGTGATGCGGCCGCTGCTCGCGCCGGGGTTTACCATCGACATGCTGACGCTGAGCAACACACCGGAGTTCCTGGATCAGGCCGCGGACTTCGACGCCGCCGGCCGTGCGGCCCGCGCGGCCCTGGGTGCGGTGGGCCCCGACATCTGCGATGTCATCATCTCCGGCGGGGCGCTGGATCCGGGATTACGCGAACTGCGGGCGGCGGCGCGCGTCCCCATCGTCGGGCCGGGAGAGGTGTCGCTGTTCCTGGCCCGCCTCCTTGGACGGCGGTTGAGCATCGTCACCGTGGACGAACACGCGGTGGCCGCAGCGAAACAGATGGTGGCGGAGATGAAGGACCGGCCGGAGGTGGTCTCCATCCGCTCTATGGCGACCCCGGTGCGGCAGATCGTCGCCGATCTGGAGCGCGGCCGGCAGGCCCTGCGCCGGGAAGCCACCGCCGCCGTGCAGGAGGACGGCGCCGACGTGCTGTACCTCGGCTCCATGACCCTGCCCACGCTGGGGATCACTGAAGAACTGCAGCGCACGCTGCGGGTCCCGGTCATCGATCCGCTCGCCGTCGCGCTGCACGCCGCACAGGCCGTCGCGTTGGCGCTGCCGCCTCGCTAGCCGGGCTTGTGGGGCTGGCGGGCGGGCCGGCGCGGATCACACACGGCAGAGGGGAGACGCGTGCGGGTCCGATATCTGCTTCGGCGCATCCTGCAGCTCGCTCTGACGATGTGGCTCGTCGCGACGATCGTCTTCCTCATGTTCCGCCTCATCCCTGGCGACCCGACGAGCACCCTCGTCGATCCCACGTTTCCGGCCAGCCTGCGCGCCGAGATCCTGCACCGGTTCGGGCTGGACCGGCCCCTGCATGAGCAATACCTGACCTACCTGGCACGCGCGGTGCGCGGCGATTTCGGCTGGTCATTCTACTACAACAGCCCGGTAGTGGAGATCGTCGGCGACATGATCATCAACACCCTGCTCCTGGCGCTGGCGACGTTCTTCCTCACCTACCTGTTTGGCATCCTGGGGGGCGTCGTACTCGCCTGGAAGCATGGTACGCCGGTGGATAGTGTGGGCTCGCTCGTGCCGCTGGTGTTCCGCGCCGCGCCGGTATTTTGGACGGGGATGCTGTTCCTGATGGTGTTCTCGTACCGCCTGGATTGGTTCCCGCACGCCGGGATCCGCACCGCGGGCTACGCGGCCACGAACCTGTTCCAGAAGTACGTCAGTCTCGACTTCCTGTGGCACCTGCTGCTGCCGGCGGTCGTCTCCACCCTCTACTACATGGGGCTGCCGATGCTGCTGGTGCGGAACGCCATGCTGGAGAACTTTGGCGAGGAGTACGTGGAGTTCGCCCGCGCGCGGGGGATGTCCGAGGCGCGCGTGATGTTCCGCCACGTGCTGCGCAACGCGCTGCTGCCCGTGGTCACCTCCGCTGCCGTCTTCCTGGGCCTCGCCCTGGGCGGACAGATCGTGGTGGAGTACACGTTCTCCTGGCCGGGACTGGGCCGGGAGATCGTCATGGCCACCCAACGGCGGGACTACCCAGTGGCGCAGGCGATGTTCCTGCTGCTGGCTGTGGGCGTGGGCTTGATGAACCTGCTGGCGGACATGGTCTACGGCTACCTCGATCCGCGCGTGAGGCTGCAGTGAGCCGCAACCTCAGTGAAGGTTTGACGCTGGCCGCGGCGACGGGCCCATCATGGCGGACGCGCCTGGGCATCCTCCGGCGGATCCTCTTCCGGGATCTGTCCACGGCGGTGGGGATCACCGTGATTGTGCTCTTCGTGCTGGTGGCGCTGCTGGCGCCGGTGCTGATGACGGACGACCCATGGGCGATCAACCGCCGACCCAACGGGACTATCGCCCGGCTCGACCCGCCTTCGCGCGCACACTGGCTGGGCACGACCGACCTCGGTCGGGACATCTACAGCCAGGTAGTGGTAGGCAGCCGCGCGGCGCTGTTGGTCGGCTTCCTGGCCGCGCTGATGACCACCGTGGTCGGCACCAGTGTGGCGGTCATCGCCGGCTACTTCGGCGGGTGGGTGGACGACCTGCTGATGCGCGTGGTCGACTTCGCTTACGCCGTACCCTTCGTGCCGTTCGTGATCATTCTCGTCTCGCTACTGAAGCCGTCACTCGCGAACGTCATCATCGCCATCGCCCTGCTGTACTGGCGCTCGTCGGCACGCGTCATCCGCGCCCAGGTGCTCTCCCTGAGGGAGCGGCCCTACATCAAGGCGGCGCGCGTGGCCGGGGCGGGACCGTGGCGCATCATCTACCATCACATCACGCCCAACATCCTGCCGCTGGCGATGCTCTACATGGCGATCGGTGTGGGGTGGGCGATCATCACCGAGTCCAGCGTGAGCTTCCTCGGCCTGGGTGACCCACTGGTGATCAGCTGGGGCAGCATGCTGAACCTGGCGTTCACCACCGGGGCCATGCAGCGCGCCTGGTGGTGGGTGCTGCCGCCGGGGTTCAGCATCATCCTGCTCGTCGTCGCCACGTTCCTGGTGGGACGCAGCGTCGAGGAGTACGCCAACCCCCGGCTGCGGGGTGAGGTCTGATGCTGCTGCAGATCGAGGATCTCGTGGTCTCCTACCGCACCCGCGCCGGGCTGGTGCGGGCGGTGGACGGCGTGAGCCTTTCCATCGCGGCGGGACAGTCGGTCGGGCTGGTCGGGGAATCGGGGTGCGGCAAGACCACCGTCACCCGCGCGCTGCTGCGCATCCTGCCGCCAAATGGCTTCATCGAGCGCGGCCGCGTGCTGCTGGAGGGCGTCGATCTGACGAGGCTGTCCGCCTCGGAGATGCGCCGGGTCCGCTGGCGGCGCATCGCCATGGTGCCGCAGAGTGCGATGAACGCCCTGAACCCGGTGGTGCGGGTCGGGGATCAACTCGTGGAGACGATCCGCATCCACGAGCACGTCGACGCCGCGGCAGCGTGGCGCCGCGCAGAGGACCTGTTCGAGCGCGTCGGGATCGAACGCCGCCGGCTGTACGACTACCCGCACCAGTTCAGCGGGGGGATGCGGCAGCGCGTGGCGATCGCGATGGCCATTGCGCTGCGGCCGGCCCTGCTCATCGCCGACGAACCCACCACCGCGCTCGACGTGCTGGTGCAGGACCGCATTCTGAACCTGCTGGAGCAGCTGCGGGCGGACCTGGGCCTGGCCTTCCTCTATATTACGCACGACGTGCCGGTGGTCGCGGAACTGTGCGACGCCGTGGCGGTGATGTACGCGGGCAAGATCGTGGAGTTCGGACCGCTGGCGCAGGTCTTCGGCAGCCCGTCGCATCCATACACGATGGGGCTGCTGCGGGCCTCGCCGAAACCCGCCGCCGAGCAGAGTGAACTGATCTCCATCCCCGGAGCGCCGCCGAACCTGGTGGCCCCGCCCCGTGGCTGCCGGTTTGCGGAACGCTGCCCGTTCGCCGACGATCGCTGCCACCTGGCCGAACCGCCCCTCGAGGCGGTGGCGCCGGGGCATCTCGCCGCCTGCCACTTCGCCGCCGACGCCCCACGCATGCGTCAGACCATGGCCACAGGCGACGCCTGGGCCCGCGCCTTCGCCGGGACGCCATGAATCCCATCGTCGTGTTCGACGCGGTGACCAGGATCTTCCAGGTGCGCGGGTCCACGGAGGCCGGGACCGCGCCGGGGGCACGGATCGTGCAGGCCCTCGACCGCGTCTCGTTTGCCGTGCGGGAGGGCGAGATCCTCGGCCTGGCGGGGGAGAGCGGCTCGGGCAAGAGCACGATCGCGGAACTGATGGCCGCCCTGCAGACGCCCACCAACGGACGCGTGCTGTTCAACGGAGAGGACCTCGCCGGGCTGCGCGGGGCGGGCCGCCGGGAGTTCCACCGCCGCGTGCAGATGATCTTCCAGGATCCGTACGAGAGCATCAACCCGCAGCACCTGATCCGCTGGTGGGTGGAAGAACCGCTGGAGATCCACGGGATCGGCGCGCGCGCCGACCGCCTGGAGCGGGTGCGGCGGGCGCTGGCGCAGGCGGAGCTGCGTCCGCCCGACGCGTTCCTGAACCGGTACCCCCACCAGCTCAGCGGGGGGCAGCGGCAGCGCGTGGCCATCGCCCGGGCTATCGTGCTGGAGCCGAGCCTGCTGGTGGCCGACGAGCCGGTGTCGATGCTCGATGTCTCGGTGCGGGCCGGCATCCTGCGGCTGCTCCGGCGGCTCCGCGATGAGTTGGACCTGACGATCCTCTACATCTCGCACGATCTGTCCACCGTTCGCTACATTGCCGACCGCGTGGCCATCCTCTACCAGGGGAAGCTGGTGGAGATCGGCAGCACCGACGAGGTGATGCGCACGCCGCTGCACCCGTACACGCAGGCGCTCATGTCCGCCGTGCCGACGCTGGTGGTGGCGGGACCGCGGCGCCCGCGGGTGCTGCTCCCGGCCGGGAACGGATCGGCGGCCACCACGCCCTCGTGCCGGTTCGCCGCGCGCTGCCCGCATGCCATGGACGTCTGCCGGCAGCGCGAGCCCCTGCTCGTGGAACTGGCGCCCGGCCATGCCGTCGCCTGCTTCCTCCACTCGGAGGCCGCGGTGCCGCAGCCGGGCGGACGGGCGTGAGCGAGATGAAGTTCGGGATCAAACTCCCCAACTGCGCGGGCGTCATCTGCGATCCCGACCTGGCGCGTCCCGAGCACATCGACGCCATCGCGAAGACGGCGGAGGCGCTGGGGTACGATTCCGTCTGGCTGCATGACCATCTGGCGACGCCGGATGAGTTGCGGCCGCTGTCCCAGCCCGACTTCTACGAGCCGCTGATGGTGATGGGCCGTCTCGCCGCGCTCACCTCCCGCCTCCGCCTGGGGGTGGCCACGGTCATCCTGCCGCTGCGCGACCCGGTGCTAGTTGCGAAGCAGGTCGCTACCGTGGACGGCTTCGCGCCGGGCCGCGTCATTCTGGGCGTGGGAGCCGGGCGCTACGAAGACGAGTTCCTGTCCCTGGGCAGCGACGCCTATCCGGCGCGTGGCAGGATCACCGATGAGTACATCCGGATCATCCGCGCGCTGTGGCGCGACGATGAGGTCACCTTCAGCGGCACGTACCGCACGCTGGCGCGGGCCAAGGTCTACCCCAAGCCACAGACGCCCCCGCCCATCTGGATTGGGGGCAACTCTGCGGCGGCCATCCGCCGCGCCGCGCGCGTGGGCGACGGATGGGTGCCGGCCGCGCTCACCGTGGAGGAAGTGGCCGCCGGACGCCGGCAGCTGGAGGAGACCGCGCGCCGGCACGACAGAGATCCTGGCCGCCTGGAGATCGGTCTGTCGCTGACCGTGGAACTGACGCGCCCCGGCCGGGAGACCGCGCGGTCCCTGCACGGTCATCCCAGCAGCAAGCGCGTCGCTGGCGAACCCGAGCAGGTCATCGAACGGCTGCAGGAGTACGGCGGGGCTGGCGTGTCCACCTTCCTCCTCTCGTTCAGCGCCCGCGACGTCGCAGAAACCGTCGAGCACATGGCGGCGTTCGCCGAGCAGATTGTCCAACTCCAGTGAGAAGGAGCGTCCTGCCATGACAACTCTGACCGCGGAGGCCACCGCGCTGCACCGAGAAGCCATCATCATTGACGGCCGGGATCCCACCCACCTCATGTACCGCCTGACGTATGACGAGAAGCCCGTCTATCTCGATGTGCTGCGCGAGGGCGGTGTGACGGCGCCCGTCGTCGACGCGGTCTGGATCGAGGACGACTTCACCGAGGCCGCCAGAGGACTGGCTTCCTGGCACCGCCGCGCCGTCGCGAGCAACGGGCGGGCGCGGATCGCGCTGCGCAGCGAGGACATCCGCGCGGCCAAGGCGGCGGGGCTGATCGCGTTCGTGCTGAGCGCCCAGTCTTCGGCGGCCGTGGAAGGGGATTTCTCGCTCGTGGAGATGCTGCAGCGGATGGGCCTGCGCGTGATGCAGCTGACCTACCAGCACCGCAGCTTGGCCGGAGACGGGTGTGGGGAGGCCACAGACGGGGGACTGAGCCGGTTCGGACAGGACCTCGTCAGGGAGATGTGCCGCGTGGGGATCGTCGTGGACCTCTCGCACGCCAGCGACCGCACCGTGTTGGAGGCCGCGGAGGCGGCCACGAAACCGGTCATCCTGTCCCACACCAACGCTCGGGCCCTGTGCGACACGCGGCGCAACGCCAGCGACGCGATGATCCGTGCCGTGGCCGCCACGGGCGGGGTCATCGGGGTGTCCGCGTACTCTGACATCATCGTGCCCAAGGGTGGCACAACCGGGACGACGATCGAACAGATGCTGTCCCACGTTGATTACCTTTGTGGTCTGGTCGGCGAGGACCACGTGGCCATCGGCCTGGACATCGGAGAGGGCCGAAACGAGCTGGAGGTCGGCATCCTGCACGCGCGCATCCCGGGACTAGGTGCGGGTCCTAAGTACCGCTACGTCGGTGAACTGACCTCGCGCGCCAATCTGCCGGCGCTCACCGCGGCGATGGCGGCCAGAGGCTACGCGCCGGCGCGCATCAGGAAGGTGCTCGGGCTCAACTTCCTGCGGGTCTTCGAGACTGTCTGGGTGGGGGCGGAGCGGTGACACCGCCCGCCGGCCGGGCAGGGGCACGGTGCGCGCGGTCGTAGTCGGCGGCGGCGCCATCGGTTGCGCGGCCACAGCGCTGCTCGCGGCCCAGGGTGTGGACGTCGTCCTGCTCACCCGCAGCGCGGAGCGGCGCCAGGAGCTGCGCATGGCGCAGCGCATCGAACTGCGCGGGGATGTGACCGCGAGCGGCGGTCCAGTTCGAGTAGAAGGGACGTTTGAAGCCACCGCCGGGGCGGACGTGATCTTCGTCTGCGTGCAGTCGGCCGGCCACGAAGCCGTCGCCGCCTCGCTTGCCCCGCACCTGCAATCCGGACAGGCCGTGCTGATCTTCTCCGGCCTGGCCGGTTCACTCCTGTTCGCCCGTGCGTGGCGGCATCGTCCAGACATCCTCCTAGGTGAGACGGCGACGCCGCCGTGCTCGGCGCGCTTGGTCGGCCCTGGCGTGGTGCAGGTGCGGATGCGCACACGGCTGCGCGCCGCCGCGTTTCCGGCATGCCGCACGGTTGAGTTGCTGGCCCGTGTGCCGGCGGGGATCCCGCTGCATCCGGCCATCCATGTGCTGGACGTCGCCCTGCACCACCCGAACCTCATCGTCCACCCCCTGCCGATGCTCCTCAACTACGCGGCGATCGAACGCACGGACGGCGCGCTCTCCTTGATGAACGAAGGCATGACGGCGCGGATCGTAGCTGCGATGGACGCTCACGATGCGGAGCGCGTGGCGGTCCTCCGCGCCCTTGGCGTGGACGCGCTGCCGCTGGATGCGGTGTACCGAGAGTTTGGCGGCAGCCCAGAGGTCTATCGCCAACCGGGCGAACCCATGGGCATCCGGGATCGGATTCACTGGCGGTACGTCGATGAGGACGTGCCGTACGGCATTGTGCTCATAGCATCTGTGGGGCGGCTGGTAGATGTGCCCACGCCAATCTCCGACGCGGTGATCACGCTGGCCTCCGTCGTCCGCGGCGTGGACTTCTGGGCCCAGGGGCGGACAGCGGAGCGCTTGGGCCTAGCCGGACTCAGTGCCGGTCGGCTGCGCACTTACCTAGTGGAAGGGACCATGGCATGAGATTCAGTTTCTCCGCCCGGCCGGCCGATGACGTCGCCACGACGGTGGCGACGATACAGTTCGCCGAATCCCTGGGATTTCACGGCGCGTGGTACCCGGATCAGACGTTCTTCCGAGAGGTCTTCAGCGTGCTTGCCGTCTGCGCGGGGGCGACCCGCCGGCTCACCCTGGGGGCGGCGGTCGTGAATCCCTATACGCGGCATCCTGCGGTGATCGCGCGGGGGGCGGCCACGGTCAGCGAAATTGCCCGCGGCCGGTTCCGGCTGGTGCTGGGGGCCGGGAACCGGGGCGAACTGCTCACGCCGCTGGGGATTCAACAGCACGAACCAGCCGTGCGTCTCGCTGAAGCCGCCACCGTCATCCGTCGGCTGCTGGCCGGGGAGACCGTACAGTTTGACGGCCGCACGGTGCGGGTGCAGGGTGCGGCGCTGGATTTCCAGGCACGGTATCCCCTGCCGGTTCTCTTTGCCGGCCGCGGGCCGCGGGTGCTCGAAGCCGCAGGGGCGGTGGCGGATGGGGTAGTGATCGGTGCGCTCGTCTCGCCGGAGGGGTTGCAGTACGCCCTGCGTCACGTCCGAATGGGTGCGGAGCGGGCAGGACGTCGTCTGGATGAGTTTCAGATTATCAGCTGGGCGACGTGGGTCCCGGGGCGGGGGATCCACGAGGCCGTGGACGCCATCCGGCCAGCGATCGCGCACATCGTCGGAGGGGCTCCGCCTGAGGTCCTGCGGGCCATCGAGCCTGATCAGACGCTCATCGCCCGCATCAAGGCCCGCTACTGGGAAGGCGGCGCGGCCGAGGCGGCGGCGGATGTCACAGACGACCTGGCGCGCAAGCTCGCGCTACTCGGAAGCGCGGAGGACTGCGCGCAAGCGGTGGCGCGGCTTGAGGCGGCGGGTGTGGACGAGGTGGCCATCCTACTGCCCGGTCGGGGCACCCACGGCGGCGCCGTCACGCCACCCGAGGAGCAGCGCCGCCTGCTGCGCGCCTTCGCCGAGACGGTGACGCCGCGATTCGGGTCATGAGCACCCATTCGGGCGCCGCGGACGCTGCATGGCCGCGCCGCGCGATGCCGACCCCTTCGGCTGTTCGCGACCGGGCGTGCAAGACTCGTTCCCGCAGTTGGGACAGGTGAAACAGATAACGTGCATCGGATCCCTCCTAGCGCAGCCGCGCCAGTACCTCCGGCGTGATGCACCTGGTTAGCGACATCCGATCCATCACCTCCTGCGACACCCGCCGTCGCTTGGGGTAGGGGCGGTCCTTCGGCTCCGTGGCGTCGATGATCAGGAAGCTGGGGTCCGGAGGATCATCAATGGACGGGGAGGTGATGGCGCCAGCCACCCCTCGGACGACACTGATGGATCCTGAGCGGCTCTGAGACGAATCCGACCTGGACTACGAGACCGCGCTAGTCGCTCTCCAAAGCGGCCGCCCGATACCGGTTTGACGGGTTCCATAGAAGCCAGCCGGAGCGGAGTCCGGCATCCAAAACCGCCTGCATCTCCCTCCGGACGGCACTGGGCGGGTAGGGCGCGCCCAGGTCGAACGCCTGGAGCCAGGGCCTGATCTGCCCGAGGGGATGCGTCCCGCCCCGCTCGCCTTCTGCCGAAAGAGCCGCAAGGGTCTTGGCCAGGCGCTGTCGGCGCAGGACCGCTCGGTTGAGAGAATACACGATGACTTCGTAGGGATGCGCCGCAGGGTTCCCATACCCGAGAAAACCCCGGGCGTAATGCGATGGATAGACCATGGGCGCGACGACGTCGAAGTGTAGCAGCGCGTCCTCCAGCACCTGTCCGATGCCGAGGTCGTCCTCCCGCACGGTCGCCAGGCCAAACAGGTCGGCCGACAGGACCGGGCCGGCGTCGCGCAGCTCCGCCGTCAGGTAGGCGAAGAACTGCTGCAGCACCTCCCGCCGGGTCTGCGTCCCCGCCTTGAACACCGGATACCGGATGCCGGACAGGTTGCCGTCCGAGGGAAAGCGGATGTAGTCGAAATTCAGCTCGTCCACGCCGGCGTCCGCGGCCGCGCGCGCCACCTCGACGATGTATGTCCAGACCTCTTGCGACGCCGGATCAACCCAACCTAGGCCCTTCCGGTCGCGCCAGACCCGGCCCGCGGGATTCCGGACGGCCAACTCCGGCCTCACCTTGATCAGGTGCTGGTCCTGGAAGACGGCGATCCGCACGATGACGTAGATGCCGTTCTCGTGGAGGCGCCGGACAAGGGCGGCCAGGTCCAGTCTCCGCTCGACCGAGCCGACCGCGGCGACGCCGGGGTTTGCGGTCTCGAAGACGACCTTGCCGCTGTAGTCCTTGATGTCAATGACGACCGCGTTCAGCTCCGTCCGGGTGATGAGGTCCACGGCCTGAGCCAACCGGCTGGGGGTGGCGGCACTCCACGACGTCAGGTAGATCGCCTTCACCACAGCCGGCGCGGCACGGACGCCGGACCGGATGGGCCGGGTGGCGTCTGTCCGCACCACTTCGAGAGAGGCCTCGGATGGGGTCCGCCGCATCTCGGCGGCAGGTTCGTCTGGTCCCGTGAGAGAGCCGGGAGAGGGCGGAGGATCCGCCGGGTCCGAGACCGGCGGAGTCCACGTGACGGCGGGCGCGGAATCCCCGGCAGGCGGACCGGCGGGGAGCACGGCCACCAGCACGACGGTGAACACAGCAACCGCCAGAAGTACGGCGGCAGAAGGGCGTATCGGCACGACGGCTCCCGAGAGCAGCGGTGCAGTGGTGTTCCTTTGAGGACTTGCCCAATATCCGCGGCGCTAGACGCGGGTGGAGCTGAGGCCTCAACGACGGCGTCAGGGCTTGATCAATCGCTGCAGGGTCGCACCCGTCTGCGTCATCCGGGGCGGATCCGCCGTCATGTTCCGGCCCGCCGCCGCGTTTGCCAGCCGGGACAACTCCCCGGGAGACAGCCGCCCGGTCCGCTCGCTGTAGTCCGCGTACCCGAAGAAGTAGCGGGACCAGAAGAACGAGGTGAAGTCGATCTTCACGGCATGGGAGAGTTTGACGACGGTGGTCACGAACTGCGCGTCGAGGGGTTCCCAGAAACTGAAGACGTCGCGAGCGAACAACCCCGGGGCGGCCGCGACGTTCCCGGCGCGCAGGTCCTGGTCGCTGGCCTTGTAGAGCCAGGCCTCCCCGATGACCACGCGCTTGCCGGCCCGCTGAGCGATCTCAGCGAAGCGAAACGCCCGGTCGTTCACGTAGTCCCGGGTGATCGGATAGATGTGCATGTCCAGGTAGTCAATCGCGCCGATCCGGGACAGGCTCTGCGCGTACGCGAGATCCTCCCAGGTCCCCGCCCCCCCGCCGACCAGCACGCCGCGCTTGTCCAGCCCGCGGGTGACGTACTCCAACAGATCGGTGACGTTCTGCACCGTCATGGGCAGGCCGGTGTTGTGCGCCTGCGTCCCCGGCTCATTCTGCACGGTGAGGTAGTCGGGCCGGATCTCGCGGATGATCGTCTCCGCCATCTGCCGCTTTTCCCGCCGGTAGCGCTCCCAGGTGAGGCCGGCGTAGTACGGCTCGACCGGCAGCGCGCTGAACGCCGACTCCCGGAAGCCGTCGGTCATCTGCACCAGGAGCTTCAGATTCCGCCGGCGCACCTCCTGGCCCACCCGCCCGTAGAATTCCAGGTAGTCCGCCGACCGGGGGAAGGAGGGGATCAGGACCGGGTACTTCACGGCCACCTTCACTCCGCGCACCCCCAACTGCTGCAGCCGGTCGAGGTTCAGGAGCACGGCCGGCCAGGTCTGTTCACGGAAGAGAGGCTCGCCGATGTTGGCGTTGGCCGGCAGGAGTTCGGCGCTGAAGGTAACATCGTGTTTCCCGCCGGTCGAGCGTGCAGTCACGACCCCGTCGATTGCCTTGAGTTTCGCGTCGAGGCCGGCGTAGAGGTCGGCGTACTCAACCGGTGCCGGCGGCGCCGACCAGACCGGCCCTGAGCCTGAAAGCGCGGCGAGAAACACAGCGCCGAGCGCACCGGCGAGCAGACCGCGAAGCCGGTGAACGTGCGTTCGGTTCACTTGACGTTCCCCTTAGGTAGGACGCCCAAGACCCCCAGCGCGGATTCAGGCTCTCATTCCTGCTTGGACAACTCGATGTAGCTCGTCCGCGGCAACCACGGCCCCGAGACTGAGCGTCCGACCCGCTGCCGGACGCAGGAGGAAG
>Ga0209640_10002553_pt1 | contig 15885 bp, 13 predicted proteins | sample RifCSP10_1_FD_184018 | JGI IMG/M metagenome (GOLD analysis project Ga0209640, IMG submission 184018) | Soil microbial communities from Rifle, Colorado - Rifle CSP2_sed 10_1 (SPAdes) (version 2) | ecosystem: Environmental > Terrestrial > Deep subsurface > Rock core/Sediment | place: Rifle...
CGGCAGGAGGATCAAGCCCAAGACGAAGGCAACTGCGGTCACGGCTACCGGGACGCCCAGGCTGCCGTACGAACGGATTCCGTTCGCGAGCAGGAAGACCATGGCCACCCCGACGAACCTGCCCACCGAGCTGACGAAGGCGATCGCGCTCGCGCGGCAGTCCGTCGTGTACTGCTCGGGCAGCCACAGCGTGTACATCGCGAAGTTCGCTCCGCCAAGGCCGAGAAAGAAGACGCAGACGTAGAACCAGGCCAGGGCCGATGCGCTCAGGTAGAAGACGTACCCGAACGCGACGATGATGCTGACGCCCATGAGCGCGAAGAAGGTCCCCATCGTCGCTCGCCGGCCGAATCGCTCGGCGATGAACGGCGCGGCGACGCAGCCCACGATCGTTCCGAAGGCCAGCAGCATCCCGCCGTAGGAGGCGAGGCGGGCGGCGTCGGCGGCAGACGATCCGGTTCTCACCGCGATCTGCGTCACCGCCGTCGGCACGTAGATCGAACCCGCCCAGAGTCCGATGATCGATGCGAGGAACAGCCCCGACATGACCACGGTCCTGCGCATGTACGCGGGTGAGAAGAGCGCGCCGAACGCCTCGCGCATCCGCGGACCGCGACGGCTCGCCCCGAATCGATCCTGCCACTTCGTCGACTCGTGAACGCCGTATCTGATAAAGCCGATGAGCAGCGCGGGGATGCCGCCGAAAATGAACATCCATCGCCACCCGTAGTTGGCGCCGACGTAGTAATTGGCGAGCGACGCGAAGAAGAACCCGAAGTAGTAGCCGGTGTGCATCAGCCCGGCGCCAATCTTGCGCTGATCCTCGGACAGCTCCTCCGCGAGGTACGCGGCCCCGATAGGCTGCTCGCCGCCAATCCCGATGCCGACGAGCACGCGCAGGACGGCAAGCTGCCAGATGTCATTGACCAGCCCGCAGAGAAACGTGAACAGCGAATAGCAGAGAATTGTCAACATGAGGGCGCGCACGCGCCCGATGCGATCACTGATCGGCCCCCACACCATCGAGAGGCCCCAGCCGAGCAGAAACATCGCCTGCAGGATGCTGCCGTAGTACCCGACGGTCGCCTGCCCCACGGCAATGCCCGAGTTCGGCAGCAGATCCGTCAGCGCCGGCACGAGGACCAGCGCGTAGATGGACGCGTCCATGCCGTCGAGCGCCCAGCCGCCCCAGGCGGCCAGGAACCCGCGTTTCTGATTCCTGGTCAGCCTGGTTCGCGTCAGAGCGATCGGTGCACCGGCTGCGACCGTCGAGTTCTTCACTTTCCCCAGCCCGGGTTCACTTGCCTGCCGAGCAGGAACGCGGGATTGGCACCCTTCCTGGGCGTGAACTTCTGCGCGCCGCCGCTGTCGACCGCCGCCGTGTAGACGTTGCCCTCCTGGTCCACGCTCATCCCGTGCACGCCCCAGAAACCGCCCTGGAACTCGCCCCAGACGCCCCAGGAGTAGAGGAACTTGCCGTCGAGGCTGTACTTCAGGAGCTTCGACGTGCCACGATCAGCCGCCCACAGGAAGCGATCGCTCGTGATGATGAACATGTGGACGTCCGACACCGGCCGTGGCCCGAAGCTCCACTCGTCGAGATACTTTCCGTTCTCGTCGAACACCTGTACACGGCCGTTGTTGCGGTCGTTGACGAAGATCCGCCGCGTCTGCGGATCCGCGGCGATGCCGTGCACGTTGTTGAAGTAGCCGGGGCGCCTCTCCGGGCCGCCGCCTCTGCCGCCGCCTTCACCGCGCTGGCCCCAGGTCATCAGATACTTGCCGTCCTTGTCGAACTTCACGACGCGAGTGTTCGCGTACCCGTCGGCGACGAAGAACGTGCCGTCGGGCAACCAGGCCATGAACGTCGGACGATTGAAGTGCTTGTCGTCGTTGCCAGGTACGTTCGGCTCCCCGATCGTCTGCAGGAGCTTCTTTCCGTCATTCGAGAACTTGAAGATCGCGTGGCGATAGTCGTCGACGATCCAGACGTTCTTCTGCGGATCGTAGGGGCTGATGTAGATCGCGTGGGGCCGGCGGAACATCTTGTCCCACTGCGTCCAGTCCTCGATCAAGTTCCCCTGAGCGTCGAAGACGGTCACGATGTGCTCCCAGCGCCAGTCGACGCCAGGCATGCCGACGTCCCGATCGTCACCAGGGGTCTTTCCGTCGGGTCCAAACATCGCTCCGGGCGGGCTCGCCGACGTCGCATCGCGGATCGGGAGACGGAACAGTGGGAACTCGATGCTGGGTCCGAGCTGCGGCAGCCGGATCGTCTGCGGCCGCTTCGGAAAGGCTGGGAGCTCGCCGCGCTGCAGGACGAACACGCGGTTCGCGCTCTCGGCGTACACGGACTGGCCCGCCCCCCAGGTCCACCCTCCATGGTTGGGCAGTGCCGTCAGAGGCTTGGGCCAGGACGCGGCGTCATAGCCGCCGAAGATGTCCTGACCACCCTTTTCACTCGGGATAGCAGCAATGCTCGTTGGCTGGGCCTGGCCCTCCACCGGCACGTGCCAGTACACGATCAACGCGACGGCCAGCACGACGAGCGCAGTGGCCACTGTTACTGGATGCTTGCGCATGGGTTTTTCTCCGCTCAGGTTGAGTCCCGTTTCTAGAGCCGACACGCGCGAATGTCAAGGACGATTGCGGTTCCCCCTTGACGTCCTCGCGGGGGCCGAGGAAGATGCGCGTCACGATGAGGCGTTGCGCCGTCGTCCTGGCAGTCATCGTGCCCACCAGCGTTCTGGCGCCGCCAGTCGAGTCGCAGTCTACCCCGGGACAGGGCGTCTGGGCCGAAAAGGCGCGGCTTGGCTTCGACCGTACGGAAGCCGCCGTGGTCGCCGTCTCCGGCCGTGTGTACGTGCTGGGCGGAATGTCGCGCGGTCAGGACTCGGACACGCTCAATCAGGAATACGACCCGAAGAGCGATCGCTGGCGTGAGCGGGCGCCGCTGCCGCGGCCGCTCAGCCATCCGGGCGCGGCCGTCCTCAACGGAAGAATCTACGTCGTCGGCGGATTCCTGCGCAACGTGCACCTGGACGCCCAGGACGCGGTGTTCGCGTACGACCCGTCCCGTGACCGGTGGGAGACGCTGGCCGGGCTCTCGAGCCCGCGCGGGTCGGTCGGCGTGGTTGCGCTCAACGGGAAGATCCACGCAATCGCCGGGCGCGACATCAATCGCGACACCGTGGACACGCACGAGGTCTTCGACCCCGCAACCGGCAAGTGGACACGGCTGGCTCCCCTGCCGCAGCGCCGCGACCACGTCGCGAGTGTCGCCGCCGAAGGACGCATCCACGTCATCGGCGGTCGGTACTACACGCCGGTCGAGAACACGAACACGCACGACGTCTACGATCCCGCCACGAACAGGTGGACAACGGCGGCGCCGTTGCCGACGCCTCGAAGCGGCGGCGCGGCGGTCGTGTATCGGGGCCGCATCCTCGTCTTCGGTGGCGAGTGCGACAACCGCGTTCCGTTCGTGCACAACGAGGCATACGACCTCGCGACCGGGCGCTGGTCGAGCCTGGCGCCGATGCCGTCGGGACGCCACGGGATCGCCGCAGCAACCGACGGCGAGACGATCTATGTGCCAGGCGGCGCGCCCGCATGCGCGACCGCCGCATCGGCAACGCTCCTTACATTCACACTGCGGTAGAGGTCGTTCGGATCGTTCGGGTCGTTCGGATCGTTCGGATCGTTCGGATCGTTCGGATCGTTCGGATCGTTCCGGCGTCGAAGTGGAGGATGCATCAATGACGAATCGACGGAGCTTCCTCAAGACCGTGGCGGGGACGGCGGCAGGAGCGTTCACGCTCGGTCACACGGTTGGCGGGGCCCACGTTCAGGCTCAGGCACCCGCAGGAGCGCGGCGACAAGTGTCGATTGGGGGCCGCCGCATTAAGGTCATCGATATGCACTGCCACTGCGTCATCGACGTGGCGGAGGTCGTCAAAGGCACGCCGCTCGCCACTGCTGCCGGCGTCGGAATCCAGGGCCTCGGGCCACAGCGCCTGCAGATCATGGATCAACAGGGCGTCGACGTGCAGGCGCTCACCATCAACGGGTTCTGGTGGTATGCCGCCGCCGATCGCGAGCTGGCGCGCCGGATCGTACAGACGCAGAACGAGGGGTTGGCCAGGTGGGTGTCGACGCACCCGGACCGCTTCGTCGCGATGGCGTCAGTGGCGCTGCAGCATCCAGACCTCGCGGCCCAGCAGCTCGAGGACGGCGTCAAGCGGCTCGGACTGCGCGGCGCGTCGATCGGCGGGCACGTCAACGGAGAGGATCTGTCGCTGCCGAAGTACGACCCGTTCTGGGCCAAGGCGGCGGAGCTCGGCGTGCCGGTCGTCATGCATCCCAACGGCGCGGAGAACATCATCAAGGACGGCACGTTGCGGGGACGCGCCGAGCTCGGCAACATCATCGGCAACCCGCTCGAGACGACGTATTTCCTCTCGCGGCTGATCTTCGACGGAACGTTCGACAAATTCCCTGGCCTGCGCGTCGTCGGGGCGCACGCCGGCGGCTACCTGCCGTCCTATCTGGGCCGAAGCGAAGTGGCGTGCGCGGTGAGAGCCAACGCCAACTGCGCCAACACGCGGAAGCCGAGCGAGTACCTGAAGAGTCAGATCACGATCGACACGATGGTCTTCTCGGACGAGGGACTTCGCCACCTGGTCGCCGAGGTGGGCGTCAGCCAGATCGTCTACGGCACGGATGTGCCGTTCAACTGGCCGGTGACGGTGGACCTCGTCCTGAACGCCTCGTTCCTGACCGACGCGGAGAAGGAGCGGATCCTGAGCGGGAATCTGATGAAGCTGCTGAGAATCAGCTAGCAGTTCACAGTCGGCAGTCGGCAGTAGGCAGTCGGCAGTTCACAGTAGGCAGTTCACTTCTAGCCGGCTGGCCCGAAATAGCGGTCCAGCCAGTCGAGCACTTCCTTGATGAGCGCGTTCTGCGGGAAGGGCCCGTGGCCAGTATCGAAGACCACGTGACGCTTGTGCTCGGGAGGCGTTCCCCACAGGCGAAACATGGGGAGCTGCGCGCTTTCAAGCGGCTCGATCGCATCGTAGCGCCCGTTGATCATGAGCACCGGAATCGTCACGCGGGTGATGTAGTTGATTTGGTCGGCCTCCGGAAGCGCACGGCCGGCGGCCAGGCCTCCGAGCACGACGACATTCAGCGCGATGCGCTTGTCGACGGCAGGGACGATGGCCGCCATCCGGCCACCCCAACTGTTGCCGAAGTACGCGAGCTTCCGGACGTCGAATTCCTGACGCGTCTCGAGGTAGTCAATCGTTCGCTTGAAGTCCTTCACCTGTCGAACGAGATAGTCGGTGTGACGATGCGTGGGGCTGGCCCAGGTGGATGTGAGACCGTCATTCCGCTCCAGGCTCCCCTTGTAGACCGGCAGAACGACCGCCCGGCCGCTTCTGGCAAGGAAATCGACGGCGGCGCTGAACGTCGCCGAATCGGTGAATCTGTCGCTGCTCTTCTCCACGATAGCGGTCGAGCCCGGGTAGTACACCAGGGTCTGGTACGGTCGTCGGCCGACCTTGGGAAGAAACACGTGCGCGATCACGCGCTCGTTCCCATACGGCGCAGTGAAGGTCACTTTTTCGTGCCGCCAGTCGGCCGTCTCAGAGGTGCTCTCGATGCGATCCTCGAGCGGGCTCTGATCGTAGGAGAACTGGCTCAGATACGCGCGGAAGAGATCGTCGGCGACCGGCCGCTCCTTGCTGTAATCGCGATGCGAGAGCTCGACCGGGTCGCCTGTGTGCAGCGGCATGCGGCCACCGGAATAGACCACGCAACGGAAGCCGTTGACGTGCGATCGGTCGAGCGGTGACTGCGCGCTGGCGAACGTGAACATGTAGAGCGGGTCGTTCGAGGCGCCACCGAGGATGTGGCGCAGGCTCCCGGACGCGTTCCAGAGCCACTCCCGTACGTTGCCGGCCATGTCGTACACGCCGAACGCGCTCATGCCCTGGTACGTTCCGACCGCAGCGGGACCTTTGCCGGAGAAGTTGCTGAGGGGGACGATGAGCGCCGGCAGGGTCGAGGTCGACGCCGCGCGCACCCAATGGTAGACGGTCGGCAGACTCTTGCCCGCGTACTCGGCATACGCGGCGGCCTCGTACCACGACACGCCCGACACGGGATAGTCGTCCTGGCCGCGTGGGTACGTACCGAGCTCCCAGGTCGCCGGCCCGGGCCGGCCCGTCGCGTCCCGGAACTCCCGCATGGCCTCCTCGAAGTCGAGTACTCGGCCGTCCTGCGTGAAAGGATGTTTCCAGTACTCGCGACGCGCGTACCCGCCCGCGTCGACGAATTCCTTGAACTTGCGGTTGGTCACTTCGTGACGATCGATCAGATAATCGTCCACCGGCACGCCCTCGATCGGATCCATGCCCGCGATCCACGCGCGGGCTGGACCGCCCGGGACGGCCACCATGTCTTCGGGTACACTCCCCGTTTTCGCGAGAGTGAAGGTCAACTGGCCAGGCTCGGACGCCCACTCGAGCGTCGAAAACCCAGCGGCCTGGACCCGCCACCGCTTGAAACCTCGGGGAAGACGCACGCTGCGCAGCGGCGCCCGGCCGACATGGCGCCACGCCTCGGACGTGTCGGCGTATTCTTTGACGTAGACGTCGGCACCGTCAGGGACGGTCTCGATCGAGGCGTCGACCGCGATCTTCTCCCAGAGGCTGGAAACGGCCGGATCGCCAGGCAAGATCCGTTCGACTCGGCTGGCGAGCGCGTACGCGTCTGCAAAGGCCTCGCGCTCGGCCAGGCGCCTGACCTCGGGAATCGCCTCGGCCTGCGCCCACGCGCGTTCATTGGTGCGATTCCACCACGACCATCCGCCGAAGCCCAGGGCGAGCAGGACGAGGGCCGCCGACAATACGGCCGTCAAGGGCCTCGTCATCGCCCGCCTCAGCCCCGCGGATCGACTTGGACTGCCGGTACCTGTCGCCAGACTCGCCCGGCATTCCGTGAGATCCTTTCCGAGCTCGGCCGCCGACCGATAGCGCTCCTCCCGCTGCTTCGACAACGCCCGCTTGACGACGCGCTCGAGCTCGGGGGAGACCTCCGGACGCAAGGTCCGCACGGGCTTCGGATCCTGCGTCAGAATCGCATTGATGACGACGGCCTCGTGATCGCCCGGGAAGGCGCGGTGGCCCGTCAGCATCTCGTACAGGACCACTCCCAGCGACCAGACGTCCGACTGCTGATCGACCACGTCGCCGTTGATCTGTTCCGGCGCCATGTAGGCCACGGTCCCGAGCGTCGTACCCGTGCGCGTGACTCCGGTCTGACCCATGAGCTTGGCGATCCCGAAGTCGACGATCTTCACGAGGCCATCGCGAGTCACCATCAGGTTCGCGGGCTTGATGTCGCGGTGAATGATCCGCGCCAGGTGCGCTTTCGTGAGGCCGTGGGCGATTTGGATCGCAGTGTCGATGGCTTCTTCGACCGCGAGTCGTGTCCGCTCGAGACGTCTCTTGAGGGTCTCGCCCTCGTAGTAGGCCATCGCGATGAAGAGCTGGCCGTCCGGCGTGCTGTCGATTTCGTACACGGTGCAGATATTCGGGTGGTCGAGCGCGGAAGCTGCCTGGGCCTCCTGCACGAACCGCTGCCGTGCATCGTCATCGCGCGTGAGCTCTGGCGGCAGGAACTTGAGAGCGACCGGACGTTTGAGACGAGTGTCCTCGGCCTTGTAGACGACACCCATGCCGCCTCCACCCAGCCGTTCCAAGCCTGTGTAGTGGGACGGGTTCCGCCCTTCCGTAGGAGTCATAGCCTTCTCGATCTGACTGCTACTCGCTGCCTACTGCCTACTGCCTACTACGGTGCGAGCGAGCCGAGGTACGCCGAGATGGCGACGACGTCGTCGTCGGTCAGCTTCGCGACCGGCTTCTTCATGAGCTGCGCGTCCGCGCCGTTGCGCCTGGTGTCCTTGAAGAGGTAGAGCTGACGGGCCACGTAGATCGGATGCAGTCCCGCCAGCCTCGGCACATTGCCGAGCCCCTTCAGCGCGTCGCCGTGGCACACGGAGCAGGCGATCGTCTTGCCCGCGCCACCGGTTTCGACGAGCGCCTTTCCGCGCGCGATCGATCCAGGCGGCGCGTAGGCCACGAATCCCGAGTTCGGGTCGCGCAGGCGCGCGCGCGTCTGATCCTCGGGCAGCGTGACGATGCGGGCGCCGATGGGCTCGGTCGCGCCGCCCGGCTGCACGAAGCGCATCCGCCCCTGACCGACGAAGCTCTGTGGCACCATCGCCGCTTCGACCACGCGCGTCGAGCGGGCCGGCTTCAGGGACGCGAACCACGCCGACGCCTGTGCGGCCTCCTCGTCGCTCAGCTCCTTTGCGATGGCATTCATGCGGGCGTAGTCGACCCGCGTGCCGCTCTTGAAGTCGTCCATCTGCTGTTCGAGGTAGGCGGCGGTGAACCCGCTCAGGTCCGCCGACTCGGGGTGACCGAGCCCGTTCATCAGGTGGCACGATCCGCAGGCGAGCGCGCCGGCGTGCCCCTTCACCACGACGGCCGGCGCCGGCGGATGCGCCTCCGGAAACCAGTCCGGCGGGCTGAGCAGATTCTCGATCTGCTCCATCTCGAAGGTGCGCGTGCTGCCCGGCACCTGCTTCGGCCCTGGAGGCTCGGGCGGAAGCTTCCCATCGACGACGTGGAACGCCCACGACGGTCCGGGGGGAGCGGCCGGCTGCTGCGAGCCGACGACGATGGACAGACTACAGACGCACGCGACGAGCGAGAACCAGGCGACCTTTCGCATCACGCCCTCCAGGCTTGCCGACAACGCTGGCGCATTCTAGTTTGCGTGTAATTCAAAATGCAAAAGGCATGTGCATGTTGCGTTTTGCGTTTGCATGTTGCATTTTGCGTTTGCATGTTGCATTTTGCGTTTGCATTTTGCATTTTGCATTTTGCATTTTGCATTACATCGTCACTCAGTGCCGCGTCTCGCGCGACGGCACGTCCCGCAGCACCGCCGTCACGCGGCGGTGCGCGAAAACGACGTCCGGAACCTGCTGGAGCGCGTCGTGGTAGCGCCTGGCGTAGGGCGACCCTTCTTCGTCCGGCGCGATGAGGCTCCGGGCCTGCGTCACGATGGCGCCCAAGTCGACGAGCACATCCGGGGCCGGGTCGTCGAGGATGCCGTCGATCCGGGCGATGAGCTCCGAGAGCGGCCGAAGCCAGGTGAACTGCGGGTTCTCGACGATGATCTTGAGCATCTCCGCCGCGCCAGTCCGTCCGTGTACGCGCTCGTACGCCGCGCGTTCCCATTCGAGCAGCGTCCGGTGCAGCGGCACCAGCGCGTGCCTGAGATCCGAGAGAACGCGGCGCTCCGATTCACGCATCACACCCTCCAGCGAAGCAGCGTGATGCCGGCCAGCAGCAGAGCCACGCCCACAACGCGTGCCGGCGTGGCGCGGATGACGGCCCCGCCGAACAGACCGTAATGATCGACCACGAGCGCCGCCGACAACTGCCCCACGATGATCGTGGCGAGCGTCAGCGCGACGCCGAGTCGAGGGGTCAGCAGGATGCTGACCACGATGAAGGTGGCGCTGAAGAGGCCGCCGGCCCACACCCACCACGGCGCGACCGCAATCCCGGTCGTGACGGGAGCCGGCTGTCGCGTGAGGAGCGCCACGGACAGCACGGCGCTCAACGCGACCGTGAACTGCGCGGCGGCCGCCCAGAAGGGCCCGCCAAGGAGGACGCCGAGGCGGGCGTTGAGCACCGCCATGACGGCGACGCCGGCGCCGGTCGCCAGCGCGAGCAGCAGGTAGAGGTTGTTCACGAGCGCTCCGTCATCGGGAGCGTTGAAGATACCTCAGATGGACCCGCCTGCTCCCCCCGCGCCCGGCAAGTCCGGGACATCCGGCCTCTTCTCGGGCAGACGGACGAGGGACGCGCACACCAGGCATTTGAGCGTGACCTGAGCCCGCGACTGCGAATCGGGCAGGCGCAGCGCCGACTCGGCGCCACAGGTCGGGCATCGGAATTCCGTGGTCGAAACACTTCGCAGCATCGTAAAACTCGGTCTTTCCTCCGGCCTGACACGAACCGTCCCCCTCCGGAGGTCCCTCTGGAGACGCCGCTAATAACAACGATTCGAGAGGGGGGACCGAACACCACGGGCCCCCGTGCAATTCCGTCAGGGATGCACCGTCAGACTGTATACTGATGCTGCGTCGAAACTGTTAACGAGGGAGTCCTGACCATGAAGGCGTGCCTGATCGCCGTCGTCGGATCCCTGCTCGGGGCGTCCACCCTGGCAGCGGCTGACTCACCCACTTTTTACAAGGACGTGCTCCCCATCCTCCAGGCCAATTGTCAGGGCTGCCACCGGCCCGGCGAAGTCGCCCCGATGTCGCTCGTGACCTACGAGCAGGCGAGGCCGTGGGCGCGAGCCATCAAGGCGGCAACGGCAAGCAGGCAGATGCCGCCGTGGTTCGCGGAGCCGAACTACGGTCACTTCGCCAACGAGCGCAGGCTCGTCGATCGCGAGATCGCCCTCATCGCGGCCTGGGCCGACGCCGGCGCCCCGGCGGGCAACACAGCCGACGCGCCCCCGCCGCGCACGTTCGCGAGCGGCTGGAACATCACGCCCGACGTCGTCGTCGAGATGCCGAAGCCGTTCGAGCTGCCCGCGCGGGGCACGATCAACTACAAATACATCCTCGTGAAGACCAATTTCCCCGAGGACATGTGGGTCACCGCCGCCGAGATGCGGCCGGGCAACTCCGAGGTGCTGCATCACGGCAAGGTGTGGGTGCGTCCGCCGGGATCGAAGTGGATGGAGAAGGCGGTCCCTGGCGAAGCCTACGAAGTGGAGAGCCATCGCGACATCCTCGGGCGCAATGCCATCGAGGAAGGCAACGACATCCTCGGCAAGTTCAACCCGGGCCTCGGCGCGCAGTCCTTCGACATGGAAGGCGCCGCGAAGTTCGTCCCGAAGGGATCGGACCTCGTCTACGAGCTGCACTACACGACGTCCGGCGAGCCCACGTCGGATGTCTCGAAGCTGGGCCTCGTGCTCGCCAAGGAGCCGCCGAAGAAGCGCTACTTCTTCCACGCCGGGCCGACGGCGCTCAACCTGGCGATTCCTCCGGGCGAGGGCGCAGCCGAAGTCGTCAGCGAGATCACCTTCGGGGAGGACGCAAGGCTGGTGTACGCGCAGCCGCACATGCACCTGCGCGGCAAGGACTTCGAGCTGCGTATCGTCTCGCCGGCGAAGGAGACGAGGACGGTGCTGAAGGGCAATTGGGACTTCGAGTGGCAGATTGGCTATCAGTACGCCGAGCCGATCCTCCTGCCCAAGGGCTCGAAGCTGCAGCTCATCTCCCACTTCGACAACTCGCCCGCAAACCGCTTCAATCCGGATCCGGGCAAGAAGGTCGTGTGGGGACCCCAGAACTGGGATGAGATGAGCAACTGCTTCATCGGCGTCCTGTTCGAGACCGGCACGGCGCCCGAGAAGGTGTTCCTCCGATCAGGGCCGAGCATGCTGCCGCGCGGTGAGGCGGGTCCGACGCTGGCCTCGCTCAACCTGGCGCCTGACGCTGTGGCGCCGGCCACCAACGGCAACATCAACGCGAACACGGCGCCCGCGCACAACGGCGCCGACGGCTCCGGCCGCTAGCCTGAACATAGATAGGGGCGGGTCGCTGGTCCGCCCCTATCCGCGCTCCACTCATCCCAGCCTCACCTCCATTCGTCGGTTACAGAATTGGTTATTGACGAGGTCGGCTCGGGGACGGAGAATCGTCCGCGCTCAGACGGGGATTTCCCCCCTCCAAGAAAGGAGCTCCATGCGTATTGTCAGGCTCGCATCAGCAGCAATCACAGCCATCGCCTTGGCCGCTTCGATCGGCACGGTGTCCGCCGCCGGTCAGTCCGCCAAAGACGAGGGCGTCAAGGCAAGTCCGAAGGCAGTCAGTAAGTCAGTGCCGGCCTCCGGTCAGTTCGCCACGCTTCGTGGCGTCAAGGCAGTTCCGATGTCATCCAGCGAGCTGGACGCCGTCAAAGGGCTGCACATTCATTTCGTGACGCCGTCCCAGAACGATCAAAACTTCGGCGTCACGGGCCTTCAACTCGTCAACAGGAACAACCTTGACAATTGGGTTGACCTTGGCAACGGTGAGATCGTAGGCCCCGGTTACCACGGCCTGTGTGGCGCCGCTTTGAACAGCCCCAAGATGTTCATCCCCGGCCAGAATCCCGTGACGGGTGTTGGCGGAGGCTGTTAGGTATTCGTTACTGATAGACGACCATCCCTTCTCAGGAACGCTGCGACGGGCGGACTCTCGCCCGTCGCATTGCGTGCATTCTCGTGCGAGTCCTACGGTTTCTCCTCTTCGCGTGTGGCGTCATTGCCCTGACCGCGACGGCCCCTTCGGCGCAGATCGGGATCGGTGGTGCTGGCCTTCGCGTCGATCCGCCGGCCAGGTCGATGAAAGACCTGCGCGATCAGGATCTCGTCAAGCAGCGTTTTGATTTTTCCTGCGGCGCGGCAGCGCTGGCGACTCTCCTAAGCTACGGCTTCGGCCACAGTGTGACGGAAGGCCAGATTCTGGATGGACTGTTCGACCTGCCGTCCGAGAACGAGAAGGCCGCCCGCCGTCGCACGGGATTCTCGCTCCTCGATCTGCAACGGGTGGCGCAGGCTCAGGGCTACCACGCGCAGGGCTTCCGACTGGAGCCAGACCAGCTCGCGATGCTCGGCGGGCCGGTGATCGTGTTCATCGAGCCGCGCGGCTACAAACATTTCGCCGTGCTGCGCGGCGTGCGCGGCGACCGCGTCTACCTCGCCGATCCATCGCGCGGGAATATCCGCATGCCGGCCTACACGTTCCTCGCAAGCTGGCTGCAGGACGATGGCAAGGGGATCATCTTCGTGGTCGAGCCGAAGACCGGCCTGCGGAACAGCCAGATGCCCCTGACCCTCGCCCAAGAGGGGCTCCGCCAACCGGAAATCATGACCGTCCGCGAGATGCTGGCGGTGGGTAACGCGTTTGTACGGTTGCCCGAACTTTCGAGGTAGAGGATGACGAAGATTGCTCCAGGGCCTCACCTCTGGCGGGGTCTCTGGGCCGCCGCCTGGGTATCCTGCCTGTCGATGGTCACGACAGACGCGGCGTCTGCGCAGACGCCACAGCCGTGCGAACGCGCAGTCCTGACGTTGACCGAGACCGCGAGCCTGCTGCGTGTCGATGCAGACGAGTTGGAGAGACTTGCCGAGCGAAAAGAACTTCCTGCTCGCCGCATCGGCGCCTCGTGGCGGTTCAACTGCGTCGCTGTGATGGCCTGGCTGAGCGGTGACGGTGCACGCGTGCCGCTGACGACACAGGGCCTGACAGAAGTGAAAGCCACCGGCACCGCGACTGGTCAGGCCCAGACGACACCACCCGCGACCGCGCCGCCCGCGGCTGACGGCCGGGACCGGCCCGTCGGCGAGGCACCTGAAGAGCGCCCGGCCGAGGATATCTTCCTGCGTGGTCAGAGGGTTCTGTTGGGTCGCGGTGAAGTCGTGATGGACTTCGGGCAGCTCTATTCCCGCTATGACGACCATCTCCTCGTGTCGGTCGACGGTGCCGTGGGGCTTGCCACGGTCGAGCAGCAGGCTTTGGTGACCCTGCTCGTGGGTCGCGTCGGCATCTTCAGCGAAACTGAGCTCTTCGCCAGCACGGCGTTCCTCAGCCAGCGCAATCATCAGTTTCTCGGCAGCACCAGCCTTGGCAGCAGCCGGCACAACCAGTTCGGCGGTACGCAGATTGGTCTTCGCCGCACGCTGTTGCGGGAAGGGGCAGGGCGTCCCGACATCATCGCCACACTCAGCGGGCAGATCCCCACGGGCGACATGCCGTACGCTGCCGGCGCAGGGATGGTGCTCGTCAAGAGCATTGACCCGGTCGTGCTGTTCGGCAGCGCCAACTACACTCGTGCCTTCAGCCGGGGCTCGTCGGACGTCACGCGCGCATGGCCCGAGAACCGGTGGGATGTGTCAATGGGCTATGGCCTGGCGCTCAACGACAGTCTGGCGATCAGCATGGCCGTGTCTGGTGTGTTCACCGGCACGACCACGCTCGACAATTCGAGGGTGAGACAGCCCGACGCCTTCAGCGCGCGGTTCGGGCTGACGTCATGGCTGGGCAAGGGGCTGTACATCGAGCCGTCGGTCAGCTTCGCGCTTGGCGGCCCTGGAGATGGATTCGCGTTCGCCGTGACCATGCCGTACGCGTTCTGAGGCCCGCGAGGAGTATCCCCTTCATCGGCTGAATCCCGGCGGACCGTCCTGACAGTTCGGGCAGCAGCGACGGGGGATATCGCACCCGTCGGTCCCGTACTCGTGCCCGCAGACCGTGCAGCGCATCAGGAACACACGCTGGCCCGGCTCGCTGCCGGCGCGAGCCGTCCTCGTCACGACTTCCTGCCCTTCATCGTTGCGATAACCGGCCCCGGTGACGGCCTCCCACGTGACGCCCTTGTTCATCCGCGCGAGGTTGCGTGCCCGCGCGATGTGATGCGCCACGGACTCCTCGTCCAGTCCCATCGCTTCGAGACGTGCTCGCATGGAGTCTTCGGTCAGCAGCTCCAGTGCCCGAAAATACTGCTCCATCGTCTCGAACCATTTCTCGGGAGAACCCCACTGCGATGGCGCCGGCGACCGTAGCCAGTCGTCGGGCCGGAACATCGCGAAACGTTCACCCTCGGGTCGCTCGAGGCTCAGCACGACGAAGTCAGGCGGCATGATCTGGATCTACCGTCCGGGGTTGTAGGTCATCTTCCGCGTCTGACTGCCCTGGCTGCGCTCGAGCGTCAGCACGCCGCCGCTCACGCGGTAGACGTCGGTGATCTCGAAGCGCAGCTCGCCCTCGGGACCATGAATACTTCGAGTGATCGACACGACGAGGGCGCCGTCCCGGCGTGACGCCTTCGCCCTCGTGTCCCACCCAAGTGGTCCCGGCACCGTGGTCTCGGAGCCGTCGAGTCGATAGGTCGACGTCTGCATCTGGTTTCCCGTGCCGGTATCGGTTTCAATCGTGACTTCCGCCGCCGACTCCCTGATCGTCAATCGTGTCGGCGTTGAGTACCCGGCGAAGTTGCCGCGGCCGCCGGAGCCGGCGATCGTCCAGGCGCCGGAGAAGGGTGACGCGGGGCTGGGGACTCGGGACGCGGGACTGGGGACTGGGGATCCGGGGCTGGGGACTCGGGGCTGGGGACTGGGGATCGGGGACTCGGGACTGGGGACTGGGGATCCGGGACTGGGGACTCGGGACGCGTTCGTCCCTCCAATCTTCTCTTCAGCGCGCGCGGCGCTGAGGAGATTGGTCATCGCGCGGTTTCCTTCGTGGCAGGCGTACTCGAAGATCGCCTCGCTGTCGCCTCGCGTCAGCGGCATCGCGAACGTCCACGGCCGCGTCCATGTGGACGGGTCATCGACCGTGACGGACCACTCGAGCTTGTCGCGCGAGATCGGCGTGAAGCGCTCGACGAGTCGGAGCGTCACGGGATTGGAGCCGCGGTAGACCGGCTCGTCTCGGAAGTTGGTCGTCTCGACTACCAGCGCGTTGCCGTCCCAGCGGCCCCGCGCCTCGCCCATGTACTGGCGAACCGCCGCCCCGACCTGGGGGCGGCCGTCGAGCGGAACGATGCGGGTCTCGTGCACCATCTCGTACGAGATCGCCACGTATCCCGGGCCCTGGACGATGCGATAGGAATTGCCGTAGTTGGCGGGCATCATCGATCCCGGCAGGCCGCGCGTGATGCACCGGTCGTAGAGGCTGCGGTCGGTGTAGGAATCGGCGGGCCCTCGTCCACGACGCGCGGCGGTTCGTGCCGCGGCGCG
>Ga0209640_10002554_pt1 | contig 15884 bp, 15 predicted proteins | sample RifCSP10_1_FD_184018 | JGI IMG/M metagenome (GOLD analysis project Ga0209640, IMG submission 184018) | Soil microbial communities from Rifle, Colorado - Rifle CSP2_sed 10_1 (SPAdes) (version 2) | ecosystem: Environmental > Terrestrial > Deep subsurface > Rock core/Sediment | place: Rifle...
CCCCAACGCTCACTCCGTTCGCTGGGGGGAGAAACAGCTCACTCCGTTCGCTAGTTGCCGCCTTCGGTCAGCTCGACCTCACGACGCTCGTAACCGGCGCCGGTCACATCGGCGTCGCCCAGGTTGTCGATTGCCGCCTCGGCGAGATCGGTCCGATAGGCGTCAGACGGGATCTCGACACCCTGAAGCTCGGGGATCTGCTCGGTGGCGACGGCAACCGTCTGATCCCAGAGGTCGGTGTTCATCACACCAATGCCGTTGGAGGCCGGGAAGATCAGGCCAAGGATCTCGTTGAGCTGCCATTCCTGATGGCTTTGCCCGAGGGTCGACCCGTTGTCCAAGACGACCTGGACACATTCGTCGAAGTTGTCGAGGCAATGGATCCAACCCCTGAACGACGCGGTCAGGAAGCGAGTCGCAATGTCCTCATTGCCTTCCTCGGCAATCCAATCGGCATTGACCCACACCGCGTCCTGGAGCATCGCCGTTCCAACATCGTTGAAGTCGATGACGTTGAGGTCCTCGGGTTGGTAGAGCTCACCTGTGTCGGGGTTGACCGCCTCCAGCACCTGGGCGTACTCGTTGTAGATCATCGCCTCAGCGGCGTCGATGTCCCCATTGAGCAGGGCGGTCATGGTGAAGTCCTGGCCAACCAACTCGACATCTTCCACCCCGGCCTGGCTGATCGCCGCAGTCAATTCGAACTCGTTGCCGAACCCCCAGTTGCCGACCTTCTTGCCTGCCCAGTCCTCCGGAGACTGGATGCCCGAATCGACGAGGGAGACTTCGAGAGTCCCCGAACGCTCGAAGACCTGGGCGATATTGACGATGTCGGCGCCACCCTCACGAGAAACCAACGCCTTGGGCACCCAGGCGAGACCGAACTCGGCCCCGCCCGTGGCGAGCACCTGCTGGGGCACGATCTCGACTGCACCCTCGAGGATCGTCACCTCGAGACATTGTTCCTCGTAAAAACCCTGGTCAAGGGCTACGTAGTACCCGGCAAACTGTGATTGAGCGAACCACTGGAGCTGCAATCGGACCGGGTCGGGTTCGGTGCATTCCTCTGGCGCGCCGGTGCCGCCTGTCCCGTCGTCCCCGCATGCGGCGGCGACCAATGCCAGCACGCCGATCCACGCCAGGTGCCGGCGCCATTTGTTGATAGCCAACTTTTCTCCTCCTTATCCAAGATGCGAGTTCACCCTATCTGTGGCGATACCGGCTTGCCGAGTCGAAATCAACCTCTCACGGGATCGAAATCGGTTGTTCATTCACGGTGCCGGAGCGACACATGCCATGGCATGAAGATTCGCTCAGCCACGAGAATCAATGCATAAAACGTCATACCGATCAGCGAGGCCACCAGTATCGCGGCCCAGGCATCGGGGAACTGGAACAGTTGAGCCCGATTCACGATGTATTGCCCGAGCACATCTTGTGGGCCGCCGAAATATTCGGCGATGATCGCCGCGATCAGCGACAGCGCTGTCGCCACCTTCATTGAGGCGAAGAAGTAGGGCAGGGCGTTGGGAATCTGCACCCGGCGCATCACCTCGATCGGCGGGGCCGCGACCGAACGCATGAGCTCCAGTTCTGCCGGGTCGACCTCGAGAAGGCCACGCGTCGTGTTGATCATCACCGGGAAGTAGATCACCACTGCAACCACCCCGATCTTGGAGAAGGGGTTGGTCAGGCCGAACCAGTTGTTGAAGATGGGAGCGAGCGCAGCGATGGGCGTCGCATTGAGCCCTATCGCCATCGGAAGCATCCCCTCGCGGAACCCGACCCATCTTGCCGCCGCAAGCGAGGTGGTTACAGCGAGAGTCGTTCCGAGCAGAAAGCCACTTGCCGCTTCGATCAGCGTATTGAGACCGACACCCCAGATCGTCGAGGACGTCTCAATGAAACTGGCCATGATCTCGCTCGGCTTGGGGAGAATGAAGCTCTGGACGCTGAGCAAGCGGGTCAGGCCTTCCCAGGCGATGATTACGGTGAAGAATGCAAGGACAGCCGGCGTATAGCGACCGCCGAGGCGCCGGATTGCCGACGGTTCCCGGGTGCCGACCGGGATGCCGCCTTCAAAGGCAGTGACGACGGACGTCTCGTGGCTCTCGTGGATCATGTCGTCGCGTTCGGTCATGCGTCGCTCCGCTCACCCCGTCGCAGTGCTTCTCTGACTTCTGTGATCAATTCGAAATACCGGGGGGCTTCCCTCGTGTCCTCATTTCGCCTGGTCGCCAGATCGATCGTGATCTCGTCTGTGATCCAGCCAGGCCTTGGCGACATGACCAGAACCCGTGTCGACAGGAAGACAGCTTCCGGGATGGAGTGGGTGACGAAGACCACGGTGGTGTCCGTTTCCTCCCAGATCCTGAGCACCTCCTGTTGCATCAACTCCCTGGTCATCTCGTCGAGAGCGCCGAAAGGCTCATCCATGAGCAGGAGGGAGGGGTTGAAGGCGAGCGCCCGGGCTATGGCAACCCTTTGCTGCATGCCGCCGGACAGCTGCCATGGGTAGTGGCCGGCGAATCTCTGGAGCTGCACGAGGGCCAGCATCTCCTGCGCCTTCGCGGCACGGCTCCCACTATCGAAGCCCATGACTTCCAGCGGAAGCTCGACGTTCTTCTTGACCGTGCGCCAATCGAGGAGTGTTGCCGACTGGAAGACCATGCCGTAGTCACGATCCAGACGAGCCTGTCCGGGCGTCTTGCCGTTGACAGTGAGCTCTCCGGCTGAGGGAGTTGCCAGGTCGCCTATCAGCCTCAAGAGAGTTGATTTACCGCAGCCCGATGGCCCGATCAAGGACACGAAGTCCCCGGGCGACAGCACGAGGTCGATGTCCCTCAGTGCTTCGACAGCTTCGGCGTCACGGCCGAAGACCTTCCCGATACCCTTCGCCTCTACCGCAGGTGTCATCACCTCTGCCTCCTGGCCGCGGCAACGAATCGGTGCTCGGCAAAAGTGACGACACCAACAAAGGCAATGCCGGCAATACCGGCGATGACTACGGCAGCGAACAGCTTTTGTGGTGCGGCTGTGAACTGCTGGGAGAACTGGAGCAGATCGCGGCCCAACCCGCCCCTGAAACCGGCCGGTAGCTCCCCCACGATGGCACCGATCACACTGGCAGCAGCCGAAACCTTGAGCGCAGTGAAGATGTACGGGAGCGCCGCGGGAACTTGCACCTTCCACAGGATCTCCCTCGGGGTGCTGGCGTACGACCGCATCAATTCCATGGATGTCGGCTCCGGTGACCGCAGACCCCTCACAGTGTTGATGACGACCGGGAAGAAGGTGAGGTAGGCGGCAATGATCGAGACCGTCAGCCATTGCGGTACGGCCAACCGCCCTCCCCACACGACAACCATCGGGGCAATGGCGATGATCGGCACCGTCTGGGAGGCCACGACATATGGCATGAACGCCATTTCGGCAGTGGCGGATCTGACGAAGAGAACGCCAAGCCCGAAGCCGACCACGCCTCCGATCACGAAGCCAACCAGGGCTTCACGGAGAGTGAGGAAGGCAGCCTTGAGCTCCACCCAAAGCAGGGGCGGGCCGTTTCGCTGCGCAGGTTGAAACAGGGCACCGACGATGTCCCAGGTATGTGGCATGGTGCGATCATCTGGTCGCACCGGCCAACTCCACTCGAGGGCCGTCCACAAGAGCTTGTAGCCCTCCCAGAGGACCACGAAGATCAAGATGATCCCGAGAATCGACAGGCCACTCCGGGTAGCACGACTCATGCCTCTGGTGGCCATCGGGGCGGGACTCTACCGGTGGTCGTAACCACGCCGCACCGAACAGGGTCTAGTTACTTTGCCGGTCCGATCTTTGGGAAGCATTCGCCGGACCGTTACCGTCACCACGACCCCCAGCGAGGCTCTGCATGGCGCATAGCGAGAAATACGAATTGGTCGAGGCAATCGACAACGTCGTCGACAGACTGATAACAGAACACCGGGAACGGCGCAGCGACTGGTATTTCCATGAATTTGTCCCCTGGGAGCGTGGCGAGAGCTTCCGCGACAAACCATGGGACGTCTCGCAATGCACCATCTCCGAGGAGGCACGCACCGCTCTGGTCCTCAACCTGCTCACCGAGGACAACCTCCCCTACTACCACGCCCTCATCGAGAAGTACATGCCCCACACCTCGGCCTTCAGTGCCTGGAACCACCTCTGGACCGCCGAGGAAGCCCAGCACGCCATTGCCATCCGCAGTTACCTGCTCACCTCACGTAATTGCGACCCCTATGAGCTCGAGGATGACCGCAAAGCCACCATGATCAACGGCTACCAGCCGTCGTACGACGATCCCACGGAGATCTTCGCATACACCGCGGCCCAGGAACTGGCTACTCGGGTTAGCCACCGCAACGCCGGCAAGATCACCGACGACCCGACCGCTTTCGAGTTGATGCGCCTCATCGCGTCCGATGAGAACCACCATTTCATCTTCTACAAGTCGGTGATGCAGGCGATGCTCGACACCTCACCATCCTTGGTCCTGAATGGGATCTTCCGCGTCTTCGACAACTTCCAGATGCCCGGTGCGGCGATGCCCCGCTTCCTGCGCCGATCGATCGATGTGGCTCGGGCCGGGGTCTACAACCTCCGAATCCACCACGACCGGGTTGTGGTGCCGTTGTTGAAGGACTGGTCCATCGGTGACCTGACCGGGCTCACCGCGGCCGCCGCCGAGGTCCAGGACAAGATCATGGCCCTCCCCACTCAGATCATGGAGAAGGCCGAGCGTTTCGAGAGGCGGGTCGGGATCGTTCCCGTCTGAGACTTTGCCGAAGATTGGCCCCTAACGTCTGGCGCCGATGCGGACGATCACCGTGGACGAGCGTCGGGCCAGACTCGGCGTCCGCCACCACCTCGCCCAAACCACCGATAGCGCGCTGACGGTGGCTGCCGACATGGTCGGGCTCCACTCATCGGACCCAGCAACCGTGTTTCTCTCGGCACGGGCCAGAGTGACCTCGTTTCAGGTGCCGGATCTCGAAACCAGCCTCTACGAGGACCGAAGCCTGGTCCGGGTGCTCGGAATGAGGCGAACCCTGTGGGTGGTGCCAACCGAAACCATCGCCCAGATCCACAACTCGTCGACGGTGAAGATCGCCGGTCCCGAGCTGAGACGGCTGGCGCAGATGGTCGAGGGAGCTGGGATCTCGAAGGATGGGGCGGAGTGGTATCGCCAGGTCTCGGAGAAGACCTTGCAGGCGCTCCGAGCCACGAAAGAGGGGATGGCTGCGGTCGATCTGACCAAGGAGGTTCCAGAGCTCCGGGAGCAGTTCATCTTCTACAAATCCGACGGGTCGATCATGGGCCGTGCCGGGGCATCGACCAGGGTTCTGTTCGCTCTCGCCAGCGAAGGTCGGGTGATCAGGGCGCGACCCCGTGGCAGTTGGGTTTCCGGCCAGTATCGATGGACGACAGTCGACGACTGGTTGGGATCCCCCATCCCGGTCCAACCCCGGGACCTGGCCCAGGCGGAGCTGCTGGGCTGGTGGCTGCACGGTTTCGGGCCCGCGACCGAAAACGATATCGCCTGGTGGACCGGTTGGACCAAAGCCGATGTCCGAGTCGCGCTGGAACAGGTCGGAGCGGTCCAGGTGGAGACGGATACCGGCCCTGCCTATCTCCTGGCCGGCGATCTCGAACCCGTGCAGCCACCCGCTCTCTGGGTCGCTCTTCTTCCCTCGCTGGACCCAACCACCATGGGTTGGAAGGAGCGAGAGTGGTATCTGGGGCATCATGGCGCCCGCGTGTTCGACCGTAACGGCAACGCCGGCGCCACGATCTGGTGCAACGGGCGGATCGTTGGCGGTTGGTCACAGCGGTCCGGAGGGGAAGTGGTCTACCGACTTCTCGAAGATGTCGGATCGGACGCAACGGCGGCGGTGGAGCGGCAGGCGGAAGCCCTCGCCAAATGGTTGGGAGGGACCACCGTGACCGCGAGATTTCGTGCACCACTCGACAAGGAGTTGGCCGGCTAAGTGGTGGATTCGATCGGTAATGTGCCGGCCAACGAGGAAGGAATCGATTGCGCAGACTGACACCAGCATTGCTCGCCCTGACCATCCTGATCGCCGCATGCGGAGGCGGTGGCTCTGGCGCAACCACCACCGTCGCCGGGCCCGGGACGACCGCGCCAACCGACAACGTGTTGATCAGAGTCAACAGTCTCTCCTTCCCCGCCAAAGTGACTATTCCGGCTGGCAAGTCGGTGGCGTGGAAAAACGACATGCTGGTCAACCACCAGATCGTCTTCGACACCCACGACGGCCAACCGGCGGGTATCGACCCTCTCGACCTGACCGGGGGGCGCATAGTCGAGGTGACGTTGGAACCGGGGACCTGGAACTACTTCTGTGGGCTTCATGCCCAGATGACGGGAACGCTGATCGTCGAAGGCTGAGCTTCGGCGTCCTATTGGTGACGCTGCAACAAGCGAACGGTCGTGGTCTGTTCGACGGTGATGAACGCGTCCGGATTGGTGGCCTCGATCATGTCTACGACCTCTGCCACCCTTCGGCGCGGCACCACACAGAAGGTGACTCGCACCTCACCGTCCCGCCCATCGCCATTCACCACGGTCGCTCCGTGACCGCGTGCACGCAGCAACTCAGCCACGCTCGGGGTTTCCACCGGCGCGACGATTCGAAGCAAAGACTGGCCAATCGCCAGCCATTCTTCGACAAGAGCTCCCCCGAAGGTGCCGGCTGCAAACCCGGCAGCGAAGGCAAAGACTCGCGCCGGATCGTCGAGACCGCTGAGAACCCGGGCGATGGCGAGCACCCAAACCAAAGACTCAAAGAACCCAAGCAATGCTGCCGACCCCTTCCGACCCCGGCTCAGCAGCACGATGCGAACCGTGGCCATCCCCACATCGAGCACCCTGAGCACGAAAATGATCAGGAGGTCGAGAAACAGCTCCATGGGCTTTGAGCACGGTAGAAGCCGCCCGGTCGCGGCCCGGGGATCCCGTGGGCAAACCCCCCCTCCTTCGCTTCGCCCAGGCGGTCCCCCCTTCGGAAAGGGGGGACACGGCCGAGACCGGATCACCCTCCCGGTTGGTAGGAAATGAGCTCGATGCGCTCGTCGCCACCCTCGACTGCCACTTCCAGGATCAGACCCACTCCAGCCGCGTAGTACTTCTCTTCGACCACGCTGGCGAGCAGCGGGCTCCACTCCTTGATCACCGTCAAGTCGTCGTAGGACCCGAACGGAACCGCCTCGGAAACTCGCACCCGTGCCACCTCCGCCAGATCCTCGGCCTCACCACGGTAGAACTCTTGTCGATAGGCATCGCCCACCTCGGGATCGGCCTTCATGAGAATTCCCGGCAAAGCGCCATCGACGCCCGCCTCCCACGATCCTGCGGTGGACACCACCTCGCCCTCTACGTACTCCTTGGTCTCTTCTCCGAGATACCAGACATTGCCGGCGTCGTCCTGGGCATACCAGTCGTAGGTGTCTTCGACGAGCTCACCGTCGATCGTCACCGTGTCCCGCACCACGGTCGCCGGGATGCCCATCACCACCCTGGTTTCGCCCAAGACGACCACCTCGATCCTCTCGACCTCGGAGGCCGCCACCGACTCGTAGACCCAGCGGCTGCCGACGGCAAACGGGAGCAGCGGATTGTCGATAACGGTCACGACCCCGCCCGGGTCGAGATCAACCGAGTAGTTGCCACCGTCACCCGGGTCGATCACCGGGGAAGACGATGTGCCACAGGCAACGACGACCAAGCCCAGAACGGCAATGATGCTTCGCGACATACGCCAACCTCCACCTTTGTCATCGGGGTCCAACCGACCTAAGCTCTATATGGACACGATATATCGTGATTTGATATAGTTCAACCCCATGAGCCTGCCCACCTCTCACCTTCACATCCTCCTCGCACTGGCGACGGAGGACCGTCACGGCTACTCGATCATGCGGGAGACCGAGGAGCTGACCGACGGGCAGGTCAAGCTGGGGCCGGGCGCCCTCTACGCGGCGTTGGGCAAGCTGGTCGATGGTGGTCTCGTCGTGGAAACGGACGAGCGCCCGGCTCCCGAGCTCGACGACGCCAGACGTCGCTACTACCGGATCACCGACGCCGGCCGCTCGGCGCTCGGGGTGGAGCTGCAACGGCTGCACCAGGTGATCACGTACGCACGCAACACGGACCTGGGTTGGAGCCCGACATGACCGAACGTTCCCTGCGGCGCCATCTCGCCTGGTACCGCCGTTTGGTGGCCCTCACCCCTCCCCGACATCGGAGTCGGTTCGGAGACGATCAAGTGACCCTCTTCGGAGACCTCCTGGAGTCCGGAGCGGGCCCGGCCCGGCTCTGGTTACGGGCCGTATTCGACGTATTCGCAGTATTCGGTCAATACAAGGAGGCCATGGTGAATCATTCGGCTCGGATCTCGCTGGCAGTCATCTCCCTCGCGCCGCTCCTGCTCGCAGCGATGCTGCTGTGGTTGATCGTCGATGAGCTCGATGACGTTCCCCGCTGGCTGGGCCTCATAGCCCTCGCCCTGGTCCTTCAGGGCGGATACACCCTTGTTTGGCTGAGTGGGCGCCTGCAACGATGGCAGCGGTGGGCGAGCGGCTTGTTTGCGGCTGGCGAAACGGCCGCACTTCTGGTTGGCGCGCTGGCCACATTCGGAGTGGTGAGCGCTATCGACGACTCCGACCCCGAGTACGCGCCACTGATGGTGGCGGTCGTAGTGGCCATCCACGGTCTGGTCGGTCTGCTGGCCCTGTTCACTTCCAAAGAGGAGACACCGACCACGGCGTAAGGGTGCTCGGGGAGATAGTGCCTACGCCGGCTGCTTCCGGTTCGACGTCTCGCAGTGAGCGTCAGCCGAGAGCTTGGGTGCCCCGGCGCTCCATTCCCGACACGATCGACCAGGCGATCACGAGGGCGAGCAACACCATCCAGGCCCAGCTTGCCTCGATGATCTCAACAGCCATGCTGAACCGAGCCTGAAGATCGACACCGGTGATCGGGGAGATCGGGGTCAGCTCACCGAACAGACTCGGATCGAAGTTGGCCTGCAGGCCGCGGGCCGTCTGCCGGATCCCACTTCCCTCCGGAGAACCATCGGAGCCCGGGGGGACCTCATCATCATCCCCCCCACCGGCGACGAGGGTGGAGGCGGTGCCGTCGTCCAGGGTGGTGGTTGTGGTGCTGCCAGCCAGAGTCGTGGTGGTCGAAGCGTCATGGTCGGAGCTGCTCGTGGAGGTGGTCGGGCGTGTGGTGGTGGTCGACGAATCCGACCTGGTGGTCGTGGTGGTGGTGGCCAAGGGCTCATCGGCTCCGGTGGTCGAGGTCGTGGTCGGAGCGGTGGTGGTGGTGGTTTCGATCAGTTCCCCGGAGATCTCGACATTGTCGATGAACACTTCACTCGTGCTGAGGAGACCGACAACCAAGAAACGGACCTGGAAATTCTCAGTTCTGAAGTCGGAAAGGTCGAACGTGGGGTGGTCCTCGAACTCGTCCCCGAGGTCGTACTCGCCTCCATCGAGGGTCGACCAACCGCTGCCGGTGTTCACCTCGACCCGGAGTTTGGTCCCGGGCAGACTGAGGGCGTCGGGAACATTCACCACGTCGAAGCAGAGCTCCGGTTCCTCGAGGACACTGAGGTCGGCACCTCGCATGGCCCCGATGTCAGTAAGAAGCAACGTGGCACTGATCCGCATGCATTTTTCCCCGGAGGGGCAGTTCCCTGAGGAGACCACCCTGACCTTGCCTTGCTTCTCATCGCCGTCGTCGCCGATCTCCTGCCACGGCCCGGACCATGGCAGCGAGCCGTCGGATCCACTCCATCCGATGGCGTTGAATTTGTCTTTGTAGTTGGCGGTTTCGGTGGTGGCGGCGGCGGGGATGGTCAGGGCAAAGGCAACAACGAAAAGGACTGGCCCGAGTACCCGTCTCACGCCGACATCGCTCTGATCATGTCGGCGACAGATTCCCGTTGGTCGTCCTGCTGTTCGGCGACCTCTTCCAGGCCCGGAAGGCTCACGATGAAATAGGACTTGCCCACGAAACGCTGATAGGACAGCTTTCCGCCCAACAGCGAGGTCAGCCTCGAGGCCACTGCCAGACCGAGGCCGACGCTTCCGGTCAGCAGTGGGGAGGCGCCGTTGTGGATGAAGCGCTCGAAGAGCTTCTCCACATGAGCCTCGGGAACACCCGGACCATCGTCCCAGACTTCGATGTCGACCACGCCCTCGCCGCCAGAGACCTCGATCCCGATGTTGTCTCCGCCGTGGCGGGCCGCGTTGGAGATGAGATTGACGATCACGTGCCGGAGGCGTGCGGCATCGGACGACACCCAGGCCTCGCCGCCGCTTCGCTTGACCTCGAGACCGGCCCTTGAGAACGGGGTGACCGCTGATTCGACCACATCGGAGATTCGGATCGGTGCAAACTCGACCTGGACACCGGTGCTGTCGATCCGGGCGGCAGCCAACAGGTCGTCGACCATGCGGGTCATCTCCGCCGCCTCGTTGGCGATGATCTGGGCCAGATCCCGGTTGCCCTCTGCATCCGAGCCGTCACTGTCGGTGAGAATCTCGGCAAACCCGTATATCGAGGTGAGGGGGGTCCGCAACTCGTGGGAAAGCCCGGCGATGAACTCGTCCTTGGCCCGTCCGACGGCACGTTCGGCCTCGATCTCGAGATCGGCCGCGATCTGATGCTCCCGGACGGACCTCTTGGCGATCACGCGGTAGATGAGAACTGCCGAAGCTGGGATGGCGAAGGTAAGGAAGAACGTGATGAAGTCGGTCGCGCGCCTACCACCAGCGGTGTTGGCGTCGATCTGGGTCTGGATGACATCCTGCTCGGCCTGCAACGAATCGCGTGCAGCGATGTAGGCGGTCTCGACGTCGGAGACGATGAGATCCTTGGCACCGGCATAGCTACCCGAGTCGAGGGCGAGGAGAGTGGCTTCGACCGATCCCAGATAGTGGGTGAGTGAGGCCGCCGAGTCACTGTCGCCGCCGACGTCTTGAAGGACATCGAGACGGTCTCGGCCGTCCCTGGCCTCGGTCATGGCGGCGGCGAGGTCTTCGGCTGTGACCAGGCCCGAGGCCGAGAGCTCGGCGAAGGTGGCGGCCTGGACGAGGGCAGCCCTTGTAAGAGCCGAGGTTCCCAGGGTGGCGTTCGCCCAAAGCAACGCCCTTGAATTGTCGGCGACACGGCCGGCGCTGATGGTATTGGCAAAGGCGAGACCGACAACGAAGACCACGAGAAGCAAGGTCACCCCGACGGCGATCCCGGCGGACCGTCGGTGTCCGGTTGGGCGAGTAATAAGCACCGTCCCCATAGGGAGGTATATCGGCAGAAACGAGTGCGTTTCTACATAGGCCGATTGGGCTCTTGACGGAAAGCACCCGTCCTGCTTGACAAACGGACGACAGGAACGGATTACGGATTAGGGATCTCGAGCCAGGCCTTGGCTGCCTCGTCGATCACCGACTCGAATTTGAGACCCATCAGGATCACACCCCCTGCGCCGGCTTCTCGGGCCCGCGCCTCCATCTCGGCGGTGATCTCCCAACCCAGCTTGCGCCGGACATCCGGTGCCACGTCATCAAGACGGCGCTTGAGCTCGGTGGTGGCAGGAACCGCGCCGATCGACTCCATCTGCTCCACCCACTCGATGTTGAACGGGGGAATGATCATGAGATAGACCGGTGGGTCGCCGTCCTTGAGGTTGAGCCGGCCCATCTGCTCACCGATCACCTCGGGATCGAGAACCGGGCCCGCGACAAAGAACTGAGTTCCAAGATCGATCCTGCGCCTGAATTGCCACTCCCGGAACCTGGTGGGCATCCCCACCTCGAAATCGGGGAGCTCCTGCTGGAGTTGCCTGAGATGCTCGACGATCTCGTAATGGTGAGCGAGATGGTCGATGTGGGGGACGGTGTCACCGATGACCACCAGGAACGAATCCACCCCGTTGCCAAGAGCCCCGCGCACCTCCGACTCGATCGCCAAGATGTTGCGGTCACGGGTCGAGACGACGACGGTCGGCTTGACGTCGGGCGTGTCGTGGGTGATTCGGGCCGAGAAGGCGTATGGCGAGACCCTGATCCGGCCGAAGACGTTGTCGGTGACCATGACATGGCTCCATGCGGGCGACAGGCTGCGATGGCGAAGGTCGGGGAACTCGGGCGGATTCACCTCTGCGATACGCAGCCAGCGGCCGGCGTCAGTCAACATCTCTGGTCTCCCTTGGTTTCTTGGCGATGAAGTACTTCGCCTGTGGGTGGTGGCAGATCAACGCCGAGGTGGTCTGCTCGGGTTGGTACTGGAAGGCGGTCTCCTCACCCACCTCGATGCCGAGTCGATCGGCACCCAGCAGCCAAGCCACCTTCTCGTTGTCCTCCAGGTCGGGACATGCCGGATAGCCCCACGAGTAACGGCCACCCCGGTACTGCTGTCGGAACAGCCCGATCAGGTTCGGCCCGTCCTCGTCGACGAAGCCCCACTCCTGGCGGATGCGGTAGTGCCAGTACTCGGCGAGCGACTCGGCCAACTCCACCCCGAGACCGTGCAGCAACAGATAGTCGTGATACTTGTTGTCGGCGAACAGCTCCGCGGTGCGGCGTGACACCTCGTGACCCATGGTCACAATGTGAAACGCGGCATAGTCGACCTCGGCGCCCATCGGGCGGAAGAAGTCGGAGATGCAGTAGAAAGGCTCCTCGTGCTGACGGGGGAAGGTAAACCGAGTGAGCTCAACGCTCCGACTCTCGTCGTCCCAGATCACCAGGTCGTTCCCATCGGAGTTTGCTGCAAAATACCCGTAGACCAGCTGGGGGCGAAGCAGATCAGCGGAGCGGGCGCGGGCCAATTGGTCGCGGAGCAGCGGCTGCAGCCGCTGCTTGAACTCGCGGTCGTTCTCGCCCGATTCCGGTCGATACTGCCATTGGTTGCGGAACAGGGCTGTCAGGTTGATATAGGGAGTGATCTCGTCGAAGGGAACACCGCGGACGACCCTGGAGCCGACAAAGGGTGGCTTGAAGATCTGGTTGTCGGTCTCGACGTGTGGCGAGCGGGCCGGCACGGCCACGATCTCGTCCCCTGCAGCATGTCGCTGACGCCCGGCCTCCGGCGCCGGGGCCGGCTCACCGGCGACGATCCGTTGCATCGCGTCGAGACCGGCGAAGGCGTTCTTCCCGTAATAGAGGGGGCCGGCGTATCGAGAGCGGAGGTCGGCCTCGACGTAGTTCCTGGTGAGTGCCGCACCACCGAGCAGGACCGGCACCTTGCCCAGGCCGCGCCGCTCCAGCTCCTCGAGGTTGTCCCGCATGATGAGCGTCGACTTGACCAGGAGCCCGCTCATTCCGATCGCATCGGCTCCGGCCTCCTCGAAGACCCTGATCATCTCGCCGATCCCGACCTTGATTCCGAGGTTGTGCACCTCGTACCCGTTATTGCTGAGGATGATGTCGACCAGGTTCTTGCCGATGTCATGGACATCGCCTGACACCGTGGCGAGCACGATCCTGCCCCTCCCCCCGGTGTCCGCCTTCTCCATCTTCGGTTCGAGATGGGCGACGGCCTTCTTCATGGTCTCAGCCGACTTCAGGACGAACGGCAGCTGCATCTCGCCACTGGCGAAGAGATCACCAACGGTCTTCATGCCGTCGAGCAGGAAGTCGTTGATGATGTCGAGAGGCGCGTGCCCTTCGGAGAGGGCAACCTCGAGATCCTCGATGACCGAACGTTGGTCACCATCGACGATCCGCCTCGCCAACCGCTCGCCGACCGGCATGTCGGCGTAGTCCTCGACGGTCATTTGCTCGGTCCGAACACCGGCGAACAGCTCGAGGAGCTTCTCCAAGGGGTCGTAGCCCTCGTCCCTGCGGTCGTGGACCAAGTCGAGGCAGACCTTTCGTTGCTCGGGATCGATCTTCGACAGCGGTTCGATCTTCCCGGCATGCACGATCGCCGCGTCCAGGCCCGCGTCCACGGCCTCGTGAAGGAATACCGAGTTGAGGATTCGCCTCGCCGCCGGGTTGAGGCCAAAGGAGATGTTGGAGACGCCAAGCACCGTCCGAACCCCGGGGAGCTCAGCCTTGATCCTTCTGATCGCCTCTAGCGTGGCGATCCCGTCTCGACGCAGATCGTCGTCACCGGTGCTCAATGGGAAGGTGAGAGCGTCGAAGATGAGGTCACTCGACTCCAGCCCATAGCGATTGACCGCCAGCTCGTGGATCCGGTGCGCAACCCGCATCTTCCAGTCCAGGGTCCGGGCCTGGCCTTCCTCGTCTATGAGCAGGCAGATGACCGCGGCGCCATGCTTCCGCGCCAACCGGAACACCCGATCGATCCTGGAGCCTTCGGCCTCACCATCCTCGAGATTGGCGCTGTTGAGGACCGATCGGCCGCCGAGTTGCTCGAGGCCAGCCTCCATCACATCCGACTCGGTCGAGTCGAGGACTACTGGTGCGGTGATGTCGGTGGCGAAGGCGGAGGCGAGCCGGATCATGTCGGCCACCCCGTCCCTACCCACGTAGTCGACACACAGGTCTACGAGGTGGGCGCCCTCTTTCACCTGCTCCTGACCGATGGTGACACACCCCTCCAGATCATCGGCAAGCAAGGCATCACGAAACGCCCTCGAGCCGTTGGCGTTGGCCCGCTCCCCGATGATCATGAATGAGGTGTCCTGATCGAATGGGACCTGGGTATAGATCGACGCAGCGGAGGGGACGATTACCGGCTGGCGTTCCTTCACGGTGCCCGGGCGAACCCGGGCCACCACCGCAGCGAGGTGCTCAGGGGTGGTCCCACAACACCCGCCAATCACCCCAACGCCGAACTCGGTCGTAAACGTCGCGAGATGCTCGGCCAGCTCCCGCGGGCTGAGGTCGTACCTCATCTGGCCGTTCTCCACGTAGGGGAGACCGGCGTTGGGGATGGCCGACACGACGAAAGGTGAGTGACGGGTCAGATGCCGAAGCGGCTCGTACATCTCGGCGGGCCCGGTGGCGCAATTGAGCCCGATCACGTCGGGGCGCAATGCGCCGAGTGACGTGAGAGCGGCTCCGATCTCGGTGCCGGGCAGCATGCGTCCTGTCAGCTCGATGGTGACCTGGACCTGAATCGGAAGTTCCACCCCAGCCGCCCGCGACGCGGCGCGCACCCCCTCGACGGCAGCTTTGGCTCCGAGAAGGTCGAACTGGGTCTCGATGATGAGGAGATCGACACCCCCGTCGATCAAACCGGCGGCCTCCACCTGATAGGCACCCACCAGTTCGGCATAGGTCACCTGTCCCAGGGTGGGGAACTTGGTTCCCGGACCGATGGAGCCGGCGACGAAACGGGCCCGGCCGTCCTGGGCCACGAACTCGTCGACGGTCTCCCTGGCCAGCGTCGCCCCGGCGGCGGCGATCTCGTAGGCCCGGTCCTGCAACCCGTACTCGCCAAGGGGGATGCCAAAAGCACCGAAGGTGTTGGTCTCGACCACATCGACGCCGACCCGGAGGAAGGAGCGGTGAAGCTCACGAATCACGTCGGGCCGGGTCACATTCAGCAGCTCGTTGCAGCCCTCGAGAAAGGTGCTGCCGAAATCGTCGGCGGTGAGGCCAATCGTCTGGAGGTTGGTCCCGGTGGCGCCGTCGAACACCACAACACCGGCGGCGATGGCGTCGAGATACGACGTCATCGGTGTGCCTCGATGCGGCTACAACAGGGGTCGTCTGTGGGGCTCAACGGCTGCTCCTCATTTGTCTCTCGAAACGCCTCGTGAGCGCCAAGAGCCGGAGCCCTACGGCAACTCATCGTTCCAGGCATTGGCACCGTGCTTGCGCCGGTTGCCGCGGTATCACCGGGCCTAGTCCCTCAACCGCTCTAG
>Ga0209640_10002555_pt1 | contig 15884 bp, 11 predicted proteins | sample RifCSP10_1_FD_184018 | JGI IMG/M metagenome (GOLD analysis project Ga0209640, IMG submission 184018) | Soil microbial communities from Rifle, Colorado - Rifle CSP2_sed 10_1 (SPAdes) (version 2) | ecosystem: Environmental > Terrestrial > Deep subsurface > Rock core/Sediment | place: Rifle...
AGACACCCAAGAAAAAGAGATTGGGACCAGTGGCCGCGTGCACACTGAACGCTCGTCACCCGCATGAGATACTTAAACAGAGAAGCCATGTTGATGTGGCGCGGGAGTGGTAAGCTAGCGCCTGAACTCGGATGGATTTCGACAGAAAACACAGATACCCGTTAATCGATCCGGTGTAAGTCCCTTGACGTCTCGTCAGCGAACTCGCTGGTCGGCGAAGAGGTATCGCTTAGCAGAATCGTGATTGAAGATTGACGGTCGTTTGGAAGGAAGTGCAGTTGGTTGTGTTACATTTGGCGAATGGAGGCCAGGGATGAGTTTCAACCCGCAACGTATTTCAGTGTCGATTGCACAAACAGAATCGGAGGTAGATGACGCGTTAGGATTTTGTCGTTGGGTTTACCAGCGAAATTACGGGACCCATTGGACGGTTCCGCCCGATCTTTTCTTCGTCGCGAAAGAGGACGGCGAGATCGTGGCCACCGGCGGATTGACGTTTGCCGCCCTCCATCCGCAAATCGCCTCGGAGCGATACTTTCGCCTGTCCGAGAGCATGCGCCAGTTCATCGATTTTAATCGCCAGCGCGTCGGCGAGTTCGGCCGATTTGCGTCGGTGCGTATGCAGGCCGCTAAAGCCATTCTGCACAGTGTACTTTCCTATTGCACGATGGCCGACATCGATTTCCTTTTTGCCTGGGCCAATCCAACCGTATACAAGTACACGACCGATCGGCTCGGTTTACATTTCTGGCCGATTTCGGTGCCGCTCGATCTCGATAGCGCGTTGGGCGACACGCGTTGGGCGTCACCGCCCACGGGATTTTTCCAGCGCCAAGAACCGCCGGCGCTGCACCTGGGCGTCGTTCCCTTCTGGGAGCAGGCCAAAACTGCGCTCGCCGCGCAATCTGGGGTCGCGGCGACGGTTCCCGAATGGCTCGCAGCCGGTGCGTTCACGACGCCGGCGGCATTGATGAAGTCGACGTCGTTTGCACGCTCGGTGCCGCGCTTACTGCGTCGCGAAGTCGACAACGGTGGCGCCGATTCGGTCAGCGGCGCATTCGCGAACGTCAGCGGCGGCTCCGAACCGCAAGTGCAATCGACCCGAAAGCCGCCGTCGGCGGCCGAGTAGGTCGGATTCGTCCCAGGCCGTACCCGCGCGCACCGTGGAGGCCGAACGACGCGCATCGTTGGCGGAGACACTGTGAGTCGTTCGGTCGCCCACTGAATCGCGGGTTTTCTTGAATTCGCCCGGAGGCGACGCTACACTGCCGCCCCTGCTGCGGGGTGGAGCAGTCTGGCAGCTCGTCGGGCTCATAACCCGAAGGTCGTAGGTTCAAATCCTACCCCCGCTACCAAATCCTTCGTCGCCTACCGTCAACGGCGACCGCGGGCGGCGACCCGTGTGGCTGCCGTTGCAGGTCGCGCCTATAAGGATTGCGATTTGGGCGGAACGGCTTATAATTTCGCGCCAAGCAGTAAGCGATGGGGTAACAACAAGTGGGCCGTGTGCCCACTTTTGTGTTTATGAGTACGGAAAAAAGTTCGGGCACGAACTTTTTTGTAGCGGGGCAATAACATATGGGGAGCGTGGCATCGACTCTGCGGACGCAGCTAGCCTCGGGCGTGGCGGCGCTCGGGTTCGAGTTAGTCGATGCCGAGCTCTCCGGCGGTCGTCATCGTCGCACGCTGCGTGTATATATAGATGGCCCGCAGGGCATCACGGTGGACAACTGCGCCGCGGTCAGTCGCCAGCTGTCGGCGATATTGGACGTGGAAGATCCAATTCCCGGAGGTTATACGCTCGAGGTGTCGTCGCCGGGCCTCGATCGGCCGCTGGTGACGCCGGCTGATTTTCGCCGTTATCAAGGAGCCGTTATTAAAGTACGGTTACTGAACGCGCTTGATGGACGGCGTAACTTCACTGGGCGTCTGCTGGACACGACGTCGGACGCGGTGGTGATGGAAGTCGATGACGAACGATTTAATTTACCGTTGACGGCAATCGAACGCGCGCGGCTGGTGCCGGCGATTTAGACAGTAGCGGAAGAATCCAGACATGGGTAACGAAGTATTGATGGTGGTTGACGCGGTCTCACGCGAAAAGGGCGTGGACAAGGAAACGATTTTCCAGGCGATTGAAGCCGCGCTCGCGACCGCCACGCGCAAACGTTTCACCCTCGACGTCGACGCGCGCGTGCAAATCGATCGCGCGACCGGTTCCTACGACGCGTTTCGTCGCTGGGAAGTAATTGCCGACGAGGTCGAGCCGATCGAGTTTCCCGATCGCCAGATCCGCTTGACCGAGGCGCGCGGCCGCAAGCCCGACATCAACGTCGGTGAGCATATCGAGGAGCCGCTCGAGCCGGTGGCCTTTGGTCGCATCGCCGCGCAAGCGGCGAAGCAAGTCATCATGCAGAAGGTGCGCGAAGCCGAGCGCGAGCAGATCGTGAATTTGTACCAGCCGCGCAAAGGCGAGATGGTCACTGGTGTCGTCAAGCGCCTCGAGCGCGGCGACGCCATCGTCGATCTCGGCAACGCCGAAGCACTGCTTGCCAAGAGCTCCATGATCCCGCGCGAAGGCTTGCGCCCCGGCGACCGAATTCGCGCGTTACTCGAAGACGTGCGCTCGGTGCCACGCGGTCCGCAGCTGGTGCTGTCGCGTATCGCGCCGAAGTTGTTGGTCGAACTATTCAAACTGGAAGTACCCGAAGCGAGCGAAGGCTTGATACAGATTCACGCGGCCGCACGCGATCCCGGCCTGCGCGCCAAGATCGCGGTCAGCTCGAAGGACGCGCGCATCGACCCGATCGGCGCCTGCGTCGGCATGCGTGGTTCGCGTGTGCAAAGCGTGTCGAACGAGCTGGCCGGCGAACGCGTCGATATTATTTTGTGGTCGGACAATCCAGCCCAGTTCGTGATTAACGCCTTAGCGCCGGCCGAAGTGGCGTCGATCGTGGTCGACGAGGAATTGCACAGCATGGACGTGATTGTCGACGAGCGTCAGCTGTCGCAAGCGATCGGCCGCGGGGGCCAGAACGTGCGGCTTGCTTCCGAGCTCGCCGGCTGGGAATTGAACGTCATGACCGAACAAGCGGCGTCGGAGAAAGGCGCGAACGAAACCTCGAACGCCGTAAAGATTTTCATGGAGAGCCTCGACGTCGATGAGAACGTTGCGAGCGTCCTGGTGCAAGAAGGATTCGCGACCCTCGATGAGGTGGCCTACGTTCCGCGACAGGAATTGTTGGCGATCGAGGAATTCGACGAGGAATTGATCGATGAGCTACGTAATCGCGCGCGCGATATTTTGTTGACCCGCGCGATCGCGCAAGAAGAAAAACTCAATCTCGCGGAGCCGGCCTCGGATTTGATGAACATGGAAGGGATGGACGAGCATACCGCGCGGTTGTTGGCGAGTTCCGGTATTAAGACACGCGAAGAGCTGGCCGAGCAATCGGTCGACGAGCTGATGGAAATCGAGGGCATGACCGAGGAGCGCGCCAAGGAGCTGATCATGACGGCGCGCGCACCGTGGTTCGAGGCCGCTGCCGAAGATGGGCAAACCGGTGGTTCCGGGTAGAGGCAGGGCAGGCATGGCGCACATCACCATCGAAGGCTTTGCCGAGCAGATCGGCGTTCCGCCGGACACGTTACTGCGCCAATTGGTTGCCGCCGGTATTTCCGAGAAGAATCCGGGCGATGTGTTGAATGACGAGGAGAAGCTGACGCTGCTCTCCTATCTGCGCAGCAATCACGGCAGCGAAGAGGCGGGCGGGCGCAAGAAGATCACGCTCAAGCGCAAGTCGACCAGCCAGGTTACGCAGACGTCCCGCACCGGTCCGACACGGACGGTTCAGGTCGAAGTGCGAAAGAAGCGTACGTTCGTCAAGCGCGGTGCGGTCGAGGACAGCGGTACCGAGCCTGCTGAAGAAGTTGTGCTACCGGTCGAGGAGCCGGAAGTGCTCGCCGCGGTGGTCGCGGAGGCACCGGCCCCTGTTGCAGTCGAGACGCCAACGCCAACGCCGGCCCCGGCCGTAGCGCCGGCTGCCGAGGTCGCGACAAAAGCGCCGGCGGCGAAAGAAGAAAAGAAGGAAAAGCACGAAAAGCACAAAAAGGATCGCATCGAAAAGATCGAGCAGCGCGAACGCGGCGAGCTGCATCTGGCCGACGGCAAGAAGATGCGGCGCAAAACGCGCGCCGCACCGCCACGTACAGTCGTCACCAGCATGTCCGGACAGCACGCGTTCGAACGACCGACGCAGCCGATCGTGCACGAAGTGACGCTACCGGAGACCATTAGCGTCGCCGAGCTCGGTCAGAAGATGTCGATCAAGGCCGCGGAAGTCATTAAGGTGTTGATGAAGCTCGGCATGATGGTGACGATCAACCAGGTATTGGATCGCGACACCGCCACTATCGTGGTCGAGGAATTGGGGCACGTCGCCAAGGCCGCGCGCGCCAGCGACCCCGAGGCCTTGCTCAGCGATATCGAGCCGTCCGCCGAGGTGGCCGAGCCGCGCCCGCCGGTGGTTACTGTGATGGGCCATGTCGATCATGGCAAGACATCTTTGCTCGACTACGTGCGCAAAGCCAAGGTTGCTGCCGGCGAAGCCGGCGGTATTACCCAGCATATCGGCGCGTATCACGTCGAGACGGCGAATGGCGTGGTGACCTTTCTCGATACGCCGGGCCATGAAGCGTTTACCGCGATGCGCGCCCGCGGCGCCAAGGCAACTGATATCGTGATTTTGGTCGTGGCGGCGGACGACGGCGTGATGCCGCAAACGATTGAGGCGGTGCACCACGCGCGCAACGCCAAAGTGCCACTGATCGTTGCCGTGAATAAGATCGACAAACCCGAGGCACAGCCGGATCGGGTGCGCCAAGAATTGACCAAGCACGAAGTCGTCCCGGAGGAGTGGGGCGGCAGCGATATTTTCGTTGATGTTTCCGCCAAGACCGGCGCCGGGGTCGACAAGCTGCTGGAATCGGTGTCGTTGTTAGCCGAGGTGCTCGAATTGAAGGCGCCGCACACAGGCCCGGCCGCAGGTCTAGTGGTGGAGGCGCGGCTCGATAGAGGTCGCGGACCGGTTGCCACGGTTTTGGTGCAACGTGGGACGCTGCGCAAAGGCGACATGCTGCTCGCCGGCCGCGAATTCGGCCGCGTGCGCGCGATGCTCGATGAAAAGGGTCAACCGGTGCGCGACGCGGGGCCGTCGATTCCGGTGGAGATTCAGGGCCTGTCCGGCGTACCGGCTGCGGGCGATGAAGTCGTCGTCGTCGAGAGCGAGCGCAAGGCGCGCGAAATCGCGCTCTATCGGCAGGGCAAGTTCAAGGACATACAGCTCGCCGCGCGCAGCGCGACCAAGCTAACAAACGTTTTCGAGCAGCTGCAAGAAAGCACTGACGCGAAGACGCTGAATCTAATTATCAAGGCCGACGTGCAAGGCTCGATCGAGGCGCTGATATCGGCGCTCGAACGCTTGTCTACCGACGAGGTAAAAGTAAAAGTCGTGCACGGTATGGTCGGCGGCATCAGCGAATCCGACGTTAATCTTGCGTCCGCCTCGAGCGCGATCATGATCGGCTTTAACGTGCGTGCCGATGCGGCCGCGCGGCGGCTCATCGAAACGCATGGCGTTGACGTGCACTACTACGATGTTATCTACGACGCCGTAAATGATATCAAAGCGGCGATTTCGGGAATGCTCAAGCCGGAGATTAAGGAGCAATTGCTCGGGCTCGCCGAAGTGCGCCAGGTTTTCCGCGCGCCGAAGATCGGTGTGGTCGCGGGTTGTTTCGTGACGGAAGGCGCGGTGCGCCGCAATCGGCCGATTCGGGTGTTGCGCGACAACGTGGTGATTTTCGAAGGCGAGCTCGAATCGCTGCGCCGCTTCAAGGACGACGTCAGCGAGGTCAAGGCCGGCACCGAGTGTGGCATCTCCGTGAAGAACTACAGCGATGTCCAAGTCGGTGACCAGATCGAAGTGTTCGAGCGGATCGAAGTCGCGCGCACGGTTTGAACATTAGTTAAATAGGTTTGGAACCACAGATGAACACAGATGAACACGGATAAGGCGAGAAGTTTTCTCTCTTAATCTGTGTTCATCTGTGTTTATCTGTGGTTCCATATTTTATGCGCAAAGAATCGAATCGGCCGCTGCGTGTCGCGGAGTTGATCAAACGCGAGCTGGCGGTCTTGATGCCGCAGGTACTTAACGACGCGCGCGCGCATCAGACGACCATTACCCACGTTGATGTGTCGCCCGACTTAAAGAACGCACGGGTGTACTTCACCTTGCTGGCCGGGACCGCCGGCGCCGAGCCGGTGTTGAAAATGTTTTCCCACGCCGCCGGACACTTGCGGCGGGCGCTGGCGGGGCGTTTGCGGCTGCGCGTGGTACCGGCACTACGATTTTACTTCGACGAGTCGGTCGAGCGCGGAGATCGCTTGGCGCAGTTGATCGACCGCGCCGTGAGCGAAGACGCGGCCGGCAAGAAACTATGATCGCGGCTGAGTCTGCGCGCCGTCATATCCGGGCCGCGGTGAACGGCGTGTTGCTGCTCGATAAGCCGGCCGGCATCACGTCGAATCAGGCACTACAGCATGCTAAGCGCCTGCTGCTGGCGCGCAAGGCCGGGCATACCGGCAGTCTCGATCCGATCGCGACCGGTTTGTTGCCGCTTTGTTTCGGCGAGGCGACGAAGTTGTCGCGGTTTATGTTGGACGCCGATAAGCGCTACGCGGCGGTGATCCAGCTCGGTGTCGCCACCACGACCTACGACGCCGAGGGCGCAATCGTGGCGCGCCAGCCAGTAAACGTCGATCGGCGGCAGCTCGAATGGGCGCTGGGCGAGTTTCACGGCGAGATCGAGCAAGTGCCGCCGATGTATTCGGCGATCAAGCGCGGTGGGCGACCGTTGTATGAGTTAGCACGCGCCGGTATCGAGGTCGAGCGCGAAGCGCGGCGCGTCGTGATTCGGGAAATCGCGCTGCAAGAATTTGCCGACGAGCGCGTGACGATCGAAATCGTCTGCTCCAAGGGGACTTATGTGCGCAGCCTCGCCGACGATCTCGGCCAGCGCCTTGGTTGCGGCGCGCATCTAGTGCAGTTGCGCCGGCTCGCGGTCGGCACGCTGGCACTTGATCGCGCCGTCACGCTCGCGGAATTGGCGGCGCTACCGGACGCGGCCGCGCGCGCGGCGCACTTGGTCGCGGTGGACGCGGTGGTCGGCGCCATTCCTGACGTGCGGCTGACCTCGCTCGCGACGCACTATCTGCTGCGTGGTCAAGCAGTCTCGGTTCGACACCGACACGTCTCGGGATGGGTGCGGTTATACGACGAGCAAAATCGATTTCTCGGCATGGGCGAAGTGTTGGACGACGGTCGCGTGGCGCCGCGGCGTCTGCTCGCGGTGGACTACGCGATCGCCAGCGGCACGTGAAACAGTTGGATTTCAGGTTGTTAGGTGGGGTGGCCGCGAGTAGAATACGCGCCCTCTGAAAGCTTACGAATAGCGACGGCAAACGAGGTAGTTACATGTCCCTTACGGCTGACCAGAAGGCCAAGGTTATGCAGGATTACCAAACCCACCAGGGCGACACCGGGTCCCCGGAGGTGCAAGTGGCGCTCCTATCTGCGCACATCGACGATCTGTCGGGTCATTTCCAGGGTCATCCCAAGGACCACCACTCCCGCATCGGCTTGCTCAAGATGGTGAATCAGCGGCGTCAGTTGCTCGACTATTTAAAAAAGGTGGACGGCGAACGTTATCGCCATCTGATCGAGCGGCTTGGGCTGCGCAAGTAAAGCGGGAGAGAACCTTGGTAAAAATTACGAAGACCTTTCAATACGGCAATCACGCGGTTCGGCTCGAAACCGGCGAAATCGCGCGGCAAGCAAGCGGCGCGGTGCTGGCCTCCATGGGCGATACCGTGGTGCTCGCGGCCGTCGTCGCGCAAAAAGAGGCGAAACCCGGGAAGGACTTCTTTCCGCTCACCGTCGATTATCAGGAACGAACCTACGCCGCGGGGCGGATACCGGGTGGCTTCTTCAAACGTGAAGGTCGCCCGTCGGAAAAAGAAATACTCACCTGCCGCCTCATCGATCGTCCTATCCGTCCGTTGTTCCCCGAAGGTTTCTTCAACGAGATTCAAATTGTCGTCACCGTAAAGTCGGTGGATCCGGAAATCGATCCGGACATCGTGTCGATGATCGCGGCGTCCGCGGCGCTGTCGCTAGCCGGTACTCCGTTCCGTGGGCCGATCGGCGCCGCCCGCGTCAGCTACCGTGATGGAAATTATTTACTGAATCCCTCGATTTCCGACACCAAGGCGTCGCAACTCGATCTCATCGTCGCCGGCACCGAGAAAGCGGTGTTGATGGTCGAGTCGGAAGCAAAAGAATTGCCGGAAGACGTGATGCTCGGCGCGGTAATGTTCGGTCACGAGCAGATGCAGACGGCAATTCGCGCGATTCGCGAACTGGTCCAGGAAGTCGGCGTGTCGCGCTGGGATTGGCAGCCACCGGCGCAAGACACCGGCCTCAAAGATAAACTCAATGGCGCTTTCAGCGAGGCGATTACGCAGGCTTATCGCATCGCCGAGAAAGCCGCGCGCCAGGATCGAATCAGCGAGATTCATGCCGAGGCAGTCGCGAAGTTCGCGCCGGATGGGTCACCCGACGGCACCAAGGACAATGTCGTCAAATTAATCGGTGACCTCGAGTATCGCATCGTGCGCGATCGGATTCTGTCCGGTGCTCCGCGCATCGACGGGCGCGATACACGCACCGTGCGTCCGATCACCGTTCGCACCGGTGTGTTCCCACGCACGCACGGCAGCGCGCTATTCACGCGTGGCGAGACCCAAGCGATCGTCTTGACGACGCTCGGAACCGGGCGCGATGCGCAGCTGATCGATGCGCTCGAAGGCGAACGCAAAGAACCGTTCATGCTGCACTATAACTTTCCGCCGTACTCGGTCGGCGAGACCGGACGTGTCGGCAGCCCCAAGCGCCGCGAGATCGGTCACGGCCGGCTCGCCAAGCGTGGCATCCAGGCGGTGCTGCCGGATATGAGCGTTTACCCGTACGTGATTCGCGTCGTTTCGGAAATCACCGAGTCGAACGGATCGAGTTCGATGGCGTCGGTGTGCGGCGCGAGCCTATCGTTGATGGACGCCGGCGTTCCGGTGACCGCGCCGGTGGCGGGTGTGGCCATGGGCCTCATTAAAGAGGAAAACCGGTTTGCCGTGCTGACCGACATTCTCGGCGACGAGGATCATCTCGGCGACATGGATTTCAAAGTAGCGGGTACCGCTAAGGGTGTCACGGCACTGCAGATGGACATTAAAATCGAAGGTATCAACCGCGAGATCATGGAAGCCGCGTTGACGCAGGCGCGCGAAGGTCGGTTGCATATATTGGGCATCATGAATCAGGCGATCGCCACACCGCGCGCGGAGCTTTCGGAATTCGCACCGCGCATCATCACGATCAAGATCAATCCCGAGCGGATTCGCGACGTCATCGGCAAGGGTGGCTCGACGATCCGCGGACTGACCGAGGAAACCGGCGCCACCATCGACGTCGAGGACGACGGCACCATCAAGATAGCCTCGGCCGATCGCGCCGCCGGGGAAGAAGCGCGCCGTCGCATTCTGCAGCTCACCGCGGATGTTGAAGTCGGCATGATCTACGAAGGTAAGGTCGCCAAGCTCATGGACTTCGGCGCGTTCGTCACGATCCTGCCGGGCAAGGATGGGTTGGTGCACATTTCCCAAATTTCACGCGACCGCGTCGAAAACGTCAGCGACAAGCTGCGTGAAGGGGATCATGTGAAGGTGAAAGTACTCGAAGTAGACAAACAAGGTCGAATTCGCCTGAGCATGAAAGCGATCGAAGAAGAATCAGCCCCCACCAATTCGTAGCTGGTTGTTAACACAGAACTCGTGCGTGCCTCATGATGTGGGGCGCCCACGGGTTTTTTAGTTTCCTCCCGAGTCTGCCTTTAGCGTAAGGCAAAAAATAAGTAAGCAATCAATCCGGCGGCAAGGGCGCCCGCGAGCCACCAGGACCAACGTGTGCCGTCGGCCTGTGTGTCGCTATACGTGCTTGCCGCCGGCGTGTCGGCCGCGAATTGTGCGCGTGCGGCGTTTAGCTCGGCGCCGAATTCTGCGACGCTGGCATAGCGCTGCTTTGGATCGACCGCGCAGGCGCGTTCAAGGATGGCGTTGAGCGTGCCCGGCAAGGATTCCTTGTGTTGGCGCAACGGCTTGTAGTGGCGCGCATCTTCCCAATCGGCGGATGCGCGGATCCGTCCGTATGGGTAGTCGGCGGTTAGCATTCGATATACCGTCACGCCGGCGGCGTAAATGTCGCTGCGTTCGCTCGCCATGTCATCGCCGAACAATTCCGGGGCGCGATAACTGAGCGTGCTCGAGCGTGCCTTGCGCGCGTCGGTCGGCGCGGTTTCATCACGATCGAGCGTGAGCCCGAGCATCCACAGTTGATGCGTGAATCGGTCGTAAAAAATATTTTGTGCGCGCAGGTCGCAGTCGGTAACACCGTTGGCATGCAGCGTTTCGAGCGCGGCGAGGAGCTGTTCACTGAGTTGCAGCGCTTCCAGCAGTGGCAATCCGTGTTTGCGACGAATTCGTTTTTCCAGATTTTCGGCGTGTCGATACTCGATGGCTGAGTAGAGCGCCGTGCGCCGTCCGGGTCGAAGCACCATCGGTCGCAAAATAAACGGACTATCGATGCGTCGCGCGAGCCGTTCGGCGCGCAAGAACGCGCGCGCGCTGTTGGTCGAGGCCGGATCGGGGAATCGCAGCGCCACAGTCGCGCCGGTTTCGCGATCCTCGGCGCGGTATAGATGAAATCGGCGACTTTTCAGAATTAGTTTCTCGATGACGAAATCATCGATTGTAGTATCGAGCGTCGGTAGTGCGACCATCGGTAGCATCGTGCCCGCGGTAGTCTCGGTGCTTGGTGGTGGTAGCTTTTCGACGCGCGCTACGCAGGCACCGACGTAGCTGCTCGCGCGCGCCGCCATGGCGTGCTGCGTAAGGAGATCGGCCATTTGCTGCGCCGTGCGATCCGATTGCAGAATTCCAAGCATGGTTGCGCCGGGAAGCACGTCGTGTACGCCGGCGCTCGTTACCAGCAGCACATCGCCTTCTTGCAGCGTGTCCTCGCAGTATTCCGCCTCGAGCGCATCCGTGAGTCCGCAGGCACGCGTCACGTCGACACGCCGCAGGGCCCGTGGCGCGAGGTGATCGCGCGTTAGCTGTTTGAGTTGTTGGTCCCGACAACGCCAGACGCGCACATTGCCAGCATGTCCGATCACCGCGTGCCGCCCTTGCAGTACGACCGCCGCCAGCGCCGCCGCGCGACCGCGCTCGCCGCCGGTACGCACTTCCTGGTTCGCGCCCTCGAAGGCTTCCTCCAGGGCATGACGCGGAGTGTCCGTTTCTACCGCCAAGTAGTACGCGTCGCCCAGGGCGCTCGCGGCGGTTTTCGCCGCCTGTTCGACGTCGGGGCGATCGGCCAGGCCCTCGGCGCAAGCGAACAAGGCGCCGTGGTCGACACCGGTGTCGGAAACGATGGCGATCGTTCTTCCGGAAAGGACGCCGCGTTTAGCCGATCGGTCGCAGTGGCCGATGTCGAGAAATAACCGCATGTAGTTCGTAGCTAGGAAATGGTGCCGCGTGCGCGGCGGATCGCCACCACAGTATAGTCAGACGCGTCTGGACCCCGTGGGCGCGCGGGCGCGAACCGGCATATCTCTGCGGCGCCCGTAGGGTATTGATGCATAACAGCGAAAAACGTTAGCCGTACAGACGAAAGGGACTCACGCGACAGGACCCCTCCTGGTTATAATCGGCGGCAGTTGCGGGGGGCAACAATAATGCGAGCATGGGCCGTAGTAGCCACGGCCCTCGCCGGGGTAGCGGCCACAGGAGCGTGCGCAACAAACACGCCGTTGTCGCAACCGGGTGGGTCACTGGGCGATCGAGCCGAGCGGGTCGATCGTGTCGTCGTGGTGCAACTAATTATCGTCTTTCGTGCGGATATCCGTGCTGCGGATCCCGCGTTCCTGGCTGCTGTTTCCAAGGATATCGGCACGCCGCTTGCATACCTTCGCCCCATATCAGGGGGCGCCCACCTACTGAGCGCGACCCTACCACCGACGTCCGTAAACGACCTCGTGCGCCGCCTGCAGAACCGGCCCGATGTAATGGACGTACAACCCGACGTCACGGTGCGGCGACAATAGTCATGGATCGAGACTCAGCCAACCATCCTATTCGCATTTTGCGAGCGACCGTTTTTGTCACCAGTCTCGTCGCGACGCTACCGGCAATTGCCGATACATCGGTCGCGCTTGGCTCGAGTGCGGATACCGTTCAACGATTGATCGTAAAACGTCGCGCGGTCACGACCGTGCGCGGCTCCGCGGTGATCGCAAGCGGTGTTCGCGCCTTAAGCGAACGTGCCGCTGTCGACCTAAGTTTGGTACGGCAGATGTCGGGCGGCGCCGAAGTCGTGATGCTCCCGAACGCGATGACGGCCGCGCAAGCGCAAACGATTGCGCAGCGATTGTTGCAGGATCCAAGCGTTGAATTCGCCGAACTGGATCGCTGGGTCCGACCTTTCTTGATTCCAAACGATGTGAACTATTCGGCGCAATGGTACCTGCACGATGCGCTCAGCGAGACGGCGGCGGCGAATCTACCCGATGCCTGGGACCGGGCGGTCGGTGCGACGCCGGTGGTCGTCGCCGTGGTCGATACCGGGCTGTTGGCGCACGCGGATATCGATCCGGCGCGCGTCCTTGCCGGCTACGATTTCGTGAGCGACCCGTTTGCCGGCAACGATGGCGACGGCCGCGATGCCGACCCCGCCGACCCCGGCGATTGGGTCAGCGCCGATGAGGCAAACGCGCATTTCGGTTGCGGCACGGCGGCACTAAACAGCTCGTGGCACGGCACTCGTGTGGCCGGCATCATCGGTGCCAGCGTCAACAACGGCATCGGCATTAGCGGTGTGAACGGAAGCGCAAAGCTCTTGCCGGTACGCGTGCTCGGACGATGCGGCGGTTACATGTCGGACGTGCTGGACGGCGCGCGTTGGGCGGCCGGCGTGTCAGATCCGTATCTCCCGGCAAATCCGAATCCGGCGCGAGTCGTTAACCTGAGTCTCGGGGCCGAAACGGCTTGCACGCCGTTACTGCAAAACGCGATCGACGATGTCATTGCCGCCGGCGCGGTGATTGTCGCCGCCGCCGGTAACACCGCCGCCGCTGCCTCCGCGGTTGCACCGGGAAACTGCAGCGGTGTGATCGCCGTCGCGGCGCTCGATCGTAGCGGCAACAAGGCGTACTACAGCAGCAGTGGGTCGACGGTCGCGTTGAGCGCGCCTGGCGGCGCGCAGTATTATCTAAATCAGGCGAGCGGAATTTTTAGCGTTGCGAATACGGCGACTGCTGCGCCGACCCCCTCGCCGGGCGGCGATACTTATGAATACGTTCAAGGTACGAGTATGTCCGCGCCGCAAGTTGCCGGCGTCGCCTCGCTGATGCTGGCGCTAAACCCAGCGCTAACGCCAACACAAATTCGACAAAAGTTGCAAGCGACTGCGCGCGCGTTTCCGGCCGGCTCGAACTGCACGTCCGCGACCTGCGGCGCCGGTATGCTCGATGCGGCGGTGGCGCTGCAATCCGTGCTCAACGCGGTCGCGCCGACCGCCGATGCCGGGGGCGATCAAGCGGTCTTGGGGAGCATGATGGTGGCATTGAGCGCCGCCGGATCGGCGGCGACGACGCCGGCGAGTATTGCCCAATATACCTGGACGCAACTGAGTGGTCCGACGGTTACGCTTTCGAATCCGAACGCGGTCGATGCGAGCTTTATCGCGCCGGCGCAGGGCGGTGACTTGCGTTTTCGATTGACGGTCGCCGATGACGGTGGCTTGACCGCGACCGATGTCGTCGACTTGCAAGTGACGGCCGCGGCAGTTAGCGCCGTGGATGCGGACGTGAGTGCGGGTGGTGACAGCCGCTGCTTTATCGCGACCGCGGCCTACGGTACACCGGAAGTCGCGGACGTACGCTGGTTGCGTCGATTTCGCGATCGCTACTTGCTAACTAATGCTGTCGGCCGTTCGTTTGTCGAGATGTATTACCGATTGAGCCCGGCATTTGCCGATGCCATTCGGCCCCATCGATTTTTACGCCAGCTCGTACGCGTCGGTTTAATACCGTACGTGACGGTGGCGCGCTGGTTCAGCGCCGATTCCGATTCGCGTCGTTGAACCGAATTTCATCGAAGCGACGCGCTGCGCGGTGACCGTCGTGTGGCGGCGTTTCCGGTTCGCGCACCAGCCAATAAGTTTCCATTCCCGATAACTTCGCGGCGTCCAATTCCTCGGTAATGTCGGATAGAAAAAGGATTTCCGCTGGCGCAATCTCCATGGTCGCGGCGATCCGCCGGTAAGCGGCCGGATCGCGTTTCGCGCCAATCGTGGTGTCGAAATAGCCATCGAACAACGGCTGCAAGTCGCCCTTCGCCGTGTGACCGAACAAGAGCTGCTGTGCCTTCACCGAGCCTGAGGAAAATATGTATAGGCGCAGGCCGCGGTCGTGCCAGTCGCGCAATGCGCAATACGCGTCCTCGTAGATATGACCGATAAGCTCACCGCTGCGGTAGCCGGCTTCCCAGATTAGTCCTTGCAATGCTTTAAGCGGCGTGAGCTTGCGATCTTCATCGATCCATCGCAGCAGTAATTCTACCAGCGCTCGATCATCGAGCGCGGCGCCACTCTCGCGGCGCGCGTCCGCCAGCAAGGCCTTTACCTCCGGGCTGCCGGCCTGCGCGCGCACGAATTCGGGAAGGTGCGCGCGGGCGTAGGGAAACAGTACGTCTTTCACGAACGCCAGCGAGGAAGTGGTGCCTTCGATATCGATGAGTACAGCGCGGATCATCGGGTGTCCCGGTTGTGTGTCGCGAAAAATCGCGCGCGCTGGCCGCGCCACGCCGATTATACGCAAACCAGCATTGTGTGGGGCCGATGTCGACGGGGCCGCTATGGTCGGTTACTGCGCCGACGTACTCGATGGCGCCTGGGAAGATGAAGCAGACCGCGCTGGCGTCGATCCTGGCTACCGGGCTTTACATCGATCGATGATATTCGCTAGCCTTCGCGACCATGCATCCGTCGGTGAGTTGCCTACACTGGTTCTTATGCGACCAAGACCGCTGATAGCCCTGTTGATCAAAGTAAAATGACCGGCGCGACGATTGAAGAGCTTGAATCCAGGCTCAATGGGTTGAACGATCAACAAAAAATCATACTGGATTCGCTTTCTGCGTTGTATCAGCAACAACCGGTAAATAATGAGGATTGGGCACTGGCGGAGATAGAATATCTTCTAATCATCGCCACTCATCATTTGTCGTTATTAAATGATGTTGATACGGCGCTGGACGCAATGAATGCGGCAGAGCTTCGCCTGAGAGATATGAGAGATCAACAGTTGACACCTGTCAAAGACCAGCTGGCCTCAGATATCAATCAATTGCAATCGGTTAATGCTGTGGATATATCAAGCCTCGCAATTTATCTCGCCGATCTGATCAATCGCTCTGACACCCTTCCTTTGAAAAACGATATTAAAATTGTTGCGCAAGATGATTCCGAAAATACGGATATGACGCGTGACGATACAGGCCGGAGTAATGTATTTGATACGATCTGGCAAGAGCTTAAAAGTCTGGTGATCATCAAGCGCAGCGGCGAGGTAAAGCCGGAATTATTATTGCCGGAACAGGAATATTTTCTTTTTCAGAACCTGCGGCTGGAGCTTGAGAACGCCCGTCTGTCAGT
>Ga0209640_10002556_pt1 | contig 15884 bp, 17 predicted proteins | sample RifCSP10_1_FD_184018 | JGI IMG/M metagenome (GOLD analysis project Ga0209640, IMG submission 184018) | Soil microbial communities from Rifle, Colorado - Rifle CSP2_sed 10_1 (SPAdes) (version 2) | ecosystem: Environmental > Terrestrial > Deep subsurface > Rock core/Sediment | place: Rifle...
CGCTGGACCAAGCTCATGTCGAATGGCGGCATTAGCGCACTCCTTTTTTTCTTAAGCCAGCATCAGACTTTGCGTTTATTCGTCCACGCACTCCGATTCACAGTTTGGTGGCGGCGCTCGCGGATTCAATTTTCCGCGCGGCGGGGCGACAGGCGATCAGTTTCTTTCTTGACCACGGCATAACACTCGCAACACAGCTCTTCCAGCTTCGGCCGGTCCAGCACCGTGATCTGCCCGCGGGTGTACTTGATCACACCGAGATCCTGCAGCTTGCCGGCAGCGTCGGTGACGCCTTCACGGCGGACGCCGAGCATGTTGGCGATGAGTTCCTGGGTCATGGTCAATTGGTTGGAAGCCAGGCGGTCGAGAGAGAGGAGCAGCCAGCGGCACAGCTGCTGGTCTACCGAGTGATGTCGGTTGCAGACCGCGGTCTGGGCCATCTGCGTGATCAGGGCCTGCGTATAGCGCAGCAGCACATGAAGCATCTGTCCGTGGCGCCTAAACTCTTGCTTGAGCCGCTCTCCTGTCAGCCGGTAAGCGGAGCCGGCACTCTGCACGATCGCACGGCTCGGCGTGGTCTCACCGGCCAGGAACAGGGAGACGCCGATGACACCCTCGTTGCCTACGACCGAGATTTCCGCCGACGCGCCGTCCTCCATCACGTATAGAAGCGAGACGATGGAGTCGATCGGAAAATAGGCGTAGCGCAGCGTGTCGCCGGATTCGTACAAGACCGTGCCGAGCGGCATCAGGACAAGCTCGAGGTGCTGGTAGAGGCGTTCACGCTCCGCCCGCGGTAGCGCAGCCAGGATGTGATTTTGTTCGGGATGATGAGTCTCGGGCATTGAGGGGGTCACCATGCGAACCAAAGCGATACTGCGCGGGGAGTATAAACGACCGATCGTCCGTCATGTACTGCAGCGTACACAGCCTCGGCCGACAGGTCATTTCCCCGTGCGCTCGGGGTGTTGTCCCGATTCAACGGACGGTTAATTCAAGGGTAACTCCTCTTGTTTGCTGGCCATATTCCATCCCTCGAACTTCTGGCCTGGTGCAACCTGAATTTCATAAGCGCGGCAGCGCACCGACGCTGCGCTCGTTCACCGGTAATGTTCGCGGGCAATGCGAACGTGTGGCTCCGACGAAGCGGGACGGCACGTGAAAAGGGCTACTCCCACACTCTTCGGGCACGGTCATCAGACCGCCATCAACAAGCATCAATTCTATTCGTAATGGAGCAATTACATGTTCAAGCAATCCCGCGATTTACTACTCGCGTCGGGCATCGCGCTGGCGATAGCCACGGCTAGCGGCGCGGCCACCGCAGGCACGCCGTCCCAAGAAGTCACCGAAGCTCGGCAGGAAACTCAGATTTGGACGACCTATGCGTTGAGTCCCTATCTGCGCGCCAACGACCTCGGGGTGTCCGTGCACGATGGCAAGGCCACGCTGACCGGCAAAGTCGAGGAAAGTGTCAACAAGGAGCTGGCTGAGCAGATCGCGCTTGGCGTCAACGGCATCAAGAACGTGGACAACCAGATCGTGATTCAGGGTGACTACAGTCCCCCGGCGCGGTCTGCAGAGCGCAGCTTTGGCGAAGTGGTCGACGATGCGACCATCACCTCCCAGGTAAAGTCGAAGTTAGTGTGGAGCAAGAACACGGAAGGCTTGTCCACAAACGTCACTACCAAACGCGGCAAGGTGTCGCTGGTAGGCACTGCCGACAGCGGAGCGGCTAAGGACCTCGCCGGCCGCCTGGCAATGAACACCCCCGGTGTCGTGTCGGTGGACAATCAGCTGGTGGTCAAGAGTGCGAACCCGAGCGTCGCCGATACCGCCAAGAGTGCCACGCAAGAGGCCGGACACGACATGTCCGACGGCTGGATTACCACTAAGGTGAAGTCGACCTTCATGTACTCCACCAATGTTGACGGTTCCGATATCTCGGTGAACACTGATAAAGGCATCGTCGCACTGAGCGGTAAGGTGGATAGCGGCGCTGAGCGCGCTCTGGCAATCGAGCTCGCGCAGAACGTGCGGGGCGTCAAGAGTGTCAATTCGAAGGCTCTCACGCTCTAATTCAGTAGATCTTCTTTGAAGGACCGCCGCGCACCCCGACACACGGGAATGCGCGGCGATTTTTTTAGCATGCCCTCCCAAGATAGTTCTGTCACAGGCCGGCGAGCGATGCCCCCTGCGGTGCAACGCCGAGTCACCCTGGCCGCAGTTGCTCTGATGAGCATGCAAGGCTGTGCGACTCTCCCCGACGTCGAACAGGAAATGACAGAACCGCACGCTCAACAGGTGGAATTCGAGGGCGCGCATGGGCCGGTCTCTGAAGCAAGGAGCGACGCTATCCTGGATCGGCTCGAGGGCAAGGGCGGCGACTCTGAGATGCTGGACAAACATCTGGCATATGAGCAGGCCGTCAATGCCGACAGCCCGCTGGTGCTGGGCAACAAACTGACTCTGTTGCAGAACGGCCCGGCAACCTACCAGGCGATGTTCGCGGCAATCCGTGAAGCACGGGACCACATCAACCTGGAAACCTACATCTTCGGTGACGACGAGGCCGGCAATCGGTTCTCCGACCTGCTGCTGGAACGGCAGGCCGCCGGCGTTCAAGTCAACGTGATCCACGACAGCGTCGGCGCCATGCTGACGCCGAAAGCCTTTTTTGACCGGCTGCGGGATGGCGGCATCAAGGTGCTCGAATTCAATCCGTTGAACCCGCTGACCGGCAACAAGAAGGAATGGCTGATCAATAATCGCGATCACCGCAGACAGCTTGTGATCGATGGCCGCATCGCATTCACCGGCGGGGTCAATATCAGCGACACGTACTCGAGCGCGCCCTCGGGCAGGCGCGCCAGGAAGAACCGCGACCAGGACCCCAACCCGACCGAAGGCTGGCGCGACACGCACCTTCAGATCGAAGGGCCGGTGGTCGCCGAATTCCAGAAACTGTTCATGGATACCTGGGCCCGGCAGGAGGGCGAGCCGCTGGCGGCAAGGAACTACTTTCCCGAGCTGACAGCTCAGGGCGACGAGATCGTGCGCGCCATCGGTAGCACGCCGGACGATCCACAGAGCCTGATCTATCTGACTCTGATGTCAGCAATCAGCCATGCGGAATCGAGAGTGCATCTCACGATTGCCTATTTTGCGCCTGATCCGCAATTGCTCAAGGCTCTCACCGATGCGGCGCGGCGCGGCGTCGACGTCAAGCTTGTTCTGCCGAGCTACTCCGACTCCTGGGCGATCTTCCATCTCGGCCGTTCGTATTACACAGACCTGCTGCGTGCCGGCGTCAAGATCTACGAGCTGCGAGGTGCGGTAATGCATGCCAAGACCGCGTGCATTGACGGCGTCTGGTCCACCATTGGTTCTACAAATCTCGACTGGCGCAGCTTCCTGCACAACGACGAGATCAATGCCGTGATTCTGGGCCGCGGCTTCGCCGCGCAAATGGAAGCCATGTTTGCCGGAGATCTGAAGGAGTCCAAAGCGATCGCACTCGAAGAGTGGAAGCACCGGTCATGGATGCTGCGATTCAAAGAGCAAATGGCGCGACTCGGCGCCTACTGGCTGTAGCCTGACTATGCGTCGAAATGACAGCTGGACGGAGTCTCGCTGACGAGGAGCGGACGCGTTCGTTTCGTTCATGAGCTGTCATTCGTGCGCTGCCGTACCGACCCAGCCGCAGAAGCCGCGTAGCCTTTGTCGGCGGTAGCAATTCAGAGGACAAATTCATGAACATCATCACGTGGCTTGTGGTCGGTGGACTGGTCGGGTGGGTGGCGAGCATGGTCATGCGAACCAACGCGCAACAGGGAATTTTTCTCAACGTGGTGGTCGGAATCGTCGGCGCGACCATCGGCGGATGGTTCTTGAGCCCGCTCTTTGGGGTGTCGACCATCAATCAGAGCAACTTCAGCATACCTGGCTTGCTCGTCTCGTTTCTGGGAGCAGTCATCCTCCTGGCTATCGTCAACTTCGTCCGGCGCGGTGCCACAAGGTAATGCGAGTCAAGTTCGTTGGAACCAAGAATCGCCGGCCACGATCGGCCGGCACTCGCGCAATCCTCACTTCGGCGGCGTGACCGAACCGGCGTAGAACACTTCGCAGTGCCCACCGAACAGGTCCCTGGCCTGCCCAAGCAGACTGAGCGTCGGTCCAGCCAGTGCTCTGAGGACGTTCGGCTGTTCCACCTCCGGCTGGTGGAACGGGCCGCGGATTTTCTGCTCTACTCTGGAACAGCCTTTGGCGTCGATCAGCGCCACGGTCACGTCATCGAAGCGCCCGGTGACGAAGTCGAGCTTGCCCTTGAGGGCGACCCGGTTCTCCTGCGTCGCCATGGCCACGTCCGTCGCGTGCGCCACGCCGTGCTCGACCTGCCAGTTGGAAACGAGCGTGCGGATCGTGGTGCTGCCCCCTGAGCCGTCAAAAAGCCGTCAAAAATGCGTGCGAAGTTGTAGCCCTTCGTGACCCCAAGACCGATTGGGCCGACGAAGAAGAACGCCCCCACATCCACGAGGTTGAAGCTCTGGCTGGACTCGTAACGGGAGAACCGTTTGTCGAGGTCGCCGATTTCGAGTCTGAGATTTTCGCCATGAAGGGAAGCCTGTCCCTCGGCCGACCGCTTCAGCGCGTCCGTGGTCTTTCCCCGCAGCGAGAGGTTCGCGGAAAAGTCCATAGACCCTTCTCCGACATTCTTTGGCGACTGGGTCTTGAAGAACTCCTCGATGCGGAATTGCGCGAGGCGGTAGCGGACATTGTAAACGGGTACGGCGCCAGAAAGATCCGCGTGCACATTTGCTGATCCTTGTCCCCCGAACAGGCGCATGGTGATGCGTTCGAGATCGAAAACCCCATCCTTTCCATTGACCGAGACCTTTACGTCGGACGCCGTGGAATCACTTGTCCGGATCTCGCCACAGGCGGCCTTCGCTACGAACGACAGGTTCTTGAAGGGGTTCGAGTTTCCCCCACCTGACAGCTGCAGGCGGCTCACATCCAGATCGCAGTCCCGGCCCTCGAGCTCTTTCCCGGATTGATAATTGATGTAGAGGACAGTCGCGTCCGAGACGGATACTCTCTTGATATTCAAGGCGGAGGGCGTCGCTTTGCCCTGCGTCGGTCTTGCGACGTTGAGCTTCCCGTCGCGGTCCCTCTCGATCATGACCCGGAGCCGCTTCAGCCCGATCCTGTTGATCTGGACTTCTTTATGGAGCAAAGGCAGGAGCTCGATCCCGAGGTCGACCTCTCCCGCTGAGGCAACGTCAGCGCCGTGGTTGCGGATGCGGACGTCCGAAAGCGTCACGTGCAAGCCTGGGAGAAATCCGACGGCCGGCCGGCCGCCGACGTTCACTTCCATCTGCAGGGCCTCCGAGGCGAGGGCTTCCACCCGAGGCCTGGCATTCTTGCCCCAAGAGAGAGTCGCTACGACCGCGACCAGGACCAATAGTCCGGCGAGGCCGCCGACAACGAACAGGATGAGTTTCGATGACTTAGACATTCCGGCGCATTCTTCGGATCACGGGACATAAAGCAAACGACCCCGGCGGGTGGCCGCCCGCCGGGGTCGTTTGCTCGCGCGGATGGAGCGCTATTTTCTGAGCACGAGTTCGCCGTTCTCGACGGGAATTCGATTGCCCGGGTCGTAGTTCAAGCGGACCACGTGCTCCTGCCCATCGAGCCGATAGGTCACATCGTAACCCACCGCTTCCTGCCGACTGTCATTGACAGTCTCGCAGGTCCGCTGCGTTTCCTCGTAGGTGTTGCGTTCCTGCATGCCTTCCTGGATCTTGTTGCCGGCATAGCCGCCGGCCGCAGCACCGGCGACAGTGGCGATATCCTTACCTGTGCCGCTGCCGACCTGGTTGCCGACAACGCCACCGACCACTGCGCCCACCACCGTTCCCGCAATCTGGTTGGGATCCTTGGTGGGGTGCGTGCGCGTGACGAGTTCATCGCGACATTCCTCCCGCGGAACGCTCACCGTCTTCACGGCTGGTTTGACGGCAATCACGTCGGCGTAATTCGCCTGATCCAAAGTCCGGTATCCCGCCACCGCGCCGATTGCCGTGATCGCCAGGGCACCGACGATGACGCTGCCTATAACGAGTTTCTTGTGCATAACGGACCCACCTGCTGGGTCTCGTATTCGGGTAGTTACATCCAATGGTGAGTTGTGCTCGGCGCCAGGGCGGACGTCTGTACGTCACCGTACATTCAGGATGAAACCGATCGGCGTCTGAATATGCCGCGTTCACCTTTGCGATGGCGCAGCTGATGTTCCTCGAGGTGACGCTGTACCTTCACCGCGACCAGCTTGGGCAATGTGACACCGCGCGGTCGCGAGAAGGAAATCGAACTCCTCACCGTCGAGCGCTGAACCAGTCGAGTTCTACTTTTTCTTAAGCCAGCTTCAGGCTTTGCGTTTGTTCCCCCGCGCACCCCGGTCCACAGTAGCTCCATCTTAATCGGGCTCGTAGCTGCACTTTCTGGCGCGCGCCGACACTGGAGAGGTGGACCATGAAATTCTCTGAATTCAGGCTGAGCAGCCCGGCGTTAGTCGCCGCGCTCGTGGCGGTGGCCGCTATCGCAGCTTTTGATTCGCGCTCGTCAAAGCTCGATGAAATCGAGCCCGCGGCGGCAGTCTCGGCAATCCCGGCGCCGAGCGGCGAAGTTCCGTTCATCGGTGAGCTGACAGTCACCGCGAGCCGCGACTGAGCCGTGCGCGCGTCAATGGACACGAGATTCCCATTCTACTGAGGCGATACCGATCCGCGGGCGCAGGCGGTGGCGCGGCCGAGCAGCAGCTCGCGCTCGCGGGCGTTGCGCGTGAGAGACGCAGCGCGCTCGAATTCGGCTCGGGCTTCGTCCAGGCGGCCCAGCTTGGCGAGGAAGTCGCCACGGACGCTCGGCAGGAGATGGTAGCGCTTCAGCGACGGCTCAGACGAGAGCGCGTCGACGAGCTCGAGACCCGCGGCCGGACCGAATGCCATCGTGACTGCAACCGCGCGATTGAGCTCTACGATGGGAGAGGGCGTGAGCTGGGCAAGGGCGCCGTAAAGCACAACGATTCGCGCCCAATTCGTCTCTGCTGCAGTCCGCGCGCGTGCGTGACAGGCAGCGATTGCGCCTTGCAATGCATAGGGTCCAAGCGCGCCGCCCAGGGCTTCTGCACGTTCCAATGCGGCCAAACCGCGGCGAATGAGGAGTTGATCCCAGCGCGTGCGGTCCTGATCGAGCAGCAGGACGGGCTCTCCCGACGGACCGGTTCGCGCCGCGGAGCGTGACGCCTGAATCTCCATCAGCGCGACCAGGCCGTGGACTTCCGGCTCCGCCGGAGCGAGCTCGGCCAGAATGCGGCCGAGTCGGAGCGCATCCTCGCAAAGTGCAGGGCGCATCCAATCGTCGCCCGCGGTCGCCGCGTATCCTTCATTGAAGATGAGGTAGATGACTTCGAGCACCGACGCCAAACGTGCGGCGAGATCGGGTCCGCGTGGGACGTCGTAGGGTACGTGCGCCTCGGCGAGGGTGCGTTTGGCTCGGACGATTCGCTGGGCAATGGTCGGTTCCGGAACGAGGAACGCGCGGGCGATCTCCTCGGTCGTCAGGCCGCCGAGCAGGCGGAGCGTGAGTGCCGCACGCGTTTCGGAAGAAAGTACCGGGTGACAGGCGGTGAAGATGAGGCGCAGGAGGTCGTCCCCCACGTCATCGTCGATGTCATCGATGATCTGGGCCTCAAGATCGGCCGCGTCGAATGCCTGTTGGTCTTCGAGCTCAAGTCCAAGCTCTGCGTGTTTGCGCTCGAAGAGCTTGTTGCGTCGCAGGCGGTCGATCGCGCGATGTTTCGCGGTGGCCATGAGCCAGGCGCCCGGGTTGTTCGGGATGCCGGACTCCGGCCACTGTTCGAGCGCTGCGACGAGCGCGTCCTGCGCGAGCTCCTCGGCGGCACCGACGTCGCGCACGAGCCGTGCGAGGCCGGCGATGAGCTTCGCCGACTCGATCCTCCAGACCGCGTCGATCGCGCGATGTGCGTCGGTCACCGTCACGGTGACCGATCACACCATCATCGAATTGCCGGTGCAAGATCGAGTGAAGCCTCGACGATCTCAACTCAGGCTGAGAAGAACTCCACCAACGTGGGCGTGAGGACTGCCGGCTTGACGTTGTGCGTCTGGTCTTTGAGCGTGCGGCGCTGCGCCCTGGGGAGGGCCTCCGCGACGGCTTGCACCGCGCGGCGCAGCCGCACATCGGTCTTCTCACCGTCGATCGCGAGCGTGGGTATCGTGACGGACGACAGGCGCCGCATCGGCAACGAAAAATCTCCCATGACGGCGGCGTCGTACGGAAGCGTGTGCGCCACGGCCTTGAGCTTCGACCACACGCCCGGCATCAACCGCATGAGAGCAACAACGATAGCGGGAATGCCCACCATCTTCCTCATGAAGTACGTGACTGCGTCGCCGCGGCGGTCCGCCTCGATCAGCTGATTGAGCTGCGCTTCGTGACCCGCCGCCGCATGCTGGCTGCCATCGTCGACCATGAACGGCGGCTCGTACGCCGCGAGTTTCGTGATAGTGAGCCCGCTGGCCGCCGCTTCGAGAGCCAGCGCCGCGCCGGAGGACAAGCCCAGCACGAACGCGGATCCGCCGGCTTCCTTGATCAACGCAGCGATATCTTCGACCTCGCGCTCTTTGGCATACGGCTTCGTGTCGCCACTGTCGCCGCGACCGCGTCGGTCGTATGTGAACACGGTGAAGTGTTGCGCCAGCAACGGTGCGAGTTTCGGCATCGGTCCGAACGATCGGCTGCACAACGCGCCATCGACCAGGATGAGGGGTTTGCCGCGGCCCAATCGATCGAACGCGATCGCGGTACCATCTTTTGAAAGCACCTTGCTCATCAGGCGGCTCTCACTTTTTCGTCGCGGCTTGCAATTCACGGAAGCGATCGACCGCTTCACCGGGACTGAAATCCTCCAGCTCGAACAGCTGGCGGACTTCGATCTCGCCTTCCTTGCCGTCGAGGGCGGGGTTGGGGAAACGCCGGGTCCATTCGAGCGCCTCTTGCCGCGACTTCACCTGGATGAGCGTGTACCCGGCGATGATCTCTTTCGCCTCGGCAAATGGCCCGTCAACCACGGTGCGCTTCTGCCCGGAGTACTTGATGCGCCAGCCCATCGAGCTCGCCCGCAGCCCGGAGGCATCGAGCAGGGCGCCGGCCTTCTGCAGTTCCTCGTGGTACTTCGCCATCTCGCCCATGATTTTCTCGTGCGGCATGACGCCCGCTTCCGAGTCCTTGGTCGCCTTCACAATGATCATGAATCGCATGTCGATGACTCCTGTCGGGTTCTGTTGTGACGTCGAACGAGCGCGCGCGAGATCGACACGCCGAACAAATTCTTTTTCGCGGCGTTGCCGTCGTCCGCTTATGCCAGCGGAATCAACAACTTCTGAAGCGCTAGTTTGAATCAGCCCGCTCAAGCCCGTACACGACGATCTGCGCCGTCGACTTCGGCGCCGGCCAGATGGGCGAACTCATTCCATAGGTCACGGCAAGTCGCTGTCGGCCCCTGATCTCGTAACTGATGATGCCGCCGCCGAGCGCTCCGTCGAGTTTGCTTTTCCATCGTTGCTGACCGTCGTCGGCATCGAGCGCATACAGGTTACCGTTCACGTCGCCGAAGAACACGAGTCCGCCTGCTGTCGGCGTGACGGCGGCTAGAATCGGTGCGGGTGAGGCAAATTTCCAGCGGATCTTGCCCGAGTCGGCGTCTGTCGCCGTGAGCCAGCCGCGCGACTTCTCCTTTGCATCCATCTTGCCGAAGAGGTTTTCGTCGCCCGCTCCGCTCCACGGTTGACCCACCGCGGCATTTTTCACCTTGGCATCGGGGGCAATGCGCACCGTCGCGCACCAGTCGACCGAGCCGGTGTACACGAGGTTGCTCGCGGGACTGTACGCCGGCCCATTCCACTCCGAGCCGCCCTGTGTGCCGGGGCAGAATCGCGTGCCTGCGGGGGTCAGCGGCACTTCTGCGTTTTCGATCGTCGTGATCGCCGCGCGAAAGAGCCGCTTACCCGAATTCAGATCGTAGCCGTAGAGGTGACCGTCCTTCGGTGCCACGAACATGCGTTGCCTGCCGCTCCTGGTGGTGGCCAGAACGGGTGCGGACGACACGTCCCAGTCGTGGAAGTCTCTGGGCGTGATGACGAAATGAGCACGATAGGCGCCCGTTTTCGCGTCGAGCACGACAACGGAGTTCGTGTAGAGATTCTCGCCGGGCCGCAAGCTGGTCACGAAGTCAGGTGCGGGATTGCCACCTGGTACATACAGCAGTCCCGTTTTCGGATCGAGCGTGTAAGAAGTCCACGTCGCTCCACCGGCGATCGGTACGTCGGCCTCGTTACCCCACGACGCTGCGCGTGCCTCCTCATGCGGTTTCGCCTCGGAAGCGCGTGGCTCGACTTTGCCGCGCGGATGCTCGCGTGGGACGAGATAGAATTCCCATGCGATCTTGCCGCTGGCGGCATCGAGCGCATACATGCGGCCCTTCACGTCGTAGTTGTCTCCACCCGCGTTGCCGATGAACACCAGCCCGGCCCACGTGATCGGTGCCGCCGGAACACTCTCTCCCTTCGCCGGATCAGCAATACGCTGCTCCCAGATGCGTTTGCCGTTTCGCGCCTCGTAGGCAACCACGCGTCCGTCCTGCAGACCGCGAAACAGCCGCCCCTCCGCAAGCGCGACACCCCGATTGACCTTGATAAAGCTCGGTGCGACTTCCTCGTGCACGCGCCAGAGTTCCTTGCAATTCTCTGCATCGAGGGCAAACGTATCCATCTCGGTGGTCGCATAGAGCGTGCCATCCACGACGATCGGACCGGTTTGAAATACGGTCTCGATGCCCGTGTCGTACGTGCACAGCTTCCCCAACGCGTTGACATTCGTCCGCGTGATCTCCTCGTGCGGCACGAACCGCTCCGAAGTCAACGTGCGGTTGTAGCTCGGCCAATCCTCGTCGGCGGCCGAGGCGATAGCGCTGATTACAAGCATCAGGGAGAGGATTGCGAGCGAAATAGTGCGCATGGGTATCTCCAGCGGCCCTGCTTCAGAACACGGTACTGCATGCCAACAGAATGCGCGTGGCTTGTTGCAATTCTCGCCGCGAGCGATTGCTCTGTCCAACGATGGACTGCTCACGCGGCTTTCATTCGATTCTCACGGGTCGTTGATCCCGTACGCTCCGCTGTGGCAGCACGATCCAGATTCCACCCCGGGTTGCGGCCGAAGCCAGCAGCATGCGCGGCGTGAAAAGAGTACGTCCACCGCCAGGTCCGTTTGCCGGGTTCTCAATTGCACGACGCCCTATGTTACAAATTGGATATGGAAGAGCGGACCAAGCGACGGCTGCGCGTCACGGCGATCCTTGTCGGCTTCAGTGGAGGCGCCGGCATCGCCTACCTGCTGTTCCTCAACGAAGCCGCCACGATCAGCCAGGCCCTGAGGTTTGCGGCGCAGGGTGCAATCATCGCATTGGCGGTTTTCGGGTTCGAAACTCTCGTCGCCCAGGGAGCGCTCAGCGAACCTCTGCGACGCGCGCCCTTCGCGGTGGTGTTTATCGCCAAGGCGCTGATCACCACCGTCCTGATCGTGATGGCCTACGGTATCGGCGGGTTTATTCTGTTCCCTGACCGTTTTGCCGGCCAGACACCCCTTCTGGACCTCGCCAGAGACACGGGATTTGCGCTAAGCGTGGCCGTGGTGCTGCAGTTCGTCGTCATGGTTCGCACCATTGTTGGGGGACGTGTCCTCACCAACATCATCCTCGGCCGCTATCACAAGCCGCTCAGCGAAGAGCGGATCTTCATGTTCCTCGATGTGAGTGGTTCGACGGCGCTGGCCCAGAGACTGGGTGGCACCGGCGCCTATGCGATGATTTCGCGCTTCTTTTTCGATGTGGCGCAAGAGACGATGCGCTTCGGTGGAGAAACTCACGAATACATCGGCGATGAGGTGGTCGTCACCTGGCCGATGGAGAGCCCGTCCAGGAATGCCCGTTGCCTGGAATGCTATTTCTCGATCTGTGACCGGATGGCAGGCAAAGCTCGGCTCTATGAACGGGACTTCGGTCTCACTCCGCTGTTTCGCGTCGGTCTGCACGGCGGGCCGATCATCGCGGGCGAATGCGGCGACGACAAGCGTGAGATCGGCTATTTCGGAGACACCATCAACACGGCTGCGCGCATCCAGGAGGCGTGCAAGGAATTCCAGCGTCCACTGCTCGTATCCGGCGAGCTCTTGCGCCGGATGGACTTACAGTCGGCGTACTCCGCGATCAGCCTGGGCAAAGTGAAACTGCGCGGTCGTGAGGAGGAAATCGAACTCTTCACCGTCGAGCGCTGAAGCAGCAGAGCATCCACGCGGCCTGAAATTGATAGTATGCTCACGTCCCGATGGATAGCGGCGAGTCACCCCGGGGAATCAAGGTCATGACCAGAGTTGCAACGGGCGCGCGCCTCGCGGTGATCACGGTCGTCATCAGCGTGATGGGCAGCGCTCCAGCCACCGCACAGGTCCAAACGGATCCGTTGGGCACCATCCAGCTGCCGACGCAGCCCGGGCCGCATTGGGTGTGGGTAAACGACGTGGTCTTCCATCACATGGCGGACGGCAAAACGTTCCTGCTCGACGGCGACGGCGGTCGCATGCTCGGGATGCTCAACACCGGATTCGGTTACAACGGTATCGTGACGGGGAAAGACGGTTCGCAGCTCCTGTCGCCCGAGACCTATTTCTCGCGCGGCACGCGCGGCACACGCACGGACGTGGTCACCTACTACGATCCGCGAACGCTCAGCCCGGTCGCGGAGGTTTCGATCCCTGCAAAGAAAGCCAGCACCATGCCGATGCTGGCGAACACTCGGCTGACGGACGACTCTCGCTTTCTGCTGATCTATAACTTCACACCGGCGCAGTCGGTCAGCGTGGTCGACGTCGAGGGACGCAAATTTGTTGGCGAGATCGAGATCCCGGGTTGTGCGTTGATCTATCCCACCGGGCCACGTGCGTTCTTCTCGTTGTGCGGAGATGGCGCGGCACTGCAGGTACGCCTCGACGATTCCGGTCGGGCTGTGTCCAGGAATCGCACGGCTAAGCTCGTCGATCCCGTCGATGACCCGGTGACCGAAAAGGCAGTGCGCGATGGAACTGGCTGGATCTTCGTGACCTTCTCCGGCAACGTCGTGCGGATCGACGCAGCAGCCTCCGTGCTGCAGGCACAGGCCGCGTGGTCGCTGCTGGATGCTGCCGACCGCAAGGATTCATGGCGACCCGGCGGGCTGCAACACCTGGCGCTGCATGGACCAACGCGGCGAATGTACAGCCTGATGCACGTCGGAGGGCAGGACTCGCACAAGGATCCGGGAACGGAAGTGTGGGTCTATGACGTGGCCGGTCAGAAGCGTATCCAGCGAATCGCGCTCAAGGATCCGGCGACGTCCGTCGCAGTCACCAGAGATGCCAAACCGCTGTTGTTTGCCGTTTTCATCGGAGCGTCCAAAGTGGACGTGTACGACGCCCTCTCAGGCCGTTTCCTGCGTTCGATCAGCGAGATCGGCTTTTCACCGACGACGCTGGTGACTTACTGAGACAACTGGCGTGACCGTCATCGATCCGGCGATTTCGTGGACGATCGCACTGAGTGTTGCACTCCTGTTCGGTGCCGCCGCCATCCACAAGCTTCGCGATTGGAGACAATTCCGTGACGTCGTGCGCAACTACAAGCTGTTGCCCGACGCGGTGGTTCCGCTCTCGGCGATAGCATTGATCACGCTCGAATGCGGTGCCGCAACTCTCGTCCTCATTGTCGCCACACGATCAATCGGTGCGATCTTGTCGGCGGGCATCCTTGCCGCCTACGCCGTTGCAATGGCTGTCAATTTGCGTCGCGGGCGCGTCAACCTCGATTGTGGCTGCCTTGGAATCGGCCGGCGGCAACCCGTTCGCTGGTGGATGGTCAGACGTAATTTTGCAATGGCCGCGCTGGCCCTGATCGCTGTTCCGCCGATGGCATCGCGCGAGCTGACTGCGCTCGATGGCGTCACGATCGTTGGCGCGACGCTCAGCCTTGCATTCCTGTACACGGCTCAGAGTCTGCTCGGCGCCGCGCCCCGTTCGGTGTTGGAGTAGCGCATGTCGATCGCGGGATGGATAGCAATCGCGGGTCTGTGGGTGGTCGTCGTGTGCCTGGCGCTCATCGTGCTCGCCCTCGCCAGGCAGATCGGCGTATTGCATGAGCGCGTGCAGCCGGTCGGCGCACTCAAGTTTGCGCGTGGCCTGAGTGCGGGCCAACCCGCTCCAGTCGTCGATGTCATGGACATGAACGGCACACCACGACGCATCGGTGCGGCGCATTCGCACGGGCACGATACGCTGGTGGTCTTCATGTCGACGTCCTGCCCGGTGTGCAAGTCACTTCTGCCGTCGCTGCGCTCCATTCGGCGGCGCGAGCGGCCACGCGTGGAGGTCGTGCTGGCAAGCGACGGGCCGCGGCTCGAGCATGCGGAATTCATCGCCGCGGAAGCGCTTCAGGAATTCATTTACGTGCTCTCGGAGCCTCTTGGCCTCACTTACGGCGCAGGCCGTCTGCCGTATGCCGTATTGCTGGATGGTGCCGGAATCGTCCGGGCGAGCGGGCTGGTCAATTCCAGGGAGCAGCTCGATAGCCTGTTCGAAGCCAAAGAGCGGGGTGTCGCCTCGTTGCAGGAATTTCTGGAGGCGGCGCCGCGCGAAGTCGCGTAGCAGCAGCACGCACTGAGGGGATTGCGATGGATCAATATGATTCACTGGTCGAACGCCTGAGTCGATCGCTGGCAAAGACGGCCTCGCGCCGCAGCGTGTTGCGCAGGCTCGGTACGATTTTTGTCGGTGCCGCAACACTGCCGCTGCTGCCGGTTGCGCGTGGGCAGGCGGGCGTGAAGGAGCAGGGCGATGCCACGACCTGCGAGTACTGGCGCTACTGCGCGATCGACGGCTTCCTGTGCGCGTGCTGCGGCGGATCAGTCACGAGTTGCCCTCCCGGCACCGAGCCGGCGCCGATTACCTGGGTCGGGACCTGTCGGAATGCGACCGACGGCAAGGAATACATCATCTCTTACAACGATTGTTGTGGGAAAAGCTCGTGCGGACGATGCCTTTGCAACCGCAATGAGGGCGACCGGCCGCTCTATCGCCCGAATCTCGCCAATGACTACAACTGGTGCGTCGGCAGCAAGTCCAATATTCCCTATCACTGCACCGTCTCGCGCATCGTCGGCGTGGCTGACAAGAAATAGCAACTCGTGCGCGTGCTCGTCCTCGTTGTCGTTCTGTGCTCAAGCGCTGCGGCGCAAGCCGATGACGCCCGGCTTGCCAGACAGAACTATCAACTGCAGTGCATGGGCTGCCACGGCGAGACGGGCGCTGGACTCGAGGGTCAGGTGCCGTCGTTGCGTGGCACGCTCGCGAGAATCTCCGGCGCGCCGCAAGGGCGCGATTACGTGCTGCGCGTCCCCGGAGTGACACAGTCGACGCTCTCAGCTGCGGAGGTGGCCGCGGTTCTCAATTGGGCTCTCTATGAGTTCAGCGGCACCAATGCGGCAAAGCGCATACAGCCTTTCACGGCCGCGGAAGTTGCGCAGTCGCGAAGCCGGCCGCTCGTTGAGGTCAGTCCGGTTCGCGCCCAGGTGCTGCGCGAAACCGAGTGATCAGTCCCGCAGATCCCGTTCAGCCGCTCGAATCGCCTCGGCAATCAAGTCGACCGACTGCAGCTGAGCGCTGAGGGCGAGGCAAAGCTTGGCGAGGAACAACGATTCATCGGTGCGTCCGACGCG
>Ga0209640_10002557_pt1 | contig 15883 bp, 16 predicted proteins | sample RifCSP10_1_FD_184018 | JGI IMG/M metagenome (GOLD analysis project Ga0209640, IMG submission 184018) | Soil microbial communities from Rifle, Colorado - Rifle CSP2_sed 10_1 (SPAdes) (version 2) | ecosystem: Environmental > Terrestrial > Deep subsurface > Rock core/Sediment | place: Rifle...
ACGCCTCGGTCGTCGCCGTGTCCCCGCCGAACGGTCGCCTGCCGGTGAGCAGCTCGAAGGCGATGACGCCGAGCGAGTAGCGGTCGCTCGCGGGCGTCGCCGGCTCGCCACGGGCCTGCTCGGGTGAGAGATAGCCCGGCGTTCCGAGTACGGTGCCCGGCAGCGTGAGGCTGTCGAGCCCCGCGGTGGAGGCGATGCCGAAGTCGGACACGCGGACGTTCCCGTCCGAGTCGAGGAGCAGGTTCGAGGGCTTCACGTCGCGATGGACGACGCCGTTCGCGTGCGCGCTGTCGAGTGCCGCAGCCGTCTGCTCGAGCCAGGCGAGCGCCTGCTCGCGCGACACTCCGCCTTGCGCGAGGCGGTCGTGGACCGACCCACCGTCCAGGTACTCCATGACGATCAGCGGCCGCCCTCCGTGCTCGCCGACGTCGAACACCGTCACCACGTGGCGCTCGCGGGAGAGCCGTGCGCCGGCGAGCGCCTCGCGTTCGAAGCGGGCGCGAAGGTCCTTCTCGAGCAGGAAGCGCTCCGCGAGCACCTTGACGGCAACCGGCCGCTCGAGGACCGAGTCGATCGCGCGGTACACCTCCCCCATCCCCCCGCGCGCGAGCAGGCGAGGAGACGTGTACCTCCCGGGAAGCACGTTCTCTACGATACGGGAAGTCTTACCCGAGACGCGCCGCGGGCACACTCAGCGCAGGAGAAAACCGTCGCCCAGCGGGTCGTCGGAGTCGAGCTCGAAGACGTGCTTGCCCGTGCGGTGAGCGCTTCCCTCGACCTCGGTGACGACGGCCGGGATCCCGGCCACGTCGGCGTCGTCGACGACGCGGGCGCGGAACTCGGAGCCGACGATCGAGAGATGGCGCAGCTCCTCTCCGCGAGGCAGCCGGCCGGAGCGGTCGAGGAGCGCGAGGCGGGCGGAGGTTCCGCTGCCGCACGGCGAGCGGTCGACCTCTCCGTCCGCGAACACGGTGACGTTCCGCTGGGTGAGCGGAAGCTCGCCCTCGTCCTGCCAGAAGATCACGCCGTAGACGTCGCGGAGCTCGGGCTCGAGCGGGTGGACGAGGTCGTGCTCGGCCTCGATCGCGCGCTTGAGCTCCCGGCCGAGCTCGATCAGCCGCGGGAGCTCGCCCGGGTCGACCCGCTCCTCGAGCGACGCGTAGAAGGCGCCGCCGAACGAGACGTCGACCCTGCGACCGCCAACTGCGAGCTCCTCGGCCCAGACGTAGGCAGGGACGTTGCGGAAGCGAACCGAACGCACACGGCCGTCCTCGACCCGGGCCCACGTCTCGAGCCTTCCGGACGGCACGTCGACGACGACGCGGTTCTCGCCCTCGGTCCTCGGCAGGATGCCCTCGTCGAGCGCCCACGTGACGAGCGCGATCGTTCCGTGGCCGCAGGCGGTCGAGTAGCCCGCATTGTGGAAGAAGACGACGCCGAGGTCGGCGCCCGAGTCGTTCGGCTCGACGACGTGGCAGCCGTACATGTCCGCGTGCCCGCGTGGCTCGAAGACGAGGAGCCGACGCACGTGGTCGAGTCGCCCGAGCGCGTCGCGCCGCTTGTCCAGGATGGTCGCTCCCCGGAGCGGCTCCACGCCTCCGACGACGATCCGGAACGGCTCTCCGCCCGTGTGGTAGTCGACCGTCCGGATCGCGGTGTCAGACACCGAATCTGTCAAGAGGGAAGTGCGTCGAAAGTGAGACTCTTCGTCCACATGAGATTCCGGCACGCACGCGGAAACGTAGCGCCTTGCCATGCCGGAGACAGCCTCGTCTCGACTCGACCCGTGCACGGCGGCCACCGCGCGGTGTCTGAAACCGGGTATTCGGCTACTAGCGGCCCTTGAAGGCCGGCAGCCGCTTGTCGAGGAAGGCCTGCACGCCTTCCCCGAAGTCCCCGGTCTGCGCAGCCGCCTCCTGCAGCACGGCTTCCAGCTCGAGCTGGTCCTCGAGCGACGCCGTGTACGCGTGCTCGAAGAGCTGCTTCGTCATCGCCACGGCGCGCGTCGGAAGCTCCGCGTACCACTGCGCGAGGTCCTCGACCCTCTTCGCGAAGCGCTCGGCGGGGGCCTCCTCGGAGACGAGGCCCCAGATGAGCGCTTCGTCCGCGCTGAGCCGCCGGTTCGAGACCATCCACTCGAACGCCCGCGAGTAGCCGAGCATGCGGTGGAGGAACCACGTGCAGCCGGAGTCGGGCACGAGCCCGATGCCGACGAAGCCGGGCACGAAGGTCGCCTCACTCGAGGCGATGCGGACGTCGCACGCGCAGGCGAGCGAGAGCCCCGCCCCCGCGCAGGCGCCGTTGACGGCGGCGATGACGGGCTTCTCGAGCGCCCGGATCGCACGAATGTTCGGGTGGTAGGTCTCCTCGAGCGCCTCCCGGATGCTCCCGGGCAGCTCCGAGAACTCGCGCAGGTCCTGGCCCGCGCAGAAGCCCCGTCCGGCGCCCGTGATCACGACGGCCCGGACGTCCGGGTCATCCGCCTCCTCGAGTGCCTCTCGCAGCGCGTCGTGGGTCGCGCGGTTCAGGGCGTTGTAGACCTCGGGGCGGTTGAGCGTGATCGTGAGAACCGCGCCGTCACGGACGGAGAGGACCTCGGACACCGTTCGAGCGTACTGCATGTCCCGCGAGGGTGTCACACGCTCGGTGCTACCGCTTCCCCCTTTGGAGGAATGCCCGTACGGCGCCCTGGGCCTCCTCGCCGAGCATCGAGAGCGCGAGCCAGTCACGAGCGTGGCCCACGGTCTGGTGCCAGGCGAGGTCCCGCCAGACGTTGAGCTGCTGCTTCGCGTAGCGCGTCGTCTGCGGGAGCTTCCGGGCGAGCGACTCCACCCACCCGTCCACCACCGCGTCGAGTTCCTCCTCGGGGACCGAACGGTTGACGAGACCCCACTCGGCCGCCTGGGCGGCCGGGATCTCCTCGCAGAGGAAGACGATCTCGCGGGCATGCCGGTCGCCGACCATCAGCTGCAGCCACTGCGTCGCTCCGCCCGCCGGGACCGAGCCGTGCTCGAGCCCGACGTGGCGGATGAACGCGGTGTCGACCATCACCGCCAGATCGCAGGCCATCTGCAGCTCGTTCCCGCCCCCGACGGCGATCCCGTTGATCCGCGCGATCGTCGGCTTGCCGATCTCCCGGATGCGGTCGTGCATGTCCTTGAACGCGCCGAACCACTTCCAGTACTCGCTCGGCCGGTCGAGCAGGTCCTCGTCCCACGAGCGGAGATCCGCGCCGACGCAGAACGCGCGCCCCGTCCCGGTGACGACGACCGCGCGTACGTCGTCGTCCCAGGACGCGTCCTCGCACGCGCGCGCGATCTCCCGGAGCATCCGGAAGTCGAAGGCGTTGAGGACGTCCGGCCGGTTCAGGCGGATCGTGGCGCGCGGCGGCGCCTTCTCGTACACGATCGACTCGAAGGCGAGGTCCTCGGGATCGCGTGGACGCGGGTGCGTCGGCTCGGGCACGGCGGGAGCGTATAGCGTCCGGCCCGTGAGCTGGACCGGATTCGCAGCGCTCCTCGCCTTCGCCGCGGGACTCGGCGGGGCGGTGCAGATCGCGGTGCAGGGGCGGCTCGGGGAACGGGTCGGGAGCCTGGAGGCGCTCGCCACGGCCGCGGTCGTCGGAGGCATCCTCGCGCTCGCGGCGCTCCTCGTCGTCAGGCGCTCGCTGGGTGGGATCTCCGAGGCCGCCGCCGGCCCGAAGTGGCAGCTGCTCGGAGGCGTGATGGGCGTCTTCATCGTGTTCGCGATCACGTTCGCCGGGCCACGGATCGGGGTCGTAACCACGACCGCGCTCCTGATCGCGGCCCAGTTCGGCCTCGCCGCCGTGATCGACCGCTACGGCTGGTTCGGCGTCGAACGGGTCTCGATCACGTGGACGCGCGCAGCCGGGATCGTGTTGCTCGCCGTCGGTGCGGCGCTGACTCTGCGGAGGTGAACGCCGCCGGTCTCGGCCTCGGGGAGCCCCGGCTCGTCTGGGAGCGATTCCTCGAGCTGACGCGGATCCCGCGGCCCCCCAAGGAGGAAGAGCGCGTCCGCGAGCACGTGCTCGCGTGGGCGTCCCGGCACGGCCTCGAGGGCGCCGTGGACGCCGCCGGGAACGTCGCCGTCCGGGTTCCGGCGACGCCCGGCCGCGAGTCGGCGCCGGCCGTGGTGCTCCAGGCGCACCTCGACATGGTCTGCGAGCGCGACCCCGAAAGCCCGTACGACTCGCGCGAGGGCCGGATCCACGTCGTGCGTGAGGGCGACTGGCTCCTTGCAGAGGGAACGACGCTCGGGGCCGACAACGGCATCGGCGTCGCGGCTGCGATGGCGGTCGCCCGCGACCCGGAGATCGCGCACGGTCCGCTCGAGCTCCTCTTCACGGTCTCCGAGGAGCAGGGCCTCGAGGGCGCCAAGGCGCTCGACCCCGCGCTCGTGACCGGGCGCCTCCTCCTGAACCTCGACGGCTCGAGCGACGGTTCGCTCACGATCGGCTGCGCGGGGAGCACGCACATCTTCACGCGCCTGGGCCTGGTCCGCGGCTCTGCTCCTCCGGGGAGCGTGACCCTCGAGGTCCGCCTCGGGGGAGCGCGGGGCGGTCACTCGGGCGGCGACATCGCACGCGGTCGGCTCAACGCGATCAAGGCGCTCGGCCGCGTCCTCTCCCAGGCCCGCCTCCAGGCATCGTTCCTCCTCGCCGCTCTCGACGGCGGCGTGAGCCGGAACGCGATCCCTCGGGACGCACGGGCGCTCCTGTCCGTCTCGTCATCGCTCGAGCCGGCGCTCCGTGCGGCCGCCGGGGTCGAGCTGGCCGCGCTCCACGAGGAGTACGCAGGGACCGACGACGGGGTCACGCTCTCGATCGAGCCGGCTCTCGCCGAGGCTCCGGCCGACGAGCAGGCGACCGAGCGAGCACTCGAGCTCCTCGCGGCGATCCCGACGGGCGTTCTCGCGATGAGCGCCGGCGCCGACGACGTCGTCGAGACGAGCACGAGCCTCAACGTGGCGAGCACCGAGGAGGGAGTGCTCACGCTCGCCTCGATGACGAGGAGCGCGAAGGCAGACGCTCTCGAGGAGGTGGTCGCCACGATCGAGCGCGCCGCGGGCCGTGCCGGAGCGGAGGTCGAGGTCCGCCGTTCGTACCCGCCCTGGGAGCCCGACCCCGACTCGCCGCTTCTCGGCTCGGCGCGTGGCACGTTCTCGCGCCTCTTCGGCTCGGACCCGCGGCTCGAGGTCGTCCACGGGGGGCTCGAGTGCGCGGTGATCGGCGGCAAGCTCGAGGGCGTGCAGATGATCTCCCTCGGCCCCGAGATCGTCGGGCCGCACGCACCGGGCGAGCGCCTCAGCGTCTCCGGCACGCAGCGGTTCTACCGGCTCCTCGGCGCCCTCCTCGACGACCTCTCGTCGCGGGAGCGGCACGGCAGGCAGGTGCCTGTCTGAAGCCAGGCACCGTCCCGAGTACGGGGCTCCGGCTTCAGCCGAAGCCCTGCCGTTCGGTCGTCCAACGGCAGCGGCGGCCGAGGTCGTCCACGTCGAGCAAGGTCACGTGCCCGCGACGAAGGGCCACGACGCCTCGCTTCTGCTCCTCGCGGAGGACGCGGTTGACGGTTGCCCGTGACGTCCCTGCCATCGCCGCGACGTCCTCCTGAGTCATCGGCACGACGACCGCACCATCGCCGCTCCCGTAGACGCCGGACAGCTCGACGAGCCGCCTGCGCACGCGGGTCTCCGCGTCGACGAAGTGCGCCTCCACGATCCGGTCGCTCGCACGTCGCAGCTGTTCCGCGAGCAGCCGCAGGAGCACGTCCTTGACACCGGGGTGCTCGCGCTGCAGCAGCGCGAAGTCGTCGCGGAAGACCGAGCGCGTCTCCCCGTCCTCGAGCGCGGACACGGTGGCGGACCGTCGGGCGCCGGGGAGCAAGAGCGCCAGCTCACCGAACGCCTGGCCCGGCCCGATGACCTCGAGGAGCACGCTGTCCCCGAGCGGCGTCTCGACGCGCGCGGAGAACCGCCCGCGAACGACCAGGTGCAGCGACTCGGCAGGGTCGTCCCGGTGGAACACGACCTCGCCCCTGGAGAAGGTCCGCCGCCGCGCGATGGACAGCAGTCGACGGACGTCCTCCGCCGGGAGATCTGCGAGGAGCGGCCACTCCACGGCCTCAGTCTGTGTAACGAGCGTGACATTCGCAACGTCGCGAGCACGAACGACAACGGAGCCGAAGGTTCCTACTCTCGGCTCATGACGGATCGGACGGGAAAGGAGCACACGATGAAGCGCATCGCAGTCGTCCTCGGAGTCGCCGCCGCACTCGGCGTATCCCCCTCGGTCGCCGGCGCCACGAACGTCGTCCAGGTTTCCAAGATTCGGGTCGCACAGGCCCAGGTCGCCACCGTCCAGCGGGCCTCCGCCCAGCGCGCGAGCGCCGCACGTGCAAGCGCCGCCCGCGCGAGCGCGGCTCGGGTGAGCGCAGCCCGCGTCAGCGCCGCCAGGGCGAGCGCGCTTCGCATCTCGCTGTTCTGGGCTCAGACCCGGTAGCGCTCTCTTTCTCCCCGATCCATCCGAGGAAGCAGGGAGGGGCCGCAAGGCCCCTCCCGCTCAGCGCCGGTCGAGACCCGCGACGTCGTCCGGGCGCACCGGGACGCGTGTGAGATCGACGCCGGTCGCATCGCGCAGCGCGGCGACGATCGCCGCCGTCGAGACGACGGTCGGCGGCTCTCCGACGCCCTTCACGCCGTACGGCGCGTCCGGCTCGGGATCCTCGACCAGCTCCGATACGACCGGCGGCATGTCGAGGAACGTCGGGACCAGGTAGTCGGTGAAGCTCGCGTTGACGATCGCTCCGTCGCGCGTCTGGATCTCCTCCATCAGCGCGAGCCCCAGGCCCTGCGCCGTTCCGCCCTCGATCTGACCCTCGACCGATCTCCGACTCAGCGCGTGCCCTACGTCCTGGGCCGTGCCGATCCAGACGACGCGGGTCAGGCCGAGCTCGACGTCCACCTCCACGACGGCTCGCATCGCGGCCACGGCGAGCGCGACGTGCGCCGGGCCGTCGGTGACCTGGCCCGTCTCGGGGTCGAGCGGGAACGTGCGAGGGTGCCGGTAGACGCGCTCGAGGTCGATCTCATCGCCAGGGCGGCGCTCTCGCTCCTCGAGCGCTTCCCGGCACGCGAGCTGCACCGCTCCGGCGGCCATCCACGTCATTCGCGAGGCGGAGGTCGAGCCCGCGGAGCCGACCGCCGCGGTCGATCCACCGGCGAGCTCGACCGCATCCGTCGCCAGCTCCCGCCTGGCGACCTCGAGGACCACGTCAGTCACGCCTTGCCCGACCTCCGCGGCGGCGCAGTGGACGACGGCGCTTCCGTCGGGGCGCAGGCGGACGCGAGCCGCGCAGAAGTCGTCGAACCCCTCCGAGTAGCAGATGTTCTTGAAGCCGACCGCGAAGCCGACGCCGCGCCGAACACCTTCTCCGCGCGTCGTGTTGCCCGCGCCCCCGGGGAGCCGGATCGTTTCCCGCGGGAGCTCCTCGGGCTCCGGCAGCGGCAGCGCGGCGGCCTTCCGGATGACTTCCTTGGTCGGAAGCGCGGCGGCGACCACCTGGCCGGTCGCGAGACGGCCGCCGGGCTCGAGCGCGTTCAGGAGGCGGAGCTCGACCGGGTCGATGCCGAGCTCTCGGGCGAGCTTGTCCATCTGGGCCTCTGCGGCGAAGCACGTCTGGACGGCGCCGAAGCCGCGCATCGCGCCGCAGGGCGGGTTGTTCGTGTAGACGGCGAGCCCCTCGATCGAGACGTTGTCGACCCCGTAGGGGCCGACCGCGAACGCGCTGGCGTTCGAGATCACGGCAGTCGAGCTCGACGCGTACGCGCCGCCGTCGATGAGGATGCGCATCCGCACGGCGACGAGCCGGCCGTCCCGCGTCGCCGTGTGCTCGGCCCAGATCCGGGCGGGGTGACGGTGGACGTGCCCGACGAACGACTCCTCGCGGCCGTAGACCATCTTCACGGGACGGCCGGTGTGCAGCGCGAGCATCGCGGCGTGGATCTGCATCGAGAGGTCCTCGCGGCCCCCGAAGGCGCCTCCGACTCCCGCGAGGTGGATGCGGACCCGCTCGGGCTCGAGATCGAGGCAGGGCGCCACCTGGTCCCGGTCGACGTGCAGCCACTGCGTGGCGACGTGGATGTCGACGCCACCTTCGCCGTCCGGAACGGCGAGACCCGACTCGGGGCCGAGGAAGGCCTGGTCCTGCTGGCCGACCTCGTAGAAGCCGCTGACCGTCACGTCGCCCTGCGCGTCGGGATCGCCGCGCCGGATCACGAGCGAGCGGACGACGTTGGGTCTCGGGTCGTCGCGGTAGCCGTGCCCCATCGTCGGTCGGTCCGGATGGAGCGGCTCCATCTCCGTCGCCCGCTCGGGATCCACGACCGACTCGAGCACCTCGTACTCGACGCGCACGGCGGCGGCGGCGCGACGGGCCTGCTCGGGCTCGTCGGCGGCCACGATCGCAACCGGCTCGCCGAAGTAGCGCACGCGGTCGATCGCGAGCACCGGCTGATCCGGGAACTCGAGCCCGTAGGTCTTCCTGCCCGGCACGTCGGCATGCGTGAGCACCGCGCGCACCCCGGGCAGGGCCAGCGCAGCAGAGACGTCGACGTCGACGATGCGCGCGTGGGCGTGGGCACTGCGAACCGTCTGGCCCCAGAGCATCCCCGCTGCGTGGAGGTCACTCGAGTAGGCGAACTGCCCCGTCGCCTTCGGGATCGCGTCGTGGCGGCGGCGCGTGGTCGCCGCATGCCCCCGCTCGAGGACGCGAGTGCCTGCAGGCGCGCTCATGCCCCCGAGGCCATCCGGACCGCGTCGAGGATCTTCTGGTACCCGGTGCAGCGGCAGAGGTTCCCGGAGAGCGCCTCCCGGATCTCGTCCTCCGATGGATTCGGCACGCGGCCGAGGAGGTCGGCGACGGCGACGACGAGGCCCGGCGTGCAGAACCCGCACTGCACGGCGCCCGCGTCGGCGAACGCCGCCTGGACCGGATGCGGCTGCTCCGCGTCCCCGAGCCCCTCGACCGTGACGACGTCGTGGCCGTCCGCCTGCGCGGCGAGGACGAGACAGGAGCACACGAGGGCCCCGTCGAGGAGCACGGAGCACGAGCCGCACTCGCCCTGCTCGCAGGCGTTCTTGGAGCCGTAGAGCCCGAGGCGGTCGCGCAGCATCGTCAGCAGGCTCTCGCCGGCCCAGGCATCGGCCTCGAGCCGCTCGCCGTTGACCGTGAGCTCGACCCTCACCGCCAAGCCCTCGTCCAGCTCGGCCGCGCTCTCCACAAGTGGCTCAGAGCCACGAAGTGCCTCTCCGTCCCTGTAGGAGCAAGGCTCGACCGAGCTGTCGACGCAAGTGGCTCAAAGCCACAAAGTCTCCGTGAGCGCGGCGTCGGCGTCATTCCGCGAGGCACCTCTCGAGCGCGCGCTCGGTGAGCACCCGCAGCGCGTGGCGGCGGTAGCGAGCCGTTCCACGCACGTCGTCGATCGGGCTCGACGCCGCGACGACCTGCTCGGAGAACGTGTCCGCGTCCTCGAGCGGAGCGACGACCAGCCCGGGGACCGGGCCGGCTGATCCGAAGGACGCGCGTAGCTCCCCGCGCTCCCGGTCCGCGACGAGCGCGAGGGAGCACACGGCGATCACCATCGCGTTGCGGGGGCCGACCTTCATAAAGGTCTGGGGCTCACGGCTCGGGCGGACCACGACGGCCGCGATCAGCTCGTCCCCGGCGAGCGCGTTCCGCTTCGGGCCGAGGAGGAACTCTCCGAGCGAAAGCCGTCGGGTGCCGCGCACGCTCGCGACCTCGACCTCGGCCCCCTCCACGAGCAGCGGCGGCAGCGCGTCGCCTGCCGGAGAGGCCGTTCCCAGGTTGCCACCCACGGTGCCGCGGTTCCGGATCTGAGGAGAGCCCACCGTGCGTGCAGCCTCCGCGAGCGCCGGGAGCTCGGAGGCGAGGGGCTCCACCATCGCCTCGACGTACGTGAGCCCCCCGCCGAGCCTGATCGAGCCGTCTTCGCGCGACCAGCCGCGCAGCTCTGCCACCTCGTTCAGGTTCAGGAGCGCCTCCGGGCGCGCGCGGCCGAAGTTCAGCTCCACCATGACATCGGTCCCGCCCTGGACCGGAACGGTCTCCAGGTGCTCGGCCTTCAGCCTCAGCGCCTCGTCCAGCGTGCGGGGCGTGAGGACGTCCATGGACGCGAAGCGTATTACGCTTGCCTCCGTGGAGGAACTCAGCCGCAGGCTGGCCGTCGCCCGCGGAGACGAGCCGGCCGATCTCGTCGTCCGTGGCGGGCGTGTGCTCTCCGTGTTCACGAGGGAGTGGCTGGACCTCGACGTCGCGGTCGTCGACGGGGTCGTCGCGGGGCTGGGCGAGTACGACGGACACGAGATCCTCGACGCGGGCGGCACGTTCGTCGTGCCCGGCTTCATCGACGCCCACATGCACCTCGAGTCGGTGAAGCTGATGGTCGACGAGTTCGCCAGGCTCGTGCTCCCGCTCGGCACCACCGCGGTGGTGGCCGATCCCCACGAGATCGCGAACGTGCTCGGCGTCGACGGCGTGCACTGGCTGCTCGACGCGACCGCAGAGCTCCAGCTCGACGTCTTCTTCATGGCGCCCTCTTGCGTGCCCGCCTCGCGGTTCGAGTCGCCTCGCAGGCCGCTCGGCCCCGGCGACCTCGAGTCGCTCATGCGACGGCGTCGCGTCCTCGGGCTCGCCGAGATGATGAACTTCCCGGGCGTCATCGGAGGCTCTCCTGACGAGCTCGGGAAGCTCGATCTCGAGGGTGCCCGGCACGTCGACGGGCACGCCCCGGGCGTGCTCGGCCGGGACCTCCAGGCGTACGCGGCCGCCCGCATCTACTCCGACCACGAGGCGCTGACCGTCGAGGAGGGCCGCGAGCGGCTGCGCGCCGGGATGTGGCTCCTCATTCGCGAGGCCTCGATGGCGCGCAACCTGAGAGCGCTGCTCCCCCTCGTCGAGGAGTACGGCCCCTGGCGGATCGCGTTCTGCACGGACGATCGCGATCCGGAGGACATCGCGGACGCGGGACACGTGAACGGGATGGTGCGGGAGGCGGTGGCGACCGGCGTCGCGCCGGAGGACGCGATCCTCATGGCCTCGTTCCACCCGGCCGTCTGGCACGGCCTCGAGCAGCACGGCGCGATCGCGCCCGGCTACTACGCCGACCTCCTTCTCCTGCCCGACCTGGAGAGCTTCGCTCCCTCCACGGTCCTGAAGCGCGGCCGGCCGATCGAAGAGGTTCCGAAGGTCGAGATCCCGGAGTGGGTTCGCCAGTCGGTCCGGGTCGGCGCGGTCACCACGGAGGACTTCGCCGTGCCGTGGGACCGCGGCAGCGTGCGAGCAATCGGGCTGATCGAGGATCAGGTGGTCACCGAGTCGCTCGTGCGAGAGCCCGCGCTCGAGGACGGCCGTGCCGTGTCGGATGCGGGACGCGACCTCGCCAAGATCGCCGTCGTCGAGCGGCACCTCGCCACGGGCCGCACCGGGCTCGGCTTCGTCGCGGGCTCGGGGCTGCAACGCGGAGCCCTCGCGTCGAGCGTCGCGCACGACGCGCACAACCTCGTCGTCGTGGGCATGACCGACCGGGACATGGCGTTCGCGGTCCAGCGGCTCGCCGAGATCGGCGGCGGGATCGTGGCCGTTGCGGAAGGCAGGGTGCTGGCCGAGTGCCCGCTGCCCATCGCCGGCCTCCTCTCGGACGCGTCGCTCGACGAGGTCGTCGCGCAGAGCCGCGCCTGCAACGAGGCGGCGCACGCCCTCGGCTGGACCGGGGCGACGCCCTTCCTGACCCTCGCCTTCCTCGCCCTCTCCGTCATCCCGCACCTGAAGATCACCGACCACGGGCTCGTGGACGTCGACCGCTTCGAGCTCGTGTCCCTGGAGACGTGAAGACTCTCTACGCCGACGGCTGGGTCGTCACGTGCGACGACGCCGGGACCGAGCATCCGTCGGGGTGGGTGCTCGTGGAGGACGGGCTCGTCTCCGCGGTGGGCGCCGGGGCGGAACCGGAGGCAGACGAGCGCGTCGACGTCGGCGGCGCGGTCGTCACCCCTGGCCTCGTCAACACGCATCACCACCTCTACCAGACCCTCACCCGCGCCCGTGCGCAGCAGGCCGACCTCTTCACGTGGCTCCAGGAGCTCTACCCGGTCTGGGCGGGAATCGACGCCGAGGCCGAGTACGCGGCGGCGCGGACCGGGCTCGCCGAGCTCGCCCTGTCGGGTTGCACGACGGTGTTCGACCACCACTACGTGTTCCCCCGCGGCGTCTCGGGGCTGGTGGAGGCCGAGGTGGAGGCGGCGCGGGAGATCGGCGTGCGCATCGTCGCCTCCCGAGGATCGATGGACCTGGGCGAGTCAGAGGGCGGCCTGCCGCCGGACTCGCTCGTGGAGGCGATCGACGACGTCCTCGCGGATACCGAGCGGCTCGCCCGGGAGCTCCACGAGCCTGGTCCGGGCGCCAGGGTTCAGATCGCGGTCGCGCCGTGCTCGCCGTTCTCCGTGACGCGCGAGCTGATGAGCGAGTCGGCCGCCCTGGCACGTCGCCTCGGTCTGCGCCTCCACACGCATCTCGTCGAGGACACGGGAGAAGCTCCCAGGTGCCTCGCGCTCTACGGTTGCACGCCCGTCGAGTTCCTGACCGACCTCGGGTGGCTGGGCCCGGATGTGTGGTGCGCTCACTGCGTCCACCTCCCGGAGGACGGCATCTCGGCCTTCGCCGTCTCCCGCACGGGAGTCGCTCACTGCCCGACGTCGAACCTGCGGCTCGGAGCGGGGATCGCGCCGGTACGTGAGCTTCTCGACGCAGGCGTCCCGGTCGGCCTCGGTCTCGACGGTTCCGCCTCCAACGAGCGGAGCGATCTCCTGTACGACGTGAAGCAGGCTCTGCTCGTCGCCCGCGCACGGGGAGGCCCGGCGGCCATGACCGCGCGCGAAGCCCTCCTGGTGGCCACGCGAGGCGGGGCGGCCGTGCTCGGTCGCGACGACATCGGCTCGCTCGAGCCGGGCAAGTGCGCCGACCTCGCCGTCTGGCGGACCGACGGTCTCGAGCTCGGCGGAGCCGAGGACCTCGTCGGAGGGCTGGTGCTCACTGCTCCCCACCGCGTCGACCGCCTCGTGGTCGGCGGGGAGAGCATCGTCGTCGACGGGAGCCTCGTCCGCGCGGACGAGGCTGAGATCGCACGGGAGCAGCGGACGCAGGCGCGGAGACTCACCGCATGAGCGTCTCCGTCTCGACCCACGTCCTCGACACGGGCGCCGGGGCACCGGCGAGGGGTGTCCGCGTGGAGCTCCTGTCCGGGGGAGCGCGCACGGCCTCGGGCGAGACGGACGACGACGGCCGCATCGCACGCCTCGCCGAGGACCTCGAGCCCGGGACCTACTCGCTCGTCTTCCATCCGCCGTCCCCGTTCTTCCGGCGGGTCGAGCTCGAGCTCGAGCTGGTCGAGGGCCACTACCACGTCCCCCTCCTCGTGTCGCCGTACGGATGCGCGAGCTACCGCGGAAGCTGAGCGTCGAAGAGCTCTCCGAGCTCTTCGAGGGGCGCACGCGGCTCGTCGAGCTCCTGGCCGCCATCGAGGACCCCCTCGGGCGGGCCGAGGAGGTGGTCGCGCGGCTGACCGAGGAAGAGAAGATCGAGGCGCTGAACGCGCACCCGGCGATCGGGCAACGGACGGGGGTGTCCGCGCGCTCCGCCGCCGAGCAAGGGACGGATTCCGACCCGGCCGTCCTCTCCGACCTCCACTACCTGAACCAGGTCTACGAGGAGAAGTTCGGCTTCCGCTTCGTCGTCTTCGTCGCGGGACGGCCGAAGAGCGAGATCCTCGAGGTGCTCCGCGGGCGCATCGGACGCACGGGCGAGGAGGAGCTCGACACCGGCTGCCGCGAGCTGGTCGCGATCGCGAGGGACCGGTGGACCCGTACCTGAGGGACGTCCTCGACGTCTTTCTCCGGATGCTGCACGTGATCGCGGGGATCGCGTGGATCGGCGCCTCCTTCTACTTCGTCCGCCTGGACCTCGCCCTGCGCCGGCCCGGGAGCCGCGACGACGAGGAGGCGGGCATCGCGGGCGAGTTCTGGGGCGTGCACGGCGGCGGGCTCTACCACTCGCAGAAGTACCGGCTCGCGCCCGCCGAGATGCCCGAGCCGCTGCACTGGTTCAAGTGGGAGGCCTACACCACATGGCTCTCGGGCTTCGCGCTCCTGGTGCTTCTGTACTACGCCGACGCGGACGTTCGGCTGGTCGACCCCGGGGTGGCCGATCTCGAGACGTGGCAGGCGATCGGCCTGAGCGTCCTCGGAATCGGGCTCGCCTGGCTCGTCTACGACGTCCTCTGCCGGACGGTCGGCGAGCGGAGCCAGGCGGCGCTGGCCGTGATCGGCGTCGGGCTCGTGGCGCTCGCGGCCTGGGCCGCTGGAGAGCTCCTCGCGCCGCGCGCGGCGTACATCCAGGTCGGCGCGATGCTCGGGACGATCATGGCCGCGAACGTGCTCCTCGTGATCATCCCCGCGCACAGGAAGCTCGTGCGCGCGATGGAGGCGAAGCGAGAGCCCGACCCGGCCCCGCTCCTCCGGGCCCAGAGCCGCTCGGTGCACAACAACTACCTCACGCTCCCGGTGGTCTTCACCATGCTGGCCGGTCACTTCGCGTTCACCTTCGGCGCGGACGAGGCCTGGCTCGTTCTCTTCCTGGTCGCCGTCCTCACGGCCCTCGTGCGCGTCTTCTTCAACCAGTGGCACGCCGGCCGGCGCGCCTGGTGGATCCCCGCGGTCGTCGCCGCCGGCGTCGTGGGCCTCGCCTTCTGGCTCGAGCCGGACACGCCCGCCTCGGGCGGCTCGCAGCCCGTCTCCTTCGCCCAGGTCGAGAGCGTGATCGCCGAGCGCTGCGCGAGCTGCCACTCGGGGGCGGCGGCGCCGCTCGGAGTCCGGCTCGAGACGCGGGCGCAGATCGAGGCGCGGGCGGACGACATCGAGCGCCAGGCCGTGCTGACGCGGGTGATGCCGCCGGGGAACGCGACCGCCATGACCGAGGAGGAGCGCGAGCTCCTCGGCGCCTGGATCGCGTCCAGGAGGTAGCCGCGGCCGCACTTTGCGCCCTTCCCGGCCGCTCGCACTTGCGCTCATCGTCCCGATTTCGCATCATCGGGACGGCTCGTTCATCGAAGCCGGAAGGAGGCCCACATGCCCCTCTACCTCATCGAGTTCGGCTACACGCCGGAGGCGTGGGCCGGGCTCGTCAAGAGCCCCGAGAACCGCGAGGAGATCGTGCGCGCGATTCTCGAGGACGCAGGCGGCAAGCTCCACAGCCTGTGGTACACGTTCGGGGAGAGCGACGGGTTCGCTCTCATGGAGGCACCGGACAACACGATCGTCGCTGGGCTCTCGATCGCGATCTCGTCGAGCGGCGCGTTCCGCAAGTTCGAGACGCACGTCCTGATGACGCAGGGCGAGGTGCTCGAGGCGCTCGAGAAGGCGGGCGAGGTCGCCTACACCGCCCCGGGCGCGGCGGTCCACGCCTGAGGCTGGCGGGCGGAGCCGGTCGGGGGGCCGGCTCCTCCCGTGTAGATTCGCGACGTGCTCGACATCGTCGCCGGGGGGTTCGACTTCCGCGCCCGCTTCGAGGAGGAGGCGGCGCCGCATACGGTCGCTGCCTTCCTCCGGATGCTCCCGCTCGAGTCGAGGATCATCCACGTCCGCTGGTCGGGAGAGGGTGGATGGATTCCGATGGGCGACCTCGACGTCGGCATCGGCCCCGAGAACGCGACCAGGTACCCGGGCCCCGGCGAGCTGATCTTCTACCCGGGCGGCGTGAGCGAGACCGAGCTCCTGCTCGCGTACGGCTACGTCGCG
>Ga0209640_10002559_pt1 | contig 15872 bp, 17 predicted proteins | sample RifCSP10_1_FD_184018 | JGI IMG/M metagenome (GOLD analysis project Ga0209640, IMG submission 184018) | Soil microbial communities from Rifle, Colorado - Rifle CSP2_sed 10_1 (SPAdes) (version 2) | ecosystem: Environmental > Terrestrial > Deep subsurface > Rock core/Sediment | place: Rifle...
CCGAGGGCTGACTAAAGCCGCAACGCGATCAGTCCAAGCAGTACCGAGCCGGTGGCCCAAAAACGCCGTCGGGTGAACTTTTCTTTCAAGACCACAGTTGCTATTACCGCTGCAAAGATGACCGACGTCTCGCGCAGCACGGCCACCAGCGCCACCGGCGCGCGGGTCATCGCCCACAGCACGACGGCGTAGGCCGCGACCGCGCAGGCGCCGCCGAGCGCGGCGCGCCGCCAGTGGCGCCGCAGGTAGGCCGGCATCGCGGCGCCGCGCCGCGCCAGGCCGTAGGCGCCGATGACCGCGCCGTTCAGCGCGAAGAACCACAGCGTGTAGCTCACCGGCGCGCCGGAGGCGCGCGCGCCCTGCGCGTCGATCAGCGTGTAGGCGGCGATCACCACCGCGTTGCCGAGCGCGAACGCGGTCGCGCGCCGGTCGTGCGCGCCCGAGGCGAAGGTCAGGATACCGGCGCAGATCAGCAGTATTGAAAAAGACTTCTTCAGGGAGAGAGTTTCACCCATGAAAACCGCAGCCGCCAGCGCGACGATCATCGGGCCGCCGCCGCGCATGATCGGGTAGGTGTACGACAGCTCGCCGTGGCGGTAGGCGCCGGCGAGGAACAGGAAGTACAGGACGTGCACCGCAGCCGAGCCGGCGAGCCAGGGCCAGGAAGCGGGCGCGGGCGCCGGCAGCGGCGGCAGTAGTAGAAGTGCGATCAGCCCCGAGCCCACCGCGATCGCCACGGTCTCGAGGTCCTTGTCGGGTCCCGACTTCACCATGACGTTCCACACCGCGTGCAGCGCCGCGGCGCCGAGCACGGCGAGCGTCACGGGCAGCGAAATTTCCATGGCGCGGCGAGTTTACGCTAAGCTTCGCGCATGCCGCGGGCGACCTGGAACGGCGCGCTGTTAGCCGAAGCCGAGGCCGACGAAGTCGAACTCGTCGAGGGCAACGTCTACTTCCCGCCTGCCGCCGCCGACCGCACCTACCTGCGCGAATCGCGCACCACCACCTTCTGCGGCTGGAAGGGCACCGCCAGCTACTACGACGTGGTGGTGGCGGGCGAAGTCAACAAGGACGCGGCCTGGTTCTACCCCGCGCCGAAGGAGGCCGCGGCGAACATCGCCGGCTACATCGCCTTCTGGAAAGGCGTCGAGGTCGGCTGAGCGTGGCGGCGGAAAACGAAACCCTGAGGTGGCCGACCAACCTGGACCGCAAGGGGATCGAGCAAAGGCTCCTCCAGGTGCGCGAATACGCCGAGGCGCGCGGCCTGGCGGACCTCGCCGCGCGCTTCGCCTACCTCGAGAACATGTCCCCGGCGCAGATCGGCGCGTCGGTGGTGGCCGCCCTCGGCCTGCTCCAGGACCAGCACGATCACCGCGCCATCACCATGCAGCTCGAGATGGTCGCGATGAACCTGAAGAACCTCAAGTAGGCCCGTGAGGGTTCAGATTCTCTCGAATATGGCGGCGATGCCCTGCCCGCCGCCGATGCACATGGTGACCAGCGCGTAGCGCTTCTGCGTGCGCTCCAGCTCGTAGAGCGCCTTCACCGTGAGGAGCGCCCCGGTGGCGCCGATCGGGTGGCCGAGCGCCACCGCGCCGCCGTTGGGGTTCACCTTCGCCGGGTCGAGGCCGAGGTCCTTCGTGACCGCCATCGCCTGCACCGCAAAAGCCTCGTTCGATTCAACCACGTCCATGTCGGCGGGCTTGAGGCCGGACTTCTCGAACACGCGCTTCACCGCCGGGATCGGCCCGAGGCCCATCAGCTGCGGCTCGACGCCGGCGTGGGCGTACGCCACCAGCCGCGCCAGCGGTTTGATCTTGTTCTTGCCTGCAAAATCAGAACTCATGAGGACGACCGCCGCGCCCGCATCATTGAGGCCCGAGGCGTTGCCCGCGGTCACGCTGCCGTCCTTCTTGAACACCGCCTTCAGCCTCGCCATGTCGGCCATGCTGACTTCCTTGCGCACGTGCTCGTCGGTGACGAACTGTTCCACGCCCTTCCTGGTCTTGAGCTCGATGGGGACGATTTGCGATTTGAAGTATCCGTTCTGAATCGCAGCAGAGGCCTTTCTGTGAGAGGCCACTGAAAATTCGTCCTGCTGCTCGCGCGTGAAGCCGTACTTCGCGGCGATGTTCTCCGCGGTCACGCCCATGTGGCCGTGGCCGAACGGGTCGTGCAGCGCGCCGGTCATGGCGTCCACCACCGCGGCGTCGCCCATGCGCTGGCCCCAGCGGCCGGCCGGGAGGAAATAGGCCGCGCGGCTCATGCTCTCCGCGCCGCCGGCCACCGCGACGTCGCAGTCGCCGAGCATCAGGTGCTGGGAGGCGGAAACGATGGCCTGCAGGCCCGAGCCGCACAGGCGGTTGACGGTCAGGCAGGGCGTGCCGGGCGCGAGGCCCGCGTCGAGGGCGGCGACGCGCGAGAGATACATGTCCCGCGCCTCGCCGTGGATCACGCTCCCCATCACCACGTGGCCGACGCTCGCCGGATCGATCTTCGCCCGGGCAACCGCCTCCTTGATGGCGATGGCGCCCAGCCTGGTCGCCGGCATCTCCTTCAGCGCCATGCCGTAGTCGCCGATGGCGGTGCGCGTGCCGGAAACCACCATTACTTCCCTTGTGCTCATGCGATTCTCCCGAATAGGTCGTGCTGGTCGGCGCGTTCGATGCGAACGCCGGCGAAATGTCCCGCTTCAATTCCTGAGGATTTTTCAAAATAAACCAGACCATCTATTTCAGGCGCATCCGCCGACGAGCGGCCGACGCCGGGTTCGTCGACGAGTACCCGGATGGTCTTGCCGATCCTGGATTTCAATTTCCTGGCGCTTATCTTTTCTTGCACCTTCATGAATTTTTCTTTTCTAAAAGCTTTGATTTCGTCGGAAACCGGGTCGGGCAACGCGTTGGCCGCCGCACCCTCGACCGGCGAATACTCGAAGCAACCGACGCGGTCCAAGCGGGCCTCTTCAAGAAAATCCAATAGTTGTGAAAAATCAGAATCCGTCTCTCCAGGGAAGCCGACGATGAAGGTGCTGCGGATGGCGATGTCCGGGCAGATCGAGCGCCAGCCGCGGATGCGCTCCAGCACCTTCTCCGCGCTCGCCGGGCGCTTCATCAGCCTGAGGATGCGCGGGCTCGCGTGCTGGAACGGCACGTCGAGGTAGGGAAGGATCTTTCCGTCGGCCATCAGGGGGATCACGTCGTCGACGTGCGGGTACGGGTAAACATAGTGCAGGCGAATCCAGGCGCCGAGATCGCCGAGCGCGCGACAGAGTTCTGCAAACCGTGTCTTGGTGGGTTTTCCATTGATAAATCCAATTCGATGCTTGACGTCCACCCCATAGGCGCTGGTGTCCTGCGAGATGACCAGCAGCTCCTTGACGCCCGACTTCACCAGTTTCTCCGCCTCCAGCATGACTTCGCCGATGGGGCGCGAGACGAGGTCGCCGCGCATCGAGGGGATGATGCAGAAGCTGCAGCGGTGGTTGCAGCCCTCGGAAATTTTCAGGTAGGCGTAGTGCGGCGGGGTGAGCCTCACCGGCGCGAGGTCGGTGTAGGGATCGTGCGGCCTGGGAAGATGCGCGTGCACCGCGTTCATCACCGCCGGCGTGTCGTGCGGCCCGGTCACGGCGAGCACCGCGGGATGATTTTTTCTTATTAATTCATTCTTAACACCCAAACATCCGGTGACGACAACCTTCCCATTCTCCGCGAGCGCCTCGCCGATGGCGTCGAGCGATTCGGCCACCGCGGCGTCGATGAAGCCGCAGGTATTGACGATCACCAGGTCGGCGCCGGCGTGCGTCGCCGCGGTGGCGTAGCCCTCGGCGCGCAGCTCGGTGAGGATGCGCTCGGAATCGACCAGCGCCTTGGGGCAGCCGAGCGAGACGAAGCCGACTTTCGGGGTGCTACTTTTCAGTGTCGTTCTTGGCCGGCGGGGTGAAGCCGGGGAGGTTCATGCCGGTGAACATGTTGCGCGCCTGGTTCTGCACCTGGTCCTGGAACTGGGCGAACATCTTCTGGCTCTGGTCCATGTAGGCCTGCATCAGGCTCTGCATCGCCGGCCCCTGCAGGTGCATGAACTGCGCCCACATTTCCTGCGAGGCGCGCGGGTTGTCGCCGTAGATGCGGCTCGACTGCTCCTGCAGCGCCTTCTGGATGTCCTGGAAGGCGCGCACGTTCTTCTCGAGGTAGCTGCCCATCATGCCCTGCATCGCGTTGCCGTAGGAGCGGATCATCTGCGACAGCAGGTTGGAGGTGAACATCGGCACGCCGCCCGACTCCTCCTCGAGGATGATCTGCAGCAGGATCTGGCGCGTGAGGTCGTCGCCGCTTTTCGCGTCCACCACCTGGAACTCCTCCTGCTTGAGCACCATCTGCTTGACGTCGACCAGCGTGATGTAGCTCGACGTCTTGGTGTCGTAGAGGCGGCGGTTCGGATACTTCTTGATCAGGCGCAGGGGGTTGTCCATCTTGGCTTCGGGATTTGCTGCCATCGAGTCTACTCCTTAATACATGTGCTGGCCGCCGTTGATCGAGATGTTGGCTCCCGTCACGAAGGCCGCTTCTTCCGAACTCAGGTAGATGATCAGGCCGGCGACTTCATCGGGCTTGCCGAGCCGCCCGATGGGGATCTGCGGCAGGATCTTCGAATCGAGGATTTCCTTGGGAATGGCGGTGACCATCTTGGTGCCGATGTAGCCCGGCGAGATGGTGTTGACCGTCACGCCCTTGCGCGCGACTTCCAGCGCCAGCGCCTTGGTGAAGCCGTGGATGCCGGCCTTGGCCGCCGAGTAGTTGGTCTGGCCGAAGGCGCCCTTCTGCCCGTTCACCGAGGAGACGTTGATGACGCGGCCCCAGCCGCGCTCGAGCATGCCGTCCATCACCTGCTTGGTCATGTTGAAGCAGGAATCGAGGTTGGTGCGCATCACCGCGTCCCAATCCGCCTTGGACATCTTCTTGAAGGTCATGTCGCGCGTGATGCCGGCGTTGTTCACCAGGATGTCGATCGCGCCGCATTCGCCATGGATGGTCGTGCACTTGCGCGCGCAGTCGTCGTAGTCGACCACATCCACCGGGAACGCCGCGAACGCGTAGCCGCGGCCCTTCATCTCCTCGAGCCAGGACTTGTACCTGGTGTTCGACGGCGAATAGGTCACCACCACGCGGTAGCCCGCATCCGCCATCTTGGTGCTGATCGTCTCGCCCAGACCGCCCATGCCGCCGGTGACAACGGCAATTCTCTGCTTTGCCATCAGCCTCCTCCCGCTTTTCCCCTCACGGGGAAAAAGTCTACATCATGTGCATGCCGCCGTTGACCGAGATGTTGGCGCCGGTAATGTAGCCGGCCTCCTCCGAGGCGAGGAACGCGACCACCGCGGCGACCTCCTCGGGCTTGGCGAGTCGCCCCATCGGAATCGAAGCCACGATCTGGTCGCGGATCTCCTTGCGGATCGCCATTACCAGGTCGGTTTCCACGTAGCCGGGCGACACCGTGTTGACGGTCACGCCCTTGCGCACCACTTCCTGCGCCAGCGCCTTGGAGAATCCCGCCATGCCGGCCTTGGCGGCGGAATAGTTGGTCTGCCCGAACTGGCCCTTGATCGCGTTGACCGAGGAGATGTTGATGATGCGGCCCCAGCCGCGGTCGCTCATGCCGTCGATGACCTGGCGCGTCACGTTGAACACGCTGTTGAGGTTGGTGTTGATGACCGCCATCCAGTCCTGCTCGGTCATGCGCTTGAACACCGAGTCGCGCGTGATGCCGGCGTTGTTGACCAGGATGTCCACCGGGCCGACCACCGCGCGCACGCTGTAGAACATTTCCGCGCAGGATTCGAACTCGGAGACGTCGCCTTCGGCGGCGTGCACCCGGAAGCCGTCGCGGCGCATGCCGCCCAGCCAGGCGTCCTTCCGGTCGTAGCCGGGCAGGCAGCCCGCGACGATGGTGTGGCCGGCGGCGGCGAGGCGCCGGCAGATCGCGCTGCCGATGCCGCCCATGCCGCCGGTGACGAACACCACGCGGCGCGGCGCGGGCTGCGCGCTTTCCCGCGGGTCCTGGTTTTCTTTTTTTACCTGCGCCATCACATGCATCTGGATTCCTTTCGTTTAGCGTTCCACTGCCAGCGCGACGCCCATGCCGCCGCCGATGCACAGCGAGGCGAGGCCGCGCTTCGCGTCGCGCTTCTGCATTTCGTGCAGCAGGGTGACCAGCACGCGGCAGCCCGAAGCGCCGATCGGATGCCCGAGCGCGATCGCGCCGCCGTTGACGTTCACCCTCGCCGTATCCCAGCCCATCTGCCGGTTCACCGCGATCGCCTGCGCGGCGAAGGCTTCGTTGATCTCCATCAGGTCGAGGTCCTTCGGCGCCCAGCCGGCGCGCGCGAGCGCGCGCTTGGACGCCGGCACCGGGCCCATCCCCATGTATTTCGGATCGACGCCGGCCGATGCGAATGCCTTTATCTTTCCAAGAATTCTTAGATTCAATTCTTTGACTTTTCGCGACGACGCCAGGACCACGGCGGCCGCACCGTCATTGATGCCGGAGGCGTTGGCGGCGGTTACCGTGCCGTTCTTGTCGAAGGCCGGCTTGAGGCCCTTGATCGAGTCGAGCGTGGCGCCCATGCGGATGTACTCGTCGTCGCGGAACACCACCGGCCCTTTGCGCGAAGCGATCTCCACCGGCTCGATCTCGTCCTTGAAGCGCCCCGCCTTCTGCGCGGCTTCCGCCTTGTTCTGGCTCGCCACCGCGAATTGATCCTGCTCCTCGCGCGTCACCGCGTATTCCTTGGCCACGTTCTCCGCGGTCACGCCCATGTGGTACTGGTTGTAGACGTCCCACAGGCCGTCGATGATCATGGTGTCGACGAGCTTGGCGTCGCCCATGCGGAAGCCGTCGCGCGAGCCCATCAGCGCGTGCGGCGCGAGGCTCATCGATTCCTGGCCGCCCGCCACCACGATGTCGGAATCGCCGTTGGCGATGGACTGGGCGCCGAGCATCGCCGCCTTCAGCCCGGAGCCGCAGACCTTGTTGATGGTCATCGAGGGGATCATGTCGGGCAGGCCCGCCTTGATCGCGGCCTGGCGCGCCGGGTTCTGGCCGACGCCCGCGGCGAGCACCTGTCCCATGATGACTTCCGATACCTGCTCGGGCGCGACCCCTGCGCGCTCCAGCACCTTGCGGATCACCAGCGCGCCGAGATCGGCCGCCGGCATCTTGGCGAGGGTGCCGCCGAACTTGCCGATCGGCGTGCGAGCCGCGCCGACGATGTAGATGTCCTCCATGAGGCCTCCTAGTGGATTCTTTCTTTCACATAGCGGCCGGGGGCCGCTTCGATGGGTTTGTATTTCGCGTTTCCGGGACGCGAGGGCGCCTTGCGCGGCTTGCCGCCGTGCCGGCCAAGCCATTCCGACCAGAGCGGCCACCAACTGCCGCGGTGTTCCCCCGACGTCTTAAGGAATTCTTCGGGGTTCACGGGGAGATGCTTGGCGGTCCAATAACTCCTGCGCTTCTTCGCCGCGGGATTGATGATGCCGGCGATGTGGCCGCTCGCGCCGAGCACGAAGGTCTTGTCCTCGCCGCCGGTGAGGCCGAGCGTGCGATACGCCGAGCGCCACGGCACGATGTGATCTTCGCGCGTGGCAACGACGAACAGCGGCGCAGCGATTTTGCCGAAATCCACCTGCTCCTTCAGCTTGTTCTCGAGGTAGGTGCTGCGCAGGTAATGGCAGTACATCGGCCCTGGCAGGTTGGTGCTGTCCGCATTCCAGTAGAGGATATCGAACGCCGCGGGAGTTCCGCCGAGCAGGTAGTTGTTCACCACGTAGGGCCAGACCAGGTCGTTGGCGCGCAGGCTGGAAAACACGAAGGCGAGGTCCGCTCCCGGAAAGATGCCGCCGCGGCCGATGGCCGCTTCGCGCGCGGCGACGCTCGCCTCGTCGACGAACAGGCCGATCTGCCCGGTTTCCGAGAAATCCAGCATGGTGGCGAGGAAAGTCACGCTCTCCACCAGGGATTTGTTCTTCTGCGCAAGACCTGCGAGGGCCGCGCCGAGCAGCGTGCCGCCGACGCAGAAGCCGAGCGCGTTTACGCGATCACATTTTGTTATTTTTTTTGCAACAACAAGGGCTGAAATGACACCCATCTCCAGGTAGTCGTCCCAGGTGAAATGCCCCTGCTCCGCGCCGACGTTGCGCCAGGACAGCATGAACACGGTGTGCCCCTGCTCGACGGCGTATTTCACGAACGAGTTCTCGGGCTGCAGGTCGAGCACGTAGAACTTGTTGATGCACGGCGGGATCATCACCAGCGGCCGCGCCGCCACCTGTGGCGTCGCCGGCCGGTACTGGACGAGCTGGATCAGCTCGTTCTCGAACACCACCTCGCCGGGCGTGACGCCGAGGTTGCGCCCGACTTCGAAGGCGGACTCATCGGTCTGGCTGATGCGGCCTTTGCGCGCGTCGCCGAGCAGGTTGGCGAGGCCGCGCGTCAGGCTCTCGCCCTGCGTCTCGATCGCCTGCTGCAGCACCGCCGGATTGGTCGCGGCGAAATTCGCGGGGCACATGGCGTCGATCCACTGCCGCGCCGCGAAGCGCGCGCGCTCCTTCGCCAGCGGTTCGAGGGAGGCGCTTTCCACCAGCTCCTCGACGTAGCGCGAGGCGAGCAGGTAGGACTGCCTGAGGTAGGCGTAGTACGGGTTGTCGCGCCATTCGCGCGACGCGAAGCGCCGGTCTGAGGGGGCCGATTCGGCCGCGGGTTCGCTGCGGCCTGCGAGCATGCCGGCCCAAAGCCTGGACTGTTTCTCGATGTAAGCCGACTGCAACTCGGAGTTCGGCGGTACCGCGCGCTGGAAATCTGGCGCGGCCGCCATCAGGCGCATCCAGCCTTGGGTGATGTCGTTACCCGAACGCGTTATGGCGGCGAGTAGGGCCTCGGGGGTGCCTTGGGGCATCGCGCGCGATTTTGCACCGCACAAGACGAGCCGTCAATTGCCTCCTAGCCTTCTGAAAATTAACCTCTTTTCAGTGACGCAGCAGTGCGCCGAGCAGCGCGATGACGCCGATTCCCAGGCCGATCAGGATGGACTGGGAGAGGGTGTCGCGCAGTTCGGGCTTGCGATGCAGCCCGGGGATCAGGTCGGCTACCGCAACGTAGATCATGCTCGCGGCGACGAAGCCGAGCAGCGTGGGCTCCAGGCCGCTCACGGCCTGCAGGCCGAAGTAACCGAGCACGCCGCCGACCACCGTGGCCGTTGAGGAGAGCAAGTTCAGCGCGAGCGCCCTCGCGCGCGTATAGCCCGAATGCAGCAGGATCAGGAAGTCGCCCACCTCCTGCGGGATCTCGTGCGCGATGATGGCGATGGCGGCGATGATGCCGAGCTCGGTGCTCTGCAGGAAGGCCGCGGCGATCAGCAGGCCGTCGACGAAGTTATGCACCGTGTCGCCGACCACGATGAGCAGGCCGGTGCGGCCGTGGTCCTGCACCTGCGCATGCTGGTCGTGGACTTCGCAGTTCTCGGTATGGCAGTGCCGCCACAACAGCAGCTTCTCCAGCACGAAGAAAGCGAAAATCCCGCCCAGGATGGCCCCCGCGACCTTGTGCGGCTCGCCCGCTTCGAAGGCGTGCGGAATCACCTCGAGGAAGGCCGCGCCGAGCAGCGTGCCGATGGCGAACGACACCAGCATCGGCACCCAGGCGGCGCGCAGGTAAAGCGAAATCGCCGCCAGGCCCGCGGACAGGGTGCCGCCGGCAAAGCTCGCGGCGAGGATCCAGCCGAGGGTCATGGTCATGGGGACGGGGATTCTACGCCACGTGAGCCAGCCGAGCCGCTAGGCGAGCCAGATCAGGGCCGCCATGCGCCGTGCGTCCCGGTCGCGCCGGTAGGAGAAGAAGCGCTCGCGATCGGTGTAGGTGCAGAAAGCCCCGCCGAAGATGTTTCTCACGCCGGCCGCCTGGATGCGCTGCCGCGCCACCGCGTAGAGATCCAGGTTCCAGTGGCCGGCGCGCGTGGCGGCAAGCGCGTAGTCGTGCCCGGCGAACGCCCGGCGCACGTCTTCCCCGACTTCATAGGCGCGCGGCCCGATCGCCGGCCCGAGCCAGGCGAGCAGGCGTTGCGGCTCGACGTTCATTTTCAAAATCGTTTTTTCCAGTACACCCGCCGAGAGCCCACGCCAACCGGCATGGGCGATCCCCACCACCGTTCCCGCGTCGTCGGCGAGCAGGACCGGCATGCAATCGGCGATCATCACAGAACAGACCGTGCGGCGGCGACGGGTTATGGCCGCATCGCCTTCGGTTTTTTCAGAGGGGTGTTTTACTACTGTTGTGCCGTGGACCTGCCGGATCCACACGGGTTCATCAGGAAGCGATTCACGCAACCGCTGCCGGCCATCGGCACTCGCCATATCACCTTCAGAACGAGTGGTGACAAGAGCACGCACTTCCGGCGGCGCCGGCCAGTCGGGATCAATCATTCCTGAGCTGCTCCACCAGCTTTTTCATGTCGCGCGGCAGCGGCGAGTTCCATGTCACGCGCTGATGGGTCCCGGGATGAATCAACGACAGTTCCGCCGCGTGCAGCGCCTGGCGCGGAAACGCGAGGCCGTGCCGCGTGCCTCTCCGGTACACCACGTCGCCCACCAGCGGGTAGCGGATATGCTGGAAATGCACCCGGATCTGGTGCGTGCGGCCGGTCTCGAGGCGGCACTCGACCAGCGCCGCGCGGCCGTAGCGTTCGAGCACGCGATAGGCGGTGCGCGCGGGCTTGCCGCGGTGCGTGACCGCCATGCGCACGCGCGCCCTCACGTCGCGGCCGACCGGCGCGTCGATGACGCCGCTCGCCGGCGGATCGCCCTGCACCACGGCGAGATAGACGCGGCGCATGCTGCGCTCGGCAAGCTGCCTCACCAGGCTCACCTGCGCGGCGACGGTTTTCGCCACCACCAGCAGGCCGCTGGTGTCCTTGTCGAGGCGGTGCACGATGCCGGCGCGCGGCACGCCGGCGAGCGCCGGCGCGTGGTGGAGCAGCGCGTTGAGCAGCGTGCGGTCCGGCACGCCGGCGCCCGGATGCACCACCAGGCCCGAGGGCTTGTCGATGACGATCAGCTCGGCGTCCTCGTGCACGATCTTCAGCGGCATGCGCTGCGCGCGCGGCGCGGCGTCCGGAGCGGCAGGCGGCTCGAGGGTGATCCGTTCCCCTCCCATCACCTCCTTCTTCGCCTGCGAGCGCAATCCATCGATGCGGATGTGGCCGGAGGCGAGCCAGGCCTGCAGCCGGCTCCTCGAATACTGCGGGAAGAGGCGCGCCAGCGCCTGGTCGAGGCGCAGGCCGCCCATCTGCGCCGGCACCGTCGCCTGCATCGGCGCGACGAAGGCCGCGTCCCAGTCGGCGTTATAATTTTTCACTCCCATGCGCTCAAGTTTACTTCTTGCTGCGGCGGCCCTCGCCGCCGCCTTCACGCTCGGCGGCTGCACCGGTCTGCTGCAGGAGGACGAGACCGTCGGCTGGTCGGCGCAAAAGCTCTACGGCGAGGCGAGGGACGCGATCGCCGCCAAGGACTACGCCCGGGGCGTCAAGTACCTCGAGAAGCTCGAGGCGCGCTACCCCTACGGCCGCTACGCGCAGCAGGCGCAGCTCGAGATCGCCTACGCCAACTGGAAGGACGGCGAGCGCGCCGCCGCCATCGCCGCGGCCGAGCGCTTCATCAAGCTGTTCCCGAACCATCCCAACGTGGACTACGCCTACTACCTCAAGGGGCTGATCAACTTCCACAACCAGGAAGTCGCCATGTCCTGGTTCACCAACGCGGACCTGTCCGACCGCGACCCGAAGGGCTCGCGCGAAGCGTTCGTCGCGCTGAAGGAAGTGGTCACGCGCTTTCCGCAATCGAAGTACGCCGAGGATGCGGCGGCGCGCATGCGCTACCTGGTCAATTCGCTGGCGAGCCTCGAAGTCCACGTGGCGCGCTACTACATGAAACGCGGCGCCTATGTCGCGGCGGCGAACCGCGCGCAGGCCGCGATCCAGAACTACCCGCAGGCCCTGGCGCAGGAGGAAGCGGTGCTGATCCTGGTGCAGGCCTACGACGCGCTCGGCATGGAAGATCTGCGCGACGGCGCGAGCCGGGTGATGCAGGCCAATTTCCCCGACAGCCGCTACCTCAAGCCGGGCGGCGGGAAAAGCACGTCCTGGTGGCGCTTCTGGAACCTGGACCGCTGATCAGGCGAGCTTGATTCCTGATCAGGCGAGCTTGATTCCTTCGTCCGCGATGTAGTCGCGGATCACCGCTTCGACGCTGTCGTCCGCGCGAAAACCCATCGCCAGCGCGCGCGGCGTCTTGAACCGCGCCGGCCAGGTCTTCACGATCGCCTCGATGCGCGCCTCGCGCTTGAAGCGCACGCGCGCCGCGGTCTTCGCCCCGGCCACGCGTTTCAGCGCCGCGAGCATTTCGGCGACGCTCGCCGTGATGCCGGGCAGGTTGACGACACGGCCGGCGCCCCAGGACGCCGCGGGAAGCTCGTGGGCGTGGATGAACGCCTCGACCACCCGGCGCGGCGAAAGCAGCCATACGCCGGTCTTGGGCCCGACCGGGCAATCGCAGGGCTCGCCGTTCAGCGGCTCGCGCAGGATGGAGCTTGCGAAGGAGGACGCCGCGGCGTTCGGCCGGCCGGCGCGCACCACGACGGTCGGCAGCCGGAGCGAGCGCCCGTCGACATAGCCCTTCCTCGAATAGTCCGCGATCAGGTATTCGCCCAGCACCTTCTGCGTGCCGTAGGAGGTCTGCGGCGCCGCCACGGTCGAGTCGTCGAGCACCTTCGGCAGCTTGCCGCCGAACGCCGCCACCGAGCTCGAGAACACCAGGCGCGGCGGCCGCGCGCAACGCCGCGCCTGCTCGAGCACGCGCCGCGTGCCGTCGAGGTTGGCGCGCATGCCGAGATCGAAGTCGGCCTCGGCCGCCCCGCTCACCACCGCGGCGAGGTGGAACACCGCTTCGGTGTCCGGGCTGAGGTTGATTTGCGCGACATCCCCCGTCGTGGCCTCGATGCGTGAGTCCCTTGGCGAACCGTTCGGAAACGCCGTATCGAACAGCGTGAGCCGGGAGATCTTCCTGCCGCCGAGCTCGCCGCGCGCGAGCAGGGCTTTCGCGAGGCGCGAGCCGAGGAAGCCGCCGCCGCCGGTGATGAGGATTTTCACGCGGCGATTCTATCGAAGAAGGCCTCGACCTCGGCGAGGAGCCGCGTGCGCGCCATCGGCGGCAGGCTGGCGAGGATCCGCCTGCCGTAGGGCCTGGACAGCAGGCGCGGATCGCAGAGCATCAGCACGCCGCGGTCGGTCTCGTCGCGGATCAGGCGTCCGGCGCCCTGCTTGAGCTGCAGCACCGCCTGCGGCAGCTGCAGCTCGGTGAACGGGTTGCCGCCCTCGGCGCGCACCGCCTCGATGCGCGCCGCGAGCACCGGGTCATCCGGCGGCGCGAAGGGCAGCTTGTCGATCACCACCACCGAGAGCGCCTCGCCGCGCACGTCCACGCCTTCCCAGAACGACGCCGCGCCCAGCAGCACCGCGTTGCCCAGCTCGCGGAAGCGCGTCAGCAGCTCGCTGCGCGACCCGGTGCCCTGCACCAGCAGCGGGAACTCGATGCGATCGCGCAGCAGCTCGTGCGCGCGCCGCAGCGCGCGCAGGGTGGTGAACAGCAGAAAGGCACGCCCGCCGCTCGCGCGCAGCACCGGCAGCGCCTTTTCGACCACCGCCTCGGTAAAGGCGGCGTCGTTGGGATCCGGCGGCAGTCCCGTCGGCAGGTAGAGCAGCGCCTGCCCCGGAAAGTCGAACGGGCTCGCCCAGCGCCGCGTCTCGGCCTGCGGCACGCCGAGCTCGCGCGTGAAATGCGCGAAATCCTCGCCCACCGCGAGGGTCGCCGAGGTGAAAATCCAGGCGCGCGGGTGATCGTCCATCTGGCGGCGGAAGAGCTCCGCCGGCGAAAGCGGCGTGACGTGCAGCTGCACGGACTGGCTGAACACTTCCACCCAGCGCACCGCGCGCGCCACGTCGGCCTTGTCGAGGTTCGACAAGAATGCAGCCGCTTCGCTGGCACGCCGCGCGCAGGCGGCAATTCCCTCGGAGCGCTCGGCCTGCTCGGCGAGCGGCGCGTGCAGCGCCTTGAGCGCCTTCTGCAGGTCCTGCAGCGCCTGCGCGAAATCGGGCCGCTCGAGCGCCTGGCTCCACGCCATGCGGCTCTGCCCGTCGCCGCAGGCAAGGCGCAGGTCGCGCGCCGACTTCTCGACGCGGGAAGCGAGCGCGTCGAGCTCCGGCGAGGCGCCTCCCGCGGCGCGCAGCTCCAGGCGCGCGTCGCGCGCGAGCTCCACCAGTTGCGCGCTCGACAGGTTCTGCCCGAAGAACAGGCGCGCGGTCTCGGGGAGCTGGTGCGCCTCGTCGAAGATCAGCGTGTTGCAGGCCGGGAGCAGCTCGGCGACGCCTTCGTCGCGCAGCACCACGTCGGCGAAGAAGAGGTGGTGGTTGACCACCACCACGTCGGCCGCGAGCGCGTTGCGCCGGGCGCGCATCACGAAGCAGTCGGCGTAATCCGGGCAGCCCTGGCCGAGGCAGTTGTCGCGCGTCGAGGTGGCGTGCACCCAGACCGGCGCATCCTCCGGCACGTCGGCGAGGTCCGCGCGGTCTCCGGTCGTGGTGAGAGGCGCGAAGCGCTCGATGCGGCGCAATTGAGTTGCTTCTTCCCTGGAAGGCAATCCTGATTCCGTTGCCTGGCGCAGGCGGTACAGGCAGACGTAGTTCGAGCGGCCCTTGAGCAGCGCGATGCTCGCGCCGGAAGCGAGCGCCGCGCGCACCGCGGGAAGGTCGCGGTCGAACAACTGGTCCTGCAGCGTCTTGGTGCCGGTCGAGACGATGACCTTGCCCCCCGCGAGCAGCGCCGGCGCGAGGTAGGCGAAGGTCTTTCCGGTCCCGGTTCCTGCTTCTGCGACCAGCACGCCGTTACGCGTGATGGCGTGGTGGATCGCCTGCGCCATCTCGAGCTGCTGCAGGCGCGGCTTGTAACCTTCGACGGCGCCGGCCAGCGGGCCGCCCGCCGCGAATACCTTTGCCAGTGAAATCAGTTACGCAGCTCCTCGATCTTCAGCCACATGCGTCCCGATTCTTTTTTTGAAGAACTACTCATGGAAGCGATGCCGCGGTCATCGCGCGAAGATCCGGTCACAACACCCCCGACCTCGAACCATTCGCCGAGGCGGCCGCTGGCGGTGGTCGAGATCCCCTGCAACGAGGCGCCTCTTTCCCGCTGCGAGCTGATGTCGACCGTCACGGTGTCGCCGGAGACCCGCGGCACCACCTCGAAGCCGGTGGCGCGGTCCTGGAACTGCGTCGATTGCCCCATGGCGATGAAGCCGCGGCCGCCCTCGAGCACCTGCAGCCGCTGGTCGACGCGCTCCCCGCCCCGGCTGCTCGAATCCCCGGCCCGCAGCTCGATGCGCGAGCCGCGGTTGGAGATGGTGCCGCTCGCGCCGATTTCGCGCGCGGCGGCGTCCCGCGAACTGTCGAAGCGCACCAGGATCTGCAGCCGCCGCGCCGGCCGGTCGATCATGTCGAGCACGCGCTTCAGCTCCGCGACGTTCGCCGGGCTGGCGCGCACGAAGAGCTGGTTCGATTGCCCGGAGAGCGTGCCGCCGGGCTCGAGCAGGGGCCGCAAAATAGGAATTACCTGATCGACCGTACGATGGCGAAGTGGAATGATCTCCAAGCCGTACTGCGCCATGGCGAGCGCCATATAGCCTGCCAGCAGAAAACAAGATCCAAATAAAATCAATGTGTTACGCATAAGGAAATACTAACTCCACCTCCAAGGAGATGACAATTGTTCTCATTG
>Ga0209640_10002560_pt1 | contig 15871 bp, 27 predicted proteins | sample RifCSP10_1_FD_184018 | JGI IMG/M metagenome (GOLD analysis project Ga0209640, IMG submission 184018) | Soil microbial communities from Rifle, Colorado - Rifle CSP2_sed 10_1 (SPAdes) (version 2) | ecosystem: Environmental > Terrestrial > Deep subsurface > Rock core/Sediment | place: Rifle...
TTGTGAATAGGACCCGGCCGTCACGGCTGGCTCACTTCCTTTCGGGGCAACGGCAGCCAGAACCCGTAACCGCTCTGGAAGTCGAGCACCAAGAGCATTTGGATCGTGGTGAACTCACACGCCCAGCCGACCTTGCCCCGTTTAATGTTGGAGCGCTTGATGTTGAAGTTGCCCTCTCCATCCGTCAGCGCAGCGAAACGATGCCCTGTGATGAGGTCGAGCGTCAAGGCTGAAACGTCCTAAAAGAGGCGTGACGCGTATAACAGCGGGGGCTGTCCGCAGTACCACGCAAACCCGCATGAACAGTAGGAACCGAGAAGACCTTGGCAAAGACCCACCTGTTACGAACCCGGCACCGTGGCCGAGTGGTTAGGCAGGGGCCTGCAAAGCCTCGCACGCCAGTTCGATTCTGGCCGGTGCCTCTCATCAGTCCTTGTAGGGGTCGAAGGTGTCTTCGCCAGCCATGACCACGCCGACGGGATGCAGGATGTGTAGGACTTCGATGTTCGCGTGCTGTGCGAGCACCGTGCCAAGATCCTTGTAAACGGCAGGGGCTTCGTCCGCTCCGGAGCCGAGAACAGTGATCCCGCGTTCGTTCAGCTCGGACCTCACCAAACCACCGATCGGCATGGAGTAGCCAAGGTGATGGTCTGCCATGAGCGCACCTGCAACGGCCCGCTCGTCCCGCATGACATTCTCAATCTGCGCGACGGCGCCCTCGTCGCGCGGCTCCCCGAAGATGCGCAGTTCGCTCATCACAACTCCAACAACGCGAGCTCGGCAGCCATGTCCTCGACGGCCAGATGCGCGTACTCGTCGGCGGTGGTCTTCATTGAGGCGTGCCCCAGCGTCTTCGAGACGGTGACGATGGAGACGCCCTTGCGGAGTGCCCGTGTCGCTGCCGTGTGCCGCGTCGAGTGGAGCTTGCGGTGCTTGACGCCGGCAGCTTTCTCGCAGCGTGAGTGCCACATCTTGATCGACGTCGGGCCGATCATGCGATCGCGGTTTAGCTCATACCCACCGCGCCGCATGTACCAGAGGAAATCCTCGCGTCCTAGCCCGTCAAGCAGGAACCACTCAGCCAGGCGCGCAGAGAGCCGCGGGATCATCGGTATCAGCCGATCCTTTGCGCCTTTCCCGTTGAAGATTGCGATGGCTTCGCGCTCGAACATGACGTGCTTTGCCTGCAGCGCGCGTGCCTCGCTCGAGCGAATGGCGGCATCGAAGAGGATCTGATAGAGCGGACCGTCCGGGCCAGGAAGTTCCTGGAGCGCTGCGATCTCTGCGTCCGTGTAGATAGAGACGATTCGCTGCTTCGGGCGCTGGAACTTTGCCACCCGGCGCATCGGGTCGGTCGGGATGTATTCCTCTGCCTCGGCCCACTCGAAGAGTCTGGCGAAGTGCGCCCGGTACTTACGGCGGCTGTCCTTTGGTACGCCGAGCAGGAACGCCTCGATGATCTGCGGTGTGTATTCCCCCAGCGCCAGGTCGAGATTCGCGTTCAGGAGAGCAGCCGTGTAGCGCTCATCCCCGTCGAGGGTCCGGGCCGCTTTGCCTTCGAGCTCTCGTCGGCCGAGCCAAGCAGCGACCTCGGGGTAGGCTCGGGCGCTCTTGTGGCGCTCGTCTCGCGTGAGGTAGCACTCTAGCGCGCCCACGCCAGCCCCTCGGCTTCGTCTGCGGACGAGTCATCGTGGGGGTCACGCGGAATGCGGCGTAGCTGCTCGATGAAATCGCGGTTGCGCTGCTCCAGCTCCACCACGCGGGCTTCGGCGACCTTGGCGCGGGCGACTTCGACTTGCAGCGGCCCCTGCTTCCATGACTCCAATGCACGTTGCAGTTCATCACGCTCCCGCTCAACCTCCGCGAGGCGGGCTTCGGCGGCACGGAGATCGTCTCGCGCCTTGCAGTAAGCCTCCCGCCATTGATTCGAGTCCTCGATAAGTACCAGCCCACTTTCGCGGGTCATCCGCTCATCCCGTTCTCGCTTGGCCGCTACGTAATCATGCTCGGCCTGCACTAGGCGGGCTTCGAGGCGGTCGAGGGCGGACTGTGCCTCGTTGCGTACATCTTTCTCTCGATGTGTCAACCCAAGCGAATAGATGCCCTCCCGCACGAGAGCGAAGTCCTCGGCGCTCATCCTTGCCACCGAAGCGCCCTCCACACGAGCGCGATTCCTCCGGCAAGCAGGGCGAGGGAGGTGACGGCGGTGGCGGCGAGGAACTTCATGCCGATCCGAGAGCCTCATCAAGAGCAGCGGCCTCGCGCGTTTGTCTCACGACCCACGCACACGTCAGCCAATGTGCGTCCAAGTTCTCAAACTTCATGAATTGTCCGCAGACACAGCGGTACTGCCACAGAGGCGCAGGAGCTGAACCCAAGTCCCCAAGTTGCTCCTCAAGAGCAGCGAGGGCAGCCTGGAGCGCCTGTGCGTGTAGAACATGCCAGCCGACCATTTCAACTCCACTTGGTTCGGAGTTCAGTAGCAGCGAGTGATCCCGGCCCGTCTCTGCCGCCTCCACCACCGCCATGATCTGCGGGAGGGCGTCAAGGACAAGTGACTCAGCCCCGCGTTGCCTGCGGTAGTCAGCCGCCGTGGGTGTCGGAAAATCTACATAAACCGCCTGCTCCAGCGTCTTCAGCTTCTCGGATGCGCTCACGATGGCAACTCTTCCTCAGCGCCATTGAGTTCAAGGAGAATCGTGTTGGCGATCCGGCGCAACTCGATCAGAAGAGGGATCATCTCTGGCCCATCGGCACTAATCGAAAGCGCGTAGCTCTCAAGGGCGTAGCGACTAATGACCCGAACATTCGGCGAGATTGGGAACTCGAAGCTGATGTGGTGTGTTGTGATCGTTTCAGCCTTCACGATGTACCCGCTCCTCGATCTTGTCCAACTCAGCCTCGACCTCCATGAGGCAAGCGCGGCAGAGATCCTCGCTCTCGACCACCACGTCGTTCATGCAGATTTCGCACAAGTCGGACATGCGAGAGCGATGCTCCTCATAGCGCAAGTCGTCGCAGCCGTGGGCGTCGACGTCGTAGATCACGTCTTCACCGAGTTCGACTTCTTGTTGAGGTCGTAACAGCGACGCAGGAGCAGGAACATCTCAAGCGCGTACGACTCGACGAGACACAGGTTCTCGAGCGCATTGAGGAGAGCGTGCCCGCGCGGGTCGCATTGGCTTCGCAGCAACTCGAACGCCTCGGCTATTTGTTCGGTGCGTGTCATCTCACCCTCTTGTCCAGAATCTTGTTGAGGTCGTAACAGCGACGCAGGAGCAGGAACATCTCAAGCGCGTCGTTCAAGTCGGGGAAGTGGCGATGCTCGAAGTCACCGTCTGTCTTGGCAAAGCGGACGAGATGGAACCCGCCTGTCAGCTTCAAACGCTCCGGCGCAACCTCGTCCCACATCGCTCCGTACATGGCGATCTGGCGCAGATAGTCCGAGTAGAGTGCGTTCGAGGACTTCCAGTCGCCGAGGCACACACGGTTTTCGGAGTCGAGCAGGATCGCGTCCGGTGTCCCTCCGACCCTGTGGACTTTGGAGACAAGAGGAACTTCGGTGGCGATGATCTTGAAGCCGTTAGCTAGCCACCAACGCTTGAAAGCCCCGAAGGCAGAATCGACCATCGGGGCAAGCTCGTCGGCCACATGTGGCAACGTCTCGTCGTGGATATAGCGCTCGACTATGTTGTGAACGAGCGATCCGACTTCGAGCGCGGGGGTGCCGCCGTCTCCGAACTCGCGGCCTTCCTTCCCGTTTACCCAATTCCAATGAAAGAGGCCACGCGGATGCAGGCAGGAATTGACCGTTGTGACCGAGGGCACACGTTCCTTGATCCCGTCGTCGGCTGTGACGTAGTAGCGCCCGTCCGATGGACGCCCGCCTCCGCGCATGGCATCGAACTGGGTCTCGAGGGTGGTCACGACCGGCCCAACTCGATCCGGCGTAGCGTTCGGGCACAGTCGATCATGGCGGCGACAAAGATCGCAAAGAGTCCGAGAGAACCGAGTTTCCAGTACCGCCAGACGCCGTTGTACTCAGCGCCGTTGATGTCAAGGATTTGGGTCATGCCGCCACCAACACTTCCGCCTTCTCGGCAACGATCTCGCGCAGGATGTTCTTCGCAGCGAGCCGAGAAGGGCCGTCGTAAGTCTTTGTCAGCAGCATGTCCGCGACGTCCGAGCCGTCATGCGTCTTCGGCCCCAGGTCAATGAGCGAAACCGGGATGCCTACCATTTCCAGGTCGTAGCGCACGGCGCCCATAAGAGCCCGCCCTGGGCCGTCACAATCGGGAAGGAGGACGATGTGACGGAACTTCTCAAAGCGGCGAGCCCATGTCCGGTGCCACCCGGTACCTCGCCACGAGCCAGGGCGGGAGACGTTCGTCGAGAGTGGCATGGAGCCCGGTAGCGCGACCGCGCGCAAGCCCACAGAGAGCATTGAGATAGCCGTGCCCTCGCCTTCGACGAGAAAGAGGATGTGAGTGTCGACGGCCTCGGGCGCCGGCCACGGAAGGCGCGACTTACCCTTGCCCGCGAGCACCTTACGACCCTGCTTCGTGAACGGGTCGTAGCGCAGGGTGTCGTGTAGCTTGCCTTCGGTGTCCCTGACTGGCAGGGTGAGCCGAGAGCCGTCCCAGCCGACATTGAGCAGCTCGAGCGCAGCACCGGCCCAGCCGCGTCCGAAGCGAAGCTGCTTCAAGACGTCCGGCTCGTTTTGGAGACGCAGGCAACACGCCATCGCCGTGAGTTCGCGCTGGCGCTGGGAGACAGGGCGTCGACGTCCTTGCGGCGCGTCCTCGTCGAGCACGAGGTCTTTTGGCTCGAGATCAAGAGCTCGCAGGATCGTCAGCCACTCGCAGCCCGCAAAGCAATGCAGCATTACCCACTTCTCTCCCAATCTGACCGCGAGATCATCGTTTCGATGTCCGCCGGGATGAACGGGACAACGTGACCGAAACCCATCCCCCAGGGGACGCACGTCCTCGAGTTTGGCAAGCACCGAATCAAGTTTCCCCAAGGGGGAATATTCCGGGTCTGAAATGCGTTGTCTTGTGGCAGACTTCTCAGTCACGGTGTAACCCCTTGCACAGATGTACACCCCGGCGCCGCTTCCGAAGGCGAGGCGTCCAAGTGAGCAATGAGAAGTAGAACGAGGGTGCGCTCGTTCGGCGCGAGTGTGTTGAGCCACTCACGATCCTTCTCAGGCCATTTGGCTACTCGCTTGGACGCCACGATTGCCTCCGGTTTGTCCAACGTCTAGAAAGGGATGTCGTCTTCCTTGGCATCAGCCGGAACCGTGACCGCTTCCTGCACGGGCGCTGCTGCCTCTGGTATCTCCTCGATCACACCGACCTTCGACCAGTCGAACTCGGACGAAGCCCGATCTATCTTGACCCTGTAGCCGATGAAGCTCTTGAACTTGCTGCCCGGCTTCGTCGCTTGCTCGCCCAGGTACTTGATCCCGATGCGCTCACCGATCTGGGGGCGCTGTCGGATCAGCTCGTTCTTGAGAACTGTGTGGAACCCGTGAACAGCCTTCTCGGTCCCGTCGTCCTGCTCGACGACGAGCAGCGGGTACGGCTCGTACTCGGAAGTGCCTTGCTGGATGTCGACCACGGTGCCGATCAGCACCGAGGGGTCTTCCTGGTCAGGACGCCAGGCCGGGGCGAGCCCTGCCTCCAGGCGATCCTCGAACTTGCTCATGTTGCCTCCTTTTCAATAGAAACCACGTGCCAGCCACGGTGATGTTTGCGCGCGATGCGTAGCGCGCCGGCTTCCGTAGAGGCAACGGTGTGAAGCAGGTATGGGCGTTTGGTGCCCGGTTCCTTCAGAGTCACGATGTACGGGTGCTGGCTCATGCCGCCACCGAGGGGGGCGCGGGCAGGGCAATCGGCCCGCTGGAAAACGGGTCGCCTTCCCTGCCCGCTTTGAGGAGGAGTCGGTACCAGTAGAGCGAGCCTTCACGCGAGCATTCGATCGTGTGACCGAGCCTTCGCAGCGCGGCCACGCGCGAGTGAGCGACGACGCGCAGGTCGTAGAGCTCGAGGTGCGAGTGTGGTCTGCCATCTGCGAGCAGGGCAAGCACCTTCTGATTGTGCGTAAGTGCCCGTCCCCCGCCGTCCCTGGCCCTACGGGGAGTAAGGACGGTATATCGCTTGACATGGGGACGCTGGCGCTCAGCGGGGCAGAGGACGAAGCGGGGATCGGTTCGCAGGGTGTAGCGCACGTAGTACGTACGTGCTCCGATCGCGCGGGCGATGCGCTCAGCGATCTGAGGTCGACCGGAGCCGGCGAGGTAGCGGGCGATCTCGTCGGCGAGGGTCATAGACCCAACCAACCTGAGACGACGTACGCCAGGAGAAAGCCAAACGCGAAGGAGGCAAACTTGGTGTAGAGGTTCATGCCGCGACCGCCCGCGCCTTCGCATAGTTCAGATTCCCGAGGATCTCGGCGGCGTCCTCACGCTTCTGTGTCCGAAAGACCAGAGAGCCGTTGCTACGCCTGATCGCGTAGTGGAACTGGCAACGGTGGCCCCTCCAATCCGGCCTGCCTAGGTGCTCCTCGGGGAAGACGACGTAGGAGGCGCGGGTCATGCGGCTTCCTTGAGCCATTCGAGGATGCGGCGCCGCTGCGGTGCTTGCGGGACCACGCCTTCGTTTTCCCATCCCTGAAGCGTTCGGGGCGAGACACCAAGCTCTGTCGCGGCCTCAAGCTGCGTGAGATTACGCTCCCCACGCGCCTTTTCGACCAGGTCGCCATAGCTTCGTGTCACTTGACCCGTAAGCATCTTTCGCGCAAGATACACGAAACGATGGCGAAGTCAAGAGCCCGTAACAAACTTTCGGCGACAGACGTACGCAATTTGCGGACACTGCTTCTCGTGAGTACATTCGAGCCGCTCGAGATCGGACGTCGTATCGCGAGGGCTCGTCAAGAGGCTGGCGGGATGACCCAGGACGAACTCGCCGATCTGCTTGGCGTTACGACTCGATCTGTGCAGGGGTACGAGGCAGGGGATGTTGTTCCGTGGAAGCATTTCCAGCGCCTCGAGGACGTTTTCCAACGCCCCCTACAGTGGTTCCTTCATGGCGATAGCGAGCGGGGTGATCTACTCGAGGAGATAGCCGAACGCCTTCGCCGCATCGAGGAACTAGTCTCGAAGTAGGGCTACGGCATCCCGAGCCGCTGACTCGCGTACACGATCGCGTCGGCTAGCTCCTCGGCAATCTCGCCCGCAAGCTCGTCCCGCGTCTTTCTGAATATCGGTCCCTCGGGATAGAGGAAGCAGCCGAGCGCGTAGCGCCCGACCGCGAGCGCCACGAGCTCCGATTCGTAGGCGTCGAGGAACGCTCGCAGCCAGCGAAGCGCGGTCCAGGCTTCCTCCTCGGTCATCGCTCCTCTTTCGGCGTCGGTCACTCGCCCATCCAGGCGCGATAGCGCTTGGGCATGGGGCAGTCGGCGAGGTCGTAATCGGGTAGTTCGTGAACGAACCAGTAGTGTCGTCCGATGGCGAGCGGCATCAGACGATCCACAACTGTGGGTTCGGCCCCGAGCAGGCGCAGGCCGCGATCGTAGTTACGGAAAGCACGACATTCCGTAATCTTCTCCGAGCCGGCGTTACGGGTGCGCTTGAGATGGAACGCCTCGTGAACGATCACCTCGACGCCGAGTACCTTCTGCCAGTCGGGGATCTCAGGAACGTCCAAGTCGACGGCGAGTGCGCCGAGACACGCCTTCTCGTGAACCTTGGTGTCGGTCTGGGTGTCCAGCGGCAAGTTGACGTACCCCCACGCGAAGACCATCCACGGGTCTTCCACCTCGTTTCGACACAGGACCTTGATCGGCCGGGATGCGAAGTGGGATGCGAGCGCGTCCAGGGGCGCTCCGTACCACTCGGCCCCAGCAACAGGAATGAAGAGTGCGAAAGACGCCGCAGCGACGGCGAGGATGCGGCGCATGAGCGCCCCCTAAGGTTCGGGTGGAAACTCTTTACTCAGCCGACGACTCGGCCTTCCCAGAAGCGAAGCCAGCGCGGAAGGAACTGCACGAGCGAGCCGTCCTCGCCAAAGGTGACGTCGACAATGTGAAACCCGACTGCAGGAGTCAGCCCCAGACGAGTCAGAAAGCGCGACTGCCACTCGAAGCAGCCGGGAAACATGACCTCGACTCCGCGCGCCTCGAAGTTCGCGCGTACATGCCAGTGCCCACAGATGAGCAGAGCGGGCTTGCGGCCAGCGGGGTAGCCATCGACAAGCTTCTGCGCCTTGTACGAGTACGCATAGCCCATGCCGCCACGCCCGTGCAGCAAGTGAATCCACGGGCCTTCGCCCACTTGAAGCCAGGCCGAGTAGGCACCTAGGTACTCAATGTCGTCGCGTCGGTGCGCGAAGGCTGCTATCGGATCGAGTCCGGCTCGCCCTGCCTCACCTTCGAGGTCATGATTACCTGCAATCCCGTATGTGCGGATGCTGTCACGCCGAGGGTAGTTCTCGGTGAGGTAGTCGATCTGCGCGTCGAGCGTGTGAACCTTGATCTCGGAGTCCTGGCCCCGGAAGATGCCGCGTCCGCAGATGAAGTCACCTGCATGTAGCACTATCGAGATGTCCTCGCTGGCGAAGAAGTCGTATGCGAGCTCTAGCTCATCGAGCGCTTCCTCGTGCGAGCCAAGGTGCGTATCGGAGACGACACCGAAACGAGCCTCCGACCCTAAGAGCAGTCCGGGATGAAGGTTGTGTCTGTCGGGGACGACGCGCTCGAGCCGGACGGCCTCGGCCTCTTCACGAACTCTGTAACCCGCGTCCCCGAGTCTTTCGAGAGCTTCGCGCACACGCCGCGGGGAAACGTCAGCGGCATCGGCGAGTTGATCAATCGTCGCTTCGTCCCCGGCTTTCTTGAGCACGTCGAGAAGCCAGGTGTCATCGCTTTCGATGGCAACTGGCACCACAAGCCTCGGCCGCTCTCCTCTGGGTAACTGTGGAAGCCCGTGTCTTCGCCACCACTCACCCAGGGTCCTTGCAGTCACGCCGCCAGCGAAGGCCGCCTTCTCTAGCGTGCCAAACTCTTTGTATGCGGCTCGTAGTGCTTCGGGATCGCGCCACCAGCCGCGCTCAAATGCCACGAGTCTTCGGCCTCGTCGTGGAAAAGGGCTAGGTCTTCAGGTAGCCCGCAGCGAAGCTCACGAGCACCGTGAAGGACATGCCGACTTCGGTGGGAACATCCACGCCGAGCATCCCGACGATCCAGACGAGGACGATTGTGAAGGAACCTGCGACACCTCCGGCTACGACCTTGGGTTTAGAACTGCGGAGGGGCGCGGGTCCAGCTTCATCAGGATTCAATGTGACCTCCTTGGTAGTCACCAGGGGAGCGGAACGAGGAAATGGAGGGCCAACTCGCGCGCACCGCCTCGACAAGCTGGTTCATGTCCATCAGGTCAACTCGTCCACGACGGTCGCGTGTGGGCAGCCGCGCTTGAGTAGGCGCTCGGCCTCGTGCCAAGTGAAGTTGCGGACAGCGACGAGAGCAGTCGACTGCTCAATTGAGAAGCCGAGATCCAGGCACATGAGGAATTCCCAGGCGACGAGGCGCTCGGACTCGTCGTGCAGGCGATCCTCTGGCTCGGGTTCGGCGGCAACGGCGGCTCCCGATGGTGGCAAGGGCAGCGAAGGCATCCTGGTACTTCCGATCATCCGAGCCACCGCAGCCGGCGCTGCACGAGAAACATGAAGTAGCGCATCGGAAACCCCGCCCCCGGATCAGTGTGATTGGACTTCTTGAACACGCGCGACACTTGCGCGTGGGTCACGATGCCCGGCTCCTCGCCCTCGTCGAGTGCGCTATCCGAGAGACGGCGCGCGGGAATCTTGTATGTCTTGCACCACTTCGCCACCTGCCAGGCCGCACGCTTGAGCGTTCCCTGGTGGCGATACCATTCGATCTTCGAGTAACTCGCGCGCCCGCACATCTCGATTTGCAAGCCGTTCGTGTTCAGCGGCGGCGCGGCCCAGGCGACAGCGAGATCGGGAAGCTGGCGGATCAACATGTTGTCATCGACGACGACATGCCAGGACACTTTGGTCGTGGTCCGGGCTCCGTAATTGGCAACACCCTGCGCGGCGTCCGAGGGGGACTCGGCCGAATGGATGACGACGTAGCGGATCGTCGTCGCACGTCGGTTCCCTCCGTCCCATTTACAGCGTGGGCCGAACACCACCGGCTTGCGGTGTCTGGAATCCCGCATGGGAGCCTCCTAGAAGAGAGATGCGATGGCGTTCGCGGCGCTGCCGAGCGGGAACACCTGACCGACAATGAGCGCGACTACGATCAGGAAGCGCACTTCCCAGCGGAAGGCGCGCAGCTCACGTTCGAGATCGCGGACGGTGACGGGACGCCCGTTTGAGGAGTCGTTGCTCATGGCGAGTTAGATCCGGTCGGGGACGGCCTGGAACTCAGGGCGGGTGACGTGGTTGGGCTTATCGTCAGGCAATGACATACTCCCTGCGTGACTTGGTGGGAATGGCCCCTGTTGGCCGTGGTCGTCGCTTACGGCTTGAGCGTGGCGAGCATTGCGCTCTGGAGCGTCTACTGGTTCGTGCTAGGCGAGCGACGCTACGAGCGAAGGCGGATCAATGCCCTCTATCGTGCCGAGGGGAAGCACCCCCGCTATCCAGGAAGGCTCTGGAACTAGCGTCCCTTCCGAGCCTCTTCGGCCAAGCGCTGAGGGTTTGTGCGTCGCGGCGTCACGCCAGGTCCCAGGAGAAGCGAGAACAAGTCTTCCCAAGTCGTCGTCGGGTAGACAGCACGCTCGGGCGGGCCTTCGATCATCCGCTTCGGGTAGCGGTAGAGCGGTAGCCCCTCGTACAACTCCCTGAGCGCTGCCCCCGGTCCAGACCTGAATCCGCCAGGGGGCGTGAAGCCAGTTGCCATGATCCCTGCAGTCAGGGCGGGGGAGAACTGGCTCCCGAGCGAGTAGGCGCTACGTGTGTCGCCCGTCAGCGCACGCAACATCTGATAGGGCGTCGTGAATGGGGAGACGGAAGTGAGATTCAGGGTCGTCGGGAGCCCACCCGAGCTCCCGATCGGGGCGAGAGCTTCCGCGTAGGAAGGAAGGTTCTCCCCGAGTTGCCTAGACTGGGCCTCGGCGCCGATCTTGCCAAGCTGATCGAGCGCCCACGCCTTACCGGGATGCTCGATCAAGAAGCGTCCCCCGTACACCGATGCGCCCTTCATCCAGGGGTAGAAGAAGATCGCACGCCGGATGACGTTCTGCTCCCAGCGCCCCAGGCGGGCATAGTCGATGATCTCGGAGTTTGCCTCCATGAAGGTTGCGAGGCGGCGATCACGGAGTTTCGGGTCGAACAGAAGCTTGTTGATCTCGGCCTGTGTCGTGAAACCGGAGCGGTGCGCTTCGTGCAGGAAAGAGGCACGCCGGAAGGGGGTGTCGATGATCTTGCCGTACCAGCGGCCAAGTGCGTTGTTCAACTTTCCAAGCGCCCCGCCTCCACGCCCGGCGATGGAGACTGCGAAGCCCTCGCCCATACCCGCGTCGATCGCAAGCTGGGCCTTTCGACCAAGCTTCGCGTTCAAGCGTGCCGCGCGAGCAAGGTTGACCGGTGCCGCGAAGCCTTGCTGGATCAACGCGAACGCCACCTGCGAGAGAGCGTTCGGGGTGATGTATTTCAGGGGGAGCAGGTAGAGGATCGCGAGACGAGAGGCGTTGTTGATCGTGTCTACGCCGGCAAGAACCCCGCGCCCCACGCCACTACCGGAGACGCCGACGAGCGGGTTGGCCGCCTCGATGCCACCGAGCAGGCGCTTGTCGATCCAGAGGACCCCCGGAACCGGCGCGTCAACCGCCGCGCGGAACCTCTCTACGTGCTGAAGATCATCCCACTTGCCAGGGAAAATCTGCTGCCGCAGTCCCTCGCCGATGCGAGCGAGGACGGTCAGTTGCTCCTCGGCCAGCACTTCTCCCGCCCCAGCCTTCCCGAGCAGCGCCCGTACTTCCTCGGGGAGCGTCTTCCCCTTAAGCTCGTCGAGGACGAGCGCGACGTCATCTCCCCGCGTCGGTAGCGGCTTGCCAAACTGTTCGAGTCTGTCGCGATGCCGAAGGATCGTCGTGAAGCGCCAGGCTTCCAACTCAGCTTCAGCGGCGAGGATTGCCTCTCCGCGCGGGATGCGACCCTGCTCGATCGCCTTCCCGGTAAACGCTTGTCCCGTTCCCGGCTTGGCCTGGTGACGGATCGTGCGAGCCGCTCCGAGGCGAGAGAATGCGGTCGGACGCTTCTTCGAGGAGTAGGTGAAGAACATCTCCCCCGTGCCGACGTCGATAGCCTTGTTCGCCGCCGACGTAAAAGCAGTCTCGTTGAGCGTCGCACGCAGCCGGTCGCGCTCCTTGATGAGTGCCGCCAGGCGAACAACCCCCGGATTAGCACCTGGTTTGACCGCTAGATCGAGGAGCTTTCCTTCGATTTGCTCGTAGGCATTTGCGAGGACGCTGCCACTCCCCCCCTCGACCCCAAGAGCCTCGATCTCGCGCTCGAGACCCGCCGCAGCGCGCTTGCCTCGTGTGTGCGGCAAGATGTTTCTCATTCCCTGCTCGCGCTGCCTGACGGCCGGTGGGAAGAACTCATCTACGACTGGACGGAGCTCGCGCGTGAGTTGATCGTCGATTTCGCTTAGACGAACCCAATCATCGTCGGCAGTCCGAGGAACAAGTCTGCCTTTCTTGGTCTTACCAGCCGGAAAGACATCGCCCAGGGCAGCTTCGATCCTATCTGGGAGCTTCTTGCTCCAAGGACGAATCGTGACCGTCTCACCAACGATGTCCGTGATGACGCCCCGAACCCCGTCTTTCGTCCGAACACGCTTCCCAATCAGATTGAAGGAGGGGCCGCCCACGGGGGCGGCTTCCCACTTCGCTCCCCCGAACACCTGAGCCGGCTGCTGAATCCGTGCGGCTGCTCGTTCCGGCGCAAGCTCGTCCACGAGCGCCAAAAGGTCCTCGCGCCGAGTGGTCGACGCCTTTGCAAGATCATAGACCGCCTGCAACCTCGGGTCAGTCAGCTTCCCTGCTTCGTCCACGTACTCCCGCGCTCGAAGGAGTAGACGAATCTCACCACGCAGCCTCTTGGCTTGACCTGCCGACTTAGCGGTGAGTAGATCGGCTCGGTGCTTAGTGATTCGTTCCTCGACAGAGACGCCCTCAGCCTGGATACGGAGCGCACGGTGCTGGGCGGCATTCAGCTTGCGCCCACCCGCAACGGAGAGAAGCTCCTCCGCTCCGATACGTCCTAGCCGCTCCTCAATCTGCCCAAGTCGGACTTGCTGAAAGCCTACCTTGCGGTAGAGCGAGCGCCCCATGATCGGCGCGTTGGGAAACTTCTGCCGGATACCGTCGAGCCACTTCTGCGTCGACCGCGTGAGCGCCGATCGCGAGTAGGTGCCGAGAAGCGCCTTGGCCTCGGCGTCGGGGAGTTTCGCGTAGCGAAGTTCGGGAGGCGGGCCGTGTCTGAGCGCCTTACCAACCGAGCCGCCAGTACGTGCGGCCTTCGCCACAGCGGCTCCACGAGCGCCGGTTCCGGCACCCAACGATGCCAGGATTGTTGCGTCAAGTGCGAAAGGAACAGGCTTCTCGTAAAGCTGATGTCCAAACTCACCAATGTCCCCACGGGCAAGCGGCCCGTAGCGCTGTCCGAAGTCTTGAGCAACCGCACGCAGAAAGCGCTCGTTCTCGTCCGCGCGTCGCGAGCCACCGGCCGTACCGGGAGTGGATGCGATGAACTTCCCGAGCTCGACGAGGCCGGGTCCGCTTGCCACAGCTAAGTCGCGCAGGCCACCACCAATGTTGCCCAGGAAGCCGCCGAAACTCGCGCCTTTCTTCTTCTTGCGTCCCCCGCTAGACGAAAGCCCCTCATAGGGACTGCCCTTGCTTGACGCCACCCGCCCGATGCCCTCATAGGGACTGGCCACCTAGACACTCGCCCCATAGCCCGAAACATGAATGTGACCGTCGTGCCCGCCTGACGTGTAAGCATGAAGACCCTTCTCGGGCGACCAGATTTTGTCTCCTAGGATGACGTACTTCACCCCCGGTTGACGAATGAGCCACTGGAACAGGCGGCGTGCTTTCGCGTTCTTCCAGCCTCCCGAGAACCCACCGATGTCGAAGGCTTCAGCGGGCCACTTGGCATGATCCGAGATACCCCCACTGGGAAGCTTCGACTCGGAGTTGTACGTCCCCAGGTTCGTGAACCCCTGACCGAGGGCGTACTCGAACATGCCCTGAAGAGACGGAGCCAAAGACTCCTGCGAGTAAGCGGTATTGGTTCGCCCGCCGCTGGCGGGCTTACCTTTTCCCGAAACCCCCGGCGGTATCGTGATCTGTGACTTGCCCTTCACGACGATGCCGTACTTTCGGCGGTACATGCCTATGAGAATCGGTACCGCGATGTCGAGCGGAAGGTCAGTGTTCGTCAACTCGGCCATCGCCTCCCCAAAGCTCAGCGGCGGATGATCTACTCCGTCTGCATCCTTGCCCCCCGTGATGAAGTTCTGCACCAAGCGACGCGCCCTGGCCGAGTACGCCTGCCGCTCTGCCCGAGAGAACTTCGGCTTCTTGGCTCCTCCCTTGACCGGAGGCGTAAGTGGATAGACAGACCATGAGCCGTCCGCATTCTGTTGCATCGCCCAACGTCCCGATTTGTCCGAGCCGAAAATCTTGGGGGCGACTGCCCGAGGGCCGGTTCCACCAACCGGAACCCACTTGCCCGTCTGAGGGTCCTTCTCCCAGATGTAACCGCCGCTCGTGCGAACGGTCGGAGCCGGGCCGGGACCCTGGATAACGAGCTTGGCCCTACCAGTCGTCGGGTCGATTGCAAAGAGGGAACCACCGATCTCGCGGAAGGTCAGTTCCTTGTCCTCGCCTGGCAGCACGTTCGGGAACTTCCGCCAGTTCGTCAAACCGAGACGCCGAGCAAGCTGACGCTGCGTGAGCAGGCCGGACTTGTAAAGGTCGAGCGTCTCCTGCTTTCTTCGCTCCTTCGCCTCCTGCACCAGCGACGGCCGCTTCGTACGGATGAGCGCTTCCTTGTCCGTGAACTCCGGCAGCACGTTCTTGATGAAGTCGTCCATCTGCTTCGCTGCAGCGATCTGCCCGAACTGAAGCGTGAAGCCGGGTTGGAGCGCCGCCTCGGAGGCAAAGGCGGCGCCCATCTGTTCGAGGCCGCGCGCGGGGATGAAGCCCTGAGTGCCGTAGAGCACGTCGCCCATCGCAGCGCCTTCGTTACGTACCGCGCCTTCCTGCCCGGTGCCTGCGAGCATGTTGGCCTGCTCTGCACCCTGCGCCTCGGCGAGCCCGCGCACGTCGCCCGAGAAGCCAGAGGCAAGGGCGCCGATGGACTGGGCCGAGTTGCCGTAGATGTTCTGGATTTGCCCGGGGATGCCGAGAGCCATGAGCGCGGAGGAGAGAGCCTGGGCACGCGCGATCTCCTGTTGCGCGGAACGCTCGGCTTCTGCGCGAGCGGAGCCACGGGCGAGTCCGAGCTCTTGGAGAAGCTCGGCGATGATCGAGTCGGCCTCGGATTCTGCTTGAGACTGCCAGCTAGGACCGAGCGGGGTTACGGTCTGCGAGACGATCTTGGGCGGCTTCTTGGGCTTCTTCGGCTTCGGGCGAGGCCAGCCGGCCGGCCCCCAGATTCCGCGTGGAGTGGTCGTAGGCATCTACATCGCCAAGAACTTTCCGCCGCTGCCGCCGCTAGAGGGATATGACCAGGCATTTTCGGGCAAGTTGGACAGGTTCGCGAAGTAGTCAGGTGCCGTGGCCCCCGGGTAGTAGGAGTATCCGCCATAGCTACTACCGCCCCCG
>Ga0209640_10002562_pt1 | contig 15868 bp, 17 predicted proteins | sample RifCSP10_1_FD_184018 | JGI IMG/M metagenome (GOLD analysis project Ga0209640, IMG submission 184018) | Soil microbial communities from Rifle, Colorado - Rifle CSP2_sed 10_1 (SPAdes) (version 2) | ecosystem: Environmental > Terrestrial > Deep subsurface > Rock core/Sediment | place: Rifle...
GTGGGTTACCCCTCCGGTGTGCGTCGCTCGACTTGCATGCATTAGGCGCGCCGCCAGCGTTCGTCCTGAGCCAGGATCAAACTCTCCAACGTACATTCAGGGGCTCCGTCCGAAGACGGTGCCCAATCCTGTCAGTCATGAGTTTGCAATTGGGTCTCGGGTCTGTGAGAGACCCGAGAGCTTCGATTGCTGCAATGCCCACCACCGAGCCGACGAATCGGCGAAGTGGCAAGCGCTTGCTGGCTTTTGGCACATTGTTCAGTTGTCAAGGAGCCCAAAGCTCCCACACCGGGTGTCAGGCGGGCCGGCGATCGCTCGGATCGCTGCCCCGATACATACGTCAATCGCGTTGGACGCGAGACAAGCCCCTCACCGCGTGGTGGGGGACCCGGGAAGTGATTCCCAGGCCGGACACGAATAGTAACGACATCGGAATGCTAGTCAAGTTCATTCGGAGAGGCGCACGAATCGGCGCTTGCCCACCTTGAGAACCCGCCCGGCAAGGGCGTTTCTGGCCATTTCGCCGTCCTCGACGACCTCGCCGTCGAGTCTGACCGCGCCCTGTGCCAACAGTCGGCGGGCCTCCGAGCCCGACTCCCCCGAGACATCGCGAACCAGGGCGGACATATGAACCGTCTCCCCGGCCGGCAGTGGGAAGACTTCGATGTCGTCGGGTGTCCCTCCATGTCTGAACACCTGGTCGAACGCCGCCTCCGCCTGGGTGGCAGCATCCTCACCCCAATAGAGGGCGGTGACGGCGCGGGCCAACCGCCGCTTGGTCTCCCCGGGGTGAAGGTCCCCGCTCGCCAGACCGGTCTCGATTCGGTCAACCTCGTCCGGATCGAAATCGGCAGCCAGGCGGAACCACTCGGGCATCACTTGGTCGGGGATGCTCATCGTCTTGCCGAACATCTCGCCTGGCTCGTCCTCGACCCCGATGTAATTGCCGATCGACTGCGACATCTTCTTGGACCCGTCGGTCCCGACCAGAAGTGGCATGGTCAACGCCACCTGGGGCTCCTGGCCGTAACGCTCCTGGACCACCCTCCCCATCATCAGGTTCCAAAGCTGGTCGCTCCCTCCGAGCTCCACATCGGCCTCGACCGCAACCGAGTCGTAGCCCTGAAGCAACGGGTAGAGAAACTCCATCACCGAGATCGGGCTGCCTTCTTGGTATCGGTTGGCGAAATCGGAACGCTCCAACATCTGGGCGACCGTTGCGGCCGAGGTGAGCTCGAGCAGCCCGCCCATCTCGAGGGCGCCCAGCCACTCCGAGTTGCGGCGGATCTCGAGCCCCTCGTCGAGGAGGACCCTGCGGAACTGTCCCAGGACGTTCTCGGCATAACCGTTCACTTCCTCGGCAGTGAGACGCTTGCGGGTCTCACTCCTCAGCGAGGGGTCACCGACCTGTGCCGTGAAGTCACCCACGATCAGCACCGCGATGTGACCCATCTCCTGGAAATGCCGGAGTTTGCGCAGCACCACGGCCCAACCCAAGGTGACCGAGGGGGCGGTCGGGTCCAGGCCCAGCTTGACCCGAAGCTGGCGTCCGGTCTCCAGTTTCTCGATCAGCTCGCCCTCGGGAACGACCCTGTCCGCATGACGGAGGAGATGCGGAAGTTGGTCTGCAGGGGTCATGGTCGGTGCGAGGGTAAACCACCCGGAGCCCGGGCCTAGCCTCCGTTGGTCGCTGATGTGGCAGCGATGAAGCGCCAGGGGATCTCGCGCGCCCTCGAGATCCCAACCCGTGGCGTCGCCATGACCATCTTGGGTGCCGATCCCGTCTCAAGCCGGAGTACCGAGCCCCTTTCGAGAAGATTGATGCCGTCATGCGAGCCGTCGATGCCCAGGGCTTGGCACAGCTTCCCCGGCCCGTTCGCCAATTGGTCATCACGGCCACGGCGGGCCCGGGCGGTGCCCAGACCGTCGATCACCTCCCCGCCCCGAAACAGGATCGCCCAACCGGTGCCTGCTGGTCCGACCGCCACATTGGCACACCAATGGACACCGTACGAGCGGTACACGTAGAGAGTGCCGGGACCCTCGAACATCGACCCGTTGCGCCCGGTCCTCCCTTTGAAGGCATGCGACGCCGGGTCGTCTTCACCGCGGTAGGCCTCGACTTCGCTGATCCTCACCGACACCGGTGATGAACCCAGCTCCGACACCAGCACCGCTCCCAACAAGCGGGGAGCCGAGACCTCGGGGGGCTCGATTAGTTGGCTGGCGAGGTCCATAGCGATCTGGCTCAGGCCCCGCGCAGCTGGGCCCCGAGAGCGCGGGCCGCCTCGATCATGGCCTCTCGCACCGGCGACACCTCTTCGTTGGTGAGGGTTCGGTCAGGGGCACGAAGCCGATAGCGGATCGCCACCGCCCTCTCTCCCTCGCCGATCCCGGCGCCTTTGAACTCGTCGAAGACATGGGCGGACTCCACCAAGCTGTTGCCCGCGTCACTCGTTGCTTCGAGCAATGCGGACACCGGTGTCCCGTCGGCGACGAGGAACGAAAGGTCGAAGTCGACCGGCGGGTACACCGACGGCGATACCGCCTGACGCAAACCGACCGGTGCCACCAACGGATCGAGGTCCAACTCGGCCACGGCCACCCGACCGGGGATCTCGTACTCCCGGGCCACCATCGGGCTCAACTCGCCCACATGGCCGATCATCACGCCATTGAGGGCCACCGCCGCAGCCCGGCCCGGGTGGTATCCGGTTGGGGTCGCCGGTGTCAAGTCGAGCCCTTCGAGGCCGAGCACAGCAGCAAGGTGACGGAACACGGCCAGCGAGACACGGCCGTCGGCCATGAGCCCTGGCTCCCCCAGAGCGGTCAATCCGACCGGGCCGGCAGCCACCCAGGCCAGACGGTCGATCTGCTCGGGAAGTCTCGGATCCTCATGCGCCGGACGAGCGGCAAACACCCGGCCGGTCTCGAACAGGGCAACCGCAGAGGCACCGTGTGACAAGTTGAAGCGCACGGCGTTGAGAAGACCGGGCAGCATCGTCGGGCGGAGTCGCCCTTCTTCGTCCCGGAGCGGGTTCTTTACCCGGAGCACATCCCCCAGGGGGATCCCAAGCCGCAGCAGGTCCTCCTCGCCGACAAAAGGCAAGGTAACGGCCTGACTGAGCCCGATGCCCGCCAGAGCCTGATGCAAGGTACGCAACCGCTGTTGTTCGGCCGTGAGGCCGCCAGCCGGGCCGGTGGGCAACGTCGCGGCGAACTTGTCGAATCCGTGGATCCGGGCGATCTCTTCGACGAGGTCGGCCTGGCGCGTGACGTCGGGTCGAAATGTCGGGACCACAACCTCCATCGCGTCCTGCCCCCGAACTTCCATCCCGAGGCGGCTGAGAATGCCGACCACCCCGTCACGGGTGAACCCTGGTCCGAGGAGACGTGTCACCTCGGCGATCTCGAGCTCGACGGTGACCGGCTCGACCGCGGTGCCGATCACATCGATTGCGGACTCCGGTACCTCGCCACCGGCCAGCTCCGCCACCATCGCCGTGGCTCGGCGATTTGCCTCGTCGGCCAGATTCGGATCGACACCTCTTTCGAAGCGCGTTGATGCCTCCGAGCGGAGATTGTGACGACGTGACATGTACATGATCGTCGGCGGGTCCCAGGAAGCAGCCTCCATCAGGACGTTGACCGTTTCCGGCGAAACCTCCGACCGGGCCCCGCCCATAGTCCCCGACATCGAGGTAGGGCCGTCGTCGTCATAGATGATCAGGTCTTCGCCATCGAGCACCCGGGTCTCCCCGTCGAGGGTCACCAACTCCTCCCCAGGGACAGCTCGTTTCACCACCAACCGACGTCCTGCGATCGAATCGGCATCGAAGGCATGCAGAGGGTGGCCGAGCTCCAGCATCACATAGTTGGTGACGTCGACGACGTTGGAGATGGCCCGCATCCCCGCCTTGGCCAGCCGGTGCCTCACCCAAAGCGGCGACCTCCCGACCGTCACCCCTCTGATCTCACGCGCGGTGAACCGGCGACATCCCACCGGGTCGTCCAACTCGACGACTATCTCCGTGGCGCCGGGGACGGTCTTCAGTATTCGCTCGGGGATCCTGTGCTCGATGTCGAGGTAGGCGCCGAGATCACGGGCCAGGCCCAAGAGCGACATCGCATCGGGCCTGTTAGTGGTGATCTCGATGTCGAAGACGACGTCGGGAAGCTCCACCAGGTCGGCGAAGTCCGAGCCCAGATCGGGTTCGCCGTCAAGGACGAGGATCCCGGCATGGTCATCACCAAGCCCCAACTCCTTCTCCGAGCAGATCATCCCGTTGGAATCGACGCCCCTGATCGTCCGCTGCCCGATCTCGAAGTTCCCAGGCAGGAGCGCTCCTGGCCGGGCAACGGCGACATGAGCACCCTCCGAGAAGTTCCAGGCACCGCAGACGATCTGCTCCGGCCCGTCACCGACGTCGACCTGGCAGACCCGAATCCTGTCGGCCTCGGGATGCGGGTTGATCTTGAGGACACGGCCCACGACGACGTTTGACCATTCGACCTGGAGAACCTCGAAGCCCTCGACCTTCTCACCCACCATGTCGAGGAAAGCAGACAACTCCGCCGGGTCCTTTGTTGGAAGATCGATGAACTCCTGCAGCCATCGCAAGGGGACCTTCATCAGAACTGCCCCAGGAAGCGAAGGTCGTTGTCTATGAAATGCCGGATGTTGTTGATCCCATGGCGGACCATGGCCAGACGCTCGACGCCCATCCCGAAAGCGAATCCCGAGACCTGTGCCGGGTCATAGCCGACCGCTTCCAGCACGTTGGGGTCGACCATGCCGCAGCCGAGCATCTCCAGCCAACCCGCACCGCCGCAAACGCGGCAACCGGGAACGCCACCGTCACAGGCAAAGCACGACACATCGAGCTCCCCGCTTGGCTCGGTGAACGGGAAGAAATGGGGCCGGAGGCGAACCGTCGTCTTGGGGCCGAAGAACTCCTTCGCAAAATGGGCCAGCGTCCCCTTCAAGTCCGAGAACTGGATGTGGCCGTCGACTGCCAGACCCTCGATCTGGTGGAACACCGGGAGATGAGTGGCGTCGATGGTGTCCGTGCGATAGACCTTTCCCGGCACGACGACGTAGACCGGAGGCTGGTGCTGCTCCATCCAACGAACCTGGCTAGGCGAGGTCTGGGTTCGAAGCAGGAGCTCGTCAGCGGGGTCGCCATAGTCGAGGTACATGGTGTCGGATTCGAGGCGGCTGGGGTGGGTGGGAGGAGTGTTGAGCGCATCGAAGTTGTACCAGCCGAGCTCCGCTTCTGGCCCGGAGGCCATCAGATATCCCAGGCCGACGAAGATGTCGACCACCTCATCGATGGTCTCTTGGATCAAGTGAAGTGATCCAAGAGGAAACCTGACTCCCTCGAGAGTGACGTCGATACGGTCGTCGGTGAGTCGGTGCCGCTCGTCGAGCAAGGCGAGAGCCGACTTGCGTTGGGCGATCAAGGCCTCGATCTCCGAAGTGACTTCGTTGAGCCGGGCTCCTACCTGAGGGCGCTCTGACGGCTCCAGACCACCCATGGCCCTCCGAACCGTGCCCACCGTGGAATTCTTGCCGAGAAGGGCGGTTTCGACCTTGTCCAGCTCCTCGACGGTCTCGGCGCCGTCGACCTTGGCGGCGGCTCCGGAACGAGCTTCTTCCAGCTCCGCGATCACATCCATGTCGGCGGCAGGTTAGAGGGGTAGCCGGCGCTCCCTGTGCTTAGTGCTTGGCACTTGGTATTTGGAAAGCTCGTAGACGATGATGCCCGCCGCCATTGCGGCATTGAGACTCTCGGTTCCCCCCGGCATCGGGATCGTGATACGCGAGGCGGCACCGGCTGCCACCTCTTGGGGGAGACCCGAAGCTTCGTCACCAATCAACACCGCGTACTTGCCATCGGCGAGATCGGACGGCGCCAGCCCACCGCTCACCACGGTGGCCACGGCTTCGTATCCCATGGTCTCGAGTTGTCCCAGTGACTCGATCACCATCACCTCAGTGCGAAAATGCGCGCCCACCCCCGCCCGGAGCACCTTTGGCGCCCAGGGGTCCGCCGTTCCCTCCGTGTAGCCGAAGGACCACCCGAAGCCGGCCGCAGTTCGGATCATGGTCCCCACGTTCCCCGGGTCACCGACCCCCCACGCCACAACAAGACCGCGGCCAGTGGCACCTTGGCCCACAGGGATTTCGATCACGGCCACCGGGCCCCGGGGGGTCTTGGTCCCGGCCACCCGGGCCAGCCCGGCATCGTCGACGAGCACCAGATCGATCCCCCGCCGCCTCGCCAGCTCGCGGGTTGGCTGGTCGTCCTCGAGAGCGAACAGCAGCGATGGCACCACTCCGGCGGTGAGCGCCTCCTCCAGAAGGTGCGGTCCTTCGATCAGGGTCTCCCCGCGATCCCTTCGCTCCCGGACGCGATGAAGCCGGGCCGCATTCACCACCTGGCGGTTCTTGTGGCTGCGGACCGGCATGGGTTTCGCCGTCTCGACGCCGTCAGCCCTGCTTCGAAGCCTCGACGAGTTGGGCGAATGCCCCGGGGTCGTTCACGGCCATCTCGGCGAGCATCTTCCGGTCGACCTCGATGTCGTTCGCCTTCAACCCGGCGATCATCTGGTTATAGGTGGTCCCGTTCTGACGGGCAGCCGCGTTGATCCGGGCGATCCACAGACGCCGGAATTCGCCCTTTCGAGCGCGCCGGTCCCGATAGGCGTCCTGCATCGCATGCATGACCTGCTCGTTGGCGGTCCGGTATCGCCGGCTCCGGGCACCCTTGTAGCCCTTGGCGCGGTCGAGGACCTTCTTGTGCCCCTTCTTGGCGTGAACCGCGCGCTTTATACGTGCCATCTCATCCCTCCTGGAACTTCAGCGACCGAGCAGCTTCTTGGCAATCTTGGCATCACCGGGAGCGAGCTCGACCTCACCCGCTCGACGGCGGAAGACGTGCTTGCCCTTGGCCAGCTTGAGATGACCGCGACCCGACTGGCGTCTCATGATCTTGCCCGAGCCAGTCACCTTGATTCGTTTCTTGGCACCGCTGTGGGTCTTCATCTTCGGCACAGCGTCCTCCTGTGTTGGTTAATGCTCTTCAGTGCTCTCGGCAGCGGCTCTCGCCTTTTTGGCCGGGGCCAGCACCATGGTCATGCTCCGACCCTCGATCTTCGGCACCTGCTCCACCACGGCCACGTCGGCAACCTCCTCGGCGAGACGATCGAGAAGGTCCTTCCCGAAACCGGGCCGCTCCTGTTCCCTGCCGCGGAAACGGATGGTCACCTTGACCTTGTCCCCGTCCTCCAGGAACTCCTTGGTCTTGCGCTTGGTGATGTCGAAGTCGTGATCGCCGATCCGCACCTTCATGCGGAGCTCCTTGATCGTGGTTCGAGTCTGCTTCTTGCGAGCCTCGCGTTGTTTGACGGACTGCTCGTACTTGTATTTCCCGTAATCCATCAATCGGCACACAGGCGGTTTGGCGTTGGGTGCCACTTCGACGAGATCCAGATCGAGTTGCTCGGCAAGCCACAGGGCTTCATTGAGTTTCTTGACCCCGATCTGGGAGCCATCCGGTGCGACCACACGCACCTCTTTTGCTCGTATCGCGCCGTTCACACGGAGCTCGTTGGTGATGCTGCTACCTCCTGTTGAGTGCGAATGAAAAAGCAGCAAGCGAAAACTTGCTGCTCATGACCGGAATGACCGGTGTCCTGGACCGCGGCTCGCCTCTTTGTCGTCGTTCGGGCGGCCGGGTGGGGAAGCAGCAGCTTCCGCTCTTGCTATCGATTGTCCCCCTGAGGTTACCAGCGCGAAAGGCCCTAACACCAGACGGATGTCAAACCTCACGCAGCTCTCGGATAGCGGTGGCGCTGAGCACGGCCGCCTCCGCTGCCTCCACGCCTTTGTTGGCTTCTCCCTCACTGGAGCGCTCGACCGCCTGCTGATACTCGTGAACGGCGAGGATGGCGTTGCCCACGGGGACGCCCGTTTCCAGGGCAACGTTGGCGATTCCCGAAGTCGATTCCCGCACCACTATGTCGTAGTGATCGGTGTCGCCCTTGACCACGGTGCCGATTGCGATCGCCGCATCGCAACCGATGTCCACCAGCGTCTTGACAGCGACGGGCAACTCCAGGGCACCTGGGACCCGGAGCACGGTGATTTCGGAGACCTCCATCTCCTGAAGTCGCTCCAGCGCCCCCTGGAGCAGACGATCGGTTATCCCCTGGTTCCAACTGGCAACGGCGACGCCGATATGAAGACCGGCCCCGGACTTGGACCCTTCGACGACCCTGATCATGCCCCGGTTCCGAGGTCCATCTGATGACCCATGCGACTCGCCTTGGTCCTCAGATAGTCCCGGTTCTCCTCGTTCGCCTCGATGGAGAGGGGCACCTGCTCCACGATCGAGAGCCCGTATCCTTCGATGCCCGCCCGTTTGGTTGGGTTGTTGGTCATGAGACGCATCGACCGCACCCCGAGGTCATAGAGAATCTGGGCGCCTACCCCATAGTCCCGTGAGTCAACCGGAAGCCCCAGATTGACGTTGGCGTCAACCGTGTCGAGACCCTCGTCCTGGAGCCGGTAGGCGGCCAATTTGTGGAGCAGCCCGATGCCCCTGCCTTCGTGGCCTCGGATGTAGAGAACCACCCCCCTGCCCTCGGCGGCGACCCTGGCCAACGCCAGATCCAATTGATCGCCGCAATCGCAGCGGAGGCTGCCGAAGACATCACCGGTGAGGCACTCGGAATGGACACGGGTCAGCACTCGCTCACCATCACCGAGCTCTCCCATCACCAGGGCGATATGTTGTCGATCATCGATCAGGGAACGGAAGCCGACTGCGTTGAATGTCCCGTGCTCGGTCGGAATCCTCGCTTCGACCACCCTCTCGACCAGTTTCTCCCGCAGGCGGCGAAACGCGATCAAATCGGAAATGGTCCCCAGCAACAGCCCATGCTCTCTGGCGAAGACTTCGAGGTCTTCCAGACGCGCCACCGTCCCGTCGTCGTTCATGACCTCCGCCAGCACCCCGGCGGGGTACTTACCTGCCAGCTCGGCCAGGTCGACCGCGGCCTCGGTGTGCCCGGCACGGCGAAGCACCCCGCCCGGCTCGTAACGCAGTGGGTACATGTGGCCGGGCCGAGCCAGGTCTTCGGGCTTGGTGTCCGGATTGATCACGGTTTGGATGGTCTTCCACCGATCGGCCGCGGAGATCCCGGTCGTGGTGCCCTCACGAGCGTCGATCGACACGGTGAAGGCGGTTCGCCGGACGTCGGTGTTGCGAGCGACCATCATCGGTAGACGGAGCTGGTCGAGACGCTCGCCTATCACGGGAAGGCAGATGATCCCGCTGGTGTGCCTGAGCATGAATCCGATCTGAGCCTGCGTCGCCGCCTCGGCGGCCACGATGAGGTCGCCTTCGTTCTCCCGATCCTCGTCATCGACCATGATCACCATCTCACCTTTGGCGATGGCTGCCACGATCTCGTCGATTGGCGCAAAGCTCATGAGCCCGCTCCCAAGAGTCTCTCCACGTACTTGGCGATGATGTCCACCTCGAGGTTGACCGGGTCACCTTCCTTGCGCAAGCCCAGGGTCGTCACCTCCAGGGTGTGAGGAATCAGGGCGACCTCGAACTGATCCGACCCGACGCCGGTCACCGTGAGGCTGACTCCATCGACGGTGATCGACCCCTTCTCCACGATGAAGCGGGCCAACCCGGTGGGAACCCGGATCGTGAGACGGCGATCATCGCCATCAGAGACCACCTGGCTCACCGTGCCGACTCCGTCCACATGCCCTTGCACGATGTGCCCGTCGAAGCGGCCCTGAGCTGACATCGGCCGCTCCAGGTTGACCGGGTCACCGGGTTGGACCGCTCCCAGGTTCGAACGTGAAAGGGTCTCACGGACGACTTCCACGTCGATTCTCGAATCCTGCACCGCCACCGCGGTGAGGCAGACTCCATTCACGGCGATCGAGTCGCCCACTGTCAGATCGGCCAGCAAACCCGCTTCAACGGTGAGACGTCTGACACCTGCCTCGTCTACGACGTCGACGACCGTTCCCTTGTGAGCCACGATTCCGGTGAACATCTACTCGAACTCGATTCTCAGGTCCGAGCCAACGTTACGCACGTCCCGGATATTCACCTCTCTGGCCTCGTCGATGGTCGAGAACGCGCCTGCCAACGGCCCGATCCCAACCCCCCCGCCGATCTTCCCCGACAGATAGAGCACCCCCCGGGTGATGACCCCGGATCGCCACCAAGCGCCGGCCACCGTCGGGCCGCCCTCGAGCAGAACATCGAGGAGGCCAGCGCCGGCTATCGCACGCGCCGCCTCGGTCGGGTCAGGGCGATCGCCCTCCCCTCCGACCACCGCCATCTCACCTGAAGGTATGTCAAGCGACCGGGTCGCCACGACAAGGGGGTCGTGACGCCAGATCCTCGCCTCGACGGGCAGGGGCTCGGCTCCGGCCAGGATCACCGGACGGGGCTGGTTCCCGCCCGCCTCGGGTGGACGGGCGGTCAACTCAGGATCGTCAGAGCGGAGGGTCCCCGCACCCACTACCACCGCGTCGGCCTCGGCGCGAAGCCGATGTGCGTCGAGACGGGATTCCTCCGAACTGATCCACTTCGAGGACCCATCGAGAGCCGCAACCGAGCCGTCCAGTGTCATCGCCGTCTTCAGGGTGACTCGGGGCATGCCGGTCCGGCGATGGTGAAAATATGCGGGATCGACCGCCTCGGCTTCCTCCGCTCTCTCACTGACTCTCACTTCGACCCTGGCGTCGGTGAGCCAGGAGACACCCTTGCCAGAGACGCGCTCGTCGGGATCGATCGCACCCACCACCACCCGGCTCACGCCGGCGGCCACGATGGCAGTCACACAGGGCGGGGTGTTCCCGTGATGGGTGCAGGGCTCGAGGGTGACGTAGAGGGTGGAGCCTCGCGCCTGCTCCCCGGCTTGTTCGAGAGCGACGACTTCGGCGTGTGGGTGGCCGACTCCCTCGTGGGCCCCTTCCCCAACCACGTTCCCTGCCTCATCGACCACCACCGCGCCCACGCGTGGATTCGGATGGGTCCGGTGTCGGGTGGCGAGCTCGATGGCTCGCCGCAGGTGAGCGGCCTCGCCCACCTACGCAGAGCGACGATCGATGCGGTAGGTGGAGCCCGGCTGCTTCTTGGCAAATTCCTTCATTTCCACCGCAATCGCCGACGCCTCCCATTGTGTGGAGATCTCTCGCACGTCGGTGGACGCTACACCCAGGGACAACGACACCACAGGGAAGGCGAAGCGCTCGCCGCGCCGGTCGATGACCTCGATGTAGCCCCGAAGCGCATCTGCGGTGTCATAGAGGTCGAGGATCCCGTCGTCGAAGCGCTCGATCACTTCTTTGCAGAAGGACTCGGCCATCTCAGGCGGGATGATGGCCACGAAGTCGTCCCCACCGATATGCCCGACGAAGGCCCCGGTGATCCCGAGATTCTCGGAGGCATCGCGGAAACACTTGGCACAGAAGCGAATCACCTCGTCGCCACGCATGAACCCGTAGTGGTCGTTGAAGGCCTTGAAGTTGTCGAGGTCGCCGTGGACCAGGGCGTAGTCGCGGCCCGACGTGATGCGCTCCTCGATCTCGGCGGTGATCTTGAAGTTCCCGGGGAGACCGGTCAGAGGCGAGAGGTCACGAGCGGCCTGGGTCCGTCGCACCACCGCTCGTACCCGGGCCACCAACTCGTTGATGTCGAAGGGCTTGGTGATGTAGTCATCGGCGCCCAATTCGAGACCACGAACCCGGTCCTCGGGGAGGCCACGGGCCGTGAGCAGGATGATGGGGATGTTGCCGGTGCTGGCCTGGCTGCGAAGGCGGTGCAGGGCGGTGAGCCCGTCCATGCGCGGCATCATGATGTCGAGGACGATCACGTTGGGCGGGTTGGCCGTGGCCTTCTGGAGCGCATCCTCTCCGTCCACGGCTGTCTCCACCTCGAGTCCCTCCAACTCGAAATTGACCTGGACAACCGCAAGGATGTCCGGGTCATCGTCCGCAATCAGGACCCGTTCGCTCATTTCTCCTCTACTGCCCTTCTCAATTCGGCCACGGCCGCGAGGGGATCTTTCGCCCGGAATATGGCGGTTCCGGCCACGAACACATTTGCTCCGGCCTCCTTGGCCATACGTGCATTATCGGGCGTGATGCCCCCGTCGATCTGAATATCGGTCGGCAATCCGCGCTCCTCAACCCATTCTCTTGCCGTCTCGATCTTCTTCAGGACCTCGGGGATGAAGCTCTGGCCTCCGAACCCGGGCTCCACCGACATCACCAGCAGCACATCGCACAAATCGAGGAACGGGGCGACCCCGGGAAATGGCGTCGCCGGGTTGCACACCAGCCCGAAATCGAGACCGTTGTCCCGCGCCATCTTGGAGACTCGGGTCGGGTCCGGCACGGCTTCGATGTGCATGGTCACCAGATCCGCCCCGGCCTCGGCCAGATCCGGGAGAAACGCCTCGGGGTTGGTCGTCATCAAATGACAATCGAAGTAGAGCTGCGTCAAAGGCCGAATGCTCTTGATCACCGGGGTCCCGAACGACAGGTTGGGGACGAAATGCCCATCCATCACGTCGATGTGGAGCCAGTCGGCGATGGGCTCGACCTTCGAGATCTCCTCTCGGAGACAGCCGAAGTCGGCTGCGAGCAGTGACGGCGCGATCTTGACCGTGGACATCGGACGCGATTGTAAAGGGGGACGCCTCAAGCTCTGTGGAGGGCGACGAACATCCCATCGGTCCCGGTGAGGTGGGGGGCGAGCAGGCGGCCGTCCCCCCAGACCGATCCGGGGATCGAGGGCGGCTCGAAGCCGCGTCCCTCCACGACCTCGATGGTCTCCTGGGGGGTGATGGTGCACACCGAGTACACCAGTTGCCCTCCCGGGGCCACCAGTTCCATGGCTTTCTCCAACATGCCCTGTTGCATGGTCGCGAGCCTGCGGACTTCCGCCTCGGTGACCCGGAAGCGGATCTCGGGTCTGCGTCTCAATGTCCCCAGCCCACTGCACGGCGCATCGAGCAGAACTCGATCGAAGGTGAGGCCTCGAAACGGCAAGACATTCGCGTCGGCGACAACCCAGCGGGCGCCCGGCACCCGACGTCGTGCGTCCGAAACCCGCCGCCGATGGGAGTCGGCGGCGATCACGAGACCGTTCTCACCAACCTGATCGAACAGATGGGAGGTCTTGCCACCCGGGGCTGCGGCCAGATCGATCACCCGCATCCCCGATGTCGCCGCCACCGCATTGCCGACCGCGATCGATGCTGCGTCCTGCACAGTGGTCCCCTCCGGAATGGGCCCGGGGGCAATGGTGAAAGCGCCCGGGATTCCGGGGACTTCGGCGCCGACACCGGCCGCGCCCGGCTCACCTCGCACCACCCGCTCCGGTTCGGCGGCGCTGGCCACAGCGAACCGATAGGCCGCGGCGGCACCCCAGGCTCCTTCCAGCGCCTTCATCAGCCAGCGCGGGAGGTCCAATGCCTCCTCGGTCTCCGGCCCCCGCTCGGCGACCCGCCGCAGGACAGCATTGGCGAACCCAGCTGCTTTGGGTTGGATCTCCCGTACCAGGTCAACCCCGGCGCTCACCGCTATCGGCTGAGCGAGGTTGGAATAGAGCAATTCGAAGGTCGACACCCGCAACCTGTCGAGGAGGGCCACGTCGACGTCGTCGAGGGCGCGGCCAGCTCCTGCCTCGATCGCCGCATCGAGACGCTCCACGCGTCGCAACACGCCATAGGTGAGGGCCTTGACCCTCGCTGCCTCACGCGGCGGGAGCGCTGCGGTCTGAGCCTCCACCAGGACGTTGGAGAACGCCCCGTCGCGCAGGACCCGACCTACCGTCTCTGCAGCCAGGTGACGGGCCTGGAGGGGGTCGGTCATTGCCAGGAGCTGGCGCGGCCGTGACGCCCCCGCGCCCAATCCCCTCCCGACATAGCCCGCCTTCCCGGGGGTTGGATCTCGACCAGCTCCACGCCACCGTCGGCCACCCCCAGAACCGGAGAGCCGTTGACGACTTCCAGTGCGCCGGGCTCGAGCTGGTGAGGATCTGAGCGCGCCCGGAGCACTTTGAGGGTTTCTCCGTCGAGCTCGATCGTGGCACCCGGCGTGGGAGAAAGGGCCCGCACCCGGTTGATCGTCTCCAGACCTGACATCGTGGGCCGCAGAGGGCGGTCGGCAGCGGTGATCTTGGAGGCGTAGGTAGCCCCTTCGTCGACCTGGGGCACCGGGACCAGATCACCGTTCACGTAGCCGGGGACGACCCTCCGCAGCAGGCCCGCGCCGAGTGCTGAAAGCCGTCCGGTCAACTCACCCGCCGTTTCCTGCTTCCCGATGTCCACGGCCTGGGCGGTCAACACCGGTCCGGTGTCGAGGCCTTGATCCAGCCTGATGATGGTGACTCCGCTCATGGGATCCCCGGCCATCAGCGCTCGAGCCACCGGAGCCGCCCCCCGCCAGCGAGGCAAAAGGGAAAAATGGACGTTCAGCATGCCATTAGCCGGCACCGCGAACGCCTCGGGCTCGAGGATCATCCCGAAGGCAACAACTACTCCCAAGTCGAAAGGGCCGCCGTCGGCGAGCATCCGTCCGAGGTCTTCGGATCCGGTCGGCTGGCCCACCGCCAGACCGAGCTCCTTTGCCCGCAGTTTGACCGGTGACGGCTCGAGACGTTGGGATCTGCCTCTTGGACGGTCAGGGCGGGTGACGACCAACCCGACATCGAAGTCGTGGGCCAACGTCTCGAGTGTGGGAATGGCGGCTCCCGGTGTGCCCAGGAACACGAGTCGAGTCATTCGTGACTCGCCATCCCCAGTGCCTCGTCCCTGAGATCGCGAAGAGCCTGTTTGCGAACCCGTCTCTCCAAACGGTCGATCAGGAGCTTCCCGTCGAGATGGTCGATCTCATGCTGGAGAACCCGGCCGAGGAGGCCGTCCCCTGCGAATTCGACCTCCTTACCGTCGAGGTCCAGAGCCCGGGCCCTGGCAAAGCCTGGCCGCTTGATCTCCCAATAGTGGCCGGGCACCGAGAGGCATCCCTCCTCGTATGCCCACTCCCCGCTCAACTCCACGATCTCGGGATTGATCATGACCCGTGGGCCGAGACCGTCTTGAGCGTCGAAAACGGCGATACGACGCGGAATCCCGATCTGATTGGCCGCAAGCCCGACTCCGGGAGCCTGGTACATCGTCTCGATCATGTCGACTGCCAGGGTCTGCAGCGTGCCGTCCACCTCGAGAACAGGCTTGGCGTCCAAGCGGAGAACGGGGTCACCAAAGGTTCGGATCGGGAGAATGGCCATATGAGTTCCCGGAATGACGGGGATGGGCAGCGTAGACGAATCGGGCCTTCGGCCCGCTGCGGCCTTTGACCCGTTAGATTTCTGGGTTGGCGCTCCCTGACATCACAGATGTCGTGCCGAGGGTCAATGATCTCAGCCATGCATATCACCGCCGACGACCTGATCGCAACATTGCGCAACAACGGTCTGCGCATCACAGACGCACGCCGGGCTGTTTGCGGGGTCATCGCTCGCTCCCATGGCGACCACCTCGACGCGGCCACCATTCACAACAAGGCGATAAGTGATCTGGGCACGGACCTGGACCTCTCAACCGTCTATCGAACACTGGAAGCCCTGGAGGAAGCCGGGGCGGTCCGTCACGCCCATCTCGGGGAGGCGGCGGTTTACCACCTCTCCGAAGAGCAACCCCATCAACATCTGGTGTGCCGGGTTTGTGGGTCGACCATTGCCCTTTCGGCCACTGATCTCACCGAATTCCTGTCCTCGGTAGAGGAGATGACCGGTTTCGTGGCGGACGTCGAGCATTT
>Ga0209640_10002564_pt1 | contig 15862 bp, 14 predicted proteins | sample RifCSP10_1_FD_184018 | JGI IMG/M metagenome (GOLD analysis project Ga0209640, IMG submission 184018) | Soil microbial communities from Rifle, Colorado - Rifle CSP2_sed 10_1 (SPAdes) (version 2) | ecosystem: Environmental > Terrestrial > Deep subsurface > Rock core/Sediment | place: Rifle...
CTGGAACCACCAGCCGTGCTCGACGTGGACGACCCGCGGATCGATACCGGTCGTCAGTTTCGCTCGCTGCCGGATCCGGCCGCGTCGCGTCTCGATCCACATCCAATCGCCGTCGCTGATGCCGAGGGGTTTCGCGGTTTGCGGGTGAATCTCGGCGAGCGGATCGGGCCTTGCCTTGCGCAGCAGGGGCAGCTGACGGTGCTCGGAGCAGAAGAACACCGGAATCCGCGCGCCGGTCGTGAGAACCAGCGGAAAACCCTTCGCAACCTCCGGAGCGCTGATCGGGCTTTCCGGCGGTTCGGCGTAGAACGGCAGAGGCGCGTAGCCGAGCCGCTCGAAGCGCGTCGAGTAAAGCTCGATCTTGCCGGTCGGAGTCTTGAAGCCGCCCTCCTCGAACTTCCTGTATTTGAATGGCGGCTTCACGAAGCCCTGCTTCTTCAAGGTCTCGAAGTCGATCCCGAGGCCGCCTGCAGCGAGCTGTGCATCGAGCACGTCCTCGACCGATTCCGTGCCGACTTTGAGCTTCATTCGGCGCGCGAGCTCGACGAAGATCACTTCGTCCGCCTTGCACTCGGCGACTTGCGCGACTTTCTGCTGGCCGAGGATCACGTTCCCGGCGATCGTGGGGAGCGCGGCAATCTGGTTGAGCTCGGGCCACGCGGCCGCGGGCAGCAGGATGTCCGCGAGCTGCGCAGTCGGCGTCATGAACAGATCGGCGCAGACCATGAAGTCGACCTTCATCAGAGATTCGTAGACGAGCTTGGTGTTGGCGTAGGTGGTCAGCGTGTTGTTCCCGAATACCAAAAAGGCCTTCACCGGATACGGGTTCCCGGTCCGCATCGCCTCGAGCACGGTCGGAATGTGAGCGGCGGGAAGATCCGCGCCTTCACCGCCGAGCATCTTGAAACGGTCGGCCCCGAGCCGTTTCGCCTGCACTTCGGGAGTCAGGTTCTCGATGAGGCTCGGGAAGCGACCCGCGCCGTGCATGCCGAACACCCAGCCGCCCGGCACGTCGACGTTGCCCGTGAGCGCCGGCAGCATGGATAGGATGCGCACCGTCTGAACGCAGTTCGGCGTATGCTCGATCGCGCAGCCCCACTCGAGCATCGCGGGTTTGAGGGTCGCGAACAATCGCGCCGCCGCGCGGATCTGGCCGGCGGGCACCCAGGTGATCGGCTCGGCCCACTCGGGCGTGAAGTTTCGCACGTGCTCGACGAGCGCCTCGAAGCCGTACGTCCATCGCTCAACGAACTCTCGATCGTACAGCTTCTCCCCGATGATAACGTTGAGCATCGCGAGCCCGAGCGCATCGTCCGTGCCGGGCCGCACTTGCAGCCAAATCTTGGCCTTCTTCGCGAGGACCGTCTTTCGCGGATCGACGACGATGACCGTCGGGTGGCTCGCCAGCGCTTCGCGCACACTGAAGCGCGTCTCGCCGTCGGGCCCGGAATGAATCGGGTTGTGGCCCCAGTACATGATGGCCGCAGGGGGCGTATCTCCAGTGTAGTCGCAAACTGGCAGGTCGCCGAAAGTCAGAATGCAGGTATTGACGCGCGGATGAAAGCACTGCGCGAAACCCGGCTCGCACCAGTTGGGCGTGCCAAACGCGTTGCCGAAGCGTGATACCCAGCGGATGTGATGGCGGCCCGTGCCGGTGCCGAGCACGACGGCCTCGGGGCCGAATTCGTCGCGAATCGCGACGAGCTTTTGGGCGATCTCATCGAGCGCTTCGTCCCACGAGATCCGCTCCCACTTCCCGGAGCCGCGCGGGCCGATGCGCCGCTGCGGGTATTTCAGCCGGTCCGGGTGGTAGACCAGCTCCAGTGTCGCCGCACCGATCGGGCACAGTCGGCCGTGATTGAGCGGGGATTCGGGATCACCCTCGACGGCGAGCAACTCGCCGTCCTTCACGTACATCAGGGTGCCGCACCCTCCGTGGCAGCTGCGGCACACGCTCTTCAACACCGTCACGCCGTCGGGCCGGATTCGGTCCCGTGGCTCGGTCCTTGCCTCGCTTGCCTCAAGAGCCATCTTTCTGCGTCCGCTCACCGAACAATCGGTTCAAACTGTTCGCCATCACGCCGGAACAATGTCCGCCATGCCACCAGAACGCTGTCCGCCATCATCCCGGAATCGTGTCCGTCATGGCCCGGCGCGCGCACGTCGTGCCGGTCGTACTGAGTTTCGCTTGCCACGCGAGGCTGGACTCGATGAAGGCATTGCGGCGATGCAGAGTGCAAGGTACGAGGCGGCCCTCCTCAAAGAGTCGAGCCCTTATCTCTCCCTCGGCCTGCCGTCACGCGTCAGACCGCGCTCGAAGCGCGACGTCTCGATGAAGTTGCGCACGGCCGTGTTGTCTTCATGACAGGCGTACTCGAAGAACTCGTACTCCGGGACCAGGAACATCGGGTAGCTGATCGTCCATTTGTCGGTCAGGACCTCGGGATCCTCGATCGTCATCTCGTAGTCGATACGTTCATCGCTCACGCGCGTGAATCGTTCGGTCGTCTTCATGCCGGTCGTCGTCGGGGTGCTTCGGCGTAGCCCGCCCGGGATACCGACGATGACCATGCCAACCTGCCCGTTGAAGTTCGTTGTCTCCACAACGAGCGTGGCGCCTTCCCAGTGCCCGCGCGACTCACCCATCCACTGCTCGATCGCGGGATCGAGCGGCGGCCGCCCGTCTATGGGCACGACACGCGCCTCGTGAATCATCTCGAGATTGATGACGACGTATCCTGGCGCCTGGTGGATTTGAATGCCGTTGTTGTAGTTGAACGGCAACATCGACGATGGCAGCCCGCGCGTGATGCAGCGGTCCCACGCGTCGAAATCCAACGGTGAGTCAAAGACTCGCTGAGTATCGTCGCTGCGGAACAGGGGCACCAACTCCTCACCGCGGGGCGTCAGCGCCGGTAGCTGGCCATCAGGCGGGTAGGAGATCAGCGAGGTGAGCCGAGTAGCTTCGGCGAGCGTGGTCGTCTCGGCCCAATGACCCATTCCCATCTTGTTGCTTTGAATTTCGAGCTGGTAACGCTCGTCGCGTCGTCGGAGGACGGCCTGAGCGTCGCGCCATTCCTCGTCGGTCAACTCACGGCGCTCGCCGTACTTTGGATCGCGTTGGAGCCTCGTCGCGAACAGATGCATGATCGGCCACATGCCTTGCAAATCGGGATCGCCCCAAAACGTTACCGGGTGCGGTGAACCGTCAGGATAGGTGAAGGCCGCTTCGGGCCCCTTCGCAGAGCCCCCTTCCTCGGGCCCCGAGCAAGCCGCGAGCCCCATAGTCGTGACGGCAAGAACCCGCGCGAGAATCCGTTCGTTCATCGGACGCCACCGATTTTTCCGTGAGGCTGGACGCTCACGGCGATCGTGGAAAGTATAGCTCAGATCTCTCGTGCCGCTGCGATCAGGCGTACGTGCTCGACTTGGTTTCATCTGGACCGATGTCGCGCGCCGCTCTAGCGCACGCCTGCCCGTTCGTGCCGAGCGTCGTGCTCCTGAACAGCTCCTCGCCTCGCCGCAGCGAATCGCGCTCAGCGTTCCTCACGTACTCCTCGCGCTCGCGCTCGCGGGCGGTGCCGAGCGCCGCGGCCGCGACTACACCCGCTGTGACGGCGATCGAGCGCGCTGCCCGGATCGATCGCTTCATGTCACGCTCTCGATCCGCTGTTCTGGGATAGCGTGCGCCTGCACACAGATGCCGACAGCCAGACTCGTCGGTTTCACTTCGGCTCCACGAGCTTCTGCGGTTTCTTGTCTCGGAGAAGCCTCCGGATCCTGTTCACGAGCATGCTGTGCGAGATCGGCTTTTCGAGAAAGTCGTCGGCGCCGTGTCTAATGGCATCCACGGCCGTGGCGACATCGGCGTCTTCACAAACCAAGACCACGGCCGCACTGTGACCGAGATCACGAAGTCGCTGGACGAGCTCGACGCCGTCCATACCGGGCAGTCGCACATCGGCGACGATTACGGCTGGAACGGTGGGATCTTTAAGCTGCCCGAGAAAAGTTTCGGCACATTGGAACCACTGCACGGTCGCAAATTCATTTACGACGCACGCATAAGTCGCGCTGTCCTCGTCTATAACTGTAAGGGACACTCCCAATGGCGATCCCTCCGCGATGGAGCATCAATAGAATCGACATTCCGCTGCCGTGCCGGCAGTCGTACATCTACGTAGGACGCTTGGACTACGTGGAACTACTTATGATGATGTGTTTGGGGAGCGCGTATGATCCTTGTCAACTCTTGAGGTGAACGCCGCCAGCCCGGTGCCGCGAGTTGCGTCGACACGCGATTGCTTGAGTCCCGGACATGGAGGAGGTCAGCAATGGCAGAGATCGTACTTGGGGTTGGGTCTTCCCATAGCCCTATGCTGGGGACCGACCCGGAGCATTGGCGTCTGCGTGCCAAAGAGGACGTGAAGTGGCCGGCGCACCCGTTCCGCGGTAAGACATACAAGTTCGAAGAATTGATCCGCGTGCGCAAGCGCGAGAGCCTGGCCGAACAACTCACCATGGACGTCTGGCGGGAGCGCCACGAAAGGAACCAGAAGAACCTCGACTTCCTTGCGGGTAAGATCGCGGACGCAGACTTGGATATCCTCGTCGTGATCGGCGATGATCAGCGCGAGGTGTTCTTCAGCGACAACTCGCCCTCGTTTCTCGTCTATAACGGCGCGAAGGTTCTCAACAAGAAAGCGAGCAAGAACCAGCTGGAGGCGATGCCTCGCGGGGTCTCGATCGCGCAATGGATGAACGAGCCGAAGGAGGGCGACCTCGAGCATCGCGGCGCACCCGACCTCGCCAACCACATCGTCAAGTCGGTGATGGAAGACGGCTTCGACGTGTCGGTTGCTGACAGCATGCCGATGGGCCGGTTCGGCAGGCCTGGCATCCCTCATGCTTTCGGTTTTTTCTACCACCGCCTTCTGGACGACTTTAGGAAAACGCCGAACATGGCGACCTTGCCGATCTTCATGAACACGTTCTTCCCGCCGAACCAGCCGTCGGCGAAGCGCGCGCTGGCGTTCGGCAAGGCGATCGGGCGGGCGGTGCGGTCCTGGCCCGGTAACGCCCGCGTCGGTTTTGCCGCGTCCGGAGGATTCAGCCACTTCGTCATCGACGAGGACCTCGACCGGCGCATTATGGGAGCGATGGAGGCCGGCGACGAGCAAACCGTCGTGGCCGAGCCTGAATCGAGCTACCAGTCGGGTACGTCGGAGATCAAGAACTGGATCGCGGTGATGGGCGCCGTCGCCGGCGGTGGATTGCAATTCAGGATCGTCGACTACGTACCCTGTTACCGCTCTCTGGCGGGAACCGGCAATGCGAACACCTTCGGCTTGTGGCACTAGCTCGTCGTCGTCGAAGCGGTAGCCGGTCCGCCGAACACCGGTCATTTCAGGCTGGATACTGATCAACGAAAACCGTTAGGTCAAACGGTGTCAATGCGCACACAGCGCCCGTATAGCGAGTAAGCGAAGTAGCGTACGCACGCGCCTATCATCGCGAATGGAACCTTGGATGATCCGGCTGGGCATCACGTCAGTACAGCCAAAATCGAACAACAGTGCGATCGCCGACGTGGATGACGAATCTGCTCGGTCACTCGATCACCGCATCGCCACCGGGCCGCGGCGCGGCGAGAAGGTGATGACGATTCAGAGCGTGCTGGCTGTTAGCACCAGAGCGAGGAACACCATGGCATGGTGCCGATCCAGACGGGGGCGGCCACAACGTGCAGCCAAAGGGCGAGGAAGTGAATCACGATCCCACGTGATTCTCACTCCGCGGAGTCGCCTCGCGTATACGTACTAGTCGTAGTTCTACCAATGGCCGCCGCGCGAAGGAGGTGCGGCCGGCGCGTCGGTGTTCGGCGTAGTCCTCGCGGGCGGATACATATATATACGCAGACGCAGCATGCCGGTCGCCTCCGCGACCGCCGGCTCGTCCTCGATCACGAGGATCAGGTCGCCGAGAGGCGAGGCCGGGTCCCACGGAGCCCTCCGCATGGGGCGGCATCCGTCCCCGCGGCACCGTCACCGAGGCGAGACGATCCGACATGGAATCATCGACTTGCCCGCCGTTGGCACCGGCCGTATCGATTTCGTCGGCGCTGGAAAAACCGGCCGGGGTTCTCGATGTCGACGGAAAGTACGCCGCTGGGCGCATCTTGCTGGATACGCATTTTCCGCAGTCGCGTGTCGAGCAACACGCGTTTCTTCTGAACGGGGCCCCGGGGCACAATCGGGAACGGGTATTCGGACAACGACGAAGGGACGACTTAATGGGTACCACGAACGGGCTGGCCAGGCTCTCCGGAGAGTTGCGCGGTGCGGGCGGCGGCGCGAAGGCGGCCATGAAACCATCATCGCGCGCCGTCTACGCCGCCGCCGTCGCAACGTGAAGACGTCCGCGCACATCGCCGATGGCGTGCTGGCGGCGCAGCTGCCGAAAGGCGGTAGCGTGACGGCGCGGCGCATCGAAGTGCACTAGCCGTGCCGCAGACCGTCGCGCTGCGGCACGTCGCCTTCGAAGACCTGGGCTTGCTCGGGCCCCTGCTGCAGCGGCGCGGCCACGAGATCCGCTACATGGACGCGCCGCTCGCGGACCTCGACGCCCTCGATTTCCGCGCGCCGGATCTGCTCGTGGTGCTCGGCGGTCCGATCGGAGTTTACGAAGAGGAGCACTATCCGTTTATCAAGACCGAGATCGCGCTCCTTGAACGGCGTCTCGACGCCGCACTGCCGACGCTCGGCATTTGCTTCGGCAGCCAGCTGATGGCGAGCGCGCTCGGCGCGCGAGTATACGCGAGCGGCGCGAAGGAGATCGGTTGGGCGCCGATCGAGCTCACTGCCGCCGGACGCGAATCGTCTTTGCGTCACCTGCACACCACAGCGGTGCTGCACTGGCATAGCGACACGTTCGATTTGCCGGAGGGAGCCGTTCGGCTCGCTTCGACCCGCGTTTGCGAGAACCAGGCGTTCAGCTACGGCGCCGCCGCGCTCGCCTTGCAATTTCACGCCGAAGCGACGGGATGCGCGCTCGAGAGCTGGTTCGTCGGTCATGCGGTGGAGATCGCGGCCACGCCGGGCGTGAGCGTTGCAAACTTGCGAGCCGATACCAAACTCTGGAGCGGCACGCTGGCGCCGCATGCGGAGCGTTGCTTCGACGAATGGCTCGACGCCAACCACCTTTGATGGTATCGCGGACAAGGATGCCCCCGTTTCGCGCGTGCGGTTGCCAAATCGTGTCGATACCGAATGCCGAGCGCAGCTTATCGTCCGCGGTAATCAGTTTTGCGTTAAGCACGTGCGCCGTCGCCGCAATGATTTGGGTCGGAAATCCCGCTGCACCTCGCGCCACGATAGCGAGAGGGGGGGTAAGATTGACGCAGCACGTTTTGCTTGACTCGGCCCACGAAGAAGCTCTCGGCGGGCGCGACCGCGGAGTCGTCGGTGCGCGCATCGAGCAAACCGAGACTCGAGCAATGGCTTCTGAAGTGCTCCGCAGAGCCGCGAGCGACGAGCTCGCCGAAGCGGCGTTCCACGTGCTCAGGAGCGGGAATACAGAGAGGAGGCGACCGCGATGAAGGCAACCGAATACCTGAACACGGAACATGGCGTGTTCTTGACGCAGCTCGACGTGCTCGAACGGATGCTGAACGAGAAGACGCCGCCGGGAGAGCTTCGAGCGGTGACCTTGGCCATCGCCGAGGCGGTGGAAAAGCACCGCGACGCCGAGGAGACGATTCTGTACCCCGCCATTCTTAAAGAGTTCGGCGAGGGCTTCCCGCCCATGCGAGTCATGGAGGCGGAGCACAAGGAGATCCAGCGGCTCGTCGGAGAAGTCGCCTCGGGGGACGGCGACATGCGCGAGCTCGTCGGCGGGTTCATTGATGTCCTTCGGCAGCACATTGCCAAAGAGCGCGCCGTGCTGTTCCCCATGGCGGAACAGAGGATCGCGGAGACCGATCTCGAGCGGATGGCGCACGAGTGCGTCGAGCACCACGAGCGGCTTAGGCAAGCTGGAGGATCCGCTTAAGCAACCTGGAGGATTCGCAGGTATGTCCTGGTCCGCTAGTCTGGATTGAGACGATTCTCTCCGGTCCGGTCGGAGCAAGAGGAGCCCAGGCTATGGAAGTCGCATTGAAAGCCCGGCGGGTGAGTGCCGCCGCCGGTGTAATGGCGTTGGTGGTGTGGGCTCAGCCGGCGTTCTGCCACCATTCTTTCGCCATGTATGACCAGACGATCGACAAGACGCTGACGGGGAAGCTGACTCGCTTCATCCCGGACACCAACCACGCCCAGCTCATCTTCGTGCTAGCGAATCCCGACGGCACACCGCTCTTGGAAAACGGCCAACGGGTGGTGTGGGGTGTGGAGACCGGGGGAGCGGCGTCCCTCGCGCGGTCGGGCGTCACCGTGCATAGCTTTCCGGTAGGCACGATCATCACGGTCACCCTGAACCCCCTGAAGGACGGGCACAATTTCGGTGCCATGCGTCCGGGGAGCGCGGGGCTGATCAGTTGCGGCATGACGATGCCAGAAGGGGGATGTACGGCGGAGACGGGTACGGTGTATCTCGACGTCGCCAGGGTGGCCGGTACGGCGGAGTCTCGCGCTCAATGAGCCGCGTGGAGTCTCCCGGGGCGGGGCTCCGTAGGCGCTGTTCAATAGGAGGGTTGGGTGCGCATTTCGGAGCCCCGCCCGCTTTCGCGGCGATCGAGAGCAGAAAAGCACCCGCGCTCGAGTGGAGACGCCGGCCACTCGGCCGTTAGATCAACGTAATGTTCACGATGCTCGACCGGCGGGCGTGAAGCAATCGCAAGTGAGCATCGGCCGCTTCGACGTCACGGTCATCGGCGCAGGTCCCACCGGCTTGTGCTTCGCAGCGTGCTTGCTGCCTACGAACTTGACCATCGCGCTCGTCGAGCGGCAACCCCGGAACGTGCTCGAGTGCCCGAGCTTCGACGGCCGCGAGATCGCGCTGACGCACGCTTCGGTGAGCCGATTGCGGAGCCTCGGAATCTGGGCGAGAGTGCCGGCGGCCGAGATCTCGCCGATGAAAAGCGCACACGTGTTGAACGGCCGATCGACGTACTTCATGGGTCTGTGTCACCCAAACGGCGCCGACGGCGATCTCGGATACCTCGTTTCGAACCACGTCATTCGGCGGGCGCTGTACGAAAGCATAGAGAGTCACCCGCGGGTCTCGCTGTTCACCGACGAGACGGTGACCGGTGTCCATGTCGATGCAGACGCGGCGCACGTCGCCCTCGCCGGTGGCCGGAGCGCGTCGGCGTCCTTGGTGGTCGCCGCGGACAGTCGCTTCTCCCGCACGCGCGCCTCAATGGGTATTCCGGCGTTCGTACACGACTTCGGCCGCACCATGGTAGTCTTTCGCGCCGAGCACAGCAGACCGCATCGGCAAATCGCCCGTGAGTGGTTCGACTACGGTCAAACAGTGGCTCTCCTGCCTCTCAACGGCGATCGTTCCTCCGTCATCCTCACCTTGCGAAATCATGAGATCAATCGGCTGCAGGAGATGAGCGCAGAGGATTTCAACTGCGAGATCGAGCGGCGCCTTGGGCAGCGATTCGGACGCATCCGGGTGATAAGCGAGCGCTTCAACTACCCGCTCGTAACAGTCTATCCCGCCCGTTTCACCGCAAGGCGTTACGCAGTGATCGGCGACGCCGCCGTCGGCATGCATCCCGTGACTGCCCACGGCTTTAACTTGGGGTTGCGCGGCGCGACGACTCTCGCTGACGCGATCGCCGATGCTGTGGCGCACGGAGACGACATCGGATCTGAGCGCGTGCTCGCGCGTTACGACCGGGCGCACAGACGCGCGACGCTTCCCTGGTACATCATAACGAACGGGATCGCGCGGCTCTACACGCACGACGCGGCGCCGGTGCGCCTCGCGCGCGACGTTCTCCTCCGACTCGGTAACAGCGTGCCGCCGTTCAAAAAGATGCTGACGACAGCGCTCACGAACGGAGCGCCACATCATTAGCGCGTGCCCGCGCTTGCGTCAGGCGGCCTGCCGGGCTTTGCCGAGCACGATCTGCGGACCGCGTTGCGGTTGAACGTAGCTGCGGCTCGCCTGGGCCGGATCGGGCGTCGGATGATCGGCGCGCCAATGCGCGCCCCGGGACTCGGTGCGGCGGAGCGCGGCGGTCGTAATGAGTCGCGCAACGAGCAGCAAGTTGCGCGCGGTGAAGGAACGCTCCTCAGGCAGCTCGCGCGCCTCGCGTCGCTCGAGCTCCGCGATCGCGGCGCTCAAGCCGCGCGCATCGCGCACGACACCGACGCGCTCCCACATGAGCGCGCGAAGAGCCGCGCGGCATTCATCGTCGACCGCGCGGCGCGCGGCGAGTGCATCGGCCGGCACCACGAGCCGCGCGAGCCGCGCGAGCGGCAAGTCGCTCACGGCCACCGACCGGCTCGCAGCCGCGCCAAGGACCATGGCCTCGAGCAGCGAGTTGCTTGCAAGCCGGTTGGCACCGTGCAAACCCGTGGCCGCGACCTCGCCGACGGCCCAAAGCCCGGGCAGAGACGCTCGGCCGGCGAGGTCGGTCACGACGCCGCCCATGAAGTAGTGCTCGGCCGGCGTGACGGGCAGCGGCTCGGAGCACGGATCAATGCCGGCGGCGAGCGCCGCGCGCCACACGTTCGGGAACCGGCGCGGGAACTCGCGACCGATCGCTACGCGCGCATCGAGATACACGGCGCGCCCGTCGACGCGTTGCTGCCAAATCGACCGCGCGAGGACATCGCGCGGCGCGAGCTCGGCATCCATGTGCCGGCGCCACATGAAGCGTTCGCCGCGGTCGTTGACGAGCACGGCGCCCTCCCCGCGCAGCGCTTCGGTGAGGAGCGGCACGGGGTCCGTGTCGACATCGAGCGCGGTCGGGTGGAATTGCACGAATTCGAGATCGGCGAGCATCGCGCCGGCGCGCGCTGCGGCGGCGAGACCGTCTCCCGTGACCTCGGACGGATTCGTCGTGCGTGCGTAGAGCCCCCCGATACCGCCGGTCGCGAGAATGACGGCGGGCGCGAGCACCGCGACGAGCTCGCCGGAGTGCGTTGACGCGAGCACGCCCGATATGCGTCCGTCGCTCAAGATGAGATCGACGAGCTCACAGCCGGGGTAGACCTCGATGTCGGGCCGCGCCGCGACGGCCGCGGTCAGGGCTCGCATGACCTCGGCGCCTGTGGCATCCCCGCGGGCGTGCACGATGCGGCGCGTGCGATGACCGGCTTCACGACCGAGCGCGAGCCGCCCGGTGGCATCGCGATCGAATCGTGCGCCGAGCGCCCGCAGCCATTCGATGCGGTCCGGCGCGGCCGCGGTCACGGCACGTGCGACCGCGGCGTCGCCGAGTCCGCCGGCCACGGCGAGCGTATCAGCGGCGTGGTAGGAAGGGAGATCGTCGGCGCCTAGCGCTGCGGCGATGCCGCCCTGCGCGTGACGGCTCGAACCGTTGCCGAGGCTGCCGCGCGTGAGCATGACGCAGCCATCGAGCCCGAGCGCTGCCGAGAGGCCCGCGAGCCCCGAGCCGACGACCACGGCGTTTGCGCGGCGAATGTCGGCGATCCGTTTCACAGGCGTACGGTGAGCATGCGCTCCACGGCGGCGCGCGCACGCGCTGCCACGTCGGGTGCGACCGTCACTTCATGCCGCATGTGCAGCAGCGCGTCGCGAATACCGACGAGCGTGATGCGCTTCATGTGCGGGCAGAGGTTGCAAGGGCGCACGAACTCGATGTCGGGTGCCTCCGCGGCGACGTTGTCGCTCATCGAGCACTCGGTGACCATGACGACCTTCTTCGGCCTCTCACGGTGCACCCACGAGATCATCCCCGCCGTCGAGCCCACGTAGTCGGCTTCGTCGAGCACGTCGGGCGGACACTCCGGGTGGGCGATGATCTGAATGCCGGGATGCTGCTCGCGATAGTTGCGGAGCTCGGCGCCGCTGAAGCGCTCGTGCACGATACAGCTCCCTTGCCAGAGGATCACGTCGACGTCGGTCTGCCCCGCCACCCACCGCCCGAGGTAGCGGTCGGGCAGAAAGATGACGCGCTCGGCGCCGAGCGATTCCACGACCTGTACCGCGTTCGAGGACGTGCAGCACACGTCCGATTCGGCTTTCACCTCGGCCGACGTGTTGACATACGTGACGACGGGAACGCCGGGGTACCGTTCGCGGAGCAAGCGGACATCCTCGGCCGTGATCGCCTCCGCGAGCGAGCAGGCCGCCGCACGATCGGGGATCAACACCGTTTTGCCGGGGTTGATGATCTTGGCCGTCTCCGCCATGAAGTGCACGCCGGCCATGACGATGACGTCGGCATCCGCGTCCGCGGCACGCTGCGCGAGCGCCAGGGAATCGCCCGTAATGTCGGCAACGCCGTGAAAGATGTCCGGCGTCATGTAGTTGTGCGCGAGCAGCACGGCACTGCGCTCGCGTTTGAGTTGCTCGATCTCTTCGATCACAGGGGCGAGTACGGCAATCTCGACGTCGGGCAGCACTCGGTCGAGCCGGCGGAACGGATTTGGCGCGGGCGAAGCAGAAGCCATGATGGAGCCCTCGGCGTATTATGCTCCAAATGAGCATTAGTATCCCCTACACGTTAGGCGAGACGGCGGCAAACGGCAAGGTCCCGACCGCTGCGCCCGTCCAGCGGCGCCTGGGCGCTGCTTCGATGACCTGAGGCGACTACGCGGCACCTCGAATGCGTTTTGTGCCACTCGAGGATCGCAAGGCGCTACTTGTGACAACACACTACTCGGCTCCGGAACTTGGCAAGGTCATTGAGTACGTGGAGCGACTCTGCGTGGAGCGACCAAACACGGTTTTGCGCCTGGCAAGTCCCGAAAAGTCCCGCAGAACGCGAAGCTCTCGAGGGCGCTTGCCGAGATTGTCGAATTGGTGGAGCAGAAGGGGATCGAACCCTCGACCTCCGCATTGCGAAAGCAATGCTCGCCTTGCAAGTTATTGATTTAACTCATGCCCGCGGAAGGCGCTCGCTGCTAAGTATCAGGACGGTCCATAACAGTCCATAACCGTGTCCCGCAAAAGTTCCGCAAGCTGGAGCTACGATAGTCCTCGACGCTGTCGCGGCTACGACTGGAGACGATCTACCGTGCGTCAGAATTGTTTCGCGTGAGATAGGCCGCGAGCGCGTCGAGCTCCGCGTCGCTGATCTCGGTCTTGCGGAACTGCGGCATGAACGACACGCCCTGCCGCACCATGACCTTGATGAACTCGGGCACGAGATCCGTGCGCTCGTCGAGCACAGCGGGAATGTCCGTGCCGCGATACTTGAGCCGGAGCTGATGCGTGCCCGGCAAGGCGCCGAATCCCGGCAGTCCGAGTCCCGGGCCGTGGCACGTCCCGCACCAGTACTCGTAAACCTGCCTTCCCTGCTCCATCTCGGCCATGCGGGCATCGGGCGCCTGGCCCCGGCCAGCGGCTGCATAGGCCGCCGCGGCGACAGCAACGGCGGCCAGACAACCGTGCTTGCGGCGGCGTTTCATGCGCCCGCCTCCCGCGTCTCCCTGAGATGTTTCGGCCAGATTCCACCTCGGCCGGCCGCCATGATGCCGTTCGGGTCCACGGCATCCTTGAGTGTCTCGCAAAACCGGCGCAGCGCATGATTATTGAAGGAGTATGCGCCCATGACGAGATCGACGCCGAAGGGCGGCGAACGGTATTCGCCCCAGCCGTGCTCCGCGGCGATCCGCGCGATGTGCTCGAACGCTGCCCGTGACCTGCGGTTGATCTCCGGGTCCAACCGGCTGACCGGCAAGCTCGTGATCATGATGAATGCGCGATAGTGCCAGCACGCGGGCGTCGCAAAGTACTCGTTGTACCTGAGCCCCGCTTCGCGGTAGACCTGGCCGAGCAGCCGGCCCGCCTCGAGCACCGCCTCCCCCGTTCGCGGGATCATCGGCGCGAAATAGAACTGCCCGCCGTCCGCGGAATCGGGATTCTGCTCGGTGCGCCCGCCGGCGATCGAAAAAATGGCCATGTTCGGCACGCCGATGTCGACCAAGCGGTGCGTGCGGTGAACCTCGGCCCGCTGCTCGGTCGAGAGCGGGAAGCGATAGGAGACGCCGTCTTCGAACCGGGCGCCGGGAATGGAAGCCCGAATTCGTTCCTTCGCATACTCCCAGCTGCCCGCGATCGTCTTCTCCGGCCCGTAGAACTGAAGCTCCACGCTCCACGAGGCGACGCCCTTCGACTCCGCCAAGCGGTCGAGCTCCGCGTCCGTCGGTCCGCCGGGTTTCACGATCAGGGCCTCGAGCTCCGGTTCCCTCGCCCGTGCCGCGCCGAGCGGGCTGCGAAACCCGGGCATGCCGATCAAGCCGAGGTTCTCGAGGTAATTGACGTGATTCACGAGCGGGATGATGTCGCGGCGCTTGGGCACGAAGACGGTGCCGCGGCGATAGGCTTCCGGCTCCGGCAACAGCCAGAAGCCCATTTTCGTGACGATGCCGAAATTGGCCTGTCCGAACAGTCCCGCCACGTAAGGCCCGAAGCCGTATTTGTAATCGGCCCAGGCGCTGTCGTTCGCGAGCGCCGCCATGCCCGTGCGCATGAGCTCGCCGTTCGGCAGGACGACCTCCATGCCGCAGTGACTGCCGAAGTGGTCGCGATACTGGCCGTACGTGTAGCCGACGCCGTGATCGAGGGCGTTGCCAACGAGGCTTCCCCAGCCCGGATCTGGGCAGTCGATCCACACTTTGAGATCTCGCTCCTGAATGTAGCGATACAGATCGAAATAGGAAACGCCCGGCTCGACGACGCAGGCACACCGTCCTTCGTCCACGGACAAGATCCGGTTCATGCGCTTGAGATCGACGACAACGCTGCCCGAAAGAATCGGCGCCGACCCGCCATAGCCGAGATTCTTGCCGGTCGAGATCGGGTACAGCGGGATTCTGTGCTCGTTCGCGATGCGCACGACCTGCTGCACCTGCTCCACGGTGTTCGGCGCCACTGCGGCCGACGCCAGACGTTCGGTCGGCTCGTCGCGCTCCGGCGAGTAAGCGTCGCGATACAACGCCACGTCCTCGTCGGATTTGAAGACCCACTGGTGTCCGATCGCCGCTTCGAACTTTGCGATCGCAGCCGCGAATTCGTCGCTGCCGACTCCCGGTGGTAACGTTGCCATCGTAGGTCCTTACGTTCGCACGATCGCCGCGACGGGCGTCACCGCGCCGAAGGCGCGATGACCCACGAGAAGAGCGGGCCGTCCCACGGCACATCACGTCCTAACTGAATTGCGTACGGCGTATAATAATGAATCACCGACTCCCGCTCATGAGCGGAATCGGGCGATGCGGAGCGACGCGCAGGCGCCGGCCGCGTGCCGGGCGTCGCGATAGTCTGTCTCGCCGGCGTGGGGCAATCAGCGTGACAATGCGCGAGGGCGGCCGCCGTCAGCAGGGGCCACTCCATGCCTTGCTGCTGCAAACTCTCGGCGAAGGCCAGCGTTTCCGGCGCGCCGGTCATGACGTGCGCGAGGCCGCCATCCTCGCGCGGACTATGCTCGATGCGCAGCACGACGCGCATGCCGCGCTCGTTGCCAAGCTGCTCCAGCGCGAACATCGGCCCGAATTGCGTCGTCCCGGCAATCGCCGCCGGCCGGACGCGCCACAAGAGATCGAGCTCCTCGTACCAGAAGCCGGTCACGTCGCCGTCCTCGAGCGCGCGCACGACGACGCCGTAGGCGCCCATCGCTTCGGCAACCCGCCGGCCCTCGGCATATCGGTCGTCGACGATCGCCTTGTGCAGAACCGCGCTGCCTCCCTCGACCCGTGGCGAGAACGCCGCTGACGCA
>Ga0209640_10002565_pt1 | contig 15862 bp, 13 predicted proteins | sample RifCSP10_1_FD_184018 | JGI IMG/M metagenome (GOLD analysis project Ga0209640, IMG submission 184018) | Soil microbial communities from Rifle, Colorado - Rifle CSP2_sed 10_1 (SPAdes) (version 2) | ecosystem: Environmental > Terrestrial > Deep subsurface > Rock core/Sediment | place: Rifle...
TCACGTGCATCGAAGCCGACTTCTGCGATCTGCCGGCCACCATCGAGCCAGCGGATCTGGCGTACGCGATCGAGTCGTTCGTCCATGGACCTGCGCCGGATCGCTTCTTTGCCGAGTGCGCGCGGCTCGTCAGGCCCCGCGGCCTGCTCGTGATCTGCGACGACTTCAGACGGATGACGTCGAGCGCCGCCGCGGCGCGCGCCATCGATCGCTTCTCCAGCGGCTGGCACATCAACACGCTCCTCGACCGCGGCGAGCTTGCGGCCCTGGCGCGGACCGCCGGCTTCGAGCACGAGTCGACCACCGACCTGACGCCGTGGCTCGAGCTGCGGCGCCCGCGCGACCGCGCGATCGACGTGCTTGGCGCCGTGCTCGGCTGGCTCCCGCCCGCGACGGGACGCTTCGGGTATCTGGTGGGCGGGAGCGCGCTGCAGACGTGTCTCGCGCGTGGATGGATTGGGTACGACCTGGCGGTGTTTCGGCGAGGATCCGGCTGAAGCCGGACACGACGTACGGAGTTACCTGCGCCGGAAGGTGGCGACCACGGGATTGTGCAACTTTGCACTTTGAACTTACGCCTACTTCGCCAACGGATCCGGCCGGACCTGGAACTTCACCAGCTTTGGTCGGGTCCCCTTGCCGCCTTCCATATGGAAGGGTGTCCGCGTCCCGGACGAGGCATGGAGCCCTCGCCCTTTCCAGCCCGCCTTGGGATCGTCGATGCGGCCGTCCATGCCCTTGGCGTAGAACCCCAGGGGATACGGTACGCGCAGCGTGACGAACGTGCCGTTGACCAGGCCATGGACCGAGTCGGATCCATTGCCGATCACGAATGGCGTGTTCCTGCCCAGGCCGGACGTGTCGAACTGATCCACCCACATGAGATAGGTCCCGTCGGCGACGCCGCCTTCATCCGTCACGCCCTTGAACTTCGGCCCGGGCATCGAATAGAAGGCCCAGCCCTCGGGACAGTGCTGCCCGGTCGCGGTAGGGCCGTTGAGCGGGCCCTTGCACTTGCGCCGATCGAAGCTGGCCAGATGACTGCTCCCTGCCAGATTCGTCCAGACGACCCCGTTCCGATCGACGTCGAGGCCTCGCGGCGTGTATCCACGCACGGGGACCTTCGCGGCGTCGAGCGGGACCTCGAAGATTTCCGTCACGGCCGTCGTTGTCGGATTCGCCCCCAGGGTGACTCGAACGATCGCACCGGGATAGGCGGCCACCGAGCCCCAGATCGCGCCATCGACCGTGTTGTGAATCACGCTGTAGACCCCGACGTCCACGCGCTTGTCCTTCGCGGGATCGAGCGGCTGGTCGGGCTCCACCCACGCGTCCTGCCTGCCGTTGCCGTTGGTGTCGAGAATCAACGGAGTCCAGCCCTGAGATTTCTGTTCGTCCTTGGTCTGGTCGAACATCTTCGTGTTGACCCAGCCCAGCACATTGCCGCCGCCCGTGCCGGCATTCGTGAACCAGAGCGTGTCGTTCGCGTCCTCCGAGAACAGCAGATGGTGCGTGCCGAAGCACGTATCGATGAGCGTCCACTGCCTGCTCTTCGGGTCGTACACGGTCAGGTGCCTGTTCGTGGACTTGAGCGGGAAATGTTTCGCCGACGGGTGGCTCGATCCCTCCCGGCACCACGCCGGGTTCTCCGCCGGACGGATCGCCGATGCGGTCCATACGCGCCCCTGCGCGTCGATCATCGAGCTGTGGGGACTCGTTCGACTGCTCCAGAGCACCTCTTCCGCCCAGTACGGCGACGGCGTGAACTTCTGCGGCGCTCGGACCGGCGTCCGCGGATCGCGGACGGGCACCCGCAGGGCGGTCGCCGTGTGGCGCACCGGATCGACCACATACAGGTCGTCCGAGCTCTCCTCGGGAGCGATATAAATCGGACCGTTGGCGTTGACGGTGGGCTTGCGCTTGTCGGTCGAAATGCCGTCGTGCGTGTACTTCAGCGGATCGCCGTAATCCCACTCGGTCACCACGACGTTGCGCTCGATCCCCTGCGGCCGAGGGGGTACGGGAGGCACTTCGCCGGCGGCGATCCGATCCGACCAGTCGGCAAAGATCGCCAGCGCCCGCTGCCGGCCGATGACGTTGAAGCCATTGCTCATGCCGCCGCCCGCCTGTCCCACCTGCACGCGGTGATCCCATGCGGCCATCGAGGAGTCGAAGGCGCCCAGGGTCTTGGGAATCTCGCGCGTGGCCTTGTTGCCCATCTGGTGACAGACTTCGCAGCCGGCCGCCTTGAGCCGCGTGATGAACGCCGCCTGGCTCGTCATCGCTTCTGCGAAACCGTTGCCCTTGGGGCCGGTGCCGGGGAACTCGCTCTTGGGCGGTACCTGCAGCAGCGAGTACCAGTAGTTGGCCGGATAGTACTGGGCCGCGGCGCGCGCATCGGGCGCGACGACCGCCGTCAGGTTCAGCATCCTCCCGGGCGCCGTCCGCACCTTCGCTGAATCGACTAATCCGTACCCGCGCACCCACACGTCGTAGTTCGCCTTGGGCAGATCGGGCACCACGTACCGGCCCCGATCGTCGGTCACCACGCTGCGGATGAATCGGGTTGGCAGGTCCGTTGTCTCCGCAATCACCCACACGCCGGCTTCCGGTCCCTTGGCGCTGGTGACCACGCCCCCAAGGTCGTCGTTGTCGATGCGGATCGCGCCTCCGTTCTGCTGGCGCGCATGGATCTCGACCACCGAGGCAACGGCCATGACGGTGGCGATCCCCATCAGAGCCAGGGCCCAGAATCGTTTCGTCATATGCGTGTCCTCTCCGGCGGCCCGTCGCGGCCGCGAAAAGTCGTGGGTGACGGCTGTGGCCCCGCGCACAGCCGTCATCTACGGCTGGAAGTGCTGCACGTCTTTCTCATTCTCTTCGCAAAAGTACTCAATCAGGTCTTCGTCTGGCATCAGCGTCACCTGTTGCCTCCAGACGATTGGTCGCCGGTACGTTTTCGGGTCATTGACGGTGACCTCGATTTCCAGGTGCCCGACATCACGGCGGCGGAATCGCTCGTTGACATGGAGGGCATCACTATGCGGGTGGCCCACACGGTCGAGCCAGCCGAGGTCGTTGAACCCCACCGTATCGACCACCAGAGTGTCACCGTCCCACCGACCGATCGAATAGCCCATCCACGTGGGGTTCGCGTCCGGGATGGACTTCCGGCCATCGAGGAAGATCTGGCGGAAGGTCCCGTGGTATTCATACAGGATGATCACGAGCCGAGGTGTCTGGGTAATCTTGTACGGCGGGTACGACGCGTCGAGCGCCGGTATACCGACGGGCTTACAGTGGGAAATGGGGTCTGCGACACCATGGCTCTCGCCGCGTTGCTTGAACAGCGCGTCGGCCCACGGCTCCATTTGCACTTGTCCCGGTTTCATGTCCGCCGTCACATCGAGGAAATAGCGAGGCACGGTGAAGTCGGGGCCTTCAACGGCTCGCACACCCTCGGGCAAGGGGTCGCGTACATTCTCCCAGACACCGGACAGGTCCGGTTTGCCGTCAGCGGTGCGCGGCGCGGGCGCGGAGAGGTTCGGCTTGCCGTCCCGCAGGCTTGGGACTCTTGGGTCCCGCTGCTTCGCCCACTGCGCGGGGGCGGCAGCGGCTGTAACCAGCAGCAGTAAGGCACAGAACAACGTCGTTTTCATACGGCCTCCGTCGCCCTCATCCACCGGATCCACGCGTCATGGAATGGTCTCGACGATCGCCACGCGCCGGCAGGAACCGCGCGTGCGCCGGGCCGGTCTCGCGGTGCGCGCGCTATCGCTGATCGTGGTGGTCGTTGTTGAGCAGCAGCGACGCGTCCTCTTCACGGCACGCGGGGATTCCTCGAGCGGCTGCGAAAGTGTACACCATCTCCAGGGTGGGGTTCGCGTTGGCCCGCCCACTTCACGCGTGAAACGGACACTTGCTTCCGCGCGCTGTTCGACCACCTGGCGACCGGCGGCTACCATGTGATCGAGGACTGGGCCGGGGCTTCACCGAGATCCGTTATGCGACCGAAGGGCCCACGATGCCAGAATTTACAGCGCACGATGAATACGGGCCCTGCAACGAAGCGCCACCGTACGCGGGTGCGGCCCGGGGATGGCGAGGCGATGCAGCGGGTCATGGCGGCGGCGAAAGCGCGGTTGGGGCTGGCGGTGGACGCGCCGGTGCGGAGCTGCTACGAAGCGAGGCGCGACGGATCTTGGCCGCATCGGCTGCTGACGCGGCTGGGTGTTGTCGATCTGGTCGTGGACTCGGCGAGCATCGAGGTCTCGCGGCGCGCGGCGGGCCAAGACGGACCGGCTCGACGGTGAGAAGCTGCTCCGGTTCGAACTCCTTTCAAGATAGCTACTCTGAAGAGCTCAACATACAGCCGGCCCGTCGTACCCTCCTACAGAGGGTCTGAAGCCAGGCTGAAGCCGACACGACGTACGGAGTTACCGGCGCCGGAAGGTGGCGACCACGGGATTGTGGTCCGAGACCTCGCCAAGTCCGAGCGCCGACGTATCGATGGCGTCCACCGACTCGAGCGTCAGCGCGATCTCCGGCGAGTACAGCACGTAGTCGATGCGCGACACGCGATGCGGCCGCGTCTGTCCCGTCGCGAAGCCGCCCGTCTTCCCGCGCGCCGCGGCATCCGCCCAGCCGTCGCGATAGCGCGCCAGCGCCGGGCGAAGCTCGTCGGCGTTCGGCTCGGCGTTGAAGTCGCCAATCAGGAGGCCGCGCCCGTGCTGCGCCGCCCACGGCAGCAGCGCGCCCAGCTCGCGCGCCCGATCGGCCTGTTGCTGCCGGTTCGCCGCCAGGTGCGTCACCACCACGGTGACGTCGGGCATCGAGCCGACGCGAACGGCCAGTCCGATTCGCCCTTCCGACAGGCGCACCGATTTCGAGCCGACGATCCGCTCGGGCGTGAAAAACGCCAGCCCTTCCGTCTCGACGCCGTCACCCCTGCCGCGCCGCAGACATTCGCGGTTCTCGGTGATCCACGCTTCCCGGTACACGTGCGTCCACGGCCGCCCGCTGCGACGCTGCAGTCCCCGGGCGATCAGCGCGGCCTGATCGTCGCAGTTGGTGCCCGCGTGATTCCGCATCGCCTCCTGCACGCCCACCAGATCGACGCCGAGGCGGTCAATCGCCTCGATCGTCCGTTCGAGGTTGTAGTTGTTGCGCCGATCCGAGCCCTTGTGGATGTTGAACGTGGCCACGCGGAACGTCTGGGCGGCATCCGCCACCGACACGACGCGGCGGGCCGCGGTAGCGGCCACCACAATCGCGATGACGATCGAGAGCGCGATACCCAGAGTGCGCATGGCGGCTAGATGATCTGGCGCACGGCACCCGGCTCCGAGCCGCCCGCCGGCTCGGCCCGCACGTGCAGCTCGCAGTCGAACAGCACATCGCCGCCCATGCGAAACACCCGGTAGCCGGGGCGGCGGCAGTCGCGCAGGTGCTCTGTCGGCGCCACGCGGATGGCGGGACGGCCGTCGCCGATAAACACCGGCGCAATCGCAATCTGCAGCCGATCGAGCAGATTGGCCTCGAGAAACGTCGACACCGTCACGCCGCCGCCTTCCACGAACACGCGGGCGCAGCCGCGCGCGCGCAGCAGCTGCAGCACCTGCGTCGCTTCGCTGACGGGTCCGCCGTTGTCGATTCGGGCGATGTCGGCGCTCCCCATGTGGTCGTCCGGCGGCGTCTGCGATTGCCCGCAGATGTACAACGTGGGGGCCTGTCGATCGGTGAACACGCGAAAGCCCGCCGCCAGCCGTCGTCCCGGATCGAGCACCACGCGGAGCGGGCTTGGGCCGGGCACGTGGCGCGTGGTGAGCTGCGGATCGTCGGCGGCCACCGTGCCCGCGCCCACGACGACGGCGTCGCAGAGCGCGCGCATGCGGTGCACGTGCACCAGGTTGTCGCCGCCGGTCACAAACTGCGAGTCGCCCGAGGGCGTGGCGATGAAGCCGTCGAGGCTCTGTCCGAGGTGTCCCACCGTCAGCGGGCGCGCGAACGTCGCGCTGCAGATCGGCAGATACAGGTTGAGCAGCTCGGTCCGCGGATCGCCCTGCGGCAGCCGCGATTCCCATCCGCGCCCCGGATGCCAGATCAGCGCCGCGTGTGCGTCGTCGGCCGACAGGAGCCGCAGCCCGTCGTGCGCCGCTTCACCGAAGGCCTGCACGCGGCCCTCGCGCTCGAGCCGATCGGCCAGAGCGCTCGCCTCCTGGAGCAGGCGCCAGGCCGAGTCGGCCGCCGAGCCGTGCTGTGAAACAGACGCCGCAACCGCTGGGACAGACATATGACCCGCCACTATGCCACCGAGCATCATGAATGCCAAGCGTGGGATGGAATGTGGCGCCGGACCGACGCCAGCGCGACAAGCACAACCGTCATCGTGACGGCGAGAAGGGCAAACAGCTGTGACGGCCCGCCCGCGTCGAGCGCCCACGAGCCCGCATACGTGCTCAGCACGCCGCCCAGGCGACCGACCGCCACGGCGGTGCCGACGCCCGTGGCGCGGATCGCCGTCGGATAGACGTGCGCCGCCAGCGCGTACATCGTGGTCTGCACCGCGTTGATGAGCCCGCCCGTCCACGCCAGCAGCGCGAGCACGACCAGCGTCGGCTGCGCGCCAAGCGGCACGACGGCCATCACCACCGCCCCCGCGACCGCGCCGGCCGTCATCGCGAGCATCGTCACCCTCGAGCCGGCGCGCCGCATGACAAGCGCGCCGACAGTAGCGCCGGCCACGCCGCCCAGGTTGAACGCCGCAAGCCCGTTGCTGGCGACGCCGACGTCGAAGCCGGCGCCAGCCAGCATCGACGGCACCCAGTTGATCCCGACGTACACCGAGAGCAGACAGAAGAAGAACGACGCGCTCAGCGCAAGCGTGTCGCGGCGAAACCCGGGCGCGACGAGCTCGCGCGGCGAGGCGCGCGCGACTGACGGCTCGGCTGCGTCGCTGAACGCCGCGTCAGGAGGCACGTCGTGGCCGAGCCGGCGCAGAAGCGTGGTCAGCTCGGGCCAGCGCTCCTGCCGGCGCGCCAGATAGCGCGGCGACTCGGGGAGCATCTGCCACAGGACGGCCGCAAGCGCGAGCGGCACGAGGCCACCCACCAGAAACAGCACGCGCCAGCCGAACTGCGGCAGGATTTGCGCGCCCACCAGCCCCGCAAGCGTGCCGCCCACCGGGATGCAGACGATGGTGAGCGTGACGGCGAAGGGGCGATGGCGGCCCGGCACGTACTCGGAGGCGAGCGCCGCGCTGTTCGGCATGGCCCCGCCCAGGCCGAGCCCGGTGAAAAATCGCAGCACGCCAAGCGCCACGACGTCGTCCACGAGCGGCGTGAGCGCGGTGAGCGCGCCAAACGACGCCACGCTGGCCAGCAGCGCCGCCCGGCGGCCGATGCGGTCGCCGACGAGGCCGCCCAGCGCGCCGCCGACCATCATGCCGATCATCCCGCCCGCCAGCACCGGCGCGAATGCCGCGCGCGGCGCGCCCCACTCGCCCATGAGCGGGAGGATGGCGATGCCCAGCAGCTGATTGTCGAAGCCGTCGAGGACGATGGCGAGGGCGGTGACGCCGACGAGCAGCTTCTGATAGCCGCTCCAGGGGCCCGCGTCGAGGAGCGACCCGACGTCAACCGGTTTCATGACGAAAGGCCGGCTGACTCGACGCGAGATTCAGAGATGCGGAACGGTCGGGCCGATAGCGCCCGGACCGGCAAACGCCGCCGCGGCGGAGGCTCCCTGAAATCGCCCGATTTCAGACAGGCTGTCATCGACGACCGGGACGTTGCTCGGCGGGTTGTTGTGATCGGGGCGCCACGACACCGTGAAGTGTACGACGTCGTTCCAGCGGACGGTGCGCCTGCGGACGCCGGTATCGAGCGTCGCCTTGTGCACGGGCGCGCCGGGCTGCATGGCTCGGGCGTGCCGGTCGATCTCCCCCAGCGGAATGGGGACGCCGCATCGCTGGGCGGTGCGCAGCATCCAGTGCAGCGTGATGCTCGAGAGCCCGGCGTTGCCGTTGCCGCCGCCGACGTCGGAATGGACGCCGCGGAACCAGACCTCGAACAGGCGTCCCGGCGCATTCGCGTCGTTGCCGCGCGGCGGCGTCGAGAGCCGTTCCACCGGAAAGTTGAGGCGCCCCTCGTCCAGTGCCAGCGCGTGGTAGCACGTGTCCACGGTCGTCGGAATGTCCAGGTGCCAGCCGATGTTGATCTTGTTTCCCGGCACGCCGAACGAGGCGACGCAGTCCCACAGGCCGAGGAAGCGAACCGGCAGCCGGGCGCCGTGTTTCTCGGAGACCCGATTGACAAAATCGACGGCCGTGGCCGCGCCACGGCTGAAGCCGACGACATCCACCACCATATCGCCCTTGTCGGCATTCTGCTCGAGGCGCTTCATCGCCTGGCTGATGCGCCAGCGTCCGCCGATCCCGAACGCGCCGCCGATGGCCTTGCCGGCCCACCCGAATCGTGTGCCGATGCCGGGGATATACAGGTTTCTGTCGTCCTTCGTTTCGTCCCGCTCCTGCTCGTCGCCCTCCTGGCGCCCGTACGCCTGGTAGAACTTGAAGACGTTGGTGTCGCCCTTGGTGCCGTCGCGATCCTCGTTCCACGTGCCGTCGAATGCGTAGAGTGCCATGGCAGCCGGATCCTACGTCCGGCAGGGGGATCGCGGGCGCACGGCCGGAAGAAACCGTGCAAGCGGGCTTCGACGCGTAGCTGAGCTAGGCGATCATCACCTTGCGCGGATACTGCGAGTTGTCCTCCAGGAACGTCTTCTTGTTGGCCAGGTCCTCCGAGGTGGGCTGCACCTTGCCGGTGACGTCGGTCACGCGCGAGACGAGCGTGTGCTCGCCGGCCGTGGCGCCGCTCCAGACGTAGTTGAAGAACTTCCACGAGTACTTCTCTTTGGTGGCCGGGTCGAGCGTGGCCGGCTGCCACGGCCCGCCGTCGGTGCTCACCTCCACCGATCGAATCGGCGTGCCGTCGTTGAGGATGACGCCGAACACGTTATGCCGGCTGCCGTCGCGGCTGACCCGCGCGATGAACGACTTGAGCTGCATGTGGGTGACGGCGGTTTCCTTCCACTTGATCTCGCCGTTGATCATCTCGCCGCGCAGCGTGCGGTACCAGCGGGCCTGGAACTTGCCGAGGTACTGCTCGTCCTGCACGTAGATCTCGGAAAGAAATTTCACGTTGGCCACGCCGTACCAGCCCGGCACGAGCAGGCGCAGCGGGAAGCCCTGGTGCTTGGTGAGCGGCTCGCCGCCGAGCGCGTACGCGAGCACCGGCTCGCCCGATAGCGCTTTCTCGCGCGAGAGGCTCCGGCCGAACTGCTGGTCCACCTTCGTGATGTTCCCGCGGAAGTCCACCTCCTCTTCGCCGTGATCGGCGCCGAAGAAGACGAGCTCCCGGGCCTGCGCCTTCACGCCCGCCTGATCCAGCACCGCGCGCAGCGGCACGCCCGTCCAGCGGCCGTTGCTCGAGAGCCCCTGCAGCGGACGGCGATTCCCCGAGCACTCGAAGCCGAAGACGAGCTCCGTGCTGCGCATCTTCTTCAGCTCGTCGAGCGAGAGCGACAGCGGCCGGTCCACCATCCCCGAGATCTTCAGGCGATAGGCCGCCGGGTCGATGTCGGGGTGGCCGTAGTGCTGCGTCGTGAAGAACTGGTCGCGCGGCGTGAACGCGCCGGAGATGTTGCGAACGTCGATGATGCGGCGGTCGGCCGCCGGCGTCAGGTTGATGTTGGGGGGGAGGTCGGTGAACGGCACCAGCGTTTCGCCCTGCGCGAGGGCGGGCAGCGCCCAGTCCGGAATACCGAGGACGCCCAACCCTGCCATAGCGAGACTTCCCTTCAGGATGTCGCGACGGGTGCTCTGCATCGTCATGGTCCAGCCCCTCTCCTTCTGCCTCCGGCCCCGGCCGGCGTGCCCGGGCGACGGAATAGTACACGCGTACGGGGCGGCGGGTCACTTCTCTTCATGGCCGGCCGCGAAAGCCGCCATTGCCAACAAAAAGCGGACAGAACGTTACCGCAGCGCGGCGACGTCGTGGGCGTCGACGTCGCCGAGCTCCAGCACGCGGGCAATCGAAGTGCGCGCACCCCACATCCCTTGATCGCCGCGGGCGTAAGACGATATCTTACCCCCGTGAAGACCCGCGTCTCGTCCAAGGGCCAGATTGTCCTGCCCGTGGAGCTGCGGCAGCAGGACCAGATCGAAGCCGGCCAGGAGTTCGACGTCGAGCGCGTCGATCGCGGTGACTACCGCCTCGTGCGCCGCGCGCCGCGTTCGAATGAGGGCGTCGTCGACTGGTTGAGGCGTCATGAAGGCGACATCGCCGTCGACCCGGTCATCCTCGGCGAGGTTCGGTTTGGCATCCTGCTTCTCCCGAGGGGGAGGCGCCGACGTGGCCGACGCAGTGGCGACTGGAGGGGAAGGGCCAGAGGTCCACGGTCCGGTGAAACAATCAAGGAACTCACAACACCGCATCGGCACTTGCGTGCGTCCGCACCATCTACCATCCGACAACAGACCACGGACAAGGGTCCGTATTGCAAAGCATCGCCCGCTGCGCCCCTGGGAGAAGCCCTGGCCGATTGAGCCGTAGGCAGCGCTCGCGCCACACGGCCGGAGACACCTGTTCCGAACGCTTTTCTCGCGAACGGGCGTCTTCACCGTCGCACCGTCGCACCCTCGCACCGTCGCACCGTTGAGTTCCTCCCGTCCCAGGTGCATAATCGGCGGGTTATGGCCAATGTGACTTTGACCGTGAATGGACGCCGGCAGACCGTCGACGTCGACCCGTCGACGCCGCTCCTCTACATCCTGCGCAACGACCTCGACCTGCAGGGCCCCCGCTTCGGCTGCGGCCTGGGCCAGTGCGGCGCGTGCACGGTGCTCGTCAACGGCACCGCGGTACGGTCGTGCCAGACGCCGGTGTCGTCGGTCAAAGGATCGATCACCACGCTCGAGGGCCTGGCACAGAACGGCCGGCTCCACCCGATCCAGCAGGCGTGGATCGACGAGCAGGTGCCGGCCTGCGGCTTCTGCCAGAACGGCCAGATGCTGACGGCGGCGGCGCTGCTCGAGCGAAACCCGCGTCCGACCGACGCGCAGATCCGCGAGGCGATGGCGCCGGTGCTGTGCCGCTGCTTCACCTATTACCGGATTCAGGCCGCCATCAAACGCGCCGCCGGCACGGCGCAGACCGCATAGGAGCGTTGCCATGAATCTCACACATATCGACGCGCTCCTCGACACGTTCGCGAGCCCCTCGCGCCGCGACTTCCTGAAGACCTCCGGCCGCCTCGTCGTCTCGTTCACCGCGGCGTCGCAGCTTGCGCCGCTGGCGTCGGTCGTGAGCGCGCAGGGCGCCGGTCCGTATCCTGACCTCGACTTCCGCCAGCTCGACTCGTGGATCGTCATCCATCAGGACAACACCGCCACCTTCTCCGTCGGCAAGACCGACCTGGGCCAGGGCACCGGCACGGCGTTCCGCCAGATCATGTCCGACGAGCTCGACATGGCGTTCGAGCGGACGACCTGCATCATGGGACACACCGACCGCACCGTGGACCAGGGCGGGTCGGGCGGGTCGGATGCGCTGCAAACCGACGGCTGGCCGATGCGCCGCGTGGCGGCCGAGGCGCGGCGCGTGCTGCTCGACATGGCGTCGCGGCGCTACGGCGTCCCGGTCGATCAGCTTGCGGTGAGTGACGGCGTGGTCACCGTCAAGGCCGACCCGAGCCGGCGCGTCACCTACGGCGAGCTGATTGGCGGCAACCGCTTCAACGTGGCGCTCACCGGGAAAGACATCAACGAGACCACCGGCATCGCGAAGCTCAAGCCGGTGCAGGAGATGAAGAACGTCGGCCTCTCTCCGCGGCGCGACGACATTCCTGCCAAGGTGGACGGCTCTCCCATCTGGGCCGTTGGCGCCAAGGTGCCCGGCATGGTACACGCGCGCAACGTCAAGCCGCCGGTGGCGGGCGCCGAGTGCGTCAGCGTAGACGAATCCTCTGTGAGCGGCATGCCCGGGTTCGTCAAGGTGGTGCGCGAGCGCAACTATGTGGCGGTGGTATGCGAGCGCGAGGAGCAGGCGATTGCGGCCGCGCGTCGGCTCAAGGTGAACTGGCGCAAGCCGGCCACCGCGCCCTTCCCCGCATCCGACGACCTCTTTACGTATATGCGCCGCGCGAAGCCGACGCGGAGCGTCGATCCAACCGTGAACGGCGACATCGAGGCGGCGCTCGCGGGCGCGGCCACGCGCATCGAAGCCGAGTACGAGGTGCCGTTCCAGGGACACACCGCGATGGGTCCGGCGCACGCGCTGGCCGACCCGTCGAACGGCCAGATGACGATCTACTCCAACGACATGAAGTCGTACGGCCTGCGCAACGGCGTGGCCGAGTTCCTGAAGATCCCGCGCGACCGCGTGCGCGTCATGTGGATGCAGGGGCCGCAGGCGTACGGCCGCACCGCGGCAGACGATGCCGGGTTTGAGGCGGCGTATCTGGCGCAGCAGCTTGGGCGGCCGGTGCGCGTGCAGTGGTCGCGGGAGGAAGAGACGGCGTGGGACACGAAGGGTCCAGCCTATCTGATGCGGATGCGCGGCGGGCTCGACGCGCAGGGGAATCTGGTGGCGCTCGACTACGAGGCGCGCGCGGCCGACTACTGTCATCTGGGCTACAACGAGCACGACACCGTGCTCATCGCGCAGCTCACCGGGCGGCGGAGGCAGACGCCGGCGCCTGGCGGTGTGGCGTCGCCCTCCGACATGTATGCCGTGCCGAACCGGCGCATGGCCGGGCACGTCGTCTCGCTGCCGCTGGTGTGGGAGACGCCGCTCCGCACGGGCAACCTGCGCGACCCGAACGGGCCGCAGGTGACGTTTGCGGGCGAGTCGTTCATCGACGAGCTGGCGGCGGCGGCCAAGGCCGATCCCGTCGACTTCCGTCTGCGTCTGCTGGCCGCGGGCACCGGTGACGACGGCGGGTTGAGGCGGGCGCGATCGATCGCGGTCGTCAAGGCGGCGGCGGAGAAGTTCGGGTGGACCGCTCGTCCCTCACCCGGACCGCGCGGCTCGGGTGAGATCCTCACCGGCCGCGGCTTCGCGTATGCGTATCGCAACCAGACCATCGTCGCCAACGTCGCCGAGGTGGAGGTCAACCGCCGGACCGGGCGTGTGTGGGTGAAGCGGCTCGTCTGCGCGCACGACTGCGGGCTGGTGATTAACCCCGAGGCCCTGCGCCACACCATCGAGGGCGCGGCGCTCCACGGGCTGAGCCGTGCGCTGTATGAAGAGACCACGTTCGACACCGAGAAGGTGACCAGCGTCGACTGGCGCACCTCACCCACTCTCACGCATCTCGACGCGCCGGCCGCTCTTGACGTCGTGATCGTGAACGGCGACCCCAACCCGAACCGGCCCGACCTGCCGCACTACGGCGCGGGCGAGGCGGCGCTCAAGCCGATGATCGCGGCGGTGGCGAACGCGATCTACGACGCGACCGGCGTACGCATCCGGCGGGTGCCGTTCCGGCCGGCGCGGGTCGTGGCGGCGCTCAAGACCGCCCGCGTGTAGACGTACGTAGTGTCCGCCTTCAGGCGGACCAGACATGCACGACCAGTGGACGGTGACCTGCCCTTACTGCGGCGAGGACGTCGATATTTACGTCGAGCCTGACGTCACGGGCACCTTCGTCCAGGATTGCGAAGTGTGCTGCAATCCCTGGCGCGTGCAGGTCCTACAGGAAGACGGTGAACGCGTCGTCAGCCTCGGTCGCGCTGATGGTTCCGAGTAGGCGTGGTCTTCAACGAATCATTCACGGCGGAAACGCCAGTCAAGAAACTCGGGACTCGGCTTGTGCGCCGCATCGGAGGGGACAACGATCTGCCGACCGCTAAAGTCGGATAGACGAGCCACGACGCGCACGAGATCGCGTCAAGCGAGGACGGCAAGGGGATCGTCCACCGGCTCGGGGAGTTGCGCCAGCAGATCTTCCGGTTTGTGCAGCACCATCGCGCCGTAATCCAGCATCGTCTTGGGCCACGACAGGCCGCGCTGCTCGAGAATCGACGCCATCAGGAACAGCGGCCGCCCAAGTCGAAGCGCCTCCCATCCCTGCGAGAGGCTGCCACTCCCATCACTGGCCTCGACGATGACCGATGCGTCGCTCACGAGGGCCATCGTCCGATTGCGCAACGGGAAGTTCTTCCGGGTCGTCGGGTAGCCCTCGGGAAACTGCGAGACCACCAGGTGTTCCCGCATGAGGCGAGCCTGGAGCTCACGATGCCTTGCCGGGTACGTCTCGGACAAAGGCGTGCCGATCACGGCCACGGTTCGGCCACCGGCATCCACTGTGGCGGCGTGGGCGGCCGCATCGATGCCCTCAGCAAGGCCGCTGATGACGATGGCGCCATGTTCGACTAGGAGTCTGGCAAGCTTCACCGTACGCTTCACGCCGTCGGGCGACGCCTTCCTGGCGCCGACGACGGATACACGGGGCTCCAGGCGCAACCACTCTGCGTGACCGGCCACGAAGAGCTGTTTCGGCGCGTACATCAGCTCTTGCGGATTGAGCGGACCCAGGAGCTCTTCCGCCGAGTAACCTCGCCTGACGTCAGGCTCTTCCGTCATGCTGGCGCCATGTTACGGCAAGCGGCTTCGCGGTGCCACAGAGCGATGCCTACAGGCTCCGCACGTTCTGGAGGCCGTTCTGCTGGAGAATGGCCGCAAGGTTGGTCTTCGCCACATCGTCTGCAAACGCGCTGTCGCGGAACACGCAGACGGTATCACCAGCGGGGGCAAGCGCCTTGTGCCATTCGGCGATTCCATTGGCCAACGCTTCCACGTCGGAGGCGGCAATCGCCCCTGCCAGACAGGTGATCAGCACGCCTCCACCGATGGCGTGGACGTCCTTGCCAGCAATCGTGCGCGTCTCGATGGGCACACACAGGTCGAGACCGAGCTTCAGGAGGAGCTCGTAGAGGATGTCGGACTGGGTTCTGTCGGTATTCAGGTGTTCGACCGACTGCTCGAGCGTCCCAGGCAGGTCGTCGCGGTTCGGTTCCCACGCGCGGACATTGCTGAAATCAAGCTTGAATACGCGGAAGCCGAGGTCGCCCGCGAACATTGGAGTCTCGTCCTTGATCTTCTTCGAAGCCCGGCGGACGCGTTCCTTGGTTAGCTCAGCGACGTTGCGGGGCTTACCGAGCTTGTCGCACACTTCAGCCGCCAATCTCTGGTCCTTATCCTCCTTGTTCAGAGGCTCAGGAAGCTGAACAAGGATGAACCTGCGATTGCCGCCGTCCTGGGCGTTGCTAGCGAGAACCGCGTGCGCGGATGTACCACTGCCGGCGAAGAAATCGAGGATGAGGTCATCGGTATCCGCCGTGGACCCGAGGCCACATATGTCGCGTATCACATATGCCCTTCGCACAGCTTGAGCGTTCCCGGAATCAGCACGCCGCAAAAGACTGCGCTGTAAGTGAGCAAGCATCTGCTGCCGATGCGCACGCTGGTGTTCGTTCAGGACCCGGCCGCCGGTGGCCTCGTGACGCGCAAGCGGAGACCGCGGCGGCGCCGCCCTGCCAGACAGGCAACCGTCGCTGCGGTTCATCTCGCGGCGGTAAGACTTGAAGCAGAAGATCGTTCCGCGCAGTTCGGCGGTCGACATGATGGCTCCTCCTGGAGGGCCACGATATCGAGCGGCGGTGACAGAATAGGTCCTACGCCAGATCTTCGCTGAGCCACTTGCCCATGATCCCGGTCACCGACGCCATCTCCCTGGACGACGACCTTGTCGAGGAGCGGTTCGTACGCGCCTCCGGGCCGGGGGGACAGAACGTCAACAA
>Ga0209640_10002566_pt1 | contig 15858 bp, 13 predicted proteins | sample RifCSP10_1_FD_184018 | JGI IMG/M metagenome (GOLD analysis project Ga0209640, IMG submission 184018) | Soil microbial communities from Rifle, Colorado - Rifle CSP2_sed 10_1 (SPAdes) (version 2) | ecosystem: Environmental > Terrestrial > Deep subsurface > Rock core/Sediment | place: Rifle...
CGTCGCAGGCGACCGGTTGCGAGATCCTCGGCAAGGCGGAGTTCCTCAATCCCGGCGGCTCGGTCAAGGACCGTGCCGCGCTGTACATGATCCTCGACGCCGAGAAGCGCGGCCTGCTGCGGCCCGGGGGCGTGATCGTCGAGGGCACGGCCGGCAATACCGGGATCGGACTCGCCCTGGTGGGCAACGCGCGCGGCTACCGCACGGTGATCGTGATCCCGGAAACCCAGAGCAAGGAAAAGAAGGACATGCTGCGCCTGTGCGGCGCGGAGCTGCGCGAAGTGCCGGCCGTCCCCTACAAGGACCCCAACAACTACGTGCACGTCTCGGAGCGGGTGGCAAAGGAGGTGGGCGGGTTCTGGGCCAACCAGTGGGACAACACCGCCAACCGGGACGGACACTATCGAAGCACCGGGCCTGAAATCTGGGAACAAACCGAGGGCAAGCTGGACGGCTTTACGTGCGCCATCGGCACCGGCGGAACCCTTGCAGGTGTTTCAATGTTTCTAAAACAAAAAAATCCCAAAGTCAGGACCGCGGCTGCCGACCCCATGGGTGCGGCGATGTACAGCTGGATCAAGCACGGCGAGCTGAAGTCGGAGGGCTCGTCGATCACCGAGGGCATCGGGCTGGGCCGCGTGACGAAGAACATCGAAGGCGCGCCGGTGGACGACGCCTATCGGATCCCCGATGCCGAAGCTCTTCCGGTAGTTTTTTCTTTATTGAAGGACGAAGGGCTCTGCCTCGGCGGCTCGAGCGCGATCAACGTCGCCGGGGCGATCCGTCTGGCCAAAGACCTCGGGCCCGGACACACGGTGGTGACGATCCTCGCGGATTCCGGGACGCGCTACCAGTCGAAGCTCTTCAACCGCGCCTTCCTGGAGGAGAAGGGGCTGCCCTGCCCCGACTGGCTATGACCGACTCGCTCGGCCCGCGCGCCAAGTTCGGCGTCCTCGCCCCCTCGACCAATACCTCGGTGCAGCCCGAGTTCGACGCCATGCGTCCCTGGGGCGTCACCAACCACCACTCCCGCCTCATCATTCCCGACTCCCGCGTCACCGGCGACGCGAGCTTCATGGTGATGATGGATGGCATCCGCGCCGCACTGGTCCCGGCGCTCGACGCGGTGATGACCTGCCATCCCGACTTCGTGATCCTCGGCATGTCGGCCGAGACTTTCTGGGATGGGTTGAAAGGGTCTTCGGCGCTGCAAAAGAAACTCGAGAAAAGGGCGAAACGAGGCGTGGCGATGGGCTCCGACGCCTGCCGCGCGGCGCTGCGCGCCTACGGCCGCTCGATCAGGCGCATCGGCGTCATCACGCCCTACATGCCGATCGGCGACAAGCAGGTGCACCGCTTCTTCACCGAATCGGGCTTCGAAGTCGTCCACCTGCTCGGCCTCAAATGCAAGAGCCCGGTGCTCATCGCGCACGAATCGAAGAAGACCTTGCGCGACGCGATCGACCGGGTCAACCGCGGCAAGGTTGACGCGGTCGTCCAGGTCGGCACCAACCTCGCCATGGCCGAAGTCGCCGCCATGGCCGAGTTTTGGCTCGACAAGCCGGTGATCGCCATCAACACCGCCCTCTACTGGCACGCCCTGCGCCAATACGGCATCAAGGACAAAGTCTACGGCTGGGGCTCGCTCCTGGCGAAGCACTGAGCCGGCGATGAGCGCCGCCTCCGGTCGCCTGCCGGACGAAGCGATGAGTAAACGCATGATTCACGTCGTGGAGGCCCTCGCATGAAACCGCAGCGCCGCACTCTCCTGAAGGTCGCCGCGGCCGCCTTGGCCGTCAACGCCCTGCCTGCCGCCGCCCAGGGAAAGCTGAAGATCGGCATCGTCGGCTCCGGCAATGTCGGCGGCGGCATCGGCGCCGCCTGGGTCAAGGCCGGCCACCAGGTCATGTTCTCCTCGCGCGACCTCGAGCACGACAAGGCCCTCGCCGCTCGCCTCGGCCGCAATGCCCGCGCCGGAACACCGAAGGACGCCGCCGCCTTCGGCGACGTGGTGATGATCTCCGTCCCCTACCGCGCGCTCCCGCAGCTCGGCAAGGACCTCGCGCGCGAACTGAAGGGCAAGGCCGTCATAGACACCTGCAACCCCTTCGTCGGCCGCGACGGCGACATCGCCAACTGGGCGCGCCAGAAAGGCGCCGGTCTCGCCTCCGCGGAACTGCTACCCGGCGCCCGGCTCGTGCGCGCCTTCAACGCCATCGGCGCCGCCCGCATGGGCTCCGCCCACGAGAATCCCGGCAAGGTCGGCATGCCCATCGCCGGCGACGATCCCCAGGCCATCCAGATCGCCTCCCGCCTGATCCGCGACATGGGCTACGAGCCCGTGCTGATCGGTAACCTCGCCATGGGCCGCCACCTTATCCCCGGCACGCCGCTCTCCGGCGAGCACTCGCCCGCCGAACTCAGGAAAATCGCCGCCACCCTGAAATAAGGCGGCCCCGCCATCTCCAGGGTTCAGTGCTTCGGCGGCGGGCGCTTCTCGATGAAGGCGTCCATGCCTTCCCTGCCCTCCGGGTGCGCGAAGCTGGAGGCGATCACCTGCCCGGCGAGGTCGTAGGCCTTGGCGACGCCGAGGTCCATCTGGGCGTAAAAGGCGCGCTTGCCGGCGGCGACGGTGGCAGGCGGTTTTTCCGCAATCTGCCTCGCCAGGTTCTCCGTTTCAGAAACAAGATTTTCAGGAGAGACCACGCGATTCACCAATCCCCACTCCATCGCCCGGCGCGCGTCGATGGGGTCGCCGGTGAGGAGCATTTCCATGGCGTGCTTGCGCTGCAGGTTGCGGCCTACGGCCACGCCGGGGGTGGAGCAGAAGAAGCCCCAGGTGACGCCGCTGGTGACGAACTTCGCCGCCGCCGAGGCGACGGCGAGGTCGCACTGGGCGACGAGCTGGCAGCCGGCGGCCGCGGCGGCGCCCTGGACGCGGGCGATCACCGGCTGCGGTAGCTGGCTGATGGTCATCATCATGCGGCTGCACCGGGTGAAGAGCTCGGCGATCTTCGGCTGCTCCCGCAGGCCGCGGATCTCCTTCAGGTCGTGCCCCGCGCAAAAGCCTTTTCCGGCCGCCGCGAGGATCACGACGCGGGTGTTCTTGCTGTTCATCAGCGAATCGAAAGCCTCCTGCAGGGCGTCCAGCATTTCCGTGGTGAGCAGATTCATCTGCAGCGGCCGGTTCATCGTCAGCGTGCAGACGCCGTCGCGGTCCTCGCGCAGCAGGATGGTGGTGTCGGCTTGCGGATTCGCGCTCATGTGTCTATCGCGTGGGTCGACTTGGCTTTTTCCCGCAGCATGAATTTCTGGATCTTGCCGGTGGAGGTCTTCGGCAGCTCGCCGAACACGACGGCGCGGGGCGCCTTGAACTTCGCCAGGTGGGAGCGGCAGAACTCGATGATTTCTGTTTCCTTCGCCGTCGAATCGGGTTTCAGCTCCACGAAAGCGCAAGGCGTCTCCCCCCATTTCTCATCCGGCATCGCCACCACCGCCGCGGCGAGCACCGCCGGATGCCGGTACAGCACGTCCTCGACTTCAAGCGACGAGATGTTCTCCCCGCCCGAGATGATGATGTCCTTGGAGCGGTCCTTGATCTTCATGTAGCCGTCGGGCTGCATCACCGCCAGGTCGCCGGAATGGAACCAGCCGCCGCGGAACGCTTCCGCGGTGGCCTTGGCGTTCTTCAGGTAACCCTTCATGGTGATGTTGCCGCGGAACATGATCTCGCCCATGGTCTCGCCGTCGGCGGGCACCGGCCGCATGGTCTCGGGGTCCATGACGCTCAGGCCCTCCTCCATCAGGTAGCGCACGCCCTGCCGGCCGTTGAGCCGGGTGCGCTCGCCGATGTCCAGCGCATCCCATTCCTCGTGCTTCGCGCAGACCGTGGCCGGGCCGTACACCTCGGTCAGCCCGTAGACGTGGGTGAGGTCGAATCCCATGCGCTCCATGCCCTCGATCATCGCCGCCGGCGGCGCCGCCGCCGCGACCATGCCGTGCACCTTGTGCCGGATGCCCTGCTTGAGGTGTTCGGGCGCGTTGATCAGCGTCGAGTGAACGATCGGCGCGCCGCAATAATGGGTAACTCGATGCTCTTTTATTAAAGAAAAAACCTTCTCTGCTTCAACGCGGCGCAGACACACGTTGGTCCCGGCATTGGCCGCCATGGTCCACGGGAAGGTCCAGCCGTTGCAGTGGAACATCGGCAGGGTCCAGAGGTAGACCGCGTGGTGCGGCATCCCCCAGGTCAGGATGTTGCACACCGCGTTGAGGTAGGCGCCGCGATGGTGATAGACCACGCCCTTGGGATTGCCGGTGGTGCCCGAGGTGTAGTTGAGCGAGATCGCCTCCCACTCGTCCTCGGGCCAGAGCCAGGCGTATTCGGGATCGCCCTCCCGCAGCAGGGATTCATATTCGGCGTCGGCATCGATGACCGGGATCGAAAGATTTACCTTCTTTAGAACCGAGGAAAATTCCCTGTCGGCGATCAGGAGCTTCGCTTCGCCGTGATCGAGCATGAATGCGATGGCCTCCGGGTCGAGGCGGGTATTCAGCGCGTTCAGCACGGCGCCGCACATCGGCACGCCGAAATGCGCTTCGTACATCGGCGGCGTGTTGGGCAGCATCACCGCCACGGTGTCGCCGCGGGCTATGCCTCGCTTTGCCAGCGCCGACCCCAGTCGTCTCGCCCTCTGATACGTCTCTTTCCAAGTATGGCGGATTTCGCCGTGAATCACGGCGATGCGCCGCGGATAGACGTACGCCGCGCGCTCGATGAAGGAAAGCGGGGTCAGCGGCGCGTGATTCGCCGCGTTCTTGTCGAGGTTTGACCGGTACTTCACTCGGATTCCAGTATACGACGCCAGACGCTGCGGGCTTTGCCGCCCTGCTCCATGCCGTCGAGGTATTTCTCGTGCACGGCGGCTTCCTCGGGCGATGCGCGCAGCACCGCCAGGTTGGACACTTCCACCTGCAGGGCGGCGAGCGCTGCGGCCGATGCGGCCGGGGTTTCGAGCTCCATCACCAGGCTTTCCTGCCCCCGCGTCATCGCCAGATAGCATTCCGCCAGCAGCCGAGCATCGAGCAGCGCGCCGTGCAGCGTGCGGTTGGAATGGTCCACTCCGTAGCGCTCGCAGAGCGCGTCCAGCGAGTTCTTCCTGCCCGGATGCAGTTCGCGCGCCATGAACAGGGAATCGGTGACCTTGGCGGCATGGTCCGCGAGCCGGCCGAGCTTGGCCCGCGCGAGCTCCAGGTCGAGGAATTCGACGTCGAAGCCGGCGTTGTGGATCACCAGTTCGGCGCCGCGGATGAAATCGAGGAACTCGCGGGCGATCTCCGCGAATTTCGGCTTGTCCTTGAGGTCTTCCAGGGTCAAGCCGTGCACGCGCGAGGCGCCCGGGTCGATCTCGCGCTCCGGATTGACGTAGGCGTGGAACTGCTGCTCGCCGATCCTGCGGCCCAGGATCTCGACGCAGCCGATCTCGACCACGCGGTCGCCGAGCTTCGCGTTCAGCCCCGTGGTTTCGGTGTCCAGCACCACCTGCCTAGCCATTGCCCGGTATCGCCTTGTTGGCCAGAACGTCCGCTCTTTCGTTCTCGGGATGTCCCGCGTGCCCTTTCACCCAATGCCATTCGACCTCATGGGAGGCGTTCAGCTCGTCGAGCCGCCGCCACAGGTCGACGTTCTTCACCGGCTTGCGGTCCGCGGTCTTCCAGTCGCGGCGCTTCCAGGCGCGGATCCATTCCGAGATGCCTTTCTGCACGTACTGGGAGTCGGTATAGACCCGCACCCTGCTATGGCGCGTGAGCGCTTCCAGGGCCCGGATCACCGCGGTGAGCTCCATGCGATTGTTTGTCGTTGCCTTTTCACCACCGAAGAGTTCTCTTCTAAAGGTGGAATATTGAATAGTCGCGCCCCAACCGCCGGGGCCGGGATTTCCGCGGCACGCGCCGTCGCTGTGGATCACCACTACGTCCTCAGACATGATTCTTGTGGCTTCTCTGCGTGACCGGCGCCAGCGCCCGGCGCCGGGCGCGCTCCTGGCGCCACGCCGGCGTGACGATGCGCATGCCGTGCACCCGCTTTACGGCGCGGACCACGTACACTCCGCCGGTCACCGGCCACCAGCGGGCGCCGGCCTTCTCCATGAAGGCGAAGCGCTCGAGCCAGAGCTTCTGGCGGAACGGCGGCGCGTAGCGGCCGAACTGCCCGCCATTGAGCTCGAAGCCGAGCACGCGAAGCCAGTCGCGCAGGCGCAGCAGGCCGATGAACCGGGCATCCCAGGGCGGGCCGTGCCGCCGCCAGGTGAAGAGCTGCCTCAGGCGCCAGAGCGACACCGTATTGAATCCGGAGATCACCACCTGGCCCTCGGGCATCAATACCCGTTCCGCCTCGCGCAGCACGTCATGCGGGTTGGCGTGGAACTCGAGCACATGGGGCAGGACCAGCAGATCCACGCTCTGCGAGGCGAGCGGCAGCTGCAGCGGATCGGCGGCCAGGGCGGCGCCGGGCTCCAGCGCGAGCGTGAAGCGAAACTGGATGCGGTTGTGGCGCAGGAAATCGGCCTCGGGCATGCCGACCTGGACCGCCCGGAAGCCGAACACGTCCTCGACCGCGCTGTCGAACTGCGCCAGCTCCCAGTCGAGAACGTAGGCCCCCTGGGGCGTGGCAAGCCATCCTGAAAGCGATGAGCGTCCGCCGTTATACTTCTGCGCGCCGTTCTGCACGAAGGACTGACGGACCATGCTAGAGGTCGTACCGGCAAAAGGGTTCATTATGGGGCCGGGGCCCTGTTACTGGAAAAACCGCTCTTGAGACTGCGCCAGTTCCCGGCAGTGGCCGCGCTCGCGCTGCTGCAGGCTTGCGCCTCCAGTCCCGATCAGTCAGCCGCCGAGCCGCAAGAACCGTTCGCTCCCCCGGCGGCCGCCCCGGCGCCCTCGCCCTCGCCGTCGCCCTCGCTGTCGCCGGGGCCGGCTGCGCCGGCCCCGGATCCCGGCGGCCTGCGGCCCTTCGACGGCGAGCAGCGGGTGATCAGCGATCCTTTGCGCGGCCTGGCGAGCATCGACCGCACGGTGCCGCCCGACGACCTGTGGCAGCGCATCCGCAACGGACTTTCGGTGCCGAACATCGAAGGCGCGCTGGTCGACGACAAGATGGCGTACTTCCTCGCGCGGCCGGAGTACCTGCAGCGCATTTTCGACCGCAGCCGGTTGTACCTGTACTACATCGTGGAAGAGCTGGAGAAGCGCGGCATGCCGACCGAGCTCGCGCTGCTGCCGATGATCGAGAGCGCGTTCAATCCGATGGCCTATTCGCGAGCCCACGCCTCAGGCCTGTGGCAATTCATTCCCGGCACCGGAAAGCGCTTCGAGCTGAAACAGAACTGGTGGTACGACGGCCGCCGCGACATCGTCGCCTCCACCACCGCCGCGCTCGACTACCTCGCCTACCTGTACGAGATGCACGGCGACTGGCACCTGGCGCTCGCCTCCTACAACTGGGGCGAGAACGCCGTGGCGCGCGCCATCGCGAAGAACCGCGCCGCCGGCAAGCCCACCGACTACGCCAGCCTGACGATGCCGGCGGAGACGCGGCGCTACATCCCCAAGCTCCAGGCGCTGAAGAACATCATTGCCAATCCCGCGCCCTTCGGCATCCGGCTCGAGCCGATCCCGAACCAGCCGTATTTCGCCACCACGACCAGGCTGCGCGACATCGACGTGCAGCTCGCCGCGAAGCTCGCCGAAATGAGCGTCGAGGATTTCATCGCGCTGAACCCCGGATTCAGCCGGCCGCTGATCCGCGCGGCGGTCACCCCGCGCATCGTGCTCCCGGCCGACAAGGTCGAGGTGTTCCACGAGAACCTGGCACGGCTCGACCAGAAATCGCTGGTGTCGTGGAAGACCTACCAGGCCCGCAAGGGCGAGACTTTCGAATCGATCGCCAGGAAATTCGGCTTGACCATGGGCCAGCTGAAGGAGGTGAACGGCATTGCGCCGCGCACGCGGGCGGTTCCCAGCCTGCTGGTGGTCCCGGTCAGCGTGGCGGCCGCCAGCACCATGCGCAAGCTGCCGATCATGTACGCGCCCCCCATTCCGGTCCGGTTCCGGCGGATCTTCCATACGGTGAAGATCGGGGAAACGCTGGCGTCGATCGGCAGGCGCTACGGCGTCTCGGTGGACGACCTAAAGCGCTGGAACCCGTTCGGCGGCGCCGCGCCCGGCAAGCGGCTGATGGTGGAAGTCCGGGCACCGGTAAGGGGCAAATCTCGCTCTAAGGCAAAGCCTAAACTTCGCAATAACTCAAGTCGTTAATGGATTCTATTAATCCACTTTAGGAACTGCAGCGAGCAGCTCCCTGGTATAGGAATGACGCGGCGAGCGCAGCACCGCGTCCACGCTTCCCCGCTCGACGATCCTGCCCCGCAGCATTACCGCGACCTCGTGCGCGAGGAAATCCACCACCGCGATGTTGTGCGTGATGAAGAGGTACGTGAGACCTAGCCGCTGCTGCAGCGAGCGCAGCAGGTTCAGGATCTGCGCCTGGACCGAAACGTCGAGCGCGCTGGTCGGCTCGTCGCAAACGATCAGCCGGGGCTCGACCGCCAGCGCCCGCGCGATCGCGATGCGCTGGCGCTGACCGCCCGAAAATTCGTGCGGGTAGCGGCCCAGCGCATCGGCCGGCAGCCCGACGTCGGACAGGATTTTGTCCAGGGCGGAGGTTCGTCCGGCATCGTCGCGGCCGACCCCGAGGCTGCGCATGCCCTCGAGCAGGATCTCCGCCACGCGCATCCTGGGATTGAGCGACGCATACGGATCCTGGAACACGATCTGCATCGCTGAGCGGTAGGGGCGCATCTCGCCTCTGCTTTTCCCCGAAAGTTCCTCTCCTTCAAACAGCACCCGGCCGGCCGTGGACTCGATCAGCTGCAGGATCGCCTTGCCGGTGGTGGTCTTGCCGCATCCGGATTCCCCGACCAGGGCGAGCGTGCGTCCCTCCTGCAGCTCGAACGACACCCCGTCGACGGCTTTCACGACGCCCACGGTGCGTTTGAGCACGCCGCGCCTGACCGGGAAATGCACCTTGAGGTCCTTCACCTCGAGGAGCACGGATCGCTGCTCTTCAACTTCGGTGCTTGTGTATTTTTCCGTTGAAATCACTCGCGACGGGGCCAATCCCTGCTCTCTCAGGTGGCAGCGGGCGAAATGCCCGGGCGCCGGCTCGAGCAGGCGCGGCGCCTCGCTGCGGCAGCGATCGAAGGCCTCGTCGCAACGATCCGCGAAACGGCAATGATCGAATGCCTTTGTCAATGCAGGTACCTGTCCGCGGATCACCGCGAGCGCGCCCGAGCGCTGCTGCGGCGAGGGCAGCGCCGCGAACAGCTTCTGCGAGTACGGGTGCTGCGGAGCGCGGAAAAACGCGTCGCGCGCGGCGATTTCGACGATCTCGCCGGCATACATCACCGCGACGCGCTGTGCCATCCGCGCCACGATGCCCAGGTCGTGGGTTATCAGCAGCAGCGCCATGCCGCGCTCGGCCTGGAGCTTCGCCAGCAGGTCGAGGATCTGCGCCTGGATCGTCACGTCGAGGGCGGTGGTTGGCTCGTCGGCGATCAGCACTTCCGGCTCCACGGCCAGCGCCGCGGCGATCATTACCCGCTGCTTCTGCCCGCCCGAGAGCTGGAACGGGTACTGGTCGATGCGGCTCTCCGGGTCCGGGATGCCGACGGCTCGCAGCAATTCAATGGTTTTTTTCCGGACATCCGTCTTTCCAACATGGCGTTCGATCACTTCGCCGATCTGCCTGCCCACGGTCAGCACCGGGTTCAGGGCCGTGGACGGTTCCTGGAAGATCATGCCGACCCGCCGGCCGCGTACCGCGCGCATCGCCGCCTCCGGCAGCGCCAGCAGGTCGACGCCCTCCAGGCTCACCTGCCCCGCGGTGATGCGCCCCGCCTCGGGCAGCAGCCGCATCAGGGACAAGGCAGTCATTGATTTGCCGCAGCCCGACTCGCCCACCAGCGCGAAGCATTCGCCCCTGGCCAGTTCGAAGCTCACGCCATCCACCGGGACCACCTGTGTGGCGCCCGCATCCAGGACGGTTCTTAACGCTGCCACTCTCATGACCGAATTCATGGGATCCGCACCCGCGGGTCGAAGCCGTCGCGCACCGCGTCCGCGAACAGGTTGGCGGCGAGCACCAGCACGAACATGAAGGCGAACGCCGCGGCGAGCGACCACCAGACGATCGGCTCGCGGCCCATCTCCAGGCGCGCGGCGTTGATCATGGTGCCGAAGCTGGTGGTGGCCGGATCGACGCCGACGCCCACGTAGGACAGCACCGCTTCGGCCAGCACCAGGCCGGAGAAGTCCATCACCACGGTGATGATGACGATGTGCGCGACGTTGGGCAGGACATGCCGCGACAGGACGCGCGCATCGGATACGCCGAAGGCGTGCGCCGCCTGGATGAATTCGAGCTGCGACAGCTTCAGCGCCTCGCCGCGCAGCAGCCTCGCCAGGCCGGTCCAGCTGGTCAGGCCGAGGATCGCGCACAGGATGAGCAGGCGGAAGTCTGCGCGCTGCGCGGCGGTGGGGAACCAGTCGGCGTTGCGGTCGATCACCACTTGCATCATCAGGACCGCCGCGGCGATGAGCAGGACGCCGGGAATCGAGTTCAGCGTCGTATAGACGTACTGGATGACGTCGTCCACCCAGCCGCGGAAATAGCCCGCCGTGATGCCGAGGGCCACGCCGAGCGGCAGCAGCACGAGCGTGGTGAGCGTGCCGATGATCAGGCTGATGCGGATGGACTTGAGCGACAGGTACAGCACGTCCTGCCCCACCTTGTCCGTGCCGAGCACATGGTAGTGGCGCGAGAGCATGAATACCGGCAGCGCCACGGCAAGGATCACGAGAAGCATTGCCCCTGCCGATTGCCACGGTATGCCGGGGCTCGTCTTCTTCAGCCGCCTGGCCGCGAGGGCTATCAATACGGCTGCCAGCGACGCCGCGAGCAGACCCAGTCCGACCCGCGCATAGATATCCCCCAGCCTGTCGTCCTCGCTCTCGAGGTGCGACCCGCCGTGGCGCAGCCGCGGATACTCGCGCAGCTGCCGGCCGGCGTCCGGCCCCTCCTTGATTTCCACCAGCTCCTTGGCGTAGAGCCGCGTGGAGAGCGGCGCGGAATAGGTCCTCTCGTGGCGCTCGCGCAGGCCGGACAGCGCAAGGTCGAGGACCGAAAGCACCTCCGGCGAATAGGCCGTCGCGCCTGCTCCCGCCTGGTCGAGTTTCACCCGGAAATGCAATGAATCCGCAATACCCACCACGACAAAACCCCCGAGGACGACGCTGCAGGCGCTCGCCACCCCGGACTGGAATACCCTTTTCCACGGCAGCGCGAGATGCACCTTGCGGCTGCAGGACCAGCCGTACCCGGCCACCGCGGCAATCAACAGCCACAGCAGCACGTCGGTCGCGAGGAACACCGGCATGAACGGCATCTACTCGAGCCTTACGCGCGGATCGACGAGCGTGTAGGAAAGATCCGTGAGCAGGAGTCCCAGGATGTACAGGACCGAGCCGATGAACACCATCGAACGCACCACCGCGAAGTCCTGCGCCTGGATGGCATCGATGGTGTAGCTCCCCAGTCCCGGAATGCCGAAGAACGACTCGGTCAGCAGGCTGCCCATGAACAGCAGCGGGATCACCACCACCACGCCCGTCAGGATCGGGATCATGGCGTTCTTGAGGACATGCCGGAACAGGACCACCGATTCCGCCAATCCCTTCGCGCGCGCGGTGCGCACGTAGTCCTTGCCCATCTCCTCGAGGAACAGCGTGCGGTACCAGCGCCCGCCCGCGCCGATTCCGCCGAGCACGCCGATCGCCACCGGCAGGATCACGAAGCGCGCCGCGTCCAGCCCCCCCTCGTAGCCGGAAATCGGCACCAGGTGCCACAGCTTGGAGGCGACGTACTGCCCGCCGATGATGTAGAACAGCGTCGAGACCGACATCATCGCCACGCACAGCACCACGCCCCACAGATCGAGATAGGTGGCGCGAAAGAACGCCATCAGCAGCGCAAAGCTGATGTTGACCGCGAGACCGACCAGCAGCGCCGGGATGGCGAGCGCGAGGCTCGGCCCCATGCGGGTCCTGATCTCGTGGGCGATGTCGCGCTTGTCTTCCGCGGCGCCGAAGTCGAACGCAAACAGCCGCACCGACTTTTCGTAGAAAATGGTTTCTGTGATTTTTTCCAGTCCATTTTTTTTACTGTTGAGAAGCAGTGGCTTGTCGTAACCCCTCTCCTCCTTCCATTTCGCGATCGCCTCGGGCGTGACCCGCTTCGCGCCGAGCTGCATGCGCGCCATGTCGTCGGGCGTGTTGACCACGAAGAACAGTCCAAAGGTGATCAGGTTCACTCCGATGAGGATCGGGATCGCGTAGAGAATCCTGCGGATGATGTAGGCGAGCATCAGATCATGTTGGACGTGCCGCCATGCGCTCGCGCCTTCTGTAGCTCAAGACGGCAGGGACTGCGGCAATTGCCAGAAACAGGAGAATCCCGATCAATGGCCAGATCACCGGCCGGTTCCATTCGCGCCGCAACGCGGCGCGCTTTTCGCCGTCGAGCTTCAGGTACTTGATGTTGTTGCGCGCCATCGTATTGGGCTTGTCGTTGCCGATCCAGGAGTGGCGCAGGCTGTATTTCTTGGGGTGGATGCCCCAGACCCAGGGCGCGTCGCGGCGCGCGATCTCGACCATGCGGTCGATGAGGCGCTGGCGCTGCGCCGAGTTGGGCAGGTTCTTCATCTGCTCGAACAGCGCGTCGTATTCCTTGCTCGCGTAGTTGGCCGCGTTCTCTCCCTGGTGCCTTGCACGGCTCTGCGGCCCGTAGAGCAGGAACAGGAAGTTCTCCGGATCGGGGTAGTCGGCGTTCCAGCCCAGCCGGAAGATCTGCGTCGCGCCCTTGCGGATCTTTTCCTGGAAGCGGTTCCAGTCGGTAGTGCGGATCTCGAGCTGGAGGTTGACCTTCTCGAATTGCCTGCGGTACCAGTCGAATGCCGCCTTGTCGCCGGGCCCGCGCGCCACGGTGTCGAGGTAAAGAACCAGCGGCTGACCGGTCGTCGCATCGCGGCCGTTGGGATAGCCGGCCTCGGCAAGAAGCTTTTTCGCCGCTTCCACGGATTTTCTAACCGGTTTTCCATCCACCCAGTCGTAGACGACCGGATTGATGCCTGCCTTGCCTTCCCTGAAACCGAAGATGCCCGGCGCGATCGGGCCGTTCGCCGGGATGCCGCGGCCGTTGGCGAAGATCGAGATCTGCTCCTCGATGTCGAGAGCGATGGAGACCGCATGCCGCAGTTTTCTGGATTTTTCCGAAGAACCGCCCACCACCGCATCGTCCCAGTTGAACGCCAGATAGCCCACCGTGGTCTCGACGGAGGTGCTCAAGCGGATGCCCTTCGCCTCCATCTCCGGCGTGACGTCCGCGTCGCCTTCGATGGAAACGCGCACCGCCTGGTCGAACTGGTCCGAGCCGATGCCGGAGGTGTCGTAGTAGCCCTGCAGGAACTTGTTCCAGTACGGGATGCTCTCCTTCTCGCGGCTGAAGACCACCTTCTCCACGAACGGCATCGTCTTGCCCGCGTCCTGCAGCAGCCCGGCCTCGGCGTCGCCCGCCTCGCCCTCGGACGGATAGGTCTCGCCGCGGAAATTCGGGTTCTTTTCCAGCACCATGCGGGCGTTCGGATTGTTCTCGGTGAGCATGTACGGCCCGCTGCCCACCGGCCACCAGTCCAGCGTGAAGTTCTTCTCCGCCATGCCGGGCTGCTCGAAGAATTTCTCCGCTTCCCAGGGCAGCGGCGCGAAGAACGGCATCGCCAGCCAGTACACGAACTGCGGGTAGCTTGCCTTCAGCGTGACGCGGAAAGTGTAGGCATCGACCCGCTCCACGCCCTTGAGCCGGTGGCGCCGCAAATCGAGCCATCCGTCCGGTTTCTGTTGTTTCAGTTCTTTTGAAAAATCTTCCAGGCCCACGATGTACGCCGCCATCAGGCCGTAGATGGGCGAGTGCAGCCGCGGGTGCGCGAGGCGCTTGATCTGGTAGATGTAGTCGTCGGCGGTCAGCTCGCGCGTGCCGAGCGGCAGGTCATAGGGACTTTTCAGATCTCCGACAATTTTTGAAGTCAGTTTTTGATTTTCGGCAACGAATCCAGGATGCGGTTGATACTTGATCCCCGGACGAATGCGGATTTCATAGACGGTGAATTTCCCGCCGTCGATGCTTCGCGCTTTGGGCACCTCGACGGCGGTGAGCGGGATCAGCTCGTAAGGCCGCTTCAGGTAGTGATACTGCAGCAGCGGTTCATAGACCTGCTGCGTGAAGACCGCCTCGTCCTCCGTGTACGACTGCACCGGATCGAGATGCTTGGGGCGATCCGCAAACGAGGAATACAGGATGCTCCCGCCGCGCTCCGCCCCCGGATAGGGATCGTTCCAGACCTCTCCGCATCCGGCGAGAAAAATCATCAATATCAGAGAGATGCGCACCGCGGACAGTATAATGCGCGCCATGGGATTCCTGTCAGGCAAGAAGATCCTCGTCACCGGCCTGCTGAGCAACCGCTCGATCGCCTTCGGCATCGCCAAGGTGGCGAAGCGCGAGGGCGCCGAGATCGCCATCACCTACCAGAACGAGCGCTTCCGCGACCGCGCCACCGAGATGGCGCGCGAGCTGGGCGTGGAAATCGCCCTGCCCTGCGACGTGACCAGCGACGGCGAAATCGGCGCCCTGTTCGAAAAGCTGTCAAGCCGCTGGGATGGGCTGGATGGACTGGTGCATGCGCTCGCCTTCGCGCCGCGCGAGGCGATTTCCGGCGATTTGCTGGACGGCATGACGCGCGAGGCCTTCCGCCAGGCGCACGACATCTCCGCGTACAGCTTTCCGGCCCTTGCGAAAGCCGCTCTTCCGCTTCTTAACAAGAATTCATCCCTGTTGACCCTGACGTATCTCGGCTCGGCGCGCGTGGTGCCGAATTACAACACCATGGGGCTCGCCAAGGCGAGCCTCGAGGCGGCGGTGCGCTATCTCGCCTGGCATCTCGGGCCCCGGGGGATCCGGGTCAACGCCGTCTCGGCGGGACCGATCAAGACGCTCGCCGCCGCGGGCATCGCCGGCCTCGGCAAGCTCCTCAAGTTCGTCGAAGAGAACGCGCCGCTGCGGCGCAACGTCACCACCGAGGATGTGGGGAATGCCGCGGCGTTCCTGCTTTCGGATCTCGCGGCGGCGATCACCGGCGAGATTCTTTACGTCGATTCCGGATTCAGCCACGTCGTGGCCGGAATAGGCGCTTCTACTTCTTCTCCAGATTAGCCGCGTTCACCGAGATATCGGCGCGGCCGCGCAGGTTGGAAACGTAGGCGTCGAATTGCGCGGCCCCGACCATGCCGGCGATGCCGCCCGCGCTTTGCGCATCCAGTTCCCCGGGTTGGACGTCGACCACCCTGGAAATCCTGACCAGCAGGAAGCCCGCGTCGGGTAGCGCAACGCCGACGTACGCGGGCAGCTTGGACGCGTCGGCCGCGAAAATGCGCCGCAGCGCATCGGTCGACAGCCCCTGCGCGTCGCGGCGCGCTATGCTGCGCACCGCTCCCCAGCGCACCCCGCGATCCTCGCCCTTGCGCAGGGCCTCCAGCTTGGCGAGCCCGTCCTTGTAGGCTAGCTCGGACGATTCGCGCTGGCGCAGCAAGCGGGCGATCTCGTCCTTCACTTCGTCGAACTTGCGCTGCGCCGCCGGCTGATGCTCGAGCACGCGCGCGGCGACCAGGGTGCTCGGCACGACCTCGATC
>Ga0209640_10002567_pt1 | contig 15857 bp, 19 predicted proteins | sample RifCSP10_1_FD_184018 | JGI IMG/M metagenome (GOLD analysis project Ga0209640, IMG submission 184018) | Soil microbial communities from Rifle, Colorado - Rifle CSP2_sed 10_1 (SPAdes) (version 2) | ecosystem: Environmental > Terrestrial > Deep subsurface > Rock core/Sediment | place: Rifle...
CACCAGTCCAGGGACTAACATCACGATCCGCTTCTGCTTGCGCACGGAATCTTCCGTGACCGCCAGACTCAGACTCGGAAGCACGCGCAACGTTATTCGATGCAACATTACAACCCCGTTATTCGTGAAGCGTCGTTCGTGAAGCGCATGTTGCAGGCATCCCACTTCGCATGAAAAGCCCGTTGCTTTTCGGACACTTCACGCTTCACGCTTCACGTTACTCATACCGAAGTACTTTGCCTTGACTTCTTCCATCAGCGCCACCGTGATGCGAGACGTTCCGCGATCCGCTGCCGTGCGCTCAAGTTCGATCCGCGCCATCGCGCGTACCGGAGCCGGTACATTCTCCAACCGACGTTCGGCTTCCGGTTCCCATTCGATTCGTTCACCGGTCCGCGGACATAACAAGGCGTCATAGCTGACAACTCGCTCTCCACGGGCACGCACATCCTGCTCGACTTCCTGACGTACGAGCGGCGCCAGATAGGGAGGCATGCGATCCAAGCGGTGCAGCGCATCATCCGTCCACATCAACCGATCGACAAGTCCGTGTGTCCGCCACGCCGGCACATCGACACCGACTTTCAGACCACAACCTCGACATTCTGAACGTATGAACCACTGGAGCGCCCCATCCTCGTCGGCTCGCTCTTCAATCCCTTCCGTGTGCATCCAACGGCCACAGCCACAGGTCAACATTTCTAAACCCAATGTTTAATGTTGAATGTTCAATGTTGAACTATCGATTCTGAGCTTGAATTTCCGCTCCTCAGCGGCGCTCATTCAACACTAAACATTCAACATTACCAAACCAAATCATCCAATCTTCCCCGGATACAGGATGTAGAGCATCGAATAGGTAAAGCTCCCGGTGAAGAACAGCACGCAGTAGATGACCATCGTGAATCGACCAAGCGCGCGATGGCGTCTGGCTCCGTCGGGCCAAATTCGCTGGATCCCCATTTCCAGGGCAAACACAATCGCAATTAGGGCCAGGAGTCCGACCCACACAACGAGCCGCCCCATTCGGAAACGGTCGGCTGCCACCAGATAAAGCAAGTACATCGTCACCACCGTGCAGAGGACACCGAAGATCATGGCAATCCTTCCCCATGTCGTCTGAAGAATGCGCTCACTCAAGATCCGTCGTCCTTGCTCTATCATCTGGGCCCGGAATCCCAGCACGATCATGTAGACCGCCATGACCAACCCAATGACCACGAGGATGATGTGAAAGGTTAGGAGAGGAATGAACACATTGCGGTAGAGCGCTTCAGAGCCACCGAATCCTTCTTTACCCTCGAATGCCAGTACACCCAATTGTCGGAAGAGGTAATAACTGACGAAAAACCCCAGCATCGCCGTCATTCCACTCAACATGAGCCAATGATGGGCGTCTCCTTGGTTACGCTTCGCCTGAAACCAGCCGATGACAAAGAGGCCGGTAAAGAGCGTGGCCATGAGTTGGCTTAGGTCCGCCCCAATGGTGGCATGTGTCCCAAAAAAACCAGGATCGCGCAACCAGTCCATTGTTATGGTTCTCGCCGTTCGTCTCTCGTGAAGCGTCTCTCGCAATTCCGTTCGCGCTTCACGAACAGCGCTTCACGCTTCACGAGATTTCATGCCCTGCACCACAGCCGTTTTCTCTAATTCCGTGACAGAGGCAAATCCCGCCTTCGTCATCCACTGAATCGCATCGCTGGTCTTGCAGCAACCTCCCTGCTGGGTATTGACCAGAATGTGTACGGCAAACGCAGTGGTCCAAGCCGGACCTGTCCCCGCTCCATCCAGAAATCGATCCTTGATGATCAACCGCCCGCCTGGCGCCAGATGAGTGAACACCTTGTTGACCAAGACCGCGTTCGCGTCGAACGTCTGGTAGTGCAGGATATCGGACATCAACACAACGTCGTACAGACCGCCGAGCGTGTCCTTGTTGAAGTCTCCTGGAAGAAGCGCAATTCGTGATTCCAGCCCCGCGTCCTTTACCGTTTTCTCGGTCAAGCGCAGCGTGGCAGGAAGATCGAAAACGGTCGCGGTCATTTCGGAATAGACCTGGCAAAACGCGATCGCGTTGGTCCCCGCACCGCCACCCAAATCCAACATGCGCACCCGCCCAATCAGCTGCAGCCGCTTGGCAAAATCAGGCCCGCTCTGCTGGCCGATCCGATGGAGCACAGCCAACACATTGCTACCTAACTCCGGATCCGTTTCGAAGACATGCCGATCGACCGACCGCTGTCCGGTGCGAATCGTGTCCTCCAGCTTCCCCCAGTTGTTCCACTCTGCATCGTGCAACAGTAGTAAGTGCCCGATGTACTGAGACGAATGCCGGATGAGGTGCTTCTCCGCCGCCGAGGAGTTCCCGTACATATTCCCTTCTTTCGTCAGCAATCTCATCGCCACGAGCGCGTTCAGCAAGAGGCTGAGTGTCGGCTCATGGGCCGCGATTCGACCCGCGACCTCCCGCGCTGTTTTTGGCGTTCCATCCAGCTCGGAAAATACGTCCAGCCTCACGGCCGTCAGGAGGATTTTGGTTTCCCAGTAGTAGCCTAGCTGGAAGATTTCTGCGAGCGAGAGTTCTCGTGACACACCACTCCCTGAAGTAAATAGCTTTGAATGTCATCATCTTACCTAGAGCGGAAACTGAAAGGCAAGGCGGCGGATTCGGCGGAACCGGCAGCACAAACACAAAGGGCAGCGGATTGCTCCGCTGCCCTTCGATTGCGGGTTACCACGCCAATAACAATGCTGGCTTACTTGATTTCAGCCTTGAGGTTGGCAGTTCCGCCGTCTGCCACTTCAACCTCAAACTCTATCCTTTTGCCCTTTGCAGCAAACGGATGCCAGGCCACCACTTTGTGCTTGCCGGCCGGAACATCCTTGAGCTCGAACGAGCCGTCATCCTTGACCACCGTGTAGTGGGCATTCTCCACGGGAAGGAAGAAGGACTGCATGAACTCATGCTGGTCGCACTGCAAACGAAAGTAGCCAACTTTCTCCGCACCGCCCCGGAACACGACCGGCTTGTCGAGCTTGTCACCCTTCTTCGCCAAACCGATGTTGAAACCCGTTGCAGAGCTCGTGCCCTTCACTACAAAGCTATGCGGATTGTGGAGTACGCCTAATGTCGACTTGGGGTCGTCCGGATCGGCATCGGTGTTCTCAACCTTGAAGGACTTGTTATTCACAACCACTCCGCTGAAGGGCAGGAATTCACAGAACGCCGCCGTAACTTCCGTGCCTTTATATCCGTCCACAAATCCCTTATCCTCGACATCAACCACTGCAACGACGGCATTTTTCAAACCACCATCCTTGCCGACTTCGATGGTCTTTAGAAATCGCTTGTCCCCATCCATCAAGTTCTTGTTCGGGTTCTTGGGACAGAACTTAGGGTTCGGGAACTTGGCGAAGGAAAATTCCTTCTGCTCAGCTTTCCCAGCATATGTGACCTTGCCGGCGATAGTTCCACCTGCAAACGAGGTGAGAGGAGCGGCGACAAACGCGACGGCCGCCACGCCAAAAATAACTGATAACGCACTCTTCATGGCACTGCCTCCTTGTGATTAACGATACGCCCTGATTCCTAGCTCGCTGTTCCCTTCCTTCATCCACCGGCCAGTGAGAGAAACGTGGGAACGGCATCCTCTCTGGTGTACTCAATCGACAACTTGCCAGCGAGGCTGGCCTTGGACCGTGTATATATATGAAATCTTACTGTATCCTGTCAATCTCAAACAAGAGCCAGCTTAAGTAGCTATTTTTCTCCTGACCTGGTAGTATAAAAATGTTTCAACGTGGCGGGCCTCGCGTTGAACGAGAGATCGAACGGCCTATCACCGATGTTGCTGTACCGAGAATCTGATCGGAGGTCTGACCTAAGCCGCCTCTTTGGTTGCGTCTTTGGCCCGCTCCTTCCCCTCTCCTGCTCGCGTCTCAGACAATGTCATTCTCAGAAGGAGGAACCCCCATGGGTTCAAAACTTTATGTCGGCGGGTTGCCCTATGCGGCGACCGAATCGCAGCTCACCACTTTGTTTGCCACACACGGGACTGTGGAGTCCGCGCGCGTGATCACAGACAAGTTTACAGGGCAATCGCGGGGCTTCGGCTTCGTCGAAATGGCCACCCCTGAAGAAGCGAAGGCGGCCATTACCGCCTTGAACGGCACACAGATGGACGGTCGTCCTCTGACCGTGAACGAAGCCAAGCCACAGGAACCACGTTCCGGTGGTGGAGGAGGGCGTTTCAGCGGAGGTGGCGGCGGAGGACGCGGCAACGATTTCGGTAATCGTAGCCGCTTCTAAATACAGACAACTTGACGATAGGGGGCGCCTCAGTGAGGCGCCCCTCCTTCCTACTGCATCAGCATGCCCATGGCACAAAGCGCCCCGCTCTGCACGGGACCAAAACGCGTCTACCCCAATTATGTGACGACGCTGTTCTTCAGTCTCATCACTACGAGTGCGCTGATCGGAGTCCCCACCTTCGCCTTTGTCTATGGCTACACCTGGCTGGACTGGGCCATGTTCGGGCTGCTGTATGTCGTAAGCGGGTTGGGCATTACGGTTGGGTACCATCGCTTGATGGCACACCGGAGTTTCAATTGCCCCGATTGGGTCAAGGCTGGATTCTTGATTGCCGGTGGATGGGCGATGGAAAACTCTGCGCTGAAGTGGGCGGCAGACCACATCCGCCACCATGCCAACTGCGACCAAGAGGCGGATCCCTACAACGCCCAGCGAGGATTTTGGTTCAGCCATTGCGGGTGGCTGTTTTTCGCAGACCCCAATACGGATGAGAAATACGCGACTCGATTACGGCAAGACCCAGTCGTGATGTGGCAACACCGCTATTACCTGCCTATCGTGCTCTCGGGTCTCGCACTAACCTTTGTGGTGGGATTTCTGCATGGCGGTTGGATCGGCGGTCTGGGGTGTTTCCTGCTCGCCGGCGTCGGCCGCACGTTTGCCGTGCTCAATTCGACCTTTTGCGTCAACTCGATCTGTCATCTATGGGGGCACCAACCGCACAGCCAAGCGGACTCCAGTCGGGATAGCTGGTGGGTGTCGCTCCTGACATTCGGCGAGGGCTACCACAACTACCACCACACCTTCCAAAGCGACTACCGCAACGGCCCCCGCTGGTATAACTTCGATCCGTCGAAATGGCTGATCTTCACACTCTCACGGTTTGGCTTGGCATCGTCGCTCCGCACCGCCTCTTCCTCCGAACCTGGCTTATTACAGTCAACGTTTCCATCCTGACAACACGCACCGCTGCGCAATCAACGGTAGAAAGCTCGCCAGGTCTTCCGATACTGCAGTCATCACCACATCCGCGAGATGCGGATCCTCGAAACATTCGTACACATCGTCGAGAAACCCGCCCAGCAGCAGTGGATGATAGAGAAATTCTCGGCCTGGGCGAGTGGCGACTTCCAACGGATACTCGGCGATCACCATGCGTTCAAGGCCTACTCTGTCCAACCAGCCTCGGCCCTCATCTGCAGACGGCCGTTCAGTAATATACGTTTCGAGCCGCCGCCGCTCTGTGAGTAACCCCCGGACCGCCATTTCCTGATCAACGCGACGCCATAGCTGATCGAACGTGCCGAGCGACGGGAATGTCAGCACCAGCTGGCCTCCCGGATTGAGATGTTCGACCAATCCCTGGACAACTTCAAACCGATTGGGCCGAAAGAACATCACCGACAGGTTGCCGGTGATGCGGTCGAATATCGGAAACTCAGGCGGCAACGCGCGCATATCGAGGCACTCGAACCACAGCCAAGGCAGCTGTTCACCTTGAATGGCCCGTGCACGTGCTACCTGCCCTGCACTGAGATCGATGCCCAGAACCTTTCCGGTCGGGCCCACCTGCTCGGCTAAATAGAAAGCTGGGATACCGTGTCCGGACGCGATGTCGAGGATAGTAATACCGGGAAACAGATCGAGATGCTGGAGCAACGCTTCAGCAAACGGCGTGGACCAATAATCCTGTTTGGGAAGAGACCACCGGGATGTCACAACAGACTGTCGATGTAATCGCTGGACTGAACCTGGCTCAGGCTACCCACTCCTCGGCATGCCGTCAATGCAGCCATCTCGCCGTGTAGACATATCGCGTGGATTGAGATCCCTCTCTACCGTACGTTTGAATCGACGGGGCTACTGTGAAGAAGAATCCTGCTGGGTTGGCTTCTCAGACTTGAGGTCCTCACCATCCTCGTCCTCGGTGGACTCCCCTTCTGAAAGCAGATCCTCGATCTGTCCTTCATTGCATGTCAGACCATCAATGGCAGGCTTGGGTCCACGGGTACCGGTTGATTGTCGAGTTTTGTTGGCTCTGTCGCCTTTGCGCGATGTTTCCATCAGTATGGTCTTCCATGAGGGCCTCTTACCCCCGCAATCGCCTTACTGTTAACACTGCCGTCCGATACGATCGCACGCGGCAATGCCCTTCGCCGTCTGCCATCCAGTACCAGCCGGCCTCGCAACACGAGCATGATGTGAGGCAGCCGCATGATTACGATTCAACCTCTCAACTCCAGGTCCGATGGACTTCGCTCACATGCTCCACGCCATCCGTCTTTGCGATCTCCCATTGCACCTCGTCTGGAATCGTGACCACTTTCAATTCGGCACAATGCCCGTTGGCTTCTGCGTGCAACTCTTCCACGACACGAACGAGTTTCGCGTCATCGCGCGGAATCAGTGCGCCGCACCGATTCAAACTCGGCTCGCGTGGTGTGGCGGCATCGGGCCAGTAGGCCCCGCGATCAGGCTCTTGAAGCGCCTCCTGTTGTCCAAGCTCCCGCAGACGCAAGAAGGCCTTGTGACTGACGCAAAACCGTTCGTTGCTTGTGTTGATGACGATCTTCCTCATGACACACGCTCTCTTTCTCTGATCCACCTGAAGGTTGGACGACAAACATTTTCACCATCCCGTCGCACCCCTTGCGCGAACAACCGATCAGGACGCAGGCTTGGGATCCTGATACCCAATATAGTTTCCTGTCCAATGGGAATAACGGCGGTTGGCCCAGGTGTTCACCTCTTCCTTCTGAACCTCACCATATCGCTTTTGAAGAATGCCGCTGAACTTGGCTAAATCACCCTGGATCTCGAGAAGATCCTCATCCGTAATCTTCTCCCACTTTGCCTTCAGGGGTGTCTTCAGTTGTGCCCAGAACTGTCCGAACTGTTCCTGATTCATCATGTGCTCCTTGGTTATGGCACCGCAGATCACTCCACGTCCCCGATGAGAGCCAAAACGCACGAAGGCGATCCAGATCTCATTGTCGGACACGGACACGCTGGCGTAATAGCGGCGAAGACCGGGGAATCAGACGCGCATATTCGTGAAGGAGGGATGCGCGAGAGATGGGACAGTCGGCGTGGCCCAGTACGTCATGGCTTCACACTACAGGGCACAGAGGCTCGTGTCAACGTATGGCGTATGGCATGAGCCTCGTTCTCGCAGCGCATTGTCTCTAAGTGCAATCAATTTCCCCCAGATGGCAGGCGGTGGTCAACAGGGCAACAAGGGCACACAGGTCCCGTACCTTGCACATCCTGCCTAGACAGCCAACACGCTCCAGGTTGCGTAGGCCTCCCATGACCATGCCCTCTAATGTGTGGTTTGACTCCTATTGAAGCACGTGTTAGGGTGCAATCTCATACGAGCTGCTTTCCTACCCCTCGCGCTTCACGGTGACTCCAATCTCCTGCGCGATTGGTTCCCTAGCACCGAACGCTCTTTAGGGGTCTCTCCCTGTTTCGCAATGGTAGCCAGGAGGAGGTGACAAAGTGTGGTATTCGTGCCGACAGATCATGACCGACTGGTCCAGAGGAGCCGAATGATGAAAATGTCAACAGTCTGGGGTGGTAATAAAGGGGCGCGCAAGCGGAAACGCCCTGTGCAGAAGCTCAAAATCCGATGGGATGTCTTGGGGCTTCATGACGCGTCTAAAGATGGTCCGTCGCGCTCGATCGACGATATTCGGCGTCAAGTGACATCGCTTGCCAGCCAAGGCTTTGGCCCGGAAACGACGTCACGCTCCAGCACCAAGGACGCGTCCACCTATTCCGCCACAAAGAGCGCGAAGCCGAGCGCGAAACGACGTCGAGGCGCCACGAAGTAGTCCGTTTCCCAGCGCGCATTCGGCATGAAGGAGGATACCATCGGACGACCAGGAAAAACGACGATCGCCAAACGTGATCGGGAAAAAGCCAAGCAGATGAAACAACGGGAAAAAGATGAACGCCGCGCCCAGCGCAAGGCAGACAAACCCGATCGCCGCCCTACGACCAGCGGGGAAGATCCCGACTTGGAAGGTCTCCGGTGGGGCCCGCAGGCTCCCTTGTTTTAAGTACTTCTTAGAGCCCTATACCCAACCCCAAGCATGCCGCGATTTTATGCATCTACAGGCGCGTTCTCTCCTATGAGGGAGGTCACGCACTGCGTAGAGATCCACGAATACAAACCTGTTGGATCTTCCCGGTGTTCTCTATGCCCGGGATGCACCAAACAATGCCTCGCCCTCGACTAGGCCGCAGTGAAATGCAGATCCGAGGCGCATTCAAGGTGAGTATGTCGAGGGTCCGAGCGAGGACGAAGCTGGCGACTGTCTTCAGCATACTGATAAAAAAACGCCCACAATCCTTGCCTGGGCCGAGGACGTCATTGTCCGTCTACCAGCGTGCTGAATGACTAATCTGGAGACTCCGTTGTCTCCTCAAAAGCGGTCACAAGGGTTCCACTCGACCTTCGCTCCTGTCAAACCACTTTTCCAACCCGAGGCCGTCTATTAATACTTTCTCCAAGCGACCGGTGGCAGGTTCCAGAGCTCCGCACGGGCGGCAGCCCATAAGGCGTCGAGCACCCTGGTGAGGTCTGGCGCCGTTCGGGTCAGAAGTTTCACCGAGACACCAGGCACAGCCGGCATCGATACCCCGCCCAGCTGCTGTCCGGGGTGCTCGTCCAGAATGGAGCCGAGCCTCGCTTCCAGCCGACTCCAGGTTTCCGACGGGACCGCGTCGCTCACCACATAAAGCGAAGCGACATAGTCCCACTCCTCCGCCAGACCGATACGACCCAGGTCTGTCGCCGGGTCGAGCGCAAATCGCTCCAAGATCGAATTCCCCGACGCCGTTGTGATTAGAATCTCATTCTCCAGGCTCGTGAACGCCCATCGTTCCTCTCCGGCAATTCGTCCCGACGCGATGGCATCCCACAGAAGAATTGTAGCGCCGCGGGCCAGTTTTACATGAAGAGTTTGCCGGTACCGTGAGCCGCCGAAAGGGATTGTATGTTCCGGGAACCACTCCAAGACCGCGCCGGCACCTACAGCAACCTTGACCTCCTGGACCGATACCTCACCCAACGATCGATAAATACGGTTTGCAGAAGGCGCGGAGATGAGGACGTGCGTGCCCGCATCCAGGCTCAAGTCGATGGACAAATGATCGCCCCCCACCAGCCCGCCAGACGGATTGAGCAGGAGTGTATAGGCCATCCCGGTCTCATCGAGATAGATCGGCGGAAGGAGATGCCAGGGGCTGGTGCAATGCGAGCGGGCGATGATCGTCTTGTGGTCACGCCGAGTGTAGTCAAGCCGAAGCTCGCCGACACGCCCGACGGATTCGGTCTGGAAATCCTTGTGGCCTTTTCTTGGTGGTGACACGTGAACTGGTGAGACGATCAAGAACGTCGCGCACGCTGGGGAATGCGCTGCTCCACCCAATCCACCACACGATCGAGCCCCTCCCCGGACAAGAGGTTCGTAAAGACAAACGGCAGGTCGCCCCTCATGCGGCGGCTGTCTCGATCCATCACGGATAGGTCCGCTCGAACATATGGAGCCAGATCCATTTTGTTGATCACGAGGAGATCGGATCGGGTGATACCCGGCCCGCCCTTGCGCGGGATCTTATCGCCCCCGGCCACATCGATCACATAGATCACGTAGTCCGCCAGTTCCGGACTGAATGTCGCCGCCAGATTGTCCCCGCCGCTTTCCAGAAAGATCAACTCGATGTCCGGATGCCGGCGAATCAAATCATCGATGGCTTCCTGGTTGTGCGACGCGTCCTCCCTGATCGCCGTATGGGGACAGCCGCCAGTCTCCACTCCCAGGATCCGGTCAACCGGCAACGCAGCATGTTTCGTCAGAATTTCTGCATCGATTTTTGTAAAAATATCATTGGTTACAGCCGCCAGGCTATATCGATCGCGCAGTTTCTGGCACAGGGCCTCAACCAGCGCGGTCTTGCCCGAACCGACCGGCCCCCCGATTCCGATGACCGGAATGCCCTTCGCCCGCGCCTGCGTCGGCGCCATCTCGCCGTGGTGATGGCTCTGATTGTGATCGTGCATCGATCGACTCCTTATGACCTGAACAGCCTCCACTCCAGGCGGCCATGGCGCATTGTATAAATGTCCTGGATCGGCGACCACGAACTCATGAGTGTCTCTGTGCTAATTTCGCGGCTGATGCGGTCGATCAGCGGAAGCCATTCTCCGAGCACGCGCTGCCCTTCGTTCTGGCCGATGGGAAGCAGCCGCATCGCGGCGGATATGAAGCCCATTGCTGTCTGGTACAGGAAGGCCGCGACGGTCTCATCCCCCTTCCACCCGCAGGCTCCCAGCGTCAGCCCAAGGCTGACCGCCAAGTGACCGGGAGTTCGGTCGGTTCCCACAGCATCGAGATATCCTCTCAGTACCGTTTTGCCCAGGAGTTGATCCGCAGCAACTTTGATCACCTGCCTTCCCATCTGGCGACTAGCCAGGCGTGATTCACGACCGAGTTTCGTAGATTCTAACTCGCGGTCCACCTTGACTGCCGCATCAAGCTGTCCGGTTAATCCAGCCCTGTTCGCCAATTTCGCAGCGAGCGCCTCCCGCCGACTCATTCCTCCGCGCAGCAGGTCTTCGACATAGGCCGCCAGTTGCATCGCATCCTTCACGGCACCGGCTTGCACCGCCGCCTCCAGCCCCGACGAGTACGCATAGCCCCCTGAGGGGAAGAATGTGTCGGTAAACCGCAGACCTTCGAGTAAGGCACGCGTGTTCATAGAAAAAGGAGGAGGCGAGCGGCCTGACTTCCCTGCGCTAGCCTCTTACCGAAATGTCTAAAACAGAAAATATCTCTGCGCCATCGGCAGCACGACCGCCGGCTCGCACTTCAACTGCACGCCGTCCGCCGTCACCACATAGGTTTCCGGATCGACCTCGATTTTGGGCAGATAATCGTTCAGCTTGAGATCGCGTTTCTTCACGCTCCGGCAATTTTTCACCGCCGCCACGCGCTTCTGCAGACCAAGTTTCTTCGGGATCTCCCGATCCAGCCCCGCCTGCGACAGGAAGGTAAGGCTGGTGCTATTGAGCGCCCGCCCGAAGGCGCCGAACATCGGCCGGCTGATGATCGGTTCCGGCGTCGGGATCGACGCATTGGGATCACCCATCTGCGCCTGGGCGATGAAGCCGCTCTTGAGCACCATTTCGGGCTTCACGCCGAAGAATGCCGGTTTCCAGATCACCAGATCGGCAATCTTTCCGGCTTCTACGGAGCCGACTTCGTGCGCGATCCCGTGCGTGATGGCCGGGTTGATCGTGTACTTGGCCACATAGCGCTTCGCCCGGAAGTTGTCGTGCTGGGACGAATCCTTCCCACCGCCCGGTGATAGATGCCCCCGCTGCACCTTCATCTTATGGGCAGTTTGCCAGGTTCTGATGATCACTTCCCCGAGACGCCCCATCGCCTGCGAGTCGGAGGACATCATGCTGATTGCGCCCAGATCGTGCAGCACGTCTTCTGCCGCGATGGTCTCACGCCGGATGCGCGACTCGGCAAAGGCGACGTCTTCCGGCACCCGTTTATTCAAATGGTGGCACACGATGAGCATGTCCAGATGCTCGTCCATCGTGTTGACGGTGAAGGGCATCGTCGGGTTGGTCGAGGACGGCAGGACATTCGGTTCGCCGCAGACCTTGATGATGTCCGGCGCGTGGCCGCCACCGGCCCCTTCGGTGTGAAAGGAGTGGATCGTTCGGCCCTTAAATGCCCTGACGCTGTCCTCCACGAACCCGGCTTCGTTCAACGTGTCGGTGTGGATGGCGACCTGCACGTCGTATCGTTCCGCGACACTCAGGCAGGTATCGATTGCGGCCGGCGTCGTGCCCCAGTCTTCGTGCAGCTTCAGCCCGATCGCGCCCGCCTCGATCTGCTCGTTCAAGCCTTCCGGCAGCGAGGAATTGCCTTTCCCCAGAAATCCCAGATTCATGGGAATTCCGTCCGACGCTTCCAGCATCCGATAGATGTTCCAGGGCCCCGGCGTGCAGGTCGTGGCATTGGTGCCGGTGGCGGGACCGGTCCCGCCGCCGATCATGGTCGTAATGCCGGCGGAAAGAGCTTCCCAATATTGTTGCGGACAAATAAAGTGGATATGGGTCTCCACGCCACCTGCCGTGACAATGCAGCCTTCGGCGGAGATCGCTTCGGTGCCAGGGCCGATCTCCATCCCCCGCGTCACATTCGGCATGAGATCGGAGTTGCCCGCCTTGCCGATGCCGACGATGCGACCGTCTTTGATGCCGATATCCGCCTTCACGACGCCCCAGTAATCGAGAATGAGCGCGTTCGTGACCACGGTATCGAGCGCGCCGCTCGCGCTGGTTGCGCGCGGCGACTGGCCCATGCCGTCGCGGATCACCTTGCCTCCACCGAAGACCGCCTCGTCGCCGTACGAGGTAAAATCTTTCTCGACTTCGATGACCAGTTCCGTGTCGGCGAGCCGGACACGATCGCCCACGGTGGGGCCGAAGAGATCCGCGTATTGTTTTCTTGGAATTTTCACCGGGCCCCTCCTTTTCCAGTGAAGCCTCGCTCAGCCGCTCGAGACAGGGCTTTGGCTTTTACCTGCGCGTCATCCAATGATCCGTCGGTCAGTCCGTTGATGCCATGGGCGACCCGTTTGCCCGCCAACGCCACGACCGTGACCCGCTTTTCTTCGCCCGGTTCGAACCGCACCGCCGTGCCGGCGGGAATGCAGAGTCGAAATCCGAAGGCCTGCTCGCGATCGAATTCGAGCGCGTGATTCGATTCGAAGAAGTGGCAGTGGGATCCGACCTGAATAGGTCGATCGGCTGTATTCCTGACAGTGAGTTCCTTCGTCGCTCGACCCTTGAAGGCTTCCACGTCTCCGGCGCCAAAGAGAATTTCACCCGGCACAACAGGTTTGGACAATTCCGTTTTGATCATAGCGGCCAGGGAGCCTCCCTTTTTTCGAGGAGCATTATGAGCCTTAGCCGGAGCTCGTTTGGTCTTCTTCGGCATATGTCCCCTCCTACACGGATATGAGATGGGTGGTTGGACTTGAGAGAATGCTTATCGAATCGGATCGTGCACGGTCACGAGCTTGGTCCCGTCTGGAAACGTTCCTTCGACCTGGAACTCGTGAATCATCTCCGCCACGCCCGGCATGACGTCTTTTCGCGTCAGCAGCATGGTCCCATAGGTCATCATCTCGGACACGGACTTCCCGTCACGAATGCCTTCGAGGACGGCGGCAGTGAGGTAGGCGACTGCTTCAGGATGGTTGAGTTTGAGGCCGCGTTTCTTACGATCTGCGGCAAGCTGCCCTGCGGTGTAAATCAACAGTTTTTCTTGTTCTCTCGGGGTCAAATGCATGGGTCCTCCTCGCTTATGCTGATCTGTTTCTCTGCCTACTCTTACAGAATAAAATCCGAAGTGGAGGGCAAGTCCTTCCTCCTGCGTAACCCCCCAAGAAATCCATTGCGGGGAGGAGGATGCTAGTCTAGGATTTCGCCACTTGTCAAGTCGCAGCAGGCAACGTTTTGAGAAGTTAGCAGAGGAGGTCCTTGTGGGTACTGAGGCATGGAAGGATCACTTCCGAGATCATCCAACTCTCGGCTTCGCCGACTGGGTCCTGCGCGGGATCGGCCAGGTGGTCTTCCAGAACAACCCGATCTCCGGCGCGGTTATTCTAGCTGATACGCTAGTGGCTCGCCCGCCGGCCTGAAACACGTTCTGATTCGACTTGTCGTAAGTGAGAAAGGCAACTGCTTCTGGATGGTTCAGCTTGAGCCCGCGGGTTTTTCGTTCCTTGGCCAATTGAGCGGCCACAGAAATAAAAAGCTTCTCCTGCTCACGAGGAGTTATCGGTAGGTCTCTGGAGCCGCTGCAAGCGCCGGTGCCGCCAGGACGACCCCCAGGACCGCAAGCAGTGCCATGAGGGATTTCTTGTTGGTCGTTATGCGCTCACCTGGGCGCAACATTGTTTCCTTGCCCACCTCTCCTTACGGACCTGGCTATTTCTTCAGGTCCACCGACAGGCTTGTATCTGCATTCTTCTTGACGATGACTTCTTTCGTCACCTTGCCCAGCGTCTCGTGCCAGAACTCGATCTCATAGAAGCCAGCGCCAGGGGCGGGCGGCACGTCAGGCAGCTTATACTGTCCTTTGTCATCCGTGACCACATTGTACGGATGGTCCGCTGCCACGATCCACGCGCTCATCCATTTATGGATATCACACTGGACCTTGAAGATCTCCGGCAGAGTGAATCTGGTCGAAACGACCGGACCGCCCTTGGGCCTGGTCTTGTTGATCGGATCATTCTCGATGCTGAACGTGTGGACATTGTGCGTGATCGGATCGCTGTTCTTGATCTCCAGCGTGGCGCCGACCGGCACAATCACCACATGGGGCACGAACCGGCAGTTGGCCTGGTCCAGCACCACTTTTGTTTTCGTGTCCAAGCGCTTGCCCTTTACGATATTGGTGAGTCGTACCAAGGCGTTCTTCACCTCATTGCCCGCACCCAGGATCAGGGATTCCGCGGGTTGACTCTTGCCACATTCGTCCTGATCCTGGTTCACCTCGATCGGTTTGGGGGCAGGCGGCTTGCCGGCCGCCTTCACGACCCCGCTGACACTCCCCTTCTCGACGATCGTCGCTCCTTGATACTGCAATCGTAGCGCTTCAATGACGAGGAATGGTTCAGCGACACTCCCCTTCTCGGCGACCGGCCCTCCATGATACGCAAAGTACGCAGAGGAAGAGCCAACTGCGCCGCTCATTAGTAATCCCACCCCACACAGTCCGACCAGCCACCACCGAGTCTTCATAGTCTGTCTCCTATGTTAAACCCATGCAAGCCATCTTTATTGCCCTTTTCCCCCGGCGCAACCGGTGTTCCACCACGTGGACCGAATCGGAGCAGGTATCCATTGAGTCTGCGCCTCCATCATAATACATACATACGGGGCCAGACCAAAAAATTCATAATCACCTAATTTTTAAGAGACAAAACCAGCGCTGGGGCTACACGGCAAGGTGTTTTCTAATGAGGTCATCTGAGAGGTTAGGGACTGGCCCCTCTGCAGCGATTGCCCCCTTTTCCATGATGTAAAAATAGTCGCCTGCGCTACGGACAAACGACACGAATTGTTCCACCACGAAAATGGACAGACCTCCTTGCTCCTTAAGCTTTTTGATCACATGAACAATTTCCTTGATAATGGAGGGTTGGATCCCCTCTGTTGGCTCATCCAATAGCAACAATTTCGGCTCAGACGCTAAGGCACGACCGATGGACAGTTGCTGTTGCTGTCCCCCGCTGAGGTCCCCTCCTCGCCGCCCCAGCATGGTCTTCAAGGCTGGGAACAACTCGAAAATCCGAGGAGGTAGAACCCTCGAGCCGTTGGACTTCGCCTCCAGGCCGATCAGAAGATTTTCTTCGACCGTGAGGTTGGGAATAATTTCCCTCCCCTGCGGCGCATAGCCAATGCCTGAACGTGCCCGAAAATAGGGGCGCAGATTGGTGATAT
>Ga0209640_10002568_pt1 | contig 15854 bp, 15 predicted proteins | sample RifCSP10_1_FD_184018 | JGI IMG/M metagenome (GOLD analysis project Ga0209640, IMG submission 184018) | Soil microbial communities from Rifle, Colorado - Rifle CSP2_sed 10_1 (SPAdes) (version 2) | ecosystem: Environmental > Terrestrial > Deep subsurface > Rock core/Sediment | place: Rifle...
CGGCATCGAAAAGGTCCCGCAGGGGCTGGAGGATGTCTCGAAGCTGCCGAACCTGACGCGGGCGCTGCTGGCGCGGGGCTACCCGCCGGAACAGGTGCGTAAGATCCTGGGAGAAAACGCCCTGCGTGTGTTCCGGCACGTCTGGGGACGATAACATTTCTGCGGCGGCACGCCGTCACCCGGAGGGGTCGAAGGGAACCGGATCGAGCTGTGGGAGCCTCCGGCGAGCTATCCGACGGGGCGGTGAACTGCCGGACTCAGCCGGGCGGCCCGCCTGATGCGGCCCAGGTGAGCAGGGCTTCGCGCACGATCATCGCCGCGAGGACGGCGGTCTGCCCGGAAGGGTCATAGGGCGGCGCCACCTCGACGACGTCCAGCCCCACGACTCGCAGTGGCGCCAGCACCCGGAGCAGATCGAGGAGGTCGCCCGTGCTCGGACCGCCGGGCTCCGGGGTGCCCGTTCCGGGAGCAAACGCGGGGTCGACGACGTCGATGTCCACCGAGACGTAGAGGGGGCGACCTTCCAGGCGGGACCACAGTTCGTGGTCGAGGGTGAGCCGGCGCTCTGCCGCCAGCAGCCCGCGCGCAGCCGCGAACTCCTGGCGTGTGCCCGAACGGACTCCCAAAACGGCGATGCGCTGTTCGCCGACGACGTCGATCAGGCGGCGGGTCGTGCAGGCGTGGGACCAGCGCGTCCCGTCGTACTCCTCGCGCAGATCCAGATGGGCATCCAGAGTGAGCACGTGCAGGTCGGGGTGGCGCGCCGCAAGGGCCCGCACCGCGCCGACAGTCACCGTGTGCTCTCCGCCGAGGAGCGCGGGCAGGCCCGTCGCTGCACCGACGGCGTGGGAGACCTCTTCGACCAGTACCTCGGGGGGGAGATTCTCCACCGGCAAATCGCCGGCGTCGAGCAGGGCGACGTCCTCCAAGTCGCGGTCGAGCGTCGGACTGTACGATTCGATGGATTGTGACGCCCAGCGGATTGTCGCGGGCCCAAAGCGCGCGCCGCGGCGGAACGAAGCCGTACGGTCATACGGCGCACCGAGCAGGGTGGCCGTGGGCCGTAATCCCGGCGGGAGGGAGGAGCGCGCCGCGAGAAACACGCCGCCTACCCCGCGATCCCCAGGTCGCGGGCGATGAACGGCGGCAGGGCGAAGGCGCCACGGAAGACCGCCGGCGTGAGGTACTGCAGGTCCAAGCCCGCCGTGCGCCGCGCGACATCCTCCTCGGAGGGTCGCGTCGGGTCGCCCCCGGTCGCACCCATCGTGAAGGACCAGATGACGCCCGGATAGGTCGGCACCGTGGCCAGGTACGTGGAAATGTGCGGGAGGACCTTTCCCATGTTCGTCCGGACCAGGCGGATCAGGTCCTGCTGGTAGAGCGGTGAGCCGCTCTGCACGGCGATCAGGCCGCCGGGCCGGAGGCGGCGGCGCGCGTCCGCGTAGAACGCCTCGCTGAACAGTCCCACGGCCGGCCCCTTGGGGTCAGTCGAGTCCACCAGGATCACGTCAAAGGGGTCGGAGGCCTCTCGCATGAACCGGATCCCGTCGGCGATGATCAGGCGGGCGCGCGGGTCGTCGAAGGCGCTGCCTGCGATCTCCGGCAGGAAGCGCAGGGTGACGTCGACGACCTGGCGGTCGATCTCCACCATGACCGCCGCCTCCAGGGGGTGCTTCAGCGCTTCCTCGAGGAGCCCGCCGTCCCCGCCGCCGATGATCAGCACGCGCTGCGGGGCCGGGTGGGCCAGCAGCGGCACGTGCGCCAGCATCTCATGGTAGATGAACTCGTCCCGCTGGGTGGTCTGTACGGCGTCGTCCAGGACCAGCATGCGGCCAAAGTCCGCGTTCCTGATGACGCGGATCTCCTGGAAGTCGGAACGGCCGCGGTAGAGTTCTTCCTCGACGCGGTAGGTGTGGGCGAACCCCGGCCCGCCGGCGTCGGTCAGCCACTCGCTCATCGTCCGGCTCCCTTCGGCTGGGCCCCGTTCGCGTCCGGCCACAGCAGGGCCACGGCGACGACGCAGCCGGTCCGTTCGACGACGTGTTCGCGGGCGGCCACGTGCACCTCATCGAGGCGCAGGTCGCGCATCCGAAAGGCGTCGTCGACCATGCGGCGCACGATGGCCTCGGCGTTCTCCGCGGCGCCCATGTGCGAGTACTCCATGATGACGCCGTACGCGTCGCGGCAGATGCCGATCCCCAGGGCGGCGGCGATGCGCTCGCCCGGCGTATGGCTGACCATCTGCGCGTACACCGCTGGGACCAGCATGCCCGGATAGAGGCGGGGCAGGGGCACGACCCGCGCTCCGGGCGGCATGATGCTGCTGACTCTGATGAAGTTCAGGTTGGCGATCCCGGCGTCCATCAGGGCGCGGTCGAAGGCGTTCAGCTCCGTGATGGCCTCACCCGCCCCCGCCACCAGGCTCACCGCTTTGGGGAACTCCCACATGGCCGGCCTCCCTTTGGGATCAACGCCTCCATTAACCCCATGAGGGATTGGCGCGTCAAGGGCGAAGCATATCTTCCGGTATGGCCACCCGTCCGCCGGCGCGCGCGGCCTGGCTGCTTGTCGGGCTTTGGGCCGCCGTCATCCTCCTGTTTTCTGTCACCGCTCCCCTGCCGGGCACCGGCATCATCCCCGACAAAGTCGTCCACGTCGCCGCGTACGCACTGCTGGCCTTCCTGCTGCGGCGCGGCCTCCTGGCGTCGCCGGTCGCTGCGCCGGCGGTCGTGGCCGTGCTCGCCGCGGTTGCCTACGGGGCACTGGTCGAGGGAATCCAGAGCATCCTACCCTGGCGGCGGGCGGAGTGGTGGGATCTGGGGGCCAACACGCTCGGGGCCGTCATCGCCGTGGTCGCGGGAGGCCGGCGGGCGGGATGAAGTATCAGGTGCTGGCTGAAGCCTACGCGGCCATTGAGCGCACCACCTCGCGCCTGCAGATGACCGCCCGCCTGGCCGATCTCTTCCGCGCCACCCCGAAGGCCGACATCGCCCGCGTCGTCTACCTGACCCAGGGCAAGCTCTACCCGGATTTTGAGGGAATCGAGATCGGCGTGGCCGAGAAGTCGGCCGTCCGCGCGGTGGCGCAGGCGACCGGGGCAAAGGGGGAGGTGGTCGCCCGGCGGCTGGGCCGGGAAGGGGACCTGGGAACCGTCGCCGAGGCCCTCTGGGCGAACCGCGCCCGCACCCGGCCGGTCCTGACGGTCGACCAAGTCCACGAAGCGCTTGACCGCGCCGCCCACGCGTCCGGCAGCGGGGCGCAGACGACCCGCCTCGCGGCCATCGCCGCTCTGCTGAAGCGCGCCGCCCCGCTGGAGGCGCGCTACCTGGTGCGCACGGTGACGGGCAAACTGCGCCTGGGCGCGGGCGACATGACCGTGCTCGACGCGCTGGCCGAGGTGTACGGCGGCGGGCGGGAGGCCCGGCACGACGTCGAGCGCGCCTACAACCTGACCTCCGACCTGGGATTCGTCGCCGAGCGCATCGCCCGCGGCGGCCTGGCGGCGCTGCGCAAGATCTCGGTCGTCGTCGGCAAACCCATCCGGCCCATGCTGGCGGAGCGCCTGGGCGATCCCCATGAGATCCTGCAGAAACTCGGCGGCCGCTGCATCGCGGAGTTCAAGTACGACGGCGAGCGGCTGCAGATTCACCGCCAGGGCACGGACGTGCAGATCTACTCCCGCCGCCTGGAGCGGATCAGCACGCAGTACCCCGACGTGGTGGATCTCGTCCGCCAACACCTGCGGGCGCGCCGGGCGATCATCGAGGGGGAGGTCGTAGCCGTCGATCCGGACAGCGGCGACCTGCGGTCCTTCCAGGAATTGATGCCGCGGCGCCGCAAGTACCGGATCGCCGAAGCGGCCAGAGAGATCCCCACCGCGCTCTTCGCCTTCGACGCCCTGTACCTGGACGGCCGTGATCTCACCCGCGAACCCTACGCCCGGCGGCGCGCCGCGCTGCAGCGGGCGATTACGCCCACCGACCGCTTCCGCCTGGCCACCTCACGTGAGGTCAGTGATCCCGAGGCGCTGCAGGAGTTCTTCGAGGAAGCCATTCAGGAGGGCTGCGAGGGCCTGATGTGCAAGGCCAGCGGCGGCATCTACCGGGCGGGCGCGCGGGGATGGCTGTGGATCAAGTTCAAGCGGGAGTACCGCAGCGAGTTGAGCGAGCCGGTAGACCTGGTCGTCGTCGGCGCGTTTCACGGGCGCGGCCGGCGGGCGGGGGCCTACGGGGCCTTGCTGATGGCCGCGTATGACCCCTTGGGCGACCGCTTCTCCACCGTCTGCAAATGCGGCTCGGGGTTCAGCGACAAGGACCTGGCCGGACTACCGCGCCGCCTCAAGCCGTACATGCGCAAAGGGCCGGATCCGCGCGTGTCGTCCCGCCTGAAACCAGATGTGTGGTGCTCGCCGGGGCTGGTGCTCGAGATTGTCGGCGCGGAGATCACGCTGAGCCCGGTGCACACCGCCGGGTGGGACCGCTTCCGCAAAGGGAGCGGCCTGGCCATCCGCTTCCCTCGATTTACCGGGCGCTATCGGGACGACAAGGGACCGGAGGACGCGACGCCGGTCGCGGAGATCGCCGCGATGTACCGGCGCCGCCTGCGGCGGACGGCGTAACGTGCGGCGCGCGCTGCTTGCCCTGGGGCTCGCCCTGCTGGTGGCCGCGCCGGCGGGATGGGCCGATCCCTCCTTCGGTCTGGGCGCGGTCTCGACGCTGCCGGCGGCGTTTGCGCCGCTGCGCCTGGCCGGGGTGCGCACCGTCAAGATCACGGCCGACTGGAGCGCCATTGAGCCTGCGGCGGGGCGGTTTCTCTGGCGGGACGTCGATGCCGCGGTGGCGGCCGCCCGCCGCGAAGGGCTGCGGCCCGTGCTCGTGCTGGCATATACACCGGTGTGGGCGTCCCTGGCCACGGGCGCGGACGCCCGCGACCCGCGGGTAGCGACGCGCATGCCGCCGCGGCGTGTCGCCGACTGGGAGCGATTTGTCGGCGAGGCGGTACGCCGCTACCGCGACGTCGTGAAAGAGTGGCAGGTCTGGACGCTGCCCGCGCTGCCGCACTTTCGCGGCACGACCTCCGAGTACCTGACGCTGCTGGTGGCGGCCCGCCGGGCGTCGCTCGCGGCGGATCCGGCCAGCCGCGTCGTCGCCGCCTCACCTCCGGGGTTCGACCTGATCCACGTGCAGCGGGCGGTGACCCAGGCCGCGGACGCGGCCTCCATCGTTTCTCTCGCGCCGATTGGTCTGAGCCCGGAGCAGTGGCTGCGCCCGCTGGCCGCGCTGCGGCAGCGCGTGCTGGCGGGGGGCGGCCGGCGTGGAGCGCCTCTTCATCATCCCCGACCTGCGGCGGCCGGAGGAACCCGCCCGCGCGGTGCTCGCGGCGCTCGAAGCTCTGCCGTTCACCGGTTACCTCGTCCGTGAACCCGGGGTCTACGCGCTGGTCTTCGGCGCCGGCGACCGCGCGGCGCTCCTGGCCTGGCGGTCGGAGGGCCAAACCGCGCTGGAGGTCCCCGTCCTGCCGACCGCGCGCGTGGTCACGCTCGACGTCCGGCCGGTGGCGCTTTCTGCGGAGGGGAAGGTCAGCCTCACCCTCGGGCCGGTCCCGGTATTCGTTAGCGGGGTGGGGGCGGCGCTGGTCGAGGAAGCGAAGGCCGCGCTGGCGCAGCGCGGGCCCCTGCTCCCGGTCGTCCCGGCGGAGCGGGACTTCTCCCAAGTGTCCGAGGTGAGCATCCGGCTGGGCCGGGAGGTTGTGGAGCGGGGCCTCTACGGTGTGCTGCGCGCGCGGCGGAACGGCGTGGTGGAGGCGGTGGAGGTGAACGGGGAAGGGGCGGTGCGCGCCGCCCCCGGCCGGGAGGCCGCCTTCATCTACTTCGATGTCGACGATACCTTCCTATTCTTCAACGACGGCCGGTTCGACATGACCGTCGCCATCGAAGTGCTGGGGGCCCGCGCGCCGCAGAGCGTCGGGTTTAACCTCTTCTACGACTCGCGCAGCGGCTACCGCTTCACCCCCTGGCAGTGGGTGGATGCCCGGGAGGGGTGGGTGACCTACACCTTTCGCCTGGAGGACGCCAACTTCGCCAACACCGCGGGCTGGGACTTCGCCATCACCGCGGGCGCGAACCGCCCAGAGGGGCTCACGGTACGGGCCCTCACGGTGCGGAAGGTAGCCCGCTGAGGCCCGTCGAACCATCGGCAGCAACGCCAGGCTCTGGAAATCGGGTCTGCACCCGATTCTCCTCCGCATGCCGAGGGAGGTAGCCTGGGAGAAACGTACTACACCCGCGAGAGGATGTCGGCAGTGCACGCAGACTTATAGCTGTCGGAGGGGGGAGACGAGGTGAGAGGCTGGATCAGGTACTTCGCGCTGTCGCTGGGGATTCTACTCCTCGTGACGATCGTGCCCGTCGGCGCCCAGGCGCCGCCCATCCCCGCCACCATCAAGGTGGGGGGGCTGTTCGACACGACCGGCCCGACCTCGGACGTCGGGAAGGACTACAGCGTAGGTGCGTTGCATCACGTGCAGTACATCAACGAGGTACAGGGTGGGATCCGGGGAAAGGTCAAGATCGATCTGGTTTGGTCGGATTACGGTTACCGCATCCCGGAAGCACTTTCCCTCTACCGCAAGTATCGGGACGTGGACCGGGTGAACGCGATCGTCGGCTGGGGGACCGGCGACACGGAGGCGTTGAAGGAACAGATCTCGGAGGACCAGATTCCCTACATCTCCGCCTCCTACTCGTCCCACCTCAATGACCCAGCGAAGACACCCTACAACTTCTATCCCGTCTCCTCGTATTCGGACCAGATCCGCGCCGTCCTGAAATTCGCCAGCGGCTTGGCAAAGAAGGAAGGGATCGCCAAGCCGAAGTTCGTCTTCGTCTACCCGACACACCCCTATGGACAGGCCCCCATCCCGGCCGGCAAGGCCTATGCTCGGGAACTTGGATTCGAGGTGCTTCCCGATCAGATCGTGGAACTGGCGGCCCTCGAAGCGCGCTCGCAGGTCAACGCCATCCGCGCTGCCGGCGCCGATTTCGCGTGGTTCGGGGGCACGACGAACTCGGCGTCCGTCACCGTGCGCGACGCCAAGCAGGCGGGGTTGAAGACGCGGTGGTTTGTCAACGTCTGGGGCTTCGACGAAAACATGATCCGGCTGATCGGCGCGGCCGCGGAGGGGACCTACGGCAGCACTCCGCACGCCTACTACGGGGAGCCCGGCGTCGCCGGCATGCGCACCATCTTCGATGCCTACCGGCGTTTCCGTGCCGAGGGCAAGGAGGTACCCAAGTTCGAATGGGGCACGACACAGACGCCCTATATCGCCTCCTACATCCGCGGCTGGCTCAACGTCTTCATGCTGAAGAGGAGCCTGGAGATCATGGTGGACAACTGGGCCTCTTACCGCGGTTTCGGCGGCCCGGCCGTACGTTCAGCGCTGGAGCTGCTCAAGGATTGGGATCCGGACGGGCTGGCGCCGGTTATTACCGTCGCCCGCACCGACCACCGGCCGTCCACGACGACGCGCATCGTGCAAGTGCAGAACGGGCGGATGGTGGTCGTGCAGACGGTCACAGTGGAGCGGCGGAAGGACTGGATGGGATTCTAAGGACCGCATAGCAGCGGCAGCCGCGTGCTGACGCTCAACAACATAGAGGTGATTTTCTGGGGGACCATCCTTGTCCTCAAGGGGGTCTCCCTTTCTGTGCCCAAGGACAGCATCACCGCGCTCATCGGCGCGAACGGCGCGGGGAAGACGACCACGTTGAAGGCCATCTCCGGTCTGATCCGGCTGGAGCGCGGGGAGGTGGCCCGCGGCTCGGTCGAATTCGAGGGTGTCCGCATCGAGAACCGCCTGCCGGAGGAGGTCGCGCGCCGCGGCATCGTCATGGTGCGGGAGGGGCGCCGTCTCTTCGAAGAGTTGACGGCGGAAGAGAACCTGCTGGTGGGGGCGACCCTCCACCGGCGCGGCACGCGCGAGGTCGCCGACCTCGTCTACACCTACTTCCCGCGGATCAAGGAGCGGCGGCGCGTGCGCGCCGGCTATCTCTCCGGGGGCGAACAACAGATGCTGGCGATCGGCTGCGCCATGATGGCCCGGCCGAAACTGTTGCTGCTGGACGAGCCGAGCCTGGGGTTGGCGCCACTGGTCGCCCACGAGATCTTCTCCCTGGTGCAGCGCCTCAATGAGGAGGAAGGCATCACCATCTTCCTGGTGGAGCAGAACGCGCGGATGGCCCTGCAGTTGGCGTCGTACGGGTACGTGATGGAGAACGGCAAGGTCGTCCTGGACGGCCCCGCCGAGCGCCTGCGCGAGGATGCGGACGTGAAGGAGTTCTACCTGGGGATGAGCAAGACGGGGCGCCGCCGGTTCACAGAGGTGAAGAGCTATACGAGACGTAAGCGCTGGCTAGCTTAGTAGGTAAACGGCCAGAGGTCCAGGTAGCGCTTAAACTTCCGCAGTAGCATTGCCAGCCCGCCGGGCTCCCATATGAGCAGGCCGATCAGCATCGCGCCGAAAGCGATCTCCCGCACGGAGGTGGCAGCCTTGCCGAAGGCGGGGACCAGCGCCACGACCGCCGGGGTCACGATCTTCAGTACCTGGCTCAGCAAAATGACGAACGCCGCGCCCAGATGAGGGCCCCAGAGGCTGGTCAGCCCGCCGATGACGATCATGGCGATGTAGTCGATGGATGTGATGATACTGAAGTGCTCGCTGCTGATCACGCGGTTGTAGTGGGCGAAGAGGCTACCGGCGATGCCCGCGTAGAACGCGGCCAGCGCAAAAGCCAGGACCTTGTAGTAGAGGAGGTTGATCCCCAGGACCTGGGCGGCGTAGTCCCGGTCCCGCACCGCCATCAGCGCCAGCCCCACGCGGCCGCGGATCAGATTGGCGGCGAAGATGCCGCCAATCAGCCAGACGGGTAGTAGCAGAAAGTAGAACTGCGTCTCTCCCCGGATCTGCAGGCCGCCCAACCGCGGGGCGGGGACGACGTTGCCCCCCGAGCCTCCCACCGTGTGGATGATCACGTACTCCGTGATGAACTGGAAGGCCAGGGTGGCGATGGCCAGGTAGAGCCCCTTGATCCGCAGCGACGGCAGGCCGACGACCGCCCCCACCACAAAGGCGGCCACGCCGGAGAGCGGAAGGGCGACCAGAAACGGCAGCCCGAAGCGCGTGGTGGCCAGCCAGGAGGTGTAGGCGCCGACCGCCATGAACGCCGCGTGGCCGAGCGAAATCTGCCCGGCAAACCCGGTGAGGAGCGAGACGCCGATCGCGCCCACGGCAAAGATGCCGATGGCGTTCAACAGGAAGAGATAGCGGCCCAGCAACAGGGGGGCGAGTCCAAGAACCAGCAGGAGTAGGCCGAAGCCCGCTCTGTGGAAACGAATATCTAGCAGCGCCATGTCCCGGGCGTACGACGTTTTGAAGTCGCCGGCGGGTCGCACACTCATGGGCGGTTCCTGCGGAGCGCCTCCCCTAGGGGAATCACGGGCCGTCCACCCTTGTAGAACATCTCACCATCCACCGTGATCTCGCCTTCGCGCATATCGCACAACATGTCCCAGTGCAGCCCCGACTCGTTCGCCCCGCCCGTCTCAGGGTAACTCGCGCCGACCGCCAGGTGGATCGTGCCGCCGATCTTCTCGTCGAACAGCATGTTCTTGGTGAAGCGGCTGATGGCGTAGTTGGTGCCGATCCCCCATTCCCCCAGATAGCGGGCGCCGGGGTCCGTGTTGAGCAGCGAGGTGAGCAGCTCCTGGCCCTTGCTCGCCTTCTCCGTCACGACCTTGCCGTCTTCAAACCACAACTCAATGTCGGTGACTTCGCGTCCGCCGTAGATGGCGGGGTAGGCAAACCGTACCCAGCCGTGAACCGATCCTTCGATGGGGCCGGTGAAGATCTCGCCGTCCGGGAAGTTGTGCTTGCCGTCGGCCTCGATGAACGTGCGCCCCTTGACGGAGAGACGCAGGTCGATGTGCGGGCCCTCTAGCTTCACCTGGTCGTGCCCCGCGAGCCAGGCGATGAGTTCCCGTTGGCGGCGGCCCTCCGCCTGCCAGGAGGCCACGGGATCCGGGTGATCAAGCCGCCCCGCCGTGTAGACGAAGTCCTGGTATTCCGCCAGGCTCATGTCCGCTTCCTGAGCCATCGCCTGTGTGGGGAAGACGGTGAAGCACCAGTGCAGTTCCCCGCGCGCCGCGCGCTCCATCCAGATCTTGGAGAGCGGAGCATTGGCGCGGGCGGCCCGCGCCATGCGCGTCGGGTCCGTGCCGCTCAATGCCCTGGTGTTGTAGCTGGCTTCGATGGTCAGGGCCGCGTCGAACGTCTCGGCGATCAGCCGGCGCACGGGAGAGGCATAGTCCAGTTGCGCATCGGAGGCGTGCCGGTAGTACGCCTCTTCGGCCCCCGGCAGGCCGACCGGCGCGAAGACGTGGGCGCCGGCGCGGACGGCCTCGGTGTAGGCCGCCAACGCGAGTTCCTCCGCCAGCGGGGTCGTGCGCAGCACGAGTTGCTGGCCGGGCCGGAGTTCGAGGGAGTAGTGGACGAGGACGGTGGCGAGCTTGGCGACGCGGGGATCTGTCATCGACAGGCCGCCTCCTCAGAGCCGCTCGACGTGCTCCGTGCCGAAGAGCCCGTAGGGGCGGATCATCAGGACGATCAGGATGACGAGGAACGGGGTGATCTCCTTGAATCCGTAAAGGGAAAAGCCCGGGAACCGCACGTTCGCGTCGATGTAGCCGCCGATGACGTTCTCCACCACCCCCAGGATGAGGCCGCCCAGGATGGCGCCCGGGATGCTGTCCAGGCCGCCCAGGATCACGGCCGCTAGCGCTTTCAGGCCGACGAAGTTCAAGGCGAAGTTCACGCCCAGCCATAGGCCCAACAGGATCCCGCCGACCGACCCGGCGATCGCGGCGAAGGCCCAGGCGTAGGCGAAGACGCGCGTGAGGCTCACGCCCAACGTGGACGCGGTGAGTTGCTCGTTGGCCGCGGCGCGCATGGCGATCCCCCACAGCGAGTAGCGGAAGAAGAGGGAGAACAGCACCAGCAGCGCCAGCGCCACGAGCGCACTCACCAGGCCCACCCGCGGCATCGTCAGGCTGCCCAGGTGGATCACGTCGGCGGGCAGCACCGGTGGAAACTGCCGTGTGTCCCCGCCCCAGACGCCCACCATCACGCCGCGCACGATGTACCCTAGCGCCAGCGTCACGATGATCACGGAGAGCGCAGGCTGACCGAAGAGCGGGCGCATGATCGTCCGCTCGATGGCGAAGCCGAGCAGGGCGGCGGCGGCCAGCGTCCCGATGATCGCCAGGAGGAAGGCGAGCAGCAGGGGGAGGGGGAGGCTGCGCGTCAGGGCGATGGCCAGGTAGCCGCCGAACAGGACCAGTTCTCCGTGCGCCAGGTTGAGGATCTTCGTCGACTTGTAGAGGAGGGCGAAGCCCAGGGCGATGAGCGCATAGATCGATCCCACCGCCAGGCCGATGACGACTCCTTCCAGGGCAAACTGGAGACTCATGGTTCCACCGCGAGGATCTGCATCACCGGCCGCAGTTCCACGGTGCGGCCGTCCTCGTAGCGGACGGTGAACACCGCCCGGAAAGTCTCAGCGCCGCTGTAGATCGCTTCGATCAGATCCCGGTATCGCTCGACGACATGGCCGCGGCGGAGTTTGCGCGTGCGTGTCATCTCGTCGTCGTCCGGGTGGAACTCCTTGTACAGAGAGACAAAGCGGCCGACGCGCCACTCGGGCTTCAGCCGCGCGTTTGTCTCGCGCACCAGCCTGTGGAGGAGTCGCAGGACTTCCGGCTTCTGTGATAGGTCGGTGTAGGAGGTGTACGCGATGCCCCGGTCCTCGGCCCACTTGCCGACGTGCCGCATGTCGATGTTCAGGATGGCGGCCAGGTAGGGCTGCCCCTCGCCCACGACCATGGCTTCCTGAACGTAGGGGGTGAACCGCAGCAGATCCTCGATGACGCGGGGCGCGACCTTCACCCCGTCCGGCTTCTGGATCACGTCGCCCATGCGGTCGAACATAATGACATCGCCGCTGGGATCCAGCGTCCCATAGTCCCCAGAGTACAGCCACGCGTCGCGCAGCGCTCGGGCGGTGGCCTCGGGGTTGTTGTGGTAGCCGAGAAAGACGGAGGAGCTGTGGCTGAGGATCTCTCCTTCCGCGGAGATGCGCACCTCGGTGTTGGCGATCGGCGCCCCCATCGTCCAGAATCGGACCTGCCCATCGCGGTGGATACACGAGATCCCGGCGATCTCGGTCTGACCGTAGATCTGCTTGAGGTTCAACCTCATGGCCCGGAAGAACTTGAAGTAGTCGGGACCCAAAGACGCTCCGCCGTTCCAAGCAACGCGCATCCGGACCATCCCGATCTTGTCCAGGATGGGCCGGTAGACCACCCAGTAGCCGAGAAACCACAGCGCCTGCAGCCACCACGGGACCGGCTTGCCTTCCGCCTCCAGTTCCACGGCCCGGATGCCCACCCGCATCGCCGCATTGGTGATGGCCCGGCGGAGGGGCCCCGCGTCGAGGATGCGCACGGTGAGGGCCGAGTGCAGCCCCTCGTAGATTCGCGCCGGGGCGAAGGTGAAATGCGGCCCGATCTCCCGGAAGTCCCGCTGCGCCGTCTCCGGCTCCTCGGGGAAGTTGACGGTGAAGCCGACGATCTGGTGCAGGCTGAAGGAGATCATCTGCTCCCCGATCCAGGCGAAGGGGAGGTAACTGACGAACTCGTCGTGCGGCGCGATGTGCGGTTCCACCGCCAGGAAGTTCTCCGCCTGGCTCAGGAGGTTCCGGTGGGAGAGCATGGCCAGCTTGGGCAAGGCGGTGGTCCCCGAGGTCTGGCAGAGGATGGCCACTTCCTCGCCCTGCCCTTTGGCCACCAGGGCGGCGAAGCGCTCCGGTTCCCGCGCCTGCGCCTCCCGCCCCAGTGCCGCCAGGTCGCTGAAGGCGATCAACTTCGCGTGGCGGTAGCGCCACATCCCCCGCCAGTCCTCCACGATGATCCGCTCCACGGTGGGCAGGCGGGACTCCATGTCCAGGATCTTGTCGGTCTGCTCCTGGTCCTCGCAGAAGACGAACCGCGCCCCGGCGAAGTTGATCAGCTCCGCCAGTTGCTCCGCCAGGCTGTCCTGGTACATGCCACAGGAGATGGCGCCGATGGCCTGGGCGCCCATGGCGATGTAGAATTGCTCGGGCCGGTTATCGCCGATGATCATGATGATGTCGCCCCGCTGCAGGCCCAGCGCGGCGAGTCCCAGGGCGCAGGCGCGCACGTGGTCCAGGTACTGCCGCCACGTGATCTCGTGCCAGATGCCGAACTCCTTCTCCCGGAAGGCCACGCGGTCCCCGAAGCGTTCCGCGTTGTCCACCAGGCGCTTGGGGAAGGTGTCCAGCGCGGTGCCGGGGACGGGGAAGGTCGCGGGCGGGCGTTCGAGAAGGGCCTGGGCGCTCACGCCTCTTCGCCTCCCCCCCGCCCGCCCCCGCCGACCACTGCATGGTCCTCGCCCAGATAGGCGCGGATCACGTCGGCGTGGTGCTGGATCTCTTGCGGCGGGCCCTCGGCGATCTTCTTGCCGTAGTCCATGCAGATCAGCCGGTCGCAGAGGTCCATGATCACGCCCATGTCGTGCTCGATCAGGATCATCGGCAGACCCCGCACCTCGCGCAGTTCCAAGATGTAGCGCGCCATGTCCGCCTTCTCCTCCGCGCTCATCCCGGCCATCGGTTCGTCGAGCAGCAGCAGGCCGGGCGCCATGGCCAGCGCCCGCCCCAGTTCCACCTTCTTCTGGATGCCGTAGGGGAGTTCGGCCACGCGGTGGTTGCGGTGCGCCTCGATTTCCAGAAAGTCGATGATCTCCTCCACGCGGGCGCGGTGGCGCAGGAACTCCCGCTCCGCCGGACCCCAGTAGAGGCCCCCGGCCAGGACGCCGCTGCGCATGTGGATCAGGCGGCCGGACATGATGTTGGCCAGCGCGCTCATCGCCGGGTAGAGGGCGATGTTCTGGAAGGTGCGGCCGATGCCCAGCCGCGCCCGCACGTGCGGCGGCTGGTGCGTGATCTCCCGCCCGCCCAAGTGAATGCGGCCGCTCTGGGGATGGTAGAAGCCATTGATGCAGTTGAGCACACTGGTCTTTCCGGCGCCGTTGGGGCCGATGATGCCGAGTAGTTCCCCGGCCCGGAGCGAGAAGGACAGCCCGTCGATCGCCACCAGCCCGGCGAAGGAGAGGGTGAGGCGTTCCACCGTGAGGACGGTGTCGACGAGCGGCAGCTCCGGCCCCATTGGGGAACTGAATTAGGCCTCCCCGCACGCGCTTCCTGCCCTGGCTCGGGTGCGCAAGGCGTCCCGTGCGGCGCGGCGAATCACTGCCCTGTGGAGACCTTCTACGATCCACGCGAAGGCCTGCCACGGCACGAGTGGGACGACTGGATGCACCAGCGCCTGGGCAGGACCGTGGCGCTGGCTTCCCGCCGCACGGCTGCGGGGCGGATGGCCGTCGAGGCCGCCGGGAAGCCGCTCTCGGACCTGCGCTGGCCGGAGGATCTGCCGCAGCTGCCCCTCCTGCGCAAGGGGGATCTGCCGGCGCTGCAGGCCGCTGAATCGCCCTTTGCAGGGTGGAATGCCGTGCCCATCGAGGCGCTGAGCCGCGTTTTTGTGTCACCTGGGCCGATCTACGACCCCGAGGGGCGGATCGAAGACTACTGGGGGTTTGCGCCGGCGCTGCACGCCGCGGGGTTTCACCGGGGCGACCTCGTGCTGAATACCTTCGCCTACCACCTCACCCCGGCCGGACACATGATGGATGGAGCGCTGGCGGCCCTGGGGTGCGTGACCATCCCGGGCGGCACCGGAAACACCGAGGTCCAGGCCCGCACCGCCCGGGACCTGCGCATCCGGGGCTTCATCGGGACGCCCTCGTTCCTGGCCACTCTCCTCGAGAAGATGGAGGGCCCGTCGTCCTTCGCGGTCGCCTTCGTTTCTGGGGAGATGCTTCCCGATCGCCTGCGCCGTGATCTGGAAGCGCAGGGGGTCCGGGTGTCGCAGGGATACGCCACGGGCGACGTGGGCCTGATCGCCTACGAGTGCGACGAGCGGAGTGGCCTGCACCTGTCGCCGCGGGTTTTCGTGGAGATCGTGGACCCCGAGAGCGGTGCGCCGCGGCCGCCCGGTGCCATCGGCGAGGTGGTGATCACCCACCTCAGTGAGATCTATCCGCTCCTGCGGTTGGCCACCGGGGACCTCTCGGCGCTGGAGGCGGCGCCGTGTCCCTGCGGCCGCGGCGCGCCCCGTCTGGTGCGCCTGATGGGGCGGGTGGGGGACGCGGTGAAGGTCCGCGGCATGTTCGTCCATCCGAACGAGGTGCGCTGGGCGATGTCCCGCGTCCCGGAGGTGGCTCGATACCAATTGGTGGTCACCCGGGAAGGCCACCAGGACCGTCTGGTCGCGCGGGTGGAACTGTCCTCCGGCGCGGACCCATCCGCCGCCGTCGCGGCGCAGCTGCGGGAGACGATCAAACTCCGCGCGGACGTGGAGGTCCTCCCCCCGGGGACGCTGCCAGCGGATGCCCCGGTTATCGTGGACGAGCGGCGTTGGGACTAAGGCGATTCGTCCCAGAGTTCCGGAGTGTTGCCCACCCAAAGTTCCGAGTATTGTATGATAGGTGATAGTTTGCGGCCGGCCACCGCTGCTGCCGGAGTCCGGGGCCGTGGCGTGGCCTGGCCTTCTCAGCGCCCGGATTCTCTCCGGCGCTTCCGACCTGACGGGCGGTTGGTGCGGGGCCGGATCGGGTGACAGGCTCTCTGGAGCCTGGCGCGCGGGGCGGATGGTGTGCGGGGG
>Ga0209640_10002570_pt1 | contig 15848 bp, 12 predicted proteins | sample RifCSP10_1_FD_184018 | JGI IMG/M metagenome (GOLD analysis project Ga0209640, IMG submission 184018) | Soil microbial communities from Rifle, Colorado - Rifle CSP2_sed 10_1 (SPAdes) (version 2) | ecosystem: Environmental > Terrestrial > Deep subsurface > Rock core/Sediment | place: Rifle...
CTTACTGGCATCCCTCTCTTCCCTGGTTCTGCTTGGGCTTGCTCTCCACCGTCTCTATCACGCGCATCGCTTTATTGCCATCCACAAATATGGCATCCACATTCACCTCTCCCCATTTCGAAATCATAAGCTCCGCTGGTCGCAAATAACCGGTATTGCAGCAGATGCGAGGCAAGATCGTTTTCTGGGGATACCATTACGCACCGTTCACCAGGCTGTGATTTACCCGACGCTCGGGAACCCCATCCGCTTGGACAACCGACTGGGAGAAATCTCTTCTATAATAGAAAATATTGAGGCCAATATCTATCCCCGTATCGCCCCTCAAATCCGGCAGGACTTTCAATCTGGAAAACGCGTTTACTTCGGGGCTCTCGTCGTCCATTTGAACGGATTTGAGATGAATAGGAGGATTATTCCCTGGGATCAGATCTCCCACCTGTCGGTAGATGGCGGGTTTCTGGTGGTAAAATCGGATCAATTTAAACCGGTTCGTATACCAGTTTCTAAGATTCCTAATCTTGATCTTCTTTTTCAATTAATCGAACGCCAACCCTTCAACTTTCAACCGGCCACCAGGGCTCATTAATGAAAACACAGCGTTCTAGACCAACCCGTTCAATTTTCGTACACCGCCCAAAGCACCGCATAAAGCCAGGATATTTGCTTTATCTGCTTCTGATTTTCCTCATTTTAGGATCGGGATGCAGCTTATCGTCACTCAATTTTGTGGAACCGACCCCAACACTGCCCTATCCAACCCCAGCACCTGCGGTTCCCCTGCCTGAGACCCCGATTGAGTTCCACGTCCAGCTGCCTCCGGATACCCCGACCAGAGAACCAGTCTACCTCACTGTCTTAGATGAGGTTACTGGCCTTGGATTGAACGCAAAACGCTACGAGATGCAGGCAGAGGATGACCTCAATTATGCAGTTACTCTGCGATTCCCCGTTGGTTCAATCATCAAATACCGTTATGCCCGGCAGAGCACCTATCTGGCTCAGGAACATACTTCCGCCAAGCGACCAGTACGCTACCGGCTCTTGCAGGTCGAAGGCCCGGCAGTGCTCTATGACGTTGTGAGTGTTTGGAGTGACATGGCGTTTACTGGTTCGACCGGGCGCGTCCAAGGCCAGGCAAGCGATAGCAAAACTGGAGAACCCATCCCCAACTTGTTGGTTGCCGCTGGCGGCGTTCAGACCTTCACCGCTGCTGATGGTTCCTTTTTAATTGAAGGTCTGCCGCCTGGCACGCATAACCTGGTTGCCTACGCCCTGGACGGCTCCTACCGCGCCTTCCAACAAGGCGCGATAGTCGCTGCCCAATCGACGACCCCCGCGCCTCTTCAGTTGGAAGTAGCCTCGATGGTCAATATCGTCTTTACGGTTATCCTTCCCCAGAATACTATGCCGGCTGTTCCGGTTCGTATGGCCGGCAATCTCCTCCAGCTGGGCAATACCTTTGCCGATTTGTCTGGGGGAATCAGTACATTGGCTTCCCGAATGCCGACGCTTTCTCCGTTACCCGATGGGCGCTATAGCATAACCATCGCTCTGCCGGCTGGCGCCGATGTACGCTATAAATACACATTGGGGGACGGCTTCTGGAACGCCGAACATTCCGCCAATGGAGATTTCCTTTTGCGCCGCTTGATCGTCCCTGATGAATCCATGATTGTTGAAGACACCGTCACTAGCTGGGGCAGCAGCTCGAAAGGCCCGGTGCTCTTTGATCTTTCCGTTCCCGAGAGTACCCCTTCAACGGATATCGTTTCTATTCAGTTCAATCCGTATGGCTGGACCGAACCGCTTCCCATGTGGCTTCTCGGCGATCACCATTGGGCTTACGTCCTTTACAGTCCACTGGAAATCTTCGAGCGTTTTGGCTATCGCTATTGCCGTAATGACCAGTGTGGCAGCGCCGACGATGCCGAAACCGTGGGAAACGAGAGCTTTGGGCGAATCCTTGAGCCACAGGAAGGACTCCAAACCATCAAGGAAGAAGTCGAGAGCTGGGCCGGGCTGAATCCGGACCTGGCTCCAGCTTCCATCACTGAATCGGAAATCCGTATAAGAGATCCACAGTTTATTGCAGGTGTGGAATTCCAGGATTATTTCAAACCCTCCTGGATACCGCGCATGCCTGTTGCGCTAAAACAAGTCCAATCCATGGGTGCTAACTGGCTTATCTTGCCCGCCACCTGGACATATACTCGCGCCAATCCTCCGGTCTTAGAAATCGCATCTGGAAGCGATCCGCTCTGGAGCGATCTTCAACAGATTCTCGAGCGCGCCCACGCTTTTGGTTTGAACGTCGCTCTCTATCCGACCCCCCATTTTGAACAAGATGCCGCGGATTGGTGGTCCGCCGCGGCACTGGATTTTCCCTGGTGGCAAACCTGGTTTGAGCGATATACGGACTTCGTCCTCCATCACGCCGATTTAGCGCAGCAGCAGAATGCCCAGGCGCTCATCCTCGGTGGAGACTGGATATCTCCCGCGCTTCCAGGCGGGACTTTTGTATCCGGCCAACCCTCTGGGGTTCCAGCAGATGCAGAGGTACGCTGGCGAGACCTGATCCGGGAAGTAAGATCGCATTACACGGGGATTTTGATGTGGGCATTGCCACTCCCGGCAGGTGTTGATAATCCTCCTCCCTTCTTCGATGCCGTCGACCAAATTTATCTGCTGTGGAATGCGATGCCCTTATCCGATGAAGCCGACGCTTCAGAAGCAGAAATGCTTACGGCCGCCGCCAGCTACATGGATGAAAGTCTAAAAGCTTTTCAGGCAAGCCAGGCTAAACCGGTAGTTATTGCGGCAGCCTATCCTTCAGCTGATGGCGGGATTACCGGTTGTTTGCCAGATCCTTTGGCCGAGATAGAAGGACAATGCCTCGACCTCAATTTACTGGCTCAGCCAGCCACCGACGATGTTCCTACCAGCCCGCTGGACTTGAAAGAACAGGAACGAGTTTACAATGCTCTTCTTACCGCCCTGAACGAGCGTGATTGGATCAAGGGTTTTGTCACGCGAGGTTATTACCCTCCCGCCCAAATTCAGGATAAGTCCTCCTCGGTGCATGGCAAGCCCGCCGCCGACATCCTCTGGTACTGGTATCCGAGGTTGACAGGCGAAATCTCGCCGTAGGTTTATCAGGTTATCTATTTATTGGTAAAAAAGGGATTTGATATGCCTGATTTCAGCTTGCCCTCTGGCACACACGTCGGTTTTGTCCATTTACGCGTATCTGACCGTGAGAGGGCCCGCGCCTTCTATGCCGAATTGCTGGGATTTAAAGCGGTCCAATCGCAACAAACTCCAGAGCAAGATACGCTGCTGCTCTCCGCCACCGGGGAAGAACCCATCCACCTCCTGTTGACCGAAAAGCCTGGCGCCCGGCCGAAGCCTCCGCAAACCTGTGGTCTCTTTCATGTCGCCATACGGCTTCCTGATCGCCAGGCTCTCGCCCGCGTGTTTAAACGATTGCTGGCCCATAATTGGGCCTTTCAGGGTTTTTCGGATCATGGAGTCAGTGAAGCGCTCTACCTGGCCGATCCGGATGGACTGGGTCTGGAGTTGTACCGAGACCGCCCCAGAGAGGAGTGGCCCAGGCAGAATGGTCAAATCGAGATGCGCACCAATCCTTTGGACCTCCAGGACCTTCTCGCAGAAGTAGATAATGACTCGGTCCCGTGGGATGGCATTCACCCGGGCACGGATATCGGACATGTCCATTTACAGGTTTCCGAGCTGGCCGAAGCAGAAAATTTCTACCACATTCTTCTCGGCCTCGAGGTCACCCAGCGTTCCTACCCGGGCGCGCTCTTCTTCTCAGCCGGTGGTTATCACCACCATGTTGGCACAAATATTTGGTCGAGCCGCGGAGCGCCGCCTGCCCCTCAAGATGCCGTTGGGCTAATTTCCTTTTCCTTGGAGATTCCTGACCGCGAAGCCTGGGCAACCTTAGTCTCTCGCATTCGCCAAACAAGTGGCGAAATCACAATCGAAAAGTTTGGAACTTCTCTGAGCGCCTCCTTGTCGGACCCCTTTGGCAATGGCGTGGAATTAACCGCGAGGTAGTCGATCTAGCCTCACTCAACGTAAAATCCAATAGATTTTGAGCTCTATACCCGATTTAGGTAAAATAGATTGTGGTATAATTCCCATAATTATGGATGACGGGAATTTTGCCTCAAACGAAAGTCAAGGCCAGTCCCAACCTACCCCAGTATCAGCAGAAATAAGTCGACAAGATCAATCACGCAAGCGCCTGACAATTATTGGGTTAGTCGTTGGCTTCATCATCCTGCTGGCTCTTCTCGTATTAGCCGTAATTTATTTGGCTAGCCCAACCGCTCCGACAGAGAAAATTCGCGATATTTTTATTATCTTCATGGCGCTGGAATTTCTGGTCGTGGGATTGGCGTTGATCATCTTGGTCATTCAGCTAGCCACGCTAATAAACCTGCTTCAAAACGAAGTCAAACCCATCCTCGAATCGACCAATGAAACGGCCTCCACTTTGCGCGGAACTGCGGTCTTTCTCAGCGACCACCTCGTTGAACCGGTAATTGAATTAAGCGCCTACCTGGCAGGACTGGGTCGTTTAAAAAACCTGATCAACATTGCCCGCAAACGATAAATTTTCTAATGATTTTATAGAACGAAAGGAGAATGAGCCATGGCTAACAACGATAGTGAATTTGGCGTCTTTGTCACCGGTTTTGTTGTCGGCGCTTTGGTCGGCGCCGCAGTAGCTTTGCTTACTGCCCCGCAGTCCGGCGAAGAGACGCGCACGCTTATTCGGGATAAGAGCATCGAGCTGAAGGATCGAGCCGCCGAGACTGCTGACGAGGTGCGTGCTCGAGCCGAGGAAGTAACCGCCGAAGCTCGTGCCCGAGCCGAGGAGATCAGCAAGCAAGCCAGGGAACGCGCAGAGGAGCTTCAAAAACGCGGCCAGGAGATGCTGGACGAACAAAAGCACCGCATTGAGGAAGGACGAAAAAAGGTAGAGGAAGCCGTTCAATCTGGCAAAAAAGCCGTTCAAGAGAAAAAGGATGAGATCGGCGGGACTGCCTGATAATTAAATAATCGCGCAATAAGAGACCGGCTATGACCGGTCTCTATTCATTTAATCACTTACTTCGCTCATCACGGCGGCGACCGCATCTAATACATCGCCGGCCAATACTGCCGCGGTCGAACCCAGCGTCTCTGCGGCCTGCAGGCCCGCCTGGGCATGGATCCAGCATCCCGCCACGGCCGCGGGATAAGCCTCTATCCCCTGAGCACGCAGCCCGAGGATCAAACCGGCCAGGACGTCTCCTGTGCCTGCCCGCGCCAGCGCCGGGTTAGCGACCGGGATCACCGTCGTCCGTCCATCGGGTGCAGCAACCACCGTGTTAGCCCCTTTCAGGACTACCACGTGCCCCCATTCCTGCGCATATTTCTCAGCAGTTCCCAGCCGGTCGGATTGGATGTCGCTCACCGAGATTTCTGTCAGCACAGCCATTTCGCCCGGATGTGGGGTAAGAACTGCTGGTGCTGGAATCAAAGCATGCCAACTCTCGATACGCGCTAGCAGCTTCAAGCCATCGGCATCAATAACCAGCGGCGGAAGCGCCGTTTTCTTCCCGGCTGGGGTTGTTTCTTCCATTTCACCGGTCACAAATCCGATGCCCCGGCGTCTCGGGCGCTGGGAATCACCGATCAACCGTTCCAAAAACTCCTTGGTAACATCCTCCGTACCAAATCCGGGACCAATCAACATGGCTGTTGGGCGTTCCAGGTTCTTCTTGATCACTTCCACCGCCGCCTCTGATATCACACCGATTTCATGAGGCAAAAGCAGCCATGTGGCTTCCGGAAAATGGCCCGCCAGCGCTGCGTGCAGCGGCGCGGGAACCGCTAAGGTGACCAGGCCGGCGCCGCAGCGGTAAGCGGCTTTTCCTGCCATTAATGCTGCTCCCGTATAATTAACCGATCCGGCCACCACCAGCGCCGTTCCGAAGGTGCCTTTATGCGCATCCAGCGGGCGGGAGGGCAAAAGAGCCCTTACCATTTCTTCATCTGCCGCCTGTCGTTTGATCTCTTGCCACGTGGCAGAAACGGATGGGTCATCATCCAATCCAATTCCCACGACCACCAGATCGCCCACAAGGTTGAATGCCGGCAATTCCAGGAGCCCAGTCTTCACGGCCGCCATTGTGACCGTCAGATCAGCCGGGATCGCTTCTGGAGCAGCCTCCCCGCTGTCGCTGTCCACTCCTGATGGGCAATCGACTGCCACCACAATCGGGGGACTTTCCATCTCGCTAATCAGCTCACGAACCGTCTCCAGGGCTTTGGCCAGTTCATCGCGCAGCGGCAGGCGAATCCCGGTTCCCAAAACACCATCCAATAGGATCGCATGCTCGCCCACCAGCTCCTTTAGTTTCTTAAATTTCGCATCCTCATCGATTGAGTAAATGCCGCCGCCGGCATCCGCCAGCCGGGCAATCAGCGCGTCGTCATCCGGACGACCCTTGACGAGATAGGCGCTGGTTTTCCAACCCCAGTTGGCAAGGTGAGCCAGGGCCACCAGGGTATCTCCGCCGTTGTTTCCTGAGCCGACCAGCCCCAGAGCGCCTTCCTCCTTAAGATCCTCGTAAATCTGGTTGACCACTTTTGCCAGTCCCAGACCGGCATTCTCCATCATATCGGCATAAGTCAGTCCATTCTTGTCTGCCTCTTTCTCAATTGCTTGCATCTCTGGAACAGTCACAAGTTTCATTGTTATTATCTCCTTGATTCGGCACAATCCAATCTAAGCCAAGTTCCTTCAATTTCTTACTGTCAGGATAGCCCGTTTCGGGTTGCCATCCCCTGGCAGCGTAATACGCTTGCAGCATTGAATCAAAATCCGGAACAAAATCCCCACCGACTTCCTCCGCATCCTGGTAAGGGTTTAGAAAAGCCTGGGGAAGACAATCGTCCTGCTGGGTTTGCCCTAAGCGGTGATTGATCATCCGCTTCAAATTCCATCCCCGTTCACCGCACTTCATAATATCCTCGATCGTAAAATCTAAACCGCAGGCCGCGTTCGTCAAATCGACCAGTGTTGCCGGAGGGGTATTGGCGAAAAAACACATCACCAGCGAATTGAAAACGGTGCGCCAGTCCTGGTGGCGAGCAACATTCGCCGCTTTTTCTGAGCCACTCCGGGGATGAAAAAGCTTCAATTCCAATTCATCCTCCACCTGGCCAATATCCACCATAAAGTAATCCGATTGGTTATGGCAGGCGCCCCGCGGAGACGTCGCATATACTAATCCCATGCCAGATGCACCTCTGGGATCATGATAGGCCACTTCCAAGCCGTTGACCTGAACAGCCTGATCCTCTGATTTGAATCGGCGACCAAGCGCGCGGGCGCCCTCCGAGATGATCGTGCCAAAACCTTCGCCTCGCGCCGTCATGTGCACCAGCTCCTCAACCACTTCATAATTCCCCCACTCTAAATCCAATCCTCCGGTATGCGAGTGGTCAATGATCCCGAGCTCATTCAGGGTGAACGCCAATCCGAGCGTATTGCTCAGGCTGATAGAGTCCATCCCATAGCGATCGCAGAGCTCTCCCATCCTGGTAGCGAAGGCCGGGTCGTTCAACCATAAATTCGGCCCGAAGCCTACCAGCGTCTCGTATTCTGCTCCTTTGCGCTTCTCACCATCACCCAGGCGTACCACCCGCCCGCAGGCGATTACGCAACCATGACAGGTGCTGACGCCATCCAGAATAGTCTCGGAAATTTCCGCGCCCGTAATCCTTAATTCCTCATCAAACTTTGCCCTTTTGAAGTAGCGTTTCGGCATTTCACCGAGATAATCAAAATAGTCCGCCCCGCTGGCAGTGCCCAGCGCTTTCAAAGCCTGGGAGACCGGGTCGTGGCAAAGGTCGCGGTTGGCGCGTGATCGCATCGAGCGAAATGTTGGACGGTCGACTACCGGAACGCTTCCGCTGCCTTTAACGGCTACAGCTTTCAGGTTTTTGGAGCCCATCACAGCCCCCATGCCCGTTCTCCCTGCCACGCGCCCATGATCGCATAAAATAAGGGCAAAGGGAATCTTAGCTTCCCCGGCAACCCCAATCGCAGCGACCCGGGTCTTGCTCACTCCCAACTCATGGACGATCGCTTCTTGCGTTTGGTAAGTATCTTTTCCCCACAGGTGCCCGGCAGGTCGCAATTCAATGTTGTCATCTTTAACCGATAAGTAAACCGGTTCTGCAGCGCGTCCTCTCAGAAGAAGGCCGTCAAAACCGGCCCTCCGCAGCTCCGGTCCCCAGAAACCACCACAGTTAGATTCTCCCCACAATCCCGTGGCAGGAGAACGGGCGCAGATCACGAAGCGCCCCACCGCCGGGCCCGTGGTGCCTGTCAAAGGCCCATTCATAAAGAGCAGCGGCGCATCAGGGGAAAGCGGGTCTAAATCTTGCACCAGGTCTTCATACAGAATCCTTGCCGCCAGGGAGGCCCCTCCGATAAAATCCTTTTCCCAATCCTTTGGGACTGAAAACTGCAAAACCTCTCCCGTGGAAAGGTTCACTTCCAAAATTGGCTGCACTGATTTACTCCGTTGTTGTAAACTCTAACGAGTAGAGGATGACTTATCCTAGAGAAGTTTACCAAACTTTAATTTACGCGTGTATACTTGGAAACTCGAGTATTCCCGCAAACTCAAGCCGCAAATCCCTCGAACCGGCCTCTACGGCATCCCCCTCCGCGACGAAATCGAACTGGAATTGCTGCTCTGAACCAGAACCATATCTCACGATAACAGCTCCGCAACTAGCTGCTGATCACGATTTATCCATTACGAATTACGCATTACGGATCACGTTTCACGCTTCACGTTTCATCCGGCAACTCCAACACCCTCCCAAGGAGCTCCCGCATGCCCCCCTACCACATCCTTTCCATGGACGGCGGCGGAATCCGCGGCCTGCTAACCATCGTCCTGATTCAACGTTTAGAATCGGCCCATCCCGGATTCTTGGAACAGGTCGAACTCTTTGCCGGGACCTCGGCGGGAGCAATTCTGGCTTTAGGTCTCGCTTACGGTCTTCCCTCTGAGCGTATCCGAAATCTATACGAGACCAGCAGCCAGAGGGTCTTCTCCGATACGATCGTTGACGACGTCCGTGATCTGGGAAAGCTGCTCGGCGCCGATTACAACCTGGATCCCTTGATAGAAGAACTAACCAAAGAATTCGACGATCACACGCTTGCCGTCCTGAACAAAAAGGTCTTAATCACGACCTTTGATCTGGACAATAATCCGGACGACCCATTTATGGTACGAACCTGGAAAGCAAAATTCTTCCATAACTTTCCTGGCGATGATTCTGATGCTCGAGAAAAAATTGTCGATGTCGCCGTGCGCACCAGCGCCGCCCCCACCTATTTCCCGATTTATCAAGGATACATTGATGGTGGCGTAGTCGCCACCAACCCTTCCGTAAGCGCCCTGGCCCAGGCGCTGCATCCTGATACCGGCGGTCAGCAAATTGGGGATGTGATTTTACTGTCAATGGGTACAGGTCACAACCCCCGGTATCTGCCTCAAGTCGACGCTGATTGGGGTTTCGTCCAGTGGGCGCCCCATTTGGTCAGACTGATGCTGGAAGGCGGCGCTGGTCTTGCTGATTATCAGTCCCGTCAAGTGCTGGGTGATCGTTATTTCCGCATTAATCCAGTGCTGCCGGTTCCTATCGATCTGGATCGCATCGACCAAATTCCACTGCTGGTCGATATCGCCAACCAAGTGGACCTTCAACCGGCCCTCCGCTGGCTCGAAAAATATTTTTAGCGTCCTCTTCACCCCCTTATCAAGGAGGGCCAGGGGCCTCTTCACCCCCCTTACCAAGGGGGGCGGCGACGGAGGCCGTCGCTCAGGGGATTCTTCCGGGAACAATTATATTGATTAATTCGTTTAAGCCATATAATCGAGTGTTAAGGAGAATTTCTATGACGATTAATAAACAATTCTTGTCTATGCTTGCAATTCTCGCATTCATCCTGGTGGGCTGTGCGCCCGCCGCTGCGCCACTGGGCACGCCAACGGCAGCAGAATCCCGGGGAGATGAGCCGGGCGGCTACGCCGAGCTGGTCGAAGATCTGCGCGCCGCCGGCGCCGTGGTGGAGCCTCAAGCTGAGATTGACCGGTCTTTCTTTCAGGTCGACGGCCGCATCATCCAGGTCAATGATGATGCCGAGGTTCAAGTATTTGAGTTTGCCAATGAAGCAGCTCGACAGCAGGCTTCCAGCCTGATTGCCGAAGACGGCTCCTCGATCGGGACCACGATGATCACCTGGGTCGACCAGCCCAATTTTTGGGAAAAAGATCGCTTAATTGTCTTGTATGTCGGGCGCGATCAGGCGATTATCGAACTGCTTACAGGTTTAATGGGCGAACCCTTGACGGAACCTTCTACGACGTCAGGGGACGAGCCCACTGCTCAACCTGGAGCCCTGCCTGAAGCTGTGCAATCTGCAGTACAACGCCTTGTTGAAACGCAAAACGTTGCCAGGGAGGAGGTCGAGGTTGTCGAATACGAACAGGTCGAATGGCGCGACTCCTGCCTGGGACTGGCGGACGCGGGCGAGATGTGCATGCAGGTGATCACCCCCGGTTGGCGCGTGGTTCTCGAATCCGGTGGGAAGCAATATGTTTACCATACCGACCAGACGGGCGCAAGTATCCGCTTGCAATCAGCGCCTGCTCCGGATAAATCAAAACCGGGCAGCCCGGATTCCGGCGCAGATCAGTCCCGGGCGGTGCAGGCCGCCATTGTAAAGTTGAGCGACGAACTAAAGCTTGATATCGGGAATATTGAGATCGTCTCGGCCGAGGAGACAACCTGGTCAGATTCGTGTCTGGGTTTGGGCGGACCAGCGGAGCTCTGCCTCCAGGCCCTCACTCCCGGCTATCGGGTCGTGCTGCAGGCCGAGGGCCAGCAGTACGAGCTCCATACAGACCTCAACGGCGACCAGGTCCGGCTGAAACCATAATTCCAAATCATAAAGGGGAGACAGGCTTACTGTCTCCCCTTTTCCCTTATCCCCTATTCCTCTAATCCACCCCTACAGCCTTTCTCACCTTCTCCATCATCGGCTTGCCGATGTCACGCGCTTTCTCGGCCCCCTCTAACAGGACCCTATCCAGGTAACCCCAGTCTTTCATCAGATCCTCGTATTTTTCGCGCGCCTGGCTAAAATTATCCTCCAGCAACTCGAACAGGCCCTGTTTGATCTCGCTATAGGCTAAACCACCCTGAATATAACGCTGGCGCATCCGTTCCGCCTCCTCTTCCGGCACAAAATGCCGGTAGATGTTGAATACGTTATCCTGTTCCGGATCCTTGGGCTCCTCCGGCCTTCTAGAATCGGTGACGATGCGCATGACAGATTTGCGCATCGTGTTTGGCGCGGCGAAGATCGGGATGACATTATCGTAGCTCTTGCTCATCTTGCGACCATCCAATCCTGGAATTGTCATCACTTCTTCCCGGATCACGCCTTCCGGCAGCACCAGGATGTCGCCGTAAGTTGAGTTAAACGCAGCGGCGATATCCCTGGCGATCTCGATATGCTGCTTCTGGTCCAAACCCACCGGGACGTAATGGCTGCCGTAGAGCAGGATATCTGCAGCCATCAACACCGGGTAATTATACAGGCCAGCGCTGATCCCTTCGTCCGGAGCGCGGCCGGCAGCCACGTTTTCGTCCACTGCGGCTTTATAAGCGTGCGCCCGGTTCAGCAACCCTTTTGCGGTAAAGCAGCTCAGCACCCAGGTAAGTTCCATCACTTCCGGAACATCGGATTGGCGGAAGAAGATGACTTCGTTCGGGTCCAAACCCAAAGCCAGCCATGTAGCTGCAACTTCATAAGTTAAGTACTTTAGAGACTTACTGTCTTTGACCGTCGTCAAAGCATGGTAATCGGCGATAAAATACAATGCCAGGTTCTCTCGAGCAAGTTCCAATGCAGGCCGGATCATGCCTAAATAATTGCCGATATGCGGTGTTCCTGAGGGCTTGATACCGGTCAAAGCAATTTTTCTGGGCATTCTTCTTCTCCAACTTCAATGATTAATGATTTCGATCTTCAGGCAGAACAAAATGCACCGGTCTTAGCAGGCTGCGATCGAATTCTCCTATGCGTTCCGGTCCCAGCCTCAGCAGCTCTTCATGGACCTCTCGGGCTTCAGCTCGTAATCGCGCCACATCTACTCCACGGCAGGTAGCCGGCAGCGGGTCGATCCATTGTCTAACGCGTAAGAACAGCTTGGCGGCGCCATTATGATTACCTTGCAGAATGTGGTAGTAAGCCACCGCCACCTGGAGCACACCCCGGTAAAGATTTCGTCCCAGACTTTCATCCGCCATCCAGGCTTCCTCCAGGTATTCGTGGGCTTCGTAAAACTCGCCCCGGTTAAATTCTTCCAGACCCTCTACGGCTTTCTGGGAGAGCGGTTGCTGGCAGGTCTCCCTCAGCGCTTCATCGTCAATGGATCGAGCGTACTTTTTAATAAGATCGGGTAATTCTTTAACAAACCGGGACCGGGCTAAGACCACATCGGCCCCCGCCTCCTTGGCGGCCCGCATGGTCTCCACGTCCATGTGCGAGCCGAAGCACATGACCGGTATCCGCCGGGTAGCCGGGACCGAGGTGATGAGCTCAATCCATTCCTTCCATGGTATCTGATCGTTGTTGAGATCAAAGATGATGAGGGCAGGCGCCCAACGGCTCAAATCATCCAATAGCACTGCGCCGCGTCCCTGCAGGTGTTCGGCCCACTGGCGCTCCGGCGCCTCGAGATCGACGGGCGCCACATCATCGGCCTTCTCAACCCATATTACCCGGTAATCCAGACGGCGAGCAGCCTCCTCGATACGGACCGAGAAAAATAGGTCTGCCACAAATCCAACGATCAGTTCAGCGCCATTTTCAGTGTTCATGCCAGGATTATAACAAACTACTCATCGCCTCTCACATCTCAGCCAGCTCTTCAAGCTCCGCTACGACCCTCCCCAATTCTTGCGTCATAAAATCAGAACCGGTTTCATTAAATACATCTACCAGGCTGCGGTAATACCACAGCGTACCCTTTTCACCGCCTCGAAACCGCTCCCACGTACCATCGCCTTCCTCCTTTAGCGTGCGGAGAATATCCCGGGCGTTGTGCAACTTATCAGCCAGAGAAACCCGCCGAACCGCTTCAGTGGCCTGCTTCATGTGGGCGATGTAATCTTGCTTCCGCTGGCGCCAGGGCGGTTTAGGTATAGCATAAGCATCAGAAAGCGAATTCACGATATTGGCCACATCATTCCCGAAACGTCGCCGGATTTCCTCGAGAGTCTCAAGCCCGCCCTGATCTTCAACCGCATCGTGCAGCAATGCCGCAATTGCTTCATCCTCACTGCCTCCATCTTGCAAGACCAGGGCGGTGACGGCAAATAGATGGCTGATATACGGCACATCCGTCGATTTGCGCACCTGTCCGGCATGCAGCCGGATGGCGAAGATTGCCGCCTCCTCAAAACGGGATGACAATCTTGTTTTCTTAGAATCGTTTTCGTCAGTAGGAACCATGTTAGTGTCTTTTCTATATGGCTTCGCGTTACCTTGGCGATCGGGCGGTCTTTGCCCGCCTTGGCTCAGCTGCTTCTTAGCAGCCCTTTGCGGTTCAATTCCGGTATCCCAGCCATATTCGGCGAAAAATCGGCTAGAAAATCATCGGCTCATACGGGAATGGTCAAACTTTCCAAACCCCGTGGATAATACGTAAGTATCTCAATCCCTTCCTCAGTGACTGCTACAGTGTCGGAATGGCGAAAGCCTCCCAATTCAGGAACGTAAAGACCAGGTTCCACGGTGAAAACCATGCCCACCCTGATCTCCGTCTCGTCGCCTTCATCCAGGAACGGACCCTCATGGTAACGCAAACCGATGGCATGTCCCGTGTGGTGTTTCCAGTATTCCTGTAGATCATGCTTCTCGTAATAATCCCGTACTGCCCGGTCTACCTCTGAGCAAGTGACCCCGGGTCTGATAGCCTCGAAGGCGGTGGCCTGTAATGCCAGCATGTGTTCGAACATGCGCTTCTGCTCGTCTGAAGCTGCGCCAACGATCATAGTGCGTTCCAGTTCAGAGTGATAGCCCCAAACCGGCGCGCCTGCGCCCGTAACCAGCACATCGCCCTCCTGGAAAGCAATATTGTTCGCCATGGCATGCGGGATGGCTGCGTTGCGCCCGATCTGTCCCCGGTAGCCGGCGCTTGCGCCCCGCGCAAACGGGCTTTGCGCCCGGTAAATGGGCCCAATTGCATCCAGCATCGCCTGGTTCGCTTCGGCGCTGGCCGCCTGGCTGACCTCGGTCTCGGTCAAGCCGGCCCGGGTATAGCGCTGCAGCAAGGTATGCGCCAGGTGACCCCACTTGACGCTTTCCCTGATCAGTGCCAGTTCGACCCGGCTTTTGATCATCATCTGGTCCTCGATGAATTCGGACACCCGCGTTACCTGGCTCTCGGTAACCTCGCTGATGCTGGGACCCCGGTAGCCCAAAATCCACGGATAGCCATCCGTGTCCACCCCGATCCTGCCGCTGAAATTCAATTTTTCCAGGGTACCTTTCAAGATCTCCATCGGGTGCACGTGATAGGGATACTCGAGGTAATGCTCTACCTGGTCTACGTCCGCGTTCGCCCTGGCGTGCTCTAACTCAAGCCGAGGGACAAACATTGCCGTATCCCCGGAAGCGTTCATCACAAACGCCACCGGCCGTTCGGTAGGTATGAATGCAAATCCCGTGTAGTAAAGGATGTAAGTGCTATCGAATAAAACGACGCCAGACAACCCCTCAACCTGCAGATGATTGAATAACTTTATTCTGCGCTCTTCAAATTCCTGCGCAGAAATCTTAATGGATGTTTGCATAGGCAGTGGTCCTTATTCCGTATTGCGTATTGCGTATTCCGTATTCCTTATCACGTATCACGTTTCACTCTTCACGGCAGATCCCACAGCTTTTTGGCCTCCCTCACCATCGCCTGCCAGTTCAATCCTTCCCGCACCGCTGGTCTATCGGCCTCAGGCGGTTCCCAGGTTTCCCCGAGCAGCGCTGCGACGACTGCTTGTGAGCAGTTCTTTGCCGCCTGCATATCATAGCCGCCCTCTAAGAATAGCGCGATCCTCCCCTCACAGTTTTGATCCGCCCAACCAGCCAGCCTGGAAATCAAAACGCCGTACGTTCCGGCGCTGAGCATTAAGCTGCCTAACGGATCATTACGGTGCGGATCAAAACCGTAGCTCACCAGGATCATCTCCGCCGTGAAGCGATCCATCAGGGGCAAGATTAATTCATCCATGACGGTTTGAAACGCCTCATCCCCAGACATCGGTGGAAGCGGGAAATTAGCAGTGGTTCCCTCTCCCTGCGCCGCTCCGGTCTCCGAAACCCGTCCCGTCCCAGGATAGAGCGGCGATTGGTGCGTGGATACATAAAATACGTCCCCGCGCCGGTAAAAGATATCCTGCGTGCCGTTGCCATGGTGCAGATCCAGGTCGATGATGGCGATCCGTTTGGCGCCCCGCGCTTGCAGCAGATATTCTGCGGCGATTGCCACGTTGTTCAACAAGCAAAAACCCATCGCCCTGTCCCGCGTGGCGTGGTGGCCGGGAGGCCGCGTCAAGGCAAAACCGCGCTTCGCCTGGCGCTGCCAGACTGCATCCGCCACTGCAATTCCCCCTCCGGCGGCCTGCAGCGCCAGCTCCCACGAGTCCGGGGTCGTGTAGGTATCCATATCGAA
>Ga0209640_10002571_pt1 | contig 15847 bp, 11 predicted proteins | sample RifCSP10_1_FD_184018 | JGI IMG/M metagenome (GOLD analysis project Ga0209640, IMG submission 184018) | Soil microbial communities from Rifle, Colorado - Rifle CSP2_sed 10_1 (SPAdes) (version 2) | ecosystem: Environmental > Terrestrial > Deep subsurface > Rock core/Sediment | place: Rifle...
AAAATTATTAATTTATGACTTTTTGAAGGTCGAACTCCAAGAAACGGATCCGAGCCATAAACAAACGGTCGTATATAGAGTGCTTCACCATGATTTGAAGGTACCCATTCGCGATCAATATTTATAAGTTCTTTTAATGCTTCCAAAACAAAATCAACATCGATTTCAGGAATGCAAACCCGCTTTGCCGAGTTATTTAATCTTCGGATGTGGTCATCAGCACGAAACAATACCACTTCTCCATTCTCCTGCTTGAATGCCTTAAGGCCTTCGAAGATCGCCTGGCCGTAATGAATAAACATTGTAGCCGGATGCATGGAAATTAATTCGACAGGTCTTATTGTCGGGTTGTGCCAGCCCTCAGCCGGGCTGAAATCCATTTCAAATAAATGATCAGTGAATATCCTTCCAAAACCAAGTGTTTCGGGCAAATGAATCGGTGTATTTCTCTCCTTAAAAATGTAATTTATTTTTTGCATGACTAAGACCTGCTGTTTAATTGGAATGCATGAATTTTTTAAGAATTCAATAGAGAATTTAGAATATTTTTTGAAAAATAAAAGCCAAATACAAATTATTTAATAATTATTTTATGATTCCTTATCATTCTAAAAAACAAACATCCATAAAACGTAATCAAGAATCAGAATCATCGCTGCTGAAAGAACAAAGGAGCGGATTGTTGAATTTCCAACACCTTCAGCACCGCCTTCAGTTCTGAAACCAATATGACACCCCAATAAAGCAGTTACTCCTCCAAAGAAAACAGTTTTTATCAAACCATATGTTAAATCTGAAAAAACAAAAAATTGTTTTACCGAATCAAAAAAAACTGCGAATGGAACATTCAAGAAATAGTTCGATACAACAAACGCACCAGCCACTGCTATAGTGTTTGCAAAAATTACCAATATCGGCATCATTAAAAGTGAAGCCAGAACACGTGGCATAGCTAAATACCTTATGGGTTCAACAGCCATAATTTCAAGCGCATCGATTTGCTCAGTCACTTTCATAGTACCTAATTCAGCTGCGATAGATGCACCAACTCTTCCGGCAATAACTATTCCGGTGAGAACAGGGCCTAATTCAGTAATAATAGCCCTGCTTGTGGTACCGCCAAGAATTGACATCGGCGCTATTCCTTTCAACTGATAAGCAGCCTGCCAGGCAGCAACAGCTCCTGTAAAAGTTGCGATTATCAATACAAGCGGAAGTGAGTTCACACCAATATGCTCCATTTGGTACAAAATCACTTTCCGGGTTCGAGGAATGTTCTTTATATTTTTAATAATTCCGAACATCAGAATGAACACTTGTCCAAGCTCTTCGAAAAAATCTAAAGTTTTCCTGCCGAGTTTTTGAAGAAAATTAGTCAGCAACATTTATATTGATAATTTTTGACTGTCAAATTTACTAAATTTTAATATATATGATTTGATTTCTACCAATGAAAAAGAAGTGTTGATATGTCCCAAAAGTAAGCGCATATAGAAGTATAGAATCATTCTGATACATGAATTTCAATCCCAAAAAATGAATAATAGGGATCGAATAAAATGATAAATAATTTAAAAGGCTTAAATGTGTAATAAATCAATATTTTCTGGACAAGGATTTATTTTTTAATCGTTTCATCATTAGCAATTTTTAAATTTCGGAACAGTCAAAATGAAGAAAAAAATAGCATTATTCTTGCAATATGAAAATAACGGTACGAGGGCTAATCACCGGAGAGAATAAATACGTAACCATTCGAATAAGTGATGGAACCAAAACTATCAATATTAATTGAACAGGCACCAATAGGAATAATCACCTTTTCTTCCGAAGGTGTAATTGACTTTATAAACCAAAATTTTGAAAAGTTCGGAATCTTATATCAATTCCAAGCCACAGATTTAATTGGCAAAAATATATTTGATACTGCACTCTTCCCCCCTGTCAATCTTACAAATGATTTAAACGATCTTTCACGCGGAATTTCATTCGAGAAAGAATTAAAGCAAGTACGAACAAATGACGGTGGCAATATTACTTTAATTATAAAAGGAACACCGCTATATGAAGAAAATGAATTTGCAGGTGGAATCCTTTTGGTTGAGGATATTAAAGTTCTTGCCGGCACCACTGAAATATTAAAATCCCGTGCAGATTATATTGAAAAAGTAATCAGCCGTGTTAATGATTTTCTTATTGTAACGGATAGTCTAGGCGACGTGCAATTCTCGGCCGGTCACAATTTAAATAAGTTTAAATTAATTCAATCCGACATTGAAGGTAAAAATATTATCCGGCTTTTCAGTTCTTCTGTAAAACTAAAAATTTCTGAAAGTATAGAGAATATCTTGCATCTTAAAACTCAGCAAAAATTTAATTTCGAGCTGATTGTTTCGGATCAAAAATATTTCTTCGAATGCAAAGTTGAACCGCTGTTGGGCAAAAAAGATTCTATTCAATTCATTTATTTCTTTTTCAATGACAGGACGGATGAAGTAAGCGAACGATCAAATCTTCAAAAGAAAATATCAGAACTCAGCCTCTACAAATCAGCGACAAGCTGCTCCTCTATGGGACTGATTACAATCAACAAAGATGGTATTATTAATTCATTGGATGATGATTCGGAAAAAATTTTTGGTGTAAACAGGGAACAAGCTCAAGGCAGGCACATCAATAAGATCATTGAAGCAATGAGTTCATCATATATTAACGAACTTTCGTTCAAGCTGCATTCCGTAAACTCGATTAAAGTTAATGTGAAAATTTTAGGCGATGGTGATAAAAAGATTATCGAGCTGAGATTTTCGCTTGCAAATCAGAACGAAGATTACCTGATCATTTTATGCAGAGATATCACCGAAGCTTTTGAAGCTGAAGAGAATTTAAAGCAAAATGAAGATACTCTCAATGAAATTGTTGATAATGCTGATGAATTAATTTGTAAAACAGATGTTCATGGAAATATTATATATGCGAACCCACAATTTATTTCAAGGTTCGAATTTTCTCCGGAAGAATTAAAAAGTGCAAATATTTTTAATTTAATTTCTACCAGGGTAAGTGATGAACAATTAGCATTAATAAGTAAGTTTCCTGATCAGGCAGTACACCATGCCGAACTGAAGTTTACGACAAAGAATGGGAAAATTCTGACAGTTAATGCATCGCTGATTCCAGTTACAAGTAAAAATCATGAGAAATACTTTTATTGTTATCTGACAGACATCTCGGAGATCCAGACTTATCAGCAGGATTTTCAAGTATTCAAATCATCATTTGATTTTGCACAGGATGGAATCGCGGTTGAGCATGAAGGAAAAATAATAATTGTAAATGAGGCTTTCGCAAGGATTTTCGGATTTGATACTGTTGAACAATTAGAAGGAAAAGAACTTCTCGATCTGGTTGCAAATGAAGATGTGCTAAAGGTAGCAGAATATCTCCGGCTGAGAGAGAGGAAAAAGCATGCACCAGACAGGTTTGAATTTTTAGGTAAGAAAAGAGACAATTCATTTTTCTACACAGAATTTTCCGTCTCCACGTTTGAATCAAACGGCAGTGTTTATATCATAATGATTACTAGAGATATAACCGAAAGAAAGCGTGCCCAAATAGCTATCAGGGAATCGGAAGAAAAGTATCGAAACATTACTGAAAATATTGATGATTTTCTTTACACCTTTGAGAGAGTTGATAAATATTTAAGACCGGTTTTTTATACCTCGGCTGTTGAAAAAGTTACAGGTTACACACAAACTGATTTTCTCAGTGATTCAAAACTTTTTCTTAAGATAATTCACCCGGATGATCTTCATGAACTTAAAAAGAAGATCAATTCCTTCCTGAAAAGCAAGTTTCAGAATTCAATTGAGTTTGAGTTTAGAATTATTAATAAACACGGCAACATTGTCTGGGTAAGAAACAAAGTAAATCTTATGAGAAATTCTGAAGGTGGGATTTATAAACTTTACGGGCTGGTCAATGACATAACTTTGAAGAAAAGAGCTGAAGAAGAATTAAAACAATCTGCAGAAAATTTGAAAAAGATAAACGAAACAAAAGACAGGTTTATTTCAATTGTATCTCACGACCTTCGGACTCCGTTCAGCTCAATTCTTGGATTTACAGACCTGCTGACAAATGATGAAAGCTTAAGTGAGGACGAAAAGAAACAGTACATTAAGTACATCCAGGAATCTTCCAAGTCGATGCTCTCGCTTGTGAACTCATTACTTGACTGGACAAGATTACAAACCGGCAGGATTAAATTCGAACCTCAAAAAATTTCTGCAAGAGAAATAATTGAAAGTTCCTTCAATGTACTTTCCGGTGCAGCTTTACAGAAAGGTGTTACGATAAAAATAGATGTTGAAAAGGAACATTTTATATTTGTTGATAAGAGTTTGATCTTGCAGCTTTTCAATAACTTGCTTTCAAATGCCATCAAGTTTACAGGAAGAGGAGATTTGATTTCAGTTAGTGTTCATCAAACTTCAGTTCCGCGATTCATTGAATTTTCTGTGCAAGACAACGGCAGAGGAATTAAACCCGAAAATATTGAAAAGCTTTTTAATGTAGATACAAAATTCACGTCAGAGGGCACAGCAGGTGAAAAAGGCAGCGGGCTTGGACTTTCTCTTGTTAAAGAAATTGTAGAAAAACATGGGGGCAAAGTCTGGGTAAAAAGTGAGTTTGGAAAAGGATCCGATTTCAGATTAACCCTGCCTGTTGCATCGGCAAATATTTTAATTGTTGACGACAATAAAATGGACAGGATTCTCTACTCAAAAATTCTGAAAAATATCACTCCGGATTATTCAGTTGAAATTGTTTCGAACGGAAGAGAAGCTTTAGAAAGAATAAAAACCTCTCCTCCTGCGCTCGTTATAACCGAACATACTATGCCCGAGATGAATGGATACGAGTTTATCAGTGCAGTGATGAAAGATGAATCAATACACTCTTTACCAATATTAATTCTCAGCCGTAAGGTGGACAGGGCTTCAATACAGGCTTATTCAGAACTTGGAATTGAATTCGTATTTCAGAAACCGGTCAACCTGGCAAATTTTAAATTGGCTGTTGAAAAATCTTTAAAGAAAGGTATCAGGGGAAACGGGGCAAAACCTATATAAGCCGGTACAGATACCAGCCCGGTAAAACTTCCCCGATAAAAATAAATTGACGAGGTGATATCACCGGTAATTCAGAATTCTCCGGTTTAAAAATATAACCGATCTCTCTTGATTCAATACCTGCGATCTGAATAAAAATACATCCGGGATAAGCCTCATCTTTGAAAATTCCGTACAGAGTTAGTTCATTAATTTTTTCTTTTATCATCTCCGCATTATTCTCAGAAAAGTATTGCAATAATCTTTCAAACTTATCGATCCTGTTCTTCAAATAATTTTTTAAATATTCGTCAGTGGAGGTCATCAGGTTCAGCAATTTCAGGGTTGAGGAATCTGACTCTGATAATGAACTAAGTTTTGAAAGAGAGTCAGCAGCAGTATAAATAAACCTCGGAAATAAAAATCTTCTAACTGCTTCAATCTTCCATCCTTCCGGGGAACTCAGCAGGTAACAATAAAAATCAATGCTAGTTGAATTCACTTTTAAATTTACCGCAAATGCTTTTTGATTTTCACCTGAACTGAACAAGTAAAAATAAACTTCACCTTTACCGTTCAACTCTTCCCCTATGGTTGGATAAGTAACTTCATCTTTCATTTCACCGGTAAAATATTTTTCTTTCTCAGGAAAGTTTTCACTTTTGAAAAACATTTGAATAAGCCACTCAGGTGAACCATCAGGAAAAGTTATTTCCTGGGCAAGTAAACTTTGCGGATATAAAAAGATTAATACTAGAGAAAAAATATATTTTACAATTGAATGATACATTTGTATCAACTCTTTTTTAACACCATTCCTGAAGATGGTTTAAGCACAACTGCACCGGAGACAGTTCCCAGGGAAACTTTCCCTGCCGAGTTTTCATTTACAAGAATTTCCCATTTACCATCTGGCAGGGAGAACTTTTCATCTAACTTGGGATCGGCATTGAATAATACTATGAAACTTTGATTTTTGCTTTTTACTGAATAGCCTATAGCAAAAGGATTGCCCGTAATTTTAAAAAATTGGACATCATTGTATTCAGCTCTTCTGAAAACATCGAAATTTTTTCTTAGCTCGATCAATCCTTTATAATAATTAAAAAGTTCTGCATTAATTTTTGCGTGGTTATAATTGATGTAATTTGTTTCATTGTCTTTGTCATAGCTGTTATGGTCAATCATTCCTTTGTGAGGATCCTGTTCGGGGATGTTTAACGGAATAACTTTACTTCGGGCAAACTCCTGACCAGTATGAATCATCGTTATTCCACGTGATGTGAACAGGAATAAAGCAGCAAGCTTGTTCAGTTTTAATTGATGCGGTGAAAGTTTAATATGTTCATCAATCTTCTCAATCCTGGTTTCTTTTTTTACATCTCCTAAACCCAACCTGATAAAATCTCCGAGAGTGTAACCGTCGTGTGATTCAAGATAGTTAACAGAATGTCCCGGTTTTTGAAATAATCCTAAAGTATCTTTTGTTAATGTTCCGTTGACATAACTTTTAATTCTTTGCTGGTTGTTGTTGCCATACCACTTTCCGAAAATCCATCCGTGTCCATTATTGGGATTTTCACCTTTAATTCCATTTCTTATCTGATCATTCCAGCTTCCCCATCCACGAACAGAAAATCCGGCAGGATCATAACCGCCGCCCCATGGTTCGCAGACAAATATTACGTATGGATTTATTTTTTTTGCTTCGTGAATTATTTCCTCAATAGTTTCCCAATCAATTAATTTTCCGAGGTCAAATCTGAAACCATCAATGTGATATTCTTTCATCCAGTAAAGAATACTTTCCACAATTAATTTTCTTGCCATCGGTCTTTCAGTTTTGAAATCATTACCACACCCGCTTTGAGCAATAAGTTTTCCATTTTCATCAAGTCTGAAATAATATTCCTTGTCTATCTCTTTCAAATTTCCAATTTCATATTCTGAGATATGATTATACACAACATCCATAATCACAGCAATTTCCTCTTTATGAAATGCCTTAACCATATCTTTAAAATCCGTAACAGCTTTTGCATCTTTTCCGCTCCAGTGGTTCCACTCGATGTGACGTGTATTTTCACTGTAAAAACTTTCAGGTGCAAAGAATGCTGCCGTCATATATCCCCAATGATTTCTTTCATAAGAATTCCATGAATTGAATTTACCATTGGAAGAATCTTTAAATGGTGCCTCGATGTTGGCAAACTCTTGAGCAGGAAGAAGTTCAACGGCATTTACGCCGAGATTTTTTATGTAATCAATACCACCGGCTCGTTCCGGTGGAACGGAGTTCCAACGAATTTTTCCTTTCTCAATGAGACCTTTATAAGTTCCTCTTTCATTTACACCGGAAGAAGGATGTTCGGTCATATCGCGAATGTGCATTTCATAAATTATCAAATCACGCCAATCGGTTTTTATCCATTCATCATCTTCCCAATCATAATCACCTTCTTTGACAACAATCGCTCTTCGCGGATTGAAATATGTATTAAAAGTAGCAACGGCTTTTGCATAAGGATCCAGACAAACAATATCCTCAATGCAAGGAGTTTCGGGATGACAAACTTTAAACCCGTAAAACAATCCGTAAAGTTCTCCATCGAGTGAAGTTTCCCAAACACCGTTTTGATCACGCTTCATTTCATTTTCTTTACCATAAGTTTGCTCCGGTTGCTCGTAAGTGAGCAGAGTAACTTTTTCAGCAGACGGTGCAAACAACCTGAAATAGGTTTTACCTTCCTGAACAAACGAACCAAGTCTTTTACCTGCCTGTCCGGCAGGCAGGTCTGAATAATATTTATCCAGTTCAATTTGTTTTTTAATAAACCCGAGCTGCTTTTTTGTTTTAGCGGTTTCCGTTTTATCAGATATGAACAATTTGCTACCCATAATTATTATAGAAATGATTATTGCGATTGATAATGTTATTGAATGATTTAATTTCATATTGCACTGTTGAAAATTAAAGATTCGGGATACAAAAATCTCATCCCTGCTTGTATGGGACAGATTATTAATCTGTCCCACGATATTCTAAATCAGCTGCTGTAAATCACTCCATCAACAACAGGCGTAACACAGATTAAAGGATGCTCCGGTACATTGAATTTAGAAAATATTTCCTCGAACAGTTGAAAGTGCATTCCTCTTTTTTCAAATTTATGAAAACGGTTGTAGTTCATAAATTTTCCTTTCTTGTCAGTAGGTGCATCGAATTTATATGCATTGGCAAAATCTTCTTTTGCACGGTTTTTCAAAAATTCAATTTTACGGTCGTCACCACCTTCTTTTTCATAAGCAACACTGCGGAATTCTACTACAATTCCGTTATCTATTACCAGATAAATATTTAAAATTATTTCGTTCAAAGGTTGAATTAAATTTTAATTGCGATTAAAAATTAGTTATCCGGATTGTATAAAAGCAAACAAGATAAAATTATGCAGAATTGGTTCGAATGGTTTTGAAACCGGAATAATAATTTTAGCATCAGCCAGTTGAAAAAACTTTTAACCCAACAATCCCCACAACAATCAGAAAAATAAAAAATATTCTCATAAATTCTTTCGACTCACCGAAAAGAATAATTCCTAAAATTGCTGTGCCGACAGCACCGATTCCTGTCCACACAGCATAGGCAGTTCCGACAGGAAGAGATTTGAGTGTATAGCCAAGTAATCCCATACTTATTATTATACTGGCTATCGTAAACACAGTCGGCCATAATTTTGTAAAGCCTTCGGTGTACTTTAAACCAATCGCCCAGCCAACTTCAAACAAACCGGCGATAAAAAGAATCATCCAGTGCATCAGCTTTTTTCCTCAGATAATTTCTTAACTACCAGCCCGAGAACTTGTATTGCGTCTGTTATCTGCGAATCAGAAAGGTAAGGAGCCGGACCTAAACGCAATGCATCACCGCGGTAATCCGTCCAAACATTTTTCTCTTTAAGCTTATCAGAAATTTTTCCTGCCTGTCCCGAGTTCAGAACAAGAAAGCCTGCAATATTTTCAAGCGAAATATTTCTGTCCCTCTGAATTATCTTCGGATCGAGATCGAGCTTATCAAACTCTTCAGCCATTAAACCAATCTGATGCTGACTGACTTCACGTAAAAATTCAGGTGTTATTTTAATTTCATCAAAAAAATTAAAGACAGCAGCAGCACGGTAATTACTTGCAGGATCATAAGTGGCACCAGTAAAGCGGTCACCTTTTTCACCGTATAAAACTTCTCCCTGTTTTTTCTTATCAGAAAGTGCAGTGAATTCGCTGTACCATCCCGTTACGATTGGTCGCATATTGCAATTTTCCGGAAACCTGAAAAAACAATTTCCTTCACCAAGCTGGCAGTATTTATATCCGCCGCCGACCAAAAAACTATTCTGAAGTTTGTTCTCTTCAACTGAAAATGGAACTACATTGAGTGAATGATAAGTATCGATTAAAAGTTTTACATTATTTTTATCGCAATATTCGGCAAGCTCATTTAATCCTGGTAAGATAATTCCGGAATTAAAGAAAACAGAGGAAACCAGAACTGCTGCGGTTTTATCATTACAGGCAGCAATAAGTTTTTCAACTACTTCAGCTACCGGCATTGAAGGCACTTTAATAATTTCAATTCCTTCTTCAGTTAATCTGTCAAGCTGTCTTCGGATAGAATGGAACTCGCCATCGGTCGTAACAAATCTTGGTTTGTCTTTTATTGGCAGCGCAGAAAAAAATCTGATCAAAAGTTCGTGTGTGTTTGCACCGAGTGTTATATGACCTGATTTATCATTCAGTAATTTTGAAAACCCCTTTTTCACTTCATCTGCTTTGCTAAATGCTTTTTCCCATTTGTCATCGACAAATTCGGCAGCATCATTCCATGCCTCCTGCTGAGCTTCAAAACCGCAGTCAGGCCATGCCTGATGCGAATGCCCGGTAAGAAGCATTCTCTCTGCCACTTTAAATTTTTTGTAATGCTTCGCCAGCTTATTTGGAGTTTTGTACAGTTCATCTGCTTTAAAAGTCATTTATTGAAATCCTTTCTGATCGACCAAAGTACGGGAAAGAATTTTATAGACAGAGTTGTAACCAGGTATTTAACTCCATCCGACCCGCCTGTTCCTGTTTTTGTCCCGATCGTTCTTTCAACCATTTTTACATGCCTGTACCTCCATTCCTGGAATCCTTCATCCAGGTCTAAAAGTAATTCGCAGAACTGAGCAATGTTGGGATTATTCTTATAAATTTCACAGAGAATATTATCAAGTTGTTTTGAACTAACATCATTTGACTCTGAACTTATAACATCTGCTGGAACCGGATAATCAATCAAAGTAAGAAACTTTAGAAATACATTCCACAAAGAAGGTTCATTAAATCTTTTTTGCAGTAATTTTTTTTCATCAGATGATTCATCAAACTTGTCAAGGATTTTTTCCTTTTTATGACCGAGCACAAATTCAAGTTCGCGGAACTGGAATGACTGGAATCCACTGGCAGATTCAAGCCGGTCCCTGAATGTTAAAAACTCAAGCGGAGTCATTGTTTCAAGAATATCCGTCTGGTGAACGAGAACTTTAAGTATCGTTAATATTCTTTTCATCGTATGCAAAGATCTCGGTAGATCATTATTAAGAAGCAATTGTTTGAGATAATCGAGTTCGTGCAGTATTTCTTTAAACCAAAGTTCATAAGCCTGGTGAATTATTATGAAAAGCATTTCGTCATGATCAGGTCCGTCAGAAAGCGGTTTCTGAATATTCAATAATTTATCAAGTTGAAGGTAGCTTGAATAAGTTAATGCCATTTTCAGTACCTGTTAATTATTTGTTTAACAAAATATATCTGTATTGATTAAAATTGTAACTAGTACTTCAACTTTCATTTTTTTTATTTCCTTTCAAAATTAAATTTGAATTTTGAAACGATAATTTAAACCTATTTTATTTTACCATTCAAAATTTCTGAAGCTAACCGGTCTGCTTTATAAAGATCTCTGATAGCTTCGATCATTGCTTCGGCACTAACGCTCACTGTCCTGTTCGCCTCGGTCGTGTAAATAAATCTGCCTGAATGACTTTCGATATTTCCGTCAAAAGCCAGGCCAACAACTTCTGCATTAATATTTAATACCGGGCTTCCGGAATTACCGCCGATAATATCATTTGTACTTACAAAATTAAATGCAGTCGATAAATCAAATTCAGCAGGCAGATTTTCCCAATAAGCCGGCAGGTTGAATGGAAATTTTTTTCCGAATGAATAGTAACGATCGAGTGAACCGAAAAAAGTTGTTTTATACGGTGCTCGTGTTCCGTTATAATTGTAACCTTTGATAACACCATCCGAGATCCTCAGTGTTCCAGTTGCATCAGGAGGAATTTTATCTCCATAAACCTGGTACAGGGCTTCACCCAATAGCTGGTTATTAATTATATCACTTTCTTCAAGCACTCTATTCTTTTTTTGTAACTCATTCAAACTGTCTTTCGTCTGCATAATAAATAAAATAAAAGGATCATCCGAATTGTAAATTGCATCCGCTCCTTCTTTGGCTAATTCAACGACTTCCGCCTTCGTTTTTATTTTTGAATTTGCAAGCAGATATTCAACAGCTTCAATTCCATTTTTACCTTTTAGCATATTCTGGATGATTTCATTATCAGAAGGTAAATTATTTTTATAAACATTTAACTGGACAAGCAGTTTTCCTTTTTCAAGATCAGGATCAATATCAGAAGGAAAAAATATTCCCACAAGACTATCAATGTTTTCAATTTGAAATTCTCTGCTTCTTTCTTCACTTGGTAATTTCAGTTTTTCAGCAAGCTTTACAAGGTTTTGAGCAATGAATAAATATTTTGGCGAGAAATATGAATTGATGGTATAACCATATATCTCTTTTGCGATGGCTGATGCATCTTCCCTGTTCTTTGCAATCTCATCCCAGATATGACTGTATTTCTCGTTCAGTTCTTCGTCCGATTGAACAGTTTCTTTGAATTGATTTTCAAAATCTTTTTTCCTTGCCATAAATAATGGATCGAGAAGTGCCTTATAAGTTTCAGAATAAACTTTTAAACCGTTGCCGGTTGAATAAAGTGAAGCGATTAATTTTGTATCCTCAGCATTAGAAGCATTTACCAGGTTTTCATAGACTGCATAAAGGTCTTTCCGCATCGGTGTTTGGAGTCTGTATTGGTAATCTCTTATAAATTCCAGTTGAGCAACTGTATAAATTCTGTTTGTACTTCCGGGATTTCCCACCACGAATACTGGTTGGTCTTCAAAAATCGATTCATCGCTCCAGGAAAAATAGTAATCACATTTTACCGGCTTACCTTCTTCATCATATGCTCTAAGAAAAGCACAATCAAGCCCGTATCTCGGATAAGTAAAATTATCGAAATCGCCTCCCAGCTTTGCAACAAAAAGCTCAGGGACAAAAACCAGCCTGATATCGTTATACTTTTTATAACCATAAAGTGAATACTTCCCGCCGTAATAAAGTGAAATTACCTTGTAATCAAGTTCAGGATTAATTTTAAGTTTTCTTTCCTTTATTTCATTAATTTTTTCATCTCTTAATGCAACTTTAGCAGAATCACTTTCAACTGTATTCATCGCTGATTGTATTTCATCAGTAACATCTTCAATCAGCATCAGCTGGCTTACGAATAATCCCGCGATTTTTCTTTCATCTTCAGGTGTTTCTGCATAAAAACCATTCTTTAATAAATCTTCTCCCTCATTATTAATTTTTGCAAGAGTTCCTCTTATGCAGTGATGATTAGTCATTATCAGTCCATCTTCTGAAACAAAAGATGCCGAGCATCCGCTGCCAAATTTTAATGCTGACTTTCGAACTTTATTCAGCCATTCTTCCGTTGGTCTGAAATTATATAATTCATCAAAATAATCTAAAGGAGGATTTTCAAACGTCCACATTTTTCCCATATCAAATTTTTGCGCTTTGACTGTATCAGGATCAAGCCCGGTGAAAATTGATTGCGAAAAAGAAACGGCTAAATAAAAAAGAGAGAAAAGAGTCGCTCGAAAATATTTTCTGTAATTCATAGTTTAAAGCTTAGATTTTATTTTATGAAATCCTTATGTTAAACTTAATTACAGGTTTGTTTTTTACAAAGCAGAAAAAGAATTAATTGAAAAGAAAAGTTTACAGGATAAATAAAGCAGGTTCGCTCAATAATCTGAAATTAATTGAAGAAGAACTGAATGATCCATCCGATTCAGAAGTAACTGTTGAAGTAAGAGCCATCGGTTTAAACTTCGCCGACCTGTTTGCAATCCAGGGATTATACAGTGCAACACCGAAAGAAAGTTTTATTCCGGGATTGGAGTATTCCGGAACAGTGATCAGGAAAGGAAGTTCAGTAAAAGAATTTGATATTGGTAATAAAGTTATAGGCGCAACAAGATTCGGTGCTTATGCAACTCATCATAACATTGATCAAAAATATGTTTTACCGCTGCCCGATGGTTTTAGTTATGAAGAAGGTGCAGCAATGGTTGTACAGCCGCTGACAGCTTACTATTCTTTAATTACCCTGGGAAATTTAAAACCAAAACAAACAGTTTTAATTCACAGTGCTGCAGGCGGAGTTGGAATCTTTGCAAACAGGATTACAAAAAAAATCGGAGCTTATACAATCGGGACTATCGGAAGTAAATCAAAAAATGATTTTTTAATCAAAGAGGGATTCGATGATGTAATTGTTCGCGGAAATAATTTTAAAGAGCAGCTGATCAATTCATTAGCTGGAAGGAAACTCGATTTAGTTTTGGAATCTATTGGCGGTAAAATATTTAAAGATAGTTTTGATTTGCTTTCACAATCGGGAAGAATCATTATTTACGGCGGAGCTCAGTTTATGTCTCCCGGTTCCCGTCCTAACTATTTAAAACTTTTATATCAATATTTAACCCGGCCAAAAATTGATCCGCTTTCGCTTTCTGATACAAATCGTTCAATGATGGGTTTTAACCTTATTTATCTTTGGGATCATCCGGAAGAACTTAAAGTAATACTGGACAAAATAATTAAAATGAAATTAAAGAAACCATATATCGGAAATGTTTTCACATTCGATAATTTAATTGATGCATTAAAAACATTTCAATCAGGAAAAACAATCGGGAAAGTGGTTGTGAAAGTTTAGTTTAAAAAATCTTTATGTCTTTGAGGTCTAGTTTCACGCAAAGACGCTAAGTCGCAAAGTTAAAAATCAGATAGCCAAAAATAAGTTATTGAAACCTTAATATTTCTATTTTTAACTAAGCGATGTTTAAAAACAATTTTTTCAACAATTCTTCATTCAATTTTCCATCTATCCTCACTCCGCTGCAAATATCTAAACTATAAGGTATCACTTCTTCAATTGCTCGTTTTGCGTTATCCGGGTTAATTCCTCCGGCTAAGTACATTGGGACTTTAATATTCTCCCGAATCTTTCGGCTTACTCTCCAATCGTGAGTTCTGCCGGTTCCGCCTAATTCTTTAATTTTTAGTTTTTGATTCCCTGAATCAAGAAGGATTGCATCTACATATTTTTCAACTTTCAACGCTTCATCCAATGAGCTTTCATCCTGAACATGAATCACCTGCACGATTTTTATTCCATGTAAGGATGATCGCAGCTTTTCATAAACATCAATATCAACAGCATCAACTATTTGCAAAGTTGTAGTTTTACATCTCTTGTGCTGCTGAATTATTTCTTCTGCAGTCACTTTACTGGTTAATAAGAATGAATAAATGTGCGATGGTATTTGCCCAGCAATTTTAAAAATCAATTCTTCAGAAATAACTCCCGGGCCGCTCGGCATTTCGGAAACCAGGCCAATTGCAGAAGCCCCGTATTTAATTGCCAGGTTTGCTTCTTCAAGGGATGAGATACAGCAAATTTTTATTTTAGTTTTATTTGTTCCCATTCAGATACGGTTTAAGATATTTTCCTGTCCACGATTTTTTTACTTTTAAAATCTCTTCCGGTGTACCGGCTGCAACTATCTCTCCGCCGGCGTCACCGGCTTCAGGACCAAGATCAATAATGTAATCGGCACACTTAATCACTTCAAGGTTATGTTCGATTATCACAACAGAATTATTTCTTTCAATAAGAAGATTAAAACAGTTTAACAATTTTGATATATCATCAAAATGAAGCCCGGTTGTCGGCTCATCAAAAATAAAAAGTGTGTGTTTGCTTTCACGACTTTGAGCTAGATTTGCGGCAAGCTTAACGCGCTGCGCTTCACCGCCTGAAAGTGTGTTAGAAGGCTGTCCAAGTTTAATATAACCTAGTCCAACATCTGTTAAAACCTGTAAGTATTTTGTGATTTTATTATTTCCATCAAAATATTTCAGTGCTTCATCAACTGTCATTTCAAGAACATCAACAAGATTTTTGCCGCGATAAGTTATTTCTCTTATTTCTTTTTTGAATCTCGTTCCGCTGCAGTCATCGCAGGTTAAATAAAGGTCGGCAAGGAATTGCATTTCCACTTTGATGTATCCGTCACCCTGGCAGGTTTCGCATCTTCCGCCGGGAACATTGAAAGAAAAATAACCCGGCTTGTAACCTTTTGCCTTTGCTTTGTGAGTCGATGCAAATAATTCTCTTATAAGTTCAAATGCTTTTACATAGCTGATAGGATTTGATCTTGGAGATTTTCCAATCGGAGATTGATCCACAATTTCAATTTCG
>Ga0209640_10002573_pt1 | contig 15845 bp, 13 predicted proteins | sample RifCSP10_1_FD_184018 | JGI IMG/M metagenome (GOLD analysis project Ga0209640, IMG submission 184018) | Soil microbial communities from Rifle, Colorado - Rifle CSP2_sed 10_1 (SPAdes) (version 2) | ecosystem: Environmental > Terrestrial > Deep subsurface > Rock core/Sediment | place: Rifle...
CTTTAAAATCCACCCTTCCTTAAGAAGACTTTAACACTTCCTCAACTCTCTCCAATGCCCAATCGATTTCTTCCTTCTTAATTACTAAAGGCGGGGCAAAGCGTATTACATTTTCGTGAGTCTCTTTGCAGAGTACTCCTTTTTTCATAAGAGCTTCACAGAAACGACGGGCACCTTTAGCTTCAGGCTTTAATTCCACTCCAATGAAAAGACCTTTACCTCGTATTTCTTTTACGTGAGGCGTTTTAATTTTTTTTAATTGCTCTCTGAAATATTCTCCGAGTGTATAAGAATTTTCGATAAGCTTTTCATCAATTAAAACCTTCAATGATTCTCTGGCAATTGCTGCACCAAGGGGATTTCCTCCAAAAGTAGAGCCATGATCTCCTGGCTTAAATACACCAAGTATTTCTTTATTTGATAAAACAGCAGATACAGGATAGCATCCGCCTGATAATGCTTTACCAATAATTACAACGTCAGGTCTGATATTTTCATATTCAAAAGCAAAAAGCTTCCCGGTCCTTCCCAAACCCGTTTGAATTTCATCTGCAATAAATAGAACATTATTCTTTTTACATATATCATAAGCCTCTTTAAGATAACCTTCAGGAGGTACAATTACCCCGCCTTCTCCCTGTATCGGCTCGACAAGAAATGCAACTGTGTTTTTTGTTATCGCTTTTTCAAGAGCTTCAGCATCGCCATAAGGAATAGATTTGAATCCCGGGGTAAATGGTCCGAAACCGTCTTTGTATTGCGCTTCAGTAGAAAAACCTACGATCGTTATTGTTCTTCCGGCAAAGTTATTTTCACAGGTTATAATTTCGGCTTTATCTTTTTCAACTCCCTTAATTTTATATCCCCATTTTCTGGCTGCTTTAAGTGCCGTCTCAACAGCTTCAGCGCCAGAATTCATTGGAAGCGATATTTGGTACCCGGTTAATTCACTTAGTTCCTTGTATAAAAAAGGTAGCTGATTATTTCTGAATGCCCTTGAAGTAAGCGTAACTTTTTCAGCCTGATCTTTTAGAGCTTTTACTATTCTCGGATGACAATGTCCCTGGTTAACTGCCGAATATGCTGCAAGGCAATCGAGATATTTATTACCTTCTACATCATATACCCAAACTCCTTCAGCTCTTTCAATAACTACATCGAGCGGATGGTAATTATGAGCACCGAATTTTTCTTCCAGTTCTATATAATCCCGCATAGTCTTTTCTATAGTTAACATAAATTCTCCTTAAGTACTCAAATTAAGATTTGTGTTTACTCAATTTATCAAAAATGAAGCAGATAATAAAAGGCTTAATAATAGCTTAATCATTATCTCTTGAATCTTCAGACTTCCTTGCCTAATTTAATTTTATGGAAATACTTACAGAGTCATTTGTTGTTAATTCCAAAGGAAATACCGATATAGTAGATATTACGAATGAGGTTCAGGCTAAGATAAATTCTTCCGGTTTTGTTGAAGGAAATGTTCTTGTTTTTGTCGGAGGTTCTACAGCAGGCATAACGACAATTGAATACGAACCCGGTTTAAGAAAAGATTATCCTGATTTTTTTGAAAAGATTATTCCATCAAACATTAATTATTATCACGATCAAACATGGCACGACGGAAACGGACACTCTCATATTCGTGCTTCATTGCAGGGAGCTTCGTTTACTGTCCCGTTTACCAATGGCAATTTACTACTCGGAACGTGGCAACAGATAATTTTAGTAGATTTTGATAACCGTTCCCGCAAAAGAAATATTATTGTACAAATTACAGGTAAAAAGAAAAATGAAGATTAAACTTTTCGTCATTCTGTTTTTAACGACCGGTTTATCTTTCCCCTGGGGAGATAAAGGACACAAACTCATTGCAAATAAAGCGGTCGAGCTCTTAAAAGAAAAAATAAAAAATATAGAACAGTACCAGGATTATATTACAGAGCATTCAGTAGATCCTGATACGAGAAAAAGCCAGGATAAAACAGAAGGACCCAAGCATTATATCGATATAGATTTTTATAAGGAATTTCTCGAGGGACGAATGATTCAGGACAAAGACCAATTGATTTCTCTTTACGGTGATAGTGTTGTAACAAAGATGGGTTTGCTTCCGTGGGCAACTCTCGAAACATTAAAAAATCTTACAAAAGCATTTAAAGAAAAAAACAGAGACAAAGTTTTAATATATACTTCCGATATGGCGCATTATGTAGGTGATGCTCACCAGCCGATGCATACGATCTTAAATTATGACGGTCAGTTTACAAACCAGAAAGGGGTTCATGCCAGGTACGAAATTTATATGGTTAATAAATATATCGATGAGCTTTCAGACGGAATTAAGGGTCTTGAAGTAGCTTATGTTAAAGAACCTTTAGATTATATTTTTAATTACATATCTGATTCAAATTCTCTGAGTGAGGTACTTTTTGCTGCCGATAAATTTGCTGCTTCAAAGGCAGGCTCGATGGAAAGTGATGAATACCTGAGACTACTTTGGTTCAAAACAAAATATATAACCGGGATACAGTTTGAAGAAGCTTACAATTCGCTTGCATCGCTCATTTATACTGCCTGGGTTGATGCAGGTGAACCGTCATTTAGTGAGATAAATTAGCAGTTCTGTTATGGAATGACGGGAATAATGGAATGTTGGAATTGTGGAATAATGAGGAAGTACAGAAATTAAATTCCATCATTCCAATTTTCCATACCACCACATAGGGTAGGCTATCTCATCGCAATCACATCAAAATACCTTATTCGGGTAGTAGTTTTCGTAATATCAAATTCATATAATTCAATTCTAAAATGCCAAGAGAAAGAAATTAAGTTTGAAAAGGATTTTTATGAGAAAATATTTGTTACCGTTGTTTATAATTTTGTTCAACGTTCTGCTATTTCCCCAGGTTATAACCTGGACACCGGATTTTCCCACTGACTCAGATTCAATAACAGTTGTCTTTGATGCATCGAAAGGAAGCCAGGGATTAAAAGGATATACAGGAGATGTTTACGCACACACGGGTGTAATCACTAATCTTTCAACTTCAGGGACAGATTGGAAATATGTAAAAACTAGTTGGGGACAAAATACCCCTGAAACAAAGTTAGAGAGAACCGGAACAGATTTATATCAATATAAAATTGTGCCTGACCCCCGAAGCTTTTATGGAGTATCTGCAAGTGAAACAATAGAACAGGTAGCTTTTGTTTTCAGAAGTGCATCACCCGTCGGCAGCAATTATCTTGAAGGAAAAACAGAAACCGGCGGTGACATTTTTCTTCCAATTTCAGAAGCAGGACTGAATGTCTCAATTATTAAACCGGATAAAGTCCCTTATTTTGCAGATATAAATGATACAATCGTGGTTGAAGCAGCTTCTGCCCAATCTAATAACCTTGAGCTTTTTATTGATGACAGCCTTGTCGCACAAACAGACACAACTTCAATATTTTACAGTATCATCGCTGATCAATATGGAAAAAGAAAGATTAAAGCCGTTGCAACTGATGAAAACAATGAAACAAAAACTGATTCCACATATTTCATAGTTAATACTCCGGTTTCTATTGAAGCTGTACCCAACAGCCTGGACTATGGAATAAACTATATCAGCGATACCTCTGTGTTATTAAACTTATATGCCCCCCAAAAAGAATTTGTTTATGTAATAGGTGATTTTACAAACTGGGAAGCTGATCCTGCTTATTATATGAAAAGAACTCCGGACCAAACAAAATACTGGTTACAGGTTGATAATCTTGAGCCCGGGAAAGAATATATTTTCCAATATCTTGTTGATGGAGAATTAAGAATCGCGGATCCTTACTCTGAAAAGGTAAGTGATCCATCGGATAAATTTATCGGCAACACGGTTTATCCCGATTTAATTTCCTATCCTGATGGAAAAACAACTGGAATTGCATCAGTGCTTCAAACTGCACAAGAGCCTTTTCAATGGCTGGTTACATATTTTGAAAGACCTAAGAAAACCGATCTCGTTATTTATGAATTACTTTTAAGAGATTTTCTTGCAGAACACAATTATAATCTCTTAATCGATACGTTGGGATATTTAAAGAGATTAGGAGTGAATGCTATCGAACTGATGCCCGTTATGGAATTTGAAGGTAATGAAAGCTGGGGATATAATCCGAGCTTTCATTTTGCACCTGATAAGTATTATGGAACAAAGAATGATCTGAAGAGATTTATTAGTGAAGCACATAAAAACGGGATCGCCGTTATTCTTGATATAGTTTTGAATCATATGTACGGGCAATCTCCCCTTGTAAGATTGTACTGGAACTCTGCTTTGAACAGACCTGCAGCAAATAACCCATGGTTTAATGAAGTATCTCCTAATCCCGTTTTTTCTTTTGGTTATGACTTTAATCATGAAAAACAGGATGTGAAAAATTATATAGACAGGGTAAACAGGTACTGGCTTGAAGAATATAATGTTGATGGTTTCCGTTTTGATTTTACAAAAGGATTTACTAACACTCCCGGTGACGGCGGTAATCACGATTTGGCAAGAATAAATATCCTTAACAGGATGGCTGATGAGATTAAAAAAATTGATTCAACTGCTTATATTATTTTAGAGCATTTCGCTCCCAACAGTGAAGAAACCATTTTATCCGATAATGACATGATGCTCTGGGGAAATTTAAATTATAATTATAGGGAAGCAGCAATGGGCTGGGTCAGTACATCTAATTTTTCAGGAGTCTCATATAAATCGAGAGGATGGGAGGTGCCGAATCTGGTTGCCTATATGGAAAGCCACGATGAAGAAAGGCTGATGTATAAAAATATTCAATCTGGAAATTCAAGCGGTAGTTATAATATAAAAGACCTTCAGACTGCTTTACAAAGAATAAAGCTTGCTGCAGCCTTTTACTTTACCGTGCCCGGACCCAAAATGATTTGGCAGTTTGGTGAGCTTGGTTATGATGTTTCAATTGACTTTAACGGAAGAGTGGGCAATAAACCTATCCGGTGGTATTATTATAACGAGCCTGACAGGCAAAAGCTGTATAAAACATACGCTGCCTTAACTGCTCTTAAACAATATGATGCTTTTGAAAGTGATAGCTTTACTCTGGTTTCGGCGGGCTCTGTTAAACGATTGAACATCGTGCATGATTCGATGGATGTTTACGTAATAGGTAATTTTGATGTAACTGCAAAGACTGCTAATCATTCATTTTCCCAGACAGGTTATTGGTATAACTACTTTAACGGGGACAGTATTTCAGTTTCGCAGTTAGATGCGGAGGTTACATTAGAACCGGGAGAATTCCATATTTACACAACCGTAAAACTTCCAACTCCGGAACAGGGAATAGTAACGGATGTTGAAAGAATTGAAGATGAATTTATTGTTGAAGAATTTTATCTTGCACAAAATTATCCAAATCCTTTTAATCCAACTACAAATATCAGATTTCAGATAGTGGATCGGGGATTTGTTTCACTCAAGATTTATGATCTTTTAGGAAGGGAAGTTAAGACTCTTGTTAATGAAGAATTAGCAAATGGGATTTATAATGTTAGTTGGAATGGAGATAATGAGTTCGGGGAAAAAGTAAGCAGCGGAATTTATTTTTACAAATTAGAAACCGGTTCTTATACCAGCACAAAAAAAATGATGCTGATTAAATAAACTCACTGGAAAGGATTAATTACTCCTTACAATTTCTGAAAGTATAATTGCTGATGCTGTTGCAACATTTAAGGATTCTGCTTTCCCGATCTTCGGTATAGTAATTTTGGAATCGGATCTCTTTAATAACTCTTCAGAAAGTCCCGCTGCTTCATTACCAAAAGCGATTATTTTTTTAGTGGGGACATTGAATTCATAAAGACTTTCACCATGAAGATCTGCACACACAAGTTTGTATCCTTTTTTCTTCAGCATATCCAGGGAATTATTCTCAACCTCCTCAATAATATTAATATGAAATACAGAGCCCATGCTCGAACGAATAACTTTTGGGTTATAAACATCAACAGTATTATCACTAACCAGGAGAGTTTCAATTCCGAACCAGTCGCAGATTCTTATTATTGTTCCGAGGTTTCCCGGGTCGGCAATATTTTCTAGATAAACAATAGTTTCTGATTTTACGTCTTCAAGTTTTTTATTTGCAGGAATCCTGAATACAGCGGTAATTCCCTGCGGGGTCATAGTATCAGTTAGTCTCAGCAATTCCGATTTTTTCAATACTTCGACATCAACATTCTTAAAAAGTTTTCGTGACCTTGTATTTTCAAAAAACTTTTGCGAGACGAATATTTTTTCACAAAAGAAGTTGCTTCCCAGTCCCTCTTCCACAGTTTTTTTCCCTTCAGCAAGGAATTTTTTTTCTGTTGTCCTGTATTTTTTCCTTAACAAGGAAGAATAATATTTTAATTCGTCTTGTGTCATATTATGTCGTTGTAATTTTGTGATGTATTGTTATCCTGGTCTTTATCGAGTTTTTTAAGGTATTCCCAGGAATAAATTCCTGTGTTGTGGTTATCCTTCCATACTATCTGAATAGCATATCCACCCACAGCATCGATACTTTTAATCTTATACATATCGGGGTTAGTTGTTGGTGGTTTAGGTGGTCTGTAAGTTTTAAGAAGAACTGTCTCACCTTTACAATTTGCGCAAGGGCATTCGTCTCTTAGATATTTCAAGCTTATCGCACTTTCCGATCCATCATCCCATTTAATAAACAATTTTTCCTTGTTCAGAATTTTGATCTGTATTGCCTGCATTAAAAAAACTTGTTTTTATAGGGTTAAATATTATTCAAAAGTTAACATAATACCAACAGATAAGGATTATTCTGATAATAATCTCAAGGAAAATTTTGTTATTTTAACATAATTTCTTTACGAGTGGGAAAACCCACAAAGGTATTATGGATTCACAGCTTTACGAAATTATTTTCTTTATAATTTTTTTAATTTTAGCAGGATATTTATCCGCTGCTGAAATTGCTATTGCATCGTTCGGTTCACAAAAACTTGAGGAATTGCGGGAAAAGAATGATAAAACTTTCCCTTTGTTCGAATCAATAAAACAGGATGCAAATGCTTTCTTCGGCACAATCCAGATTTCAACAAATATATCGCTTATTGCGGCATCTGTTTTAGCTTTTATTATAGCTATCCGGTTAATCAATCCCTTGTTTACGGATTCTGAAATCCCGATTCTTAACCAATATTCTAAACTGCTTTCTGTAATAATTGCAATTGTGGCTGTATCATTTTTAACTATGGTATTTGGAATTCTTATTCCCAAAGTACTCGGGTTTAAATATGCTGAACCGATTGGTAAAACATCGATAAGATCTTTAATCTTGTTAACTGCATTATTTAAGTATCCTGTTCGGCTGGTTACTTATATTAGTAATATCCTTCTTATCCCTTTCAAGGAAAAGACAAACTTTTCGCAAACCAGGATTTCGGAAGACGAAATAAGAATACTTATATCGGAAGGGGTTAAGTCCGGTTCTATAAATGAAACTGAAAAAGAAATTATTGAAAATATTTTTGAGTTCAATGATCTGAAGGCGAATGAAGTTATGGTACCGCGCACGGAAATGGTTGCTGTAGATATAAACGATGATGATCAGGAGAATGCAAAAAGAATCATAAAGTCGGGGCATTCTCTAATTCCCGTTTTTGAAGGATCACTTGATAACATAATAGGGGTTATTCATACTAAGGATTATATGAGATCATTTGTTGAAGCTGTTTCTGTATCTATAAAAGGCTTAATAAGACCTGCTTATTTTATACCTGAAACTAAACTCATATCAGGGGTTTTAAAAGAAATGCAGAAGAGGGGAGAGAGAATTGCTATTGTAACTGATGAATACGGCGGCACAGAAGGTATTATTACTATGGAAGATATACTTGAAGAGATCGTCGGTGAACTAAAAGATAATACCAAAATGGAAGTTAAGGAGTTTACTCGTTTGCCGGATGGTAAATATTATATTCTCGGTTCAATGAGCATTGATGACTTTAATGAATCATTTACTATGCCGGTAGCAACATCCGAGGAATATAATACAGTAGCCGGATTTATTGCCGATAGAACGGGAAAGATTTTAAATTCGGGTGAAGTTTATAAATACGAAAACCTAACATTTGAATTGATAAAAAAAATTCGGCAAAAAATGGTTCAATTCAGAGTTTATTCTGATGATGGAAGTTTTGGAGAGAAAAAGTTGTAAGATGGATGATGTAAGATGGATGATGGAAAATGGACTGAGGCAGAAGTTTTTACTTTGCTAAGTTTAAATTCCTTGCAAAGGTTAATGATTTCTACTAATTTTGAAGCTCAAATTTAGATTTAATTCTACATTCTGAATTATATATTCTACATTAATAAGCTGGCTTAGCTCAGTTGGTAGAGCAGCTGATTTGTAATCAGCAGGTCGCGGGTTCGAGTCCCATAGCCAGCTCAAGCTTCTCATTATGATTCTACCTTCCAATTATTTTGAGTCTTTTTGATACATAGTTTTTTTGGATTTTAACGCCTTTTTTATATTTTCCTCATCATAAATTATTCTACAATTCATAGTAAAGGAAAACTAATTTCGAAATGTGATTTTACTGTTTTGCTATCCGACTATAAATTATTTTTTGATTGAGTGTCCCCTCCACTCAAGTTATTCAACATTCTGATTTAGTTTATAAAATTTGTCCAAGTTATTGGGTTAAGTCATTTATCAATTTTGTCTCTGCTTTATTGAAGCATAAGACAGGATAAATATAATATTGTGTTTTTTATGTGACTTAACATGCGAAGCTGTATTTAAAAGACTTAAATTCATAGATAATGACTGCACAAAAGCCTAATTCAAAATTATTATCGGTTTCAGTGATAATCCCTGTTCATAAGCTTACCAAAGCTTTTGATCAATGTATAAATTCAACTATTAAAGCTTTAAGACCTTGTGACGAAATAATAATTGTTGCTGATGGAATAGATTTAAATGTTTTGGAATTCCTGAGTGAAAAGCCCCAGATAAAAATTTTGGCGAATAAAAAGATAAGTGGTCCCGGTGTTGCAAGAAATTTGGGTGCTCTTTCAGCCAAAGGTGATATACTCTTCTTTATTGATTCAGACGTTACGATGCAACCTGATACTATTCAAAAGGTCATTTCTGTCTTTCGGAATGAAAAAGAGATTGCAGCCATTATAGGTTCTTACGATGATGAGCCGGCAGATAAAAATTTTATTTCCCAGTACAAAAATTTACTGCATCACTATGTACACCAAACTTCGAATGAAAGTGCCTCTACTTTCTGGGGAGCCTGCGGTGCTGTTAAAAAAGATGCCTTCATTTCATTAGGTGGTTATAATGAAGATTATGTAAAACCATCGATTGAAGATATAGAACTAGGTTACAGGCTGGTTAATGCAGGATACAAGATTCGTTTATGCAAAGAAATACAAGTTAAGCATTACAAAAGATGGACTTTTTCACTGCTCATTAAAACTGATTTTCTGAACAGGGCTTTACCATGGACTAAATTAATGGTTCATCATAACCGCTTTCTAAATGATCTCAACCTGAAGAACTCAAGTCGATTTAGTGTAGTTCTTTTGTTTTTGTCTCTTGTTTTTCTTGTTATAAGTTTTTGGATAAAGGATTTTTCTCTCCCCACAATAATAATTTTGTTCTTGCTGTTAACTTCGAACTACCATGTTTACAGTTTTTTCAAAAAAAAGAGAGGACTATTATTTGCTCTGAAAGTTATTCCATTTCACTGGCTCTATTTCTTTTACAGTGGGATTGCTTTCGGTATTGTGATTGTAATGGATTTATTGGAAAGAACATTCTTCTCATCACCTGGAAAAACGAATATAGTTGCGAATTATCTTAAGAAGCCGGTACAGGAATAATTTCCTAAAGTTTTTTCCCTAATATCAATATATAAATAATGAAAAAGACCTTACCTTCTGATTCCAGGGTTATAATAATAGGGGCTGGTCCCGCAGGGTTAACTGCCGCTTATGAATTAATCAAACTGGGAAATAAGCCTGTCGTTGTGGATAAAAGCAATAAAGTCGGTGGTCTTGCACGGACAGAAGTTTATAGGGGTTACCGGTTCGACATCGGAGGACATCGTTTTTATACTAAAGTTGATGAAGTTAAAAACTTATGGGATGAGGTACTCTCCAACAATTTTAGAGTCGTATCCCGTCTTTCAAGAATATTTTATAAAGGGAAATTTTATAACTATCCCTTAAACATTAATAATACAATAACTAACCTCGGGATAGTTGAAAGCTTTCTTATTTTTTTTAGTTACATAAAATGGAAGATGTTTCCCTATAACGAGGAAAAAACTTTTGAGCAATGGGTCACAGACAGGTTCGGACGGAGATTGTATAATATTTTTTTTAAATCCTATACTGAAAAAGTTTGGGGAACCCCGTGCAGCGAGATAAAAGCCGACTGGGCAGCCCAGAGGATTAAAGGTCTGTCGTTAAAAACTGCAGTCGTTAATGCATTATTTCATACAAACGGAGTAAAATCACTGATAAATGAGTTTCATTATCCTGTGCTTGGTCCCGGTATGATGTGGGAAACTTTCCAGAAGAAAATACATGAAGCAGGAGGGGAAGTGAAATTAAATTGCGATGTTATCGAGATTAACTGTGAGGAAAACAAAATAAAAAGCATCGTAATAAATAATAATGGGAATACAGAAGAACTTACAGGTGATCACTTCATCTCAAGCATGCCGGTGAGCGAATTTATAAAGAAGATGAACCCACAACCTGCACCTGCAATTTACAGTGCGGCTGAAAACCTTTCCTACAGAGCTATGATTTTAGTAGGAATTATTGTTGATGAGAAAGAACTTTTCCCTGATAACTGGCTCTACATTCATAGCCCGGAATTTAAAGTAGGCAGGATACAAAATTTTAAGAACTGGAGCAGGGAAATGTCTGCCGATGAAAATAAAACTAATATAGGAATGGAATATTTTTGTTCTGAAGGAGATGAGTTATGGGCTTTAAGTGATGATGAACTTATTGCACTCGCAAAAACAGAACTCGAAGGTCTTGGGATTTCTTCTGCGGAAAAAATCGGGGATGCAGTCGTTTTCAGACAGCCTAAGGCTTACCCTGTTTATGATAGCGATTTTCTTCATAATCTTGATACTTTAAAAGAATTCCTTGCACACTTGGAAAACTTCCAGACTATTGGAAGAAACGGTATGCATCGTTACAACAACCAGGACCATTCTATGCTTACCGCAATGTTGGCAGTCAGAAATTTGCTTGGCGAAAATCACGACCTCTGGAAAGTAAATACGGAACGTTCCTATTATGAGGAGATTAAGGTAAAAAAACAAAGTCCTGCAAGTATCAGCGAAAAAAGTAATGAAAAAATTTATCATTAATTTTCTTCTGATTCTTGCCGGTATTTGTTTTACTATTTTGCTTGCCGAGGTTTTCGTAAGAATATTTTATCCTGAATCGAGAGATCATGTATTACCTTCACGTTTATACGAAAGTGATAATTATTTGGGCTGGAAGCTTGCAAAAGAAAAATCAGATGTTCATCATTCCACTTATTTCAATGTCAATTATACCACGAACTCTTTCGGTTACCGGGACCAAAATAGATTTGTTGAAAAAGGAAAAGGTAAATATAGAATTCTTTTATACGGCGATTCCCAGATTTTTGGCTGGGGTGTTCCTGCGGGGAAGCGCTTTACAAATTTGTTAGAAGATTCCTTAAAAAATATCGAAATATGGAATTTAGGTGTGCCGGGTTACGGTCTGGATCAGGAGGTTCTTTCGTATCAGAGAGATGGAAAGTTTTTTAATGCAGATGCGATTATATTTTACATTTCAGAGTACACGCTCGATCGTATTAACTATGAATATATTTACAAGAAGTATAAACCGAAATTTGTAATAACGAACGGTGAGCTAAAATTAGTATCTCCTAAAAAAAACGGAGTTATTAAAAGTTTTATTAATAGCTTAACAAAATGGATGTATCTGCCTTTCTTTATAGAGAAAAGATTTTCAATTTTTAATAAGAAATTGAATGTTGAAGGAAGTTTTAACAGTTTGATTTTTAGTGAGAGTAAAGGAGGATTGAGTGAACTGGAAGAAAAGTTAATTTTGCTGGCGAAAGATTTAACAGAATCCAAGAATGATTTTATGATTATCCTTTTTAATAAATGTTATCCCAAAAGTATTGCTCTTAAAGATTTCTGTAAAAGGAATAATATAATTTATTTCCCGGTAGTTTTTGATGAAAAGGATAATAATTTTATTCATAGTGCTGAGGATGGTCACTGGAACAGGCAGGCTAATGAAATTATTTTCAGGCAACTTTTATCTCATGTTAAACAACTAACTTCGAGTAAAAGAAATGAGTCTTTCTTACAAAAAACTTTATATAATAATACAAGTAACTTAAGGTGAACCAATGTTTGAAATTAGTGTAGCAGATAATAAAGAATCGATTACCAGGGAGTACGATGAAAAATCGCTCCGGGTCGGCAGCATGCCTTTTTATTACCATATTCACTTGTATATGCCATGCAACCAGAAGTGTATAATGTGTATGCCGGATGGCTCACATTCCAAAGCTATTCTACCTTACGAAAACTTTGTTCAGTTCTTTGAGCAGATAAAGCCTTATGCTGAACACCTTACATTAATTGGTGGGGAACCATTAATGTACCCATGGATTAATGATGTTCTTAACCTTATCTCACAATATCCGGTTGAAGTAACAATTAATACGAATGCCACTATTTTGAATGAAAGAATGTGCAACAAACTTCTTTCTTTGCATACACTCAATCTTAAATGTTCAATCGATGCTGCAACACCGGAAATGTATTTTAAAATCCGGGGACAGGATCAATTTCATCATGTTAAAAAGAATCTTGAAAGATTTTCTTTAATAGCTAAAGGCAAACCTGAAATGAGACAAATTTTCATTTTTGTTGTAATGAAAGAAAATCTTAATGAAGTTCTGCCCTTCATAGATTTTGTAAAACCCATGACACCTTACAAAATTGAATTCCATCCCGTACGACACGTTAGAGACTGGGTTGTTGAGAACAGCACTGGCTGGATATTTAATGGCAAAGAACAATCATGCGAGTTTTTTGCCGAGGAATATAATAGTGTTATGCAGCAGGCATCCGAAAAGTGCAAAGTAGAAGGAATTGACAGCGAAGTTCTGTTTCTTTAGGAAATTTATGAAGAAAGAAAATTATTTCTGCAATGAACCATGGACGGGGATTTTTAGTGTAAGAACTAACGGTGATTGTATTTGCTGTCCCTGTTATGCCCAGGTAAAAATAGGTAACATCAATGAAACCTCAATCCAGGAAATATGGAATTCACCAAAACTTATTGAAATGAGGAAATCTTTTAGCAAAGGAGAACTTCCTGAACCTTGCATAAATCAATTGTGTCCTGTTGTAGTGGGGAAAAAACAAGATAAATGAGTATCAGGAATTTAATCAGAACTACCGTTCTTAAAACAAATTCCATATTTCCTTTTAATTTTTTGAATAGGATTCCCTATCATGTTGCTCTTAAAATTTTCATCCTCATTTTCAGTTCTTACAGCGAAATCAAGAGTATTTACCTTCGTCATGGTATGTCCAAAAAAAATTGGGTTCCTGCAATAAGTGATATAGATATTACCGTAATAATAGATGGACATTTATCCTTTGAGGAAGAGTTCAATTTATTAAAGCTGTTCTGGGATAAGTTTGATAGGTTAAAGAAAATATTTCCTATGCTCGGGGAAGTAGATATTTTAAATGAAAAAGAAATAGAGAAATGGTCCGCCTTTACTATCAGGGGATATGAAACTTCCAAATGGAAACTTCTTTATGGAAAAGAGGTTATCAAAAGTAATTATGTAAATGAGGCAAATATTCTTGCTATCGACTCTCTTAATTTTGCCTTAACGAATTATTTGGAATATTTTCTTCCGAAATTTTACTCAGAAGACAGTTCCGGCTATCTAATTCAAAAGGAACTCACGAGGTTAGCTTCTAAAATTCTTAGATATGCAGGTGTTCCATTTGATGAAAGTAGAAATAAAGCCGCTAATAAAATGGAGTTATTAAGTACTGTCATAAAAGGATTGGAGTTATCAATTGACAAACTTAATTACAGGGAATTTTCGGAGACTGTCAACCCCGTTTCCTTGGAAAAAATAATAACCAGGGATTCTGATCTGAAATACATTCCCCATATTAATGGATTAAGCAAATACCAGGATAAAATAGAATCATTTATTATCTCCTACACTATTGACTTTATAATATTAAAAGATGATTTAAGCCCGGCAGATATGATTGTTCTTTTAGACGCAATCAGGAATTCATTTAAATCTGAACCTCGCAAACCTGTTATTTTACGTTTCAAAATTTTTGACTATATGCTGAGAATTTATAATCCTTTTTTCTATTCCCAGTTGCATGATCAGAGAAAAGTTCTGTCAGGAAAGGATTTGTTTAATAAAATAACCCAGCCGGATTTCTGCTTCTACCGTAAAACCTTAGCGGATGATGTTGGTAATATATTCTTGTTGCAACGAAATAAGTCGTTGATACAAGATAAGACGGTTCGTCAATTTATCGGAAACGAGTTTAAATCGATTGTTAACAGAACATTGTTTCTTAAGCTTTATCTTGGGAAAGCCATACTTGAACCAATGTTCAACGATAGTTTGGATGAGTGCAGGAAGAATTATCCAGGGCAAAGTCAGAAGATGGATTTTATATTAAATAATTGTAAATCGCTTGACGGAGAAAATTTAAGCAAAGATGCTTTTATGTTGCTGAGAACATTAACCGGTGATATATATAATTCACTTGTTTCTTCAGAAGTTCCTGTAAATTGATCAGAGGAATTAATGATTATTAATATATACGGTTTAACAATAGCGGTTAAATGTGATCCTGATAATCTTTTGGAGGAACTTACGCGTCCATTTAAATTTTTTCTTTCGGAAGAATCCGGATTTAGTATAGAAATTACTGTCGAGCAAAAAGATCCTCCGTATAATTCTTTCCCCGGTATCAAGGCGAGTTTCTCAACGCCTAGAAATATTATTTATCAGTTCAAGGGGGAAAAAATTATTGATTATTTCGGAAACGGCGTCGTCATTCATAATAAAGCCGAATCGAAGTATCACATTTATGGTTGCGATATAAACTTCCTGACTGAAGCTTTTTATTTACTGGTTATTTCGTTAGTCGGTCAGTTTTGCGATAAGCAGGGATATTTACGAGTTCATGCTCTTGCTCTCTCATTTAATGATACTGCAATTCTTTTGCCGTTACCTCCCGGAAGCGGCAAATCGACAATGGCAATGGCAATGCTTGAGGTAAACGGATTTAAATTAATTTCCGATGACGAGCCTATAGTTAAAAACGATGGAAGTATTCTTCCTTTCCCTACAAGAATAGGAACTTTAGACAAAAAGAAAATTCAAAATATACCGGAGAAATTTGTTTATAAAATTGATCGAATGGAATTCGGTCTGAAGCATTTTATCGATTATGATTATTGGGGAGATAAAATTGAGAACAGGCATTTAAAGAAGTGTATAATATTTCAATCTCAGCGTTTGTTAAATGGAGCGCCCTCAATTCAAAAGGCTTCAAAAATAAATATATTATCTTCTCTGGTAAGAGATGCGGTTATCGGAGTCGGGCTTTACCAGGGGCTTGAATTTATTTTCCAGAATTCTCCCTGGGAAATTTTCACTAAAGTTTGGGTTGTGACGAGAAGATTTACTAAAGCCCTTAA